>Ga0209608_1000281_pt1 | contig 53642 bp, 53 predicted proteins | sample AD_UKC130_MetaG_FD_184428 | JGI IMG/M metagenome (GOLD analysis project Ga0209608, IMG submission 184428) | Active sludge microbial communities of municipal wastewater-treating anaerobic digesters from Canada - AD_UKC130_MetaG (SPAdes) (version 2) | ecosystem: Engineered > Bioreactor > Anaerobic...
GCGCGAATACAGCTGCTCGAAGGTCGCCTGCATCGCGCCCAGAATCCCATCGACCACCACCCGCAGCTTCCTCAGCGGATGACTTGCCGGAATCCGCTCTTCCAGCGTCCGGTAGCTGAACATCGCAGGCTGCGTCGTGTCGGGCCTTCTCATCTTTTTTCCATCTCGTTCAGGCAAGGTTCGAATTATCTCATCGGCGTAGCTGGGGCGGGGGTTTTGAGCAGCCTGTTAAAGGCACACATCATGGAACTCGTTCTGATCGGCCTTGCGGCCCTGCTGACATCCGGGCTGACCTTGTTCTCAGGATTCGGTCTGGGAACGATCCTGATGCCGGTGTTCGCGCTGTTCTTCCCGTTGCCGCTCGCCATCGCGGCGACTGCCGTGGTGCATTTCGCCAACAACCTCTTCAGGTTCGGACTGATGGCCCGGCAAGCCGATTGGTCAATCGTGGCAACGTTCAGCATGCCTGCGGCTATCACGGCGATTCTTGGTGCGGCATCCCTGACGTTGTTCGACCGACTGCCGGCCTTGTGGCAGTACAGCTTCGCCGACTCGGCTTTCGAGATCACACCGGTGAAGGCGGTTACCGGAATATTGGTGACGCCGGTCACATCAACGTCGACTCGGGTTACGGCCCATGGCCGGAAGGCCTGGCCTTCTTCGGCGCTGCGCCAGAAAGTACAGGCGCGCGAGGCGCGAACGCCGTGGGAACGGCAACGCGCGCTGGGTGATTCACGCGGGTGATTTCTTTTCCATGACGGTCCGCGGCGTGAAACCATCGGCGACGGGCGCATCACCCTGATCTTCAAGCCCGTCGCAGCATTTTCGTCCACGCGACGCAGGGCGGCGGGTTCCTCGGGGAATGGTTCGGGAACGATGCGGATGCCGGTGGCCACCGTCAGATCCAAGCCGGTAGCGGCCAGAATTTCCTCGACGCTCGACGGCGTCGAGCATGATGGCGTTGTCTTCCGGATCGGCGAGGGGCAGGTGGATCGCCGCCAGGTCGGGACTGGCGGCGAGAAGGCACTGATCGCCGGCCCTGAACATGGATCGGTCACCGACGGCATCTTGCTTGGATTGGGGTAAATGTCGGGTTCGAACGCGCGCCGGTGCTGCAAGTCGGGGCCGATGTTGATGTCGCCGGAGCAACGGGCCAGTTCAGCGCGCCGCGCGGGACCGCATCTCCCGAAACCATGCGCACCGTGGCGATTTACTTGCCTTGGAGATCGCCGACGCTGGCAATTTTCGCGGCGCTCGCCGGTGTGGCGATCAGAGCGGCGTCACCGTCGATGATGCCGCCGATGATCTTGATCTTCGCGCCGTTGGCAATGTGCGCTACCGGCGCGGTGGTGCCGAAGACGCCGATGTCGAGCTTGCCGGCAACAATGGCGTTCAGGCCGTCGGCGGAATTTTGGAATTCGGTCAGATCGACGTCCAGTCCCTCCTTGGCGAACAGACCCTATTCCTTGGCGACAAAGAATTTGGCGTGGCCGGTGACCGGCAAATAGCCGACCTTGAGCGTTTCAGCGACGGAACGGCCCACGACAGCGGTCAAGGCCGAGACGGGCAACAGACGGCGCAGGGGTTGCAACGGTCGCCTTGGTTTCTCCTGGGAAGACGCGGCTCGGGAATGAAATGTAACGCTCGCTGCCGGTGAGACGAACGTTTTCCTTCGTTGGCCATCTTCGTTTGTTATACCAATCCCGTCTTTCGCGGCGCCGACAGAACGCTCGCCAACGCGTTCGCTTTTTGCTTCACGACGATCGCCAGGAAAGCAAATGCGGCGGGCTCTCAACCGGAAAACGCCGCAAAGAGCCTTCGCTCAAACCCGAGGCACAGACTGGCCCGGGTTTGGCGAAGGCGACCGGAAAACCGCTCTCACACCAGATAATAGCTGGCGCCTCGTGGCGGGAGCGAACTTCCCGACGCGTCCTGCGCGGCTCGCAAGGCAAGCGCTCGGCGAATGGCCTTCAGGGTCGCCGAGAAATCCTCGTCCTCTTCGGGAAAAATCTGTTCGGGCGGCAGCTCGCGGCCAATGCCGACACGCCCGATCGCCGCCGCCAGCTCACCGCGCACGCCCGCCAGCAACACCGTCAAACCATCGGCCCGTGCCTTGGCCAGAAATTTTTCCAATACTTCGAGAGCGACCACATCGGGGTTCCGTACCCGTTTGACACGTAGCACGAGGTGACGGATGCCCTGTCGGTTCGCCTGACTGGCCGCTTTTTCCAAATGCGCCTCCAGATCGGGAGCCGCACCGAAAAACAGTTCACCTTCGAGATCGACGATCAACACCTCGCGGCTTGGCGGGTCGGCAGGCAGGCGCTCGCGCACCACGCCCTCGGGGGTCACGATCAACTCGTTGGCCTTGAGCCTGGCGGCGCGCGGCACGTACCAGATCACCGACAGGGCAACGCCGATCAGGATCGCGAATTCAATATTGATGAACACGGCGGCGAAGGCCGTGGCGATCAGCAATACCGCGTCGTAGCGCGAGCCGCGAATGATGTAACGCAGGCGATCCAGGTCGATCAGCCGCGCCGCGGCGACGATCAGCAAGCCGGCCAGGGCGGCTTTCGGTACGTAGGCGGTGAGCGGTCCGAGAGTCAGCACCACCAGAGCCACCACCGCCGCCGTGAAGACGCCGGAAAAACGCGTCAGCGCCCCCGCCTGGAAGTTGATCGCTGTGCGGGACAGCGAGCCGGCGCCGGGCATGGCCCTGAAGAAGCCGGCGACCAGGTTGCCAACGCCTTCGGCGAGAATCTGGCGGTTGTAGTCGAGTTGCTGGCCCGACTTGTGGGCAATGGCCTTGGCGATGGCCAGGGCCTCCAGCAGGCCGAGCACGGCAATGGCAAAGGCGCTGCCGGAGAGATCGACAAACCAGTGCCACTTGATCTCGGGGATGTGCGGCGCGGGCAGCGAGGCAGGCACCGCCTCGATCAGCGAGACCGCAGGCTTGACGCCAGCGCCATGTTCGGACCAGCCGGCCAGCCAGGCCGCGCCGGAAACCACGACCAGCACGAAGAACATGTCGAGTTGCGGCAGACGATAACGGCGGACCAGGCGACGCGACAGCACGGCAAGAACGATGCCACCGAGACTGATTGCCAGGGCCTTGGGGTTCGCCGAAGCCTCCTGGGTCAAGGTCAGCCAGAGACGGTAAAGCACATGCTGATGACCCGTTCCCATGGCCTTGACGCCGAGGGCGTTGGCGATCTGGCCGATGATGGTCAGCATGGCGGCACCGACGATGAAACCGGTGACCACCGATTCGGAAATGTAGCGCGTCAGGTCGCCAAGCCTGAGGACGGCAATCGCGATCTGGATGATTCCGATCAGAATGGCGAGCAGGAAGAGCGCTTCATAGGCATCCAGCCGTGCTTCGGGATCGATGAAGGCGAGAGCGCTGAACACCACCAGCGACACCGCGCCGGTGGGCCCGTTGACCAGGTGGCGCGAGGAGCCGAGGATACCGGCGACGGCGGTAAACACGATCGCCGCGTAAAGACCGAAGCGCGGATCGACACCGGCGATCAACGCGTAGGCAATGCTCTGCGGCAACGAGATCGCCGCCACGGTGAGACCGGCGAGAAAGTCGGCGCGAGCGGTCAGCCACGAGTAGCGCCAGTTGATCGGGATACCGAGTCGCCCGGCGTGGGAAATGGTTGCTTCTGTCATGTCGGTTCCTGTTTGGTGTCGATGGTTCAAGGAGTGCTGGGAATTAACGCGGTTTTGGCCGATAGACGGTGTCGATGATGCCGTTGTCGGCGAAAAATCGTGTCTGCGCATCGTTCCAGTCGCGGGCGATGGCCGTTATCGCAAACAATTTCAATTCCGGCAGCCTTTCAGCGTGCGCCCGTGGAATGCGCGGATTAAAAGGGCGATAACCGTTGCGGGCGACGATGTTCTGCGCCTCGTCGGAGAACAGGTACTCCAGGTAGGCGCGCGCCAGCGGAGCATGACCATTCCTTTCGACATTGGCGTCCACCCAGGCCACCGTCGGTTCAGCCAGAATGCTGACCGGCGGGTAAACGATCTGCAATTCGCCGCCCGACTCCGCCACCTCGCGCAGGGCTTCGTTCTCCCAGGCCAGATGGACATCGCCGATCTTTTCGACGGCGAAGGCCACACCCGCCGCCCGGGCGGCTTGCACCAGGAACGGCGCGTGATCGTAAAGAGCCTTCAGATACTCGATGGCGGCCGACTCGCTGCCTCCACGGGTCACGATGGCTCCCCAAGCGGCCAGCGCGGTGAGCTTGCCGTTGCCCGAGCTCTTCGGATCGGGCGTGATCACCTCGATGCCGGGCTTGATCAGATCCGGCCAATCCTCGATGTGCCGGGGATTTCCCTTGCGCACCACGAACACGATCGTCGAATAATAGGGCCGCGACTGATTGGGCAAGCGTGCCGCCCAGCCAGCGGCGATCTGCCCGCGTTTGTGCAGCACCTCGACATCGGAGGGCAAGCCCAAGGTGACGACATCGGGCGCGATCTCGCCGGTGGCCGCCAGCCGGGCTTGCCGCGAGGAGCCGCCGTGGGACTGTTTGATCTCGACGTGTCGTCCGTGGTCTTTTTCGTAACGCGCCGTGAACGCGGTATTGATGTCGCGGTAGAGTTCGCGAGTGGGGTCGTAGGAGACGTTTAGCAATGCCGTTTGCGGCTTGGCGTCAAGATTCTTCACCGCGATCAGCGCGATCGCGACAACGGCGGCGGCGATCGACGCCAGGGTGATCCACGAGAATTTTTTGGTTGCCATCAATGCGGTTCCGGTCGGACAGAAAGCGGCAGTGTCGGTGGCCGCGCATTGATCGACAACGACTTCTTTCATCTAATCATATGGCTGCGTGGTAAATATGAGCATTGGCGTTGCCGCCGGCAAACCTGGCTGGCGGCCGCGACGATGCGGCGACCGACGGGAATGGAACGGGATGGTCAGGCGTACTTAAACTGGTGTGCCGACGCGCCGGCATGTGGTTGGTCGGCTAGACGCGGCAGCGACGCTGCGAAACAGCGCCGCGTAGTCGCCCCCGAGGTCCCCGAGACCTTCGTCGGTGCGACGCGTGCCTCCGTCGCGCTCGGGCCGCCGCCGGGAAAGACGTGCGGATACCCTGCTGCAATGCCACGAAGGCTTGACCGGTGGTTTCGAAGGTCACCACTGCGGCCGTCGGCACCGCCTTGAGCAAGAAAGTGGTCGGTGAAAAATCGACCTTGGCTTCACGTTCCTTGTTGTGGGTTAAAGAGGCGACAAGCAGATCGACGCGAGTTGCTTGAGCGTGAGCTTTACGCCAAGCTTTTTGGCAATCGCCTTGGCAAGATCGACGTCGTAACCGACGACTTCCCGGGTGTTCGGATTGACGAAACTGTTCGGCTCGTCGGTGCCGAGAAGGCCGACGACGATCTCTCCTTTTTTCGTGATATTGGTCAGTTGATCGGCACGGGCGGCACCGCCGAAAAGCACCGTTAGCGCCAGCAGACCGACCAACAATTGATTACGCCGGTGCATGCTCGTTCTCGGTAGTCAAATCGGGTACCGCCTTGCCGCGTCGGAAGCCGAGAGCAAGCCGCACGGCGCGACGGCGGGTCGTGGGTACGCAACCGACGAAGACTTGGGCGGGCGCGATGGCGGGCAGACTAGCGGGCCGTTCACGCCGTTGGAACGATGCATTTTTTCTAGCGGTATGCGATACACACGCCAAGAAATAGGCACGGTGTTAACCGCCGCCATCCGGCCCGCCGGCGCTCAAGCCCGAAGGCCCGCCATGGCCTCGCCCAGTTGCCCCACGCCGCTACCGCTGAATACAACGGGCACGCGCATCTCGTTGGCGGTGCGCCGCGTCTTCTTCGCCAGACCGTGATTGACCTGGTCAATGAGGATGACGACCAGGCTGGTATCCACCGGGAACGCGCGGTGGCATTCGCTGTTTCGACGACCGTTCCAGTGCCGTATCGTGGTGTAGCCAAGGCGTTGCAGATAGTTCGAGTAGACCGCGACGCGGTCACCTCCGATGATCAAGGCGTCCATGGTATTCGAGCCCCAAAAACACAAGCCGCCAATGTAGTGAACCTCCGGCGCGAGCGGAACGATGTTGTTGGCAGATGCATATCAACGCCGATCCGCTATCGATCTGCCCAAAAATACAGTTGATCGGCGGCAAAAAGCGCCCTCCTGGATTTGACGATGTGTGGCCCCAGGTAACGTTCCGTCAGTTTGAAGCACCGACGCCCATGGCCAAACCGACGAGGATGCCGCCGAACAGTGCCAGCCGGGATAGTCGATTGCGTTCCGGCGCTGGCGAACGAAATTTTCCGTCTTTTCCCATGAACATCCGTCCGCTAAGCAAAGAGGAAGCGAATCGTTTTCGGCACGGGACTGCCGGCCTACAGTCGAGGTCCGGATGTTCCATTGTTAGTCACCAGGTGCATGCCATATATCTTTCGTCCAACTCTCCGGTGTCCGATAGCGAGTCCTTTTGTCAAGTCGCTTCCTGGAGTCGAGCGCATGCCTCTGATCGATATCGTTAACCGTCTAAACAGCTTGATCGAACTCGCCGTGGTCCGCGCGCGGCAACCGGCTATCGTCAAGCTTGATCGTCAGTTGCCGGTGTCGAATCGACCTCTCGAGGCGATTGTCGACCGAATTCACGATGTGGCTGCCAAGGTGGCGATCGAAGGCCCGAACGACGCACAGTGGCAGCCTTTTGTCGGCAAAACACGCGCCGATCTTTTCCAGCCGCTGCAACCGCTCAAGCCGTTTTTGGCATGACCACCGGGGCTCCCTGCCGACGCGCGTGTCGTTCCTTTCAGGGAAGAATTCCATTCCTGCCACTAGCCAGTCGTCGCCAACCGGCGTGCCTGCCAGCCGGGCGCGTAAAAAGGAGGCCGCTGGGGCCTCCTTGGATTTTTGGTCCGGCGACTTTTTCCGCGCCGCCGGTGTTGCAAGACCTTACTTGCTTGCCGCCGGAGTGGCGGGAGTCGCTGCCGGAGCGGCGTCGACTTTCTTGGTCATCGGCGCGCGTTTGACGGTTCTTTTCTTGGTGTGCTTTTTAACCATCGGCTTGGCCGGGGTTGCCGATGCCGGCGCCTCCGGTTTGGCCGCTGGCGCCGCGGCGGAAGCGGCGGCCGGCGTGGGCGCCGGTGCGCTGACGGCGGGCTTGCTGACTTCCTTGGCTGGCGCGGCGGGCGCTTGGGCGAAAGCGGCGGTACCGAAGGTGGCGGCGATGGCGATGGCGATGAGGTTCTTGAACATGGAAATCTCCTTGGCTTGATTAGGGGCTATCTCGACCGTTTTCGCTGTATCGCGGTATTTTGTTTCGGTCTTGCAGCACATAACGCCAGCCGTCGCGGAAGGGATGTCAGCGGCTTGGTGACGCGCTGTAACACGCTGTAACCCGCTCATTTTTTCTCGCCGAGCATCGCCCTGAGCGCCGCGAGGCGTCCGCTGGCGGTGGCCTTGTCGGGCGTGCTGTCGCTCTTGCCGCCGGAGAAACGCAAGTCTTCGCGGCCCATTTCGGCAATGAAGCGCGACGGTTCGGAGGGAATCAGTTCCCGCCCGTGCTGGCGTCGTTCGGCGTAGCTGAGGTGCAGGGAACGTTGGGCGCGGGTGATGCCGACGTACATCAGACGGCGCTCTTCCTCGATGCGACCGTCGGCCTGTGCTTCGCGGTGCGGCAGCACGCCTTCCTCAAGGCCGATCAGGAAGACGTGCTTGAACTCCAGACCCTTGGCGGCGTGCAGGGTCGACAGTCGCACCGCATCGATCTCGGCGTCGTTCTTGTCGAGCATGGCGACCAGGGCGATGCCTTGCGTCAGCTCGATCAGCGTTTTCTCTTCCTCTTCGCCTTTTTGGCCCAGCCAGTCGCAGAAATCCTGCACGTTGCGCCAACGGGCCTGCGCGGTGCGCCGCTCGTCCTGTTCGTGCAGCCATGCTTCATAGTCGATGGCGGCGAGTAGTTCGGCGAGCACCGCCGCGGCCGGCTGGCGTAGCGCGTTCGCTTGCAGGCGGCGGATGAAGTCGCAGAAGGCGAGCAGCGGTTCGAGTTGACGCGCTTGCACCCGGGCGGCGAATCCCTGCTCCGTGGCCACGGCGTACAAGGCGCGGCGACGTTCGCCGGCATAGCCGCCGAGCGCTTGCAATGTGCCGCCGCCGATGCCGCGTTTCGGCGCGCCGACGGCGCGAAGAAAGGCCGGATCGTCGTCGGGATTGGCCAGCAGCCGCAGGTAGGCGGTCAGATCCTTGATTTCTGCCTTATCGAAGAATGACTGCCCGCCGGAGAGCAGATAAGGGATGCGTTGATTGCGCAAGAACTGTTCGACGGCACGGGCCTGGAAATTGCCGCGATACAGGATCGCGTAGTCGCGAAACCGGGTGCGATGTTCGAAACGGTGCGCCTGGAGTTTCATCACCACCGATTCGGCCTCCTTCTCGCTGGTCTTGCAGGCGCTGACCGTGATCGGCTCGCCGTGCCCAAGATCGGACCACAGTTTCTTGTCGAAGAGTTTTTCGTTGTGCGCGATCAGGGTGTTCGCCGCGCGCAGAATGCGCACCGTCGAACGATAATTCTGTTCGAGCTTGATCAGTTTGAGTCGCGGGTAATCGCGTGGCAGGCCGCGCAGATTCTCGACATCGGCGCCGCGCCAGCCGTAGATCGCCTGGTCGTCGTCGCCGACGGCGGTGAACGCCGCCCGTGGCCCGGCCAGCAGTTTCAGCAGGGCGTACTGGCTGGCGTTGGTGTCCTGATATTCGTCGATCAACACGTAGCGCAGCCGGTTTTGCCACTTGTCGCGCAATTCCGTGTGACGTTCGAATAGCGCCACCGGCATGGCGATCAGATCGTCGAAATCGACCGCTTGGTAAGCTCGCAATGTGGCCACATAAGCGTCGTAGGCGTTCGCCGCCAGTAATTCGCTGTCGCTTCGCGCGGCGGCGCGCGCTTGGTCCGGCGAGATCAAGGCGCTTTTCCAGTTCGAAATCGACGACTGCAAGCGGCGGATGCCGGCCTTGTCGGCACCGCCAGCCAACTCGGCGAGGATGCCGAAGCAGTCGGTGGCGTCGAGAATCGAGAACGCCGGTTTGTAGCCAAGCGCGGCGGCTTCCTCGCGCAGAATGCGCACGCCGAGCGCGTGGAAGGTGCAAATCGTCACCCCCTTCGACGGCTTGCCGGCCAGCAGTTTGCCCACCCGCTCCTGCATTTCCCGCGCCGCCTTGTTGGTGAAGGTGATGGCCGCGATGGTGTGCGGACGGAAGCCGCAGGATTCAATCAGATAGGCGATTTTCTCGGTGATCACCCGCGTCTTGCCGGAGCCGGCGCCGGCCAGCACCAGCAACGGGCCGTCGAGATAGCGGATGGCTTCGCGTTGCGGAGGGTTGAGGAAGGCGACCATCGGCGGACGAGGGAAAAGCGGGGCGCGATTCTAGCACGCGCGCACCGCGGCCACCGTCTGTCGATTTCCTGCGTTGTTCTCTTGTTGCTTGCCGGTGGCGGCTGGTGGCTGTCCCGGCCGAAACCGGTGGCGGTGGTGCTCAAGGAAATCGAACGCGGCCTGGTCGAATCGACGATCGCCAATACCCGTGCCGGCACCGTCGAAGCCTGTCAGCGCACCCGCTTGTCCACCATCAGCGGCGGCGACGCGGCCAAGGCCGATGTCGCGCAGGCGGAAACGGCGCTCCGAGATTTCCTCCGTTCCAGCCAGAATGAGGCCGTCGTGACCGGATCCAATTCACTCGACCTCTTTTCGTTGCAATCCCTAAAACCTGAGGTCTGCGAATTTCTTGCCGATGGGCGTCGCTGGCAACCATGGCGGGAGAGTTACTCCTGGTCGGTTTGCGCGCTTTCAAATGTCAGCCCACGCTGCCCGTCTTCCCGAAATGCACACGTATCGAAGCCATCAGCAAGTTTGATGGCTCGGGTCTGGGTCGATCCGGCCTGTTTCAGCCGCTCACAGTATTTGTACAGAGTCGAGGCGTCCTCGGTCAGGATGATCAGGAAACTCGTGTCCAGCAAAACGGCTGCCGTCGTTGGGCGCTACCCCGCAAATTTTCCAGCCATTCCGTCGCATTCGGCACATCGGCCCAAGCGGCTGTTCCACGGCTGACCATTTGTTGAAATTCTTTTTCGTCGTAAGCCGGTTGATGCGCCTCGAACGCCAGCAAGCGAGGATTACGTAGTACCCCGGTCAGCAGACTTTCCTCGGCGGAGATGTGCAGCAAGGCCGGGTGATAGACTCGGTTCTGCTCTTCTTGAGCGATCAGTTCCTGGGTAGCGGCAACCACGAGAACCGTGCCGTCTTCCGTTTCAAGATGGACATTGGCTCTGGTCTTGCCCCCCCAATCGACGATCCGCCCGGGCAGATATTTTTCGACCTGAACCCATACCTCTTCGACCTTGCGAAAATCCGATGATGAATCGACGGCGATGCGCACTTTTGTCGCGGCATCGGCAACTTCGTATTTCCGATGAGGATTCTGGCGCGCTGCTGTCTGCCAACGTTCGATCACGGCGGCGCGCTTTGTGTCGATCAGACTCAGCGAGTCGGGAGATCGCAGGCGTTCAAGATCAACCCACAGCGTCTTCGCTGCAAGCAAACCTGTTGCTACCAGCGCCAAGGAGCCTTTCTCGACGGCAATCAGTACCTTCGACGGATCGACATCCCGGTCCGAGCCTTTGAGGAAGTCGCTGACCTCCTTTTGGAAATCACCGAGGAGGCTCAACGGGACGTGCGTTGGCCCGACGTCAACATCGTCGATGCGGTCGCTCACGGCAAAACGAAGTTCGTTGATCAGTTCCATGAGGCGAATTGTAGGCCGATGGCAGGACGTCGTCAGCCAGAAAACATGCCGGCCGGCAGGGTATCAAAGGTGGATTGGTTGGCCCGAATTCGACGAACCAAAAGTGTCAGAAACATTCGCCGATTTTTTTGCTTTCCAATCTTTCCAATTCAAGTGACCAGCTTTGACGGATAGAAAATTCAACACTCCCAAGGCAGGTATCGCCGCGCTTTTCGCCCTTTGTCAAACGAGTATTTCGCCGGGAAGGCTCACTCGCTCCAACAGAACCATTGTCCCGCGACAAGCCGCCACGCTTCTCTTAACGGCGCACGACGTTGACCGTCATGCGATTGCCCCGACAACAGTTGCCAGCCCACCCGTTTCCGCCGACCATTGGCGTTTCCGTCGTCGCCGAGATCCGCCATGTCGCCGCTCCTGCTCCGCCGTCTGTCGATTGTCTGCCTTGTTCTCTTGTTGCTTGCCGGCGGCGGCTGGTGGCTGTCCCGGCCGAAACCGGTGGCGGTGGTGCTCAAGGAAATCGAGCGCGGCCTGGTCGAGTCGACGATCGCCAATACCCGCGCCGGCACCGTCGAAGCCTGTCAGCGCACCCGCCTGTCGACCATCAGCGGCGGCCGCATCGAAATTCTGGCGGTCAAGGAAGGCGATCGCGTGCGCAAGGGGCAATTGTTGATGAAGTTGTGGAACGACGACCAGCAGGCGCAGAGCGCGCTGGCGCTGACCCAAGTGACCACGGCGCGCCAGCGTGTTCGTGAGACCTGCGCGGTGGCGGCCAACGCCGAACGCGAGGCCGACCGCCAATCGTCCCTGCGCGCGCAAGGCTTTGTCTCCACGTCCAAGGAGGAGAGCGCGCGTAGCGAGGCGCAGGCCCGGCGCGCCGGCTGCGACGCGGCAAAGGCCGACGTGACGCAGGCGGAGGCGAAGGTCAACGCCACCCGCGTCGAGCAGGGGCGAACGGTTCTCTTCGCGCCCTTCGCCGGCACTGTCGCCAAGATCGTCGGTGAAATCGGCGAATACTCGACACCGTCGCCGCCCGGGGTGCCGACGCCGCCGGCGATCGACCTGATCGACGATTCCTGCTTGTACGTGAAAGCGCCGATGGACGAGGTGGACGCGCCAAAGATCGCCGCCGGCAACGCGGTGCGCATCAGTCTCGATGCCTTGCCGCGCCAGTCGTTCGCCGGCAAGGTCCGCCGCGTCGCGCCCTATGTCTCGGCGGTCGAAAAACAGGCGCGCACGGTCGACATCGAGGCCACTTTCGACGATCCGGCCGCGCCGGGCAAGCTGCTGGTCGGTTACAGCGCCGACATCGAAGTGATTCTGGCGGTGCGCGAGAAGGTGGTGCGCGTGCCGACGTCGGCACTGCTCGAAGGCGGGCGGGTGCTGGTCGCCGGCGACGACGGTTTGCTGGAGGAGCGGCGGATCAAGGCCGGCCTGGCCAACTGGGAATACACCGAAGTGCTGGAAGGGCTGCGTCCCGGCGAGCGCGTCGTCACCTCGCTCGAACGCGCCGGCGTCAAGGCCGGCGCGCCTTACGCGGTCGACGCCAAGCCTGCGGGCAGCGGGGCGTCCTGATGGCCGCGCCGTTGATCGAACTCGCCGGCATCGAGCGCGTTTTCCAGCTTGGCGACAGCGAGGTGCATGCCCTGCACCGCCTTGACGTGCGCATCGACGCCGGCGAATACGTGGCGGTGATGGGCCCCTCCGGTTCGGGGAAATCGACCTTGCTCAACCTGCTTGGCCTGCTCGACCGCCCGAACGCCGGCACCTACCGCCTCGAAGGCCGCGATGTCACCACCCTGTCGGCGGTGGAACAGGCGCGCGTGCGCAGCGAGCGCATCGGTTTCGTCTTCCAGAGCTTTCATCTGGTGCCGCGCCTGACCGCCGCCGAGAACATCGCCCTGCCGATGATTCTCGCCGGCCTGCCGCCGACGCGGCGCGCCGAACGCGTGGCGCGGGCGCTGCGCGACTACGGGCTGGAAAACCGGGCCGACCATCGCCCGGATCAACTCTCCGGCGGACAGCGGCAACGGGTGGCGATCGCCCGCGCGACGATCATGCAACCGGCGCTGCTTCTCGCCGACGAGCCGACCGGCAACCTCGACCGCGCCACCGGCGACGAGGTGGTTCGCCTGCTAGAGGCGCTCAACGACCAGGGCATGACGCTGATCGTCGTCACGCACGACGGCGGACTCGGCGCGCGCGCGCGCCGCCAGCTATTGATGGAAGACGGCTGTCCGCGCCACGACCGACGCCGTGACGAGACCGACGGATCGCCCGCGACATGCGCGCTCCCGACCTGATCCGCTTCGCCCGCGACGCGGCGACCGGCAACCCGCTGCGCACCGGCCTGCTGGTGCTGGCGATGGCCATCGGCGTCGCCGCGGTGGTGGTGCTCACCGCGCTTGGCGACGGCGCCCGGCGTTACGTGCTCAACCAGTTCTCGGCGATCGGCAGCAATCTGGTGATCGTTCTGCCCGGCCGCTCGCAGACCGGCGGCTTCAATCCCGGCAACGCCATCACCAATACGCCGCGCGACCTGACCGTCGACGACGCGCAAGCGCTGCAACGCGCCAGCGCCGTGCATCGCGTCGCGCCGCTGGCCATCGGCACCTCCGAAATCAGCGTCGGCGGCAAGTTGCGCGAAGTGATGGTCGCCGGCACCACCGCCGAATTCATCGACGTCCGCCGCCTGCAACTGGCGCAAGGGCGCTTCCTGCCGGCCGGCGACTGGCGGCGCGGCGCCTCGGAGGCGGTGATCGGCGCCAAGATCCGCGACGAAATGTTCGGGCGCGCCGAGGCGCTCGGGCAACTGGTGCGCGTCGGCGACCGGCGGGTGCGCATCGTCGGCGTGCTGGCGACCACCGGTCAAGGGCTGGGAATGAACACCGACGAATTGGTGATCGTGCCCGTGTCGCTGGCGCAGGCGATGTTCAACAGCAACACCCTGTTCCGCATCCTGGTCGAAGCCAACGGCCGCGAAGCGATCGAGCCGGCCAAGGCGCAGGTCACCGACATTCTCCGTCTGCGCCACGAAGGCGAACTCGACGTGACGATCATCACCCAGGACGCGGTGCTGGCGACCTTCGACCGCCTGCTCGGCGCGCTGACGCTCGGCGTCGCCGGCATCGCCGCGATCAGCCTGGCCGTCGCCGGCATCCTGGTGATGAACGTGATGCTGGTTTCGGTGGCGCAGCGCACCGCCGAGATCGGCCTGCTGAAAGCGCTCGGCGCCACCGCGGCGACGATCCGCAACGCCTTTCTCGCCGAGTCGGCGATGCTGTCGCTGGCCGGCGCGGTACTCGGTTTCGTTCTCGGACAGGCCGGCGCGGCGATCATCCGCCAACTTTACCCGGTTTTTCCGGCATTTCCCCCCGACTGGGCGGTGCTCGCCGCGCTCGGCACGGCGCTGGGCACCGGTGTCCTCTTCGGCGTGCTGCCGGCCCGGCGGGCGGCGCGGCTGGAGCCGGTGCGGGCGCTGGCCAAGCGATGATCCGCTTCGCCGACGCCCTGCAACTGGCGCTGCGCGCCATCGCCGCCCATCGGCTGCGCAGCTTCCTGACGCTGCTCGGCATCGGCGTCGGCGTCGCGGCGGTGATTCTGCTGACCTCGATCGGCGAGGGCGTTCATCGCTTCGTGCTCGCCGAGTTCACCCAGTTCGGCACCAACGTGATCAGCATCGCGCCCGGGCGCGTCAAAACCGCCGGACCGGCGCCGACCGGCATCCCCACCTCGGTGCGGCCGCTGACGCTGGACGACGCGCGCGCCCTGGAGCGTCTGCCGCACATCACCGGCATGACCGCCACCGTCTGGGGCAACACCGAAGTGGGCGCCAACGGACGCCTGCGGCGGACCACCGTCAATGGCGTCAGCGCGGCGATGCTCAAGGTGTTCAGCATCAAGGTGCGCAGCGGCCAGTTCCTGCCGTCCGACGACGGCGACAACGCGCGCGCCTTCGTCGTCCTCGGCGCCAAGCTCAAGGAAGAACTGTTCGGCGCCGCCAACCCGCTCGGCGCGCGCCTGCGCGTTGGCAGCCTTCAATTCCGGGTGATCGGCGTGCTGGAGGCGAAAGGGCAGTTCCTCGGCATCGATCTCGACGACGCCGCGTACATTCCGACCGCGCGCGCGCTCGAACTCTACAATCGCGACGGGATCATGAAGATCGACATGTCCTACGAGGAAGGGGTCGCCGCCGCCGATGTCGCGGCGCGGATCGGCGCCACGCTGAAAGCGCGGCACGGCCGTGAGGATTTCACCATCACCACCCAGGAAGACATGCTGCGCACGCTGTCGAACATCCTCGATGTGCTGACCATGGCCGTCGGCGCGCTCGGCAGCATCTCGCTCCTGGTCGGCGGCGTCGGCATCGTCACCATCATGACCATCGCCGTCAGTGAGCGCACCGCTGAAATCGGCCTGCTGGTGGCGCTCGGCGCGCCACGGCGGACGATTCTCGGCCTGTTCCTCGGCGAAGCCATCGCCCTGTCGGCGCTCGGCGGCCTGTTCGGCCTGCTGTTCGGCGTCGGTCTGGCGCGCCTGTTGCAGTTGCTGCTGCCGGCCTTGCCGGTGCACACCCCTTTCAGCTTCGCACTGCTCGCCGAAGGCGTCGCCATCGCCATCGGACTCGTCGCCGGCGTCCTGCCGGCGCGGCGGGCGGCACGGCTGGATGCGGTGGACGCGCTACGCGTGGAATAAGTCGCGGCGAGAAAGCACACGCGACCGGACAGCGGCCCGTTGCGTGAGGGCACGCGACAAGAACGTACCCCGAACCACGTTCGGCTAAACCTTCCGATACACCTCGGCGCCCGTTCGGACGAACTCTATCGCCTTTTCGGCCATTCCCTTGCGCAAGGCCTCGTTTTCGCTGACGCCTTGCGCATCGGCGAATTCCCGGACTTCCTGGGTGATTTTCATCGAACAGAAATGCGGTCCGCACATTGAGCAGAAGTGCGCGACCTTGGCCGATTCCTTGGGCAGCGTCTCATCGTGGAATTCGCGCGCCTTGTCGGGGTCGAGACCGAGATTGAACTGATCTTCCCACCGGAATTCGAAGCGCGCCTTCGACAACGCATTGTCGCGAATCTGCGCGCCGGGATGACCTTTGGCGAGATCGGCCGCGTGCGCCGCCAGCTTGTAGGTGATGATTCCGGTTTTAACGTCGTCCTTGTCGGGCAGACCAAGGTGTTCCTTGGGGGTCACATAGCAAAGCATGGCGGTGCCGAACCAGCCGATCATGGCGGCGCCGATGCCGCTGGTGATGTGGTCGTAACCGGGCGCGATGTCCGTGGTCAGGGGACCGAGCGTGTAGAACGGCGCTTCGTCGCAGAATTGGAGTTGCAGATCCATGTTTTCCTTGATCATGTGCATCGGCACATGTCCCGGTCCCTCGATCATGACCTGCACGTCGTGTTTCCAGGCGATTTCGGTCAGTTCCCCGAGGGTTTTCAGTTCGCCGAGTTGCGCATCGTCGTTGGCATCGTAAATCGACCCCGGGCGCAGACCGTCACCGAGACTGAAAGCCACATCGTAGGCTTTCATGATTTCGCAGATTTCTTCGAAGTGGGTATACAGGAAACTTTCCCGATGATGCGCCAGGCACCACTTGGCCATGATCGAGCCTCCGCGCGAGACGATGCCCGTCAAGCGCTTGGCGGTCAGCGGAATGTAGCGCAGCAGCACGCCGGCGTGAATCGTGAAATAATCAACGCCTTGCTCGGCCTGCTCAATCAGCGTGTCGCGGAAGATCTCCCAGTTCAGATCCTCGGCTTTTCCATTGACTTTTTCCAGGGCCTGATAGATCGGCACGGTCCCGATCGGTACCGGACTGTTGCGGATGATCCATTCGCGCGTTTCGTGGATGTTCTTGCCGGTCGACAAATCCATCACCGTGTCGCCACCCCAGCGAATCGCCCAGGTCATCTTTTCCACTTCTTCCTGAATGCTTGATCCAAGAGCGGAATTGCCGATGTTGGCGTTGATCTTGGTCAGGAAATTACGGCCGATGATCATCGGTTCGCTTTCCGGGTGATTAATGTTGCAAGGGATGATCGCGCGTCCGCGCGCCACTTCCGAGCGCACGAACTCCGGCGTGATTTCCTTGGGAATGCTGGCGCCGCAACTGTTGCCCGGATGCTGCCGGCACAGCAATTCGGCCAGACGTTCGCCCTGCGGTCCAGAGGCTTGCAATTGCGCGATGTACGCCGCGCGATTGTTGTTTTCGCGGATGGCGACATACTCCATCTCCGGCGTGACAATGCCGCGTCGCGCGTAGTGCATCTGGCTGACATTGTGGCCGGATTTGGCGCGAAGCGGACGACGCTGCAAGCCGGGAAAGCGCAGCTCGTCAAGCCCGGCGTCACCGGCACGGCGACGCCCGAATTCGGAACTCAAGCCGTCGAGATGATCCGTGTCGCCGCGTTCGGCAATCCACTGCCCACGCAACGCCGGCAACCCACGTCGAATATCGATCGTCGCGGAAGGATCTGTATACGGCCCCGAACAATCGTAAACATGGATCGGCGGGTTCGCTTCTCCGCCGAAAGCGGTGTCGGTGGCCGCTTGAGAAATTTCGCGCATTGGAACACGAATGTCCGGACGACTGCCCACGACATGGATCTTGCGGGAATTGGGCAGCGGCTTGATCGCCGCTTCGTCCACGTGAGCATCGGCAGCGATGAATTTTTCATTGGCGTTCATGGTGTTTCCTTGCGAAAAGCGGTAACGAACAGCGTTTCGGGAAGAGAGGGCTTGCGCAGCCGGGCAATGGCGGAAATCGGTGACGCGCAAGCGTCAGGCCAGCGGCCATCGCCCCGCATCGACCCGACACGAACAGGCCGACGACTCTGTGCCGCAACCCGTCCGGCCCTTGGCGTGGCCGTCCAAATTACTGGAATCGCCGCCAATAAGCAAGAATGGCTGGCGTCCCGAGCAAGACGCCGCAGGGTAACGTTCATTACCAATCGGGAACGCTTTAAACTTTTTGTGCGCCGCAACAAAAAATTATTGACAGCAGGAGCGGGCTAGATATAATGCCGCTCATGGTGCAGTGCAACAAAAGATTTCAGCCCCAAGTGGCGCGAAGATCGGTCAGTCATACATTGCACATGTTGTGTTGTGCCCTTCACATTTTCGAGGAGATTGAACATGTTTAAAACACCCGAGCAATTCGCCGCCGCCAACAAGGCTTCCGTCGATGCGATGCTGACGCTGGCCAACACCGCGCTGGCCAGCGCCGAGCGCATTGCCGCGCTCAATTTGAACACGGCGCGTTCAATGCTCGAAGACGGTGTTGCCAATGCCAAGGCCATGCTGGGCGCCAAGGACGCACAAGAGTTTTTCTCGGTGCAAGCGTCGCTTGCCCAACCCAGCCTCGAAAAAGCGGTTGCTTACACCCGCAGCGTTTATGAGATCACCGCTCAGTCTAAGGAAGAAATTTCCAAACTGCTTGAAACGCAGTTTGCCGACTTCCAGAAGCAGGCGCTCGGTTTGCTCGATCAGGCCGGCAAGAACGCCCCTGCCGGTTCCGAAGTCGCCGTGAATGCCGTCCGGTCGGCCATCGACGCCGCGACCAACGCCTTCGAAACCATCAACAAGGCCGCCAAACAGGTTGCCGACATCGCGGAAGCCAATGTCGCCGCCGCCACCAATGCGACCGTCAAGGCTGTCGGCGCCACGGCGGCGGGTGGGAAAAAGTAAGCCGCCTCCGGTTTGCTTCGATTAGCCGATTAAAAAAACCTGTGCGAAGCCTTGATGAACATCGGGGCTTCCACGACTGAATATGCATACCTGAAACCGGAACAGAGCTCGCAGGCTGAGCGAAAAGCACGGCCAGCCCTCGCGAGTACCCGGTCTACAGTTAACTTTTGTCCATTACGGAGATGTTCATGAGCATGATCGACCTTGAAAAGCTGGCCCAAAGCCAAAAAGCGAACGCCCAAGTGATGATGACGCTGGTTCGCACCGCCTTCCACGGCCTGGAGCAGCTTTCCGCCCTCAACCTCGCCGCCAGCCGCGAATTGTTCAACAATGGCGCCAACGGCGCACAGCAATTGATGGGCGTCAAGGATCCCAAGGAACTTGGCAACGTCGCGTCCTCGCTGGCCAAGCCGAACGTTGAAAAACTGATGGAATATTCGCGCAGCCTTTACGATCTCTCGGCCAACATGCAGCGCGAGATTGCCGCGGTGATGGAAAATCAATACAACACCTTGCGGCACGACGCCGCGGGCCTGATCGCCAAGACCGGCGCCGTCTCGCCGATTTCCAGTGACGTGTTCGGCTCGGCGATGAAGCAGATGATGACCGCCTCGACCACCGCTTTCGAGAATATTTCGCAAATGGCCAAGCAGATGACCGACATTGTCGACAGCAACGTCAAGGCCGCTTCCAATGCCACGGCGCAAGCCGCCGCCGCGCTGACGTCGAAGAAATAATCCGACGACTCGGCTCCAAAAAAACCCCGCCACGCCGGGGTTTTTTTGCGTTTACTCTTGCATTTACCGCTACGCGCTCAGGTTCGCCATCGCCAGGCGATGTTCCGGCGCTCGACCTCCTGACGAATCGCCGTCATCGCCCGATCGACTTGAACCGGGTCCCCTTCGACGCCAAGTTCCAGATGTATCCGTCGGCCGTCGTTACCAACCGACGGCAGGCTGAAGAGCCGTAACGCCGGAAAATCCGCGACAATGCGCTCCATCAAGTCCAGCAAGGCGCTTTCGTAACAATTCTCTCCGGTCAGCAGAAAGGCTTTTTCCACCGTCGCGTACGGGTGAAAAAGAGGGGCATAAAAGGTATCGAGCGCCCATTCCGCCATCGGATGCGCCATCTGCGGGAAACCCGGCAGAAAATAATGATCGCGAACGCTGAAACCGGGGATGCGGTTGAAGGGATTGGGCACGATATCGACACCGCGCGGGAAGGTGCCCAGCAACAGGCGGACGTCGTTCGTTTCATCGCCGAAGCGGGCGCGAATTTCACGTTCCGCCTCGGGATGCAGCACCAGATCGACATCCAGAGCCTCGGCGACGGCCTGCCGGGTGTGGTCGTCGGGGGTGTTGCCGATACCGCCGAAACAAAACACCGCGTCGCCGGCGACCATGCTGCGCCGTACCGTCGCGGCGATGTGCGAACGGTGGTCGCCCAGATAGGTGACCCACGCCAAACGCAAACCGCGCGCCGCCAGCAGTTCGGCAATCCTGGCGAAGTGCCGGTCGACTCGTTTTCCCGACAGAATTTCATCGCCGACGATGATTGCGCCAAAATTCATCCTTGTTCCTCCAATAACTTCGCGTCGCCGACAAGCTCGCCGGACGTGGTCTGCCGCGACTGCCGCAACGCTTCCAGACCAAAGTGGATAAAGGCCAGCGCCGCCATCGTCGGCGTCAGCAGGCCGAGTAGCGGAATGTGCGCGAACAGCGCCAATGTCAGTCCGAGCAGCAACAGCGGCAAGCGATAACGCTGGCGCAGCCGCTGCCATTCCTCTTCGCTGGCGTGCTCGACCAGGGCGTCGTAGGCGAATGTACGCCGTGTCAACCACGCCATCCAGAACAGCGGCAGGATGAACGCCAATCCGGGAATCAGCCACAGGGGCACGGTGACGAGCCAGCCAGCGGCGTACAACACGATTGCCGATAAACTGTTCCATAACGCGCCGCTGAAGCTCTCCTTGCCTTGCCGTGTCAGATCGGGATAGTCGGTACCGGCGACATGCCGAAGCAACAGCGGCATCACGAAATTCGCCGTCAGCAGCATCGTCACGACGAAAGCGGCGCTGAGAATCACCAACCAGCCGCCAATAGCCGCGGCCACCTTGGCCAACCACAGCGCTCCCCATCCCGCCAGCCAGACAAACGGGGTCTGCGCGGCCAGTTCGCCGATCAATTGCTCCAGAAAGAATAGTGCCAGTCCGATGCAGACCAGCACACCCACCACCGCCGGCCAGGCGATGAGCAGCCATATCCGTCCGCGCGCCAGCGTTTTCACGCTACGCAGCAGTGCCACGCCAACAGCGGTCATCGTGTCATGGTCCTTCCCACATTTTTTGCAGTCGTTTGCTGGATACCGGGACCGGCGTGCGCAGTTCCTGGGCGAATAATTGCACCCGCAACTCCTCCAGCAACCAACGATACTGGTCGAGTCGCGGATCGTGAACGCCCTGCTTGGCAAGCGCGGCGGCACGGCGCTCGTAATTGGTCCACAGCGGCGTCCATTCGGCGAGCAGCCGCGCGTCGCGGGCTTCGCCCTGGTTCCCCGCCGCTTTCACCTTTTCCAGTCGCAGTGCGATCGCTTTCAGGTAACGCGGGTAGTGCTGCAAACGTTCGAATGGCGTATCGACAACAAACCGTTTGCCAATCAGCCGCGCCAGTTGCGTCTCCACGTCGCGTGCGATGTCAGGATGCCCCTTGAACGCCGGCAATTTTTTTTGCAACGCCTGCCAATCGGTGAGAATCTGCCCGACCAGGCGGCAGATTTCCTGCGCCAGCAAACCCAGTCGCGGTTTTGCCTCCCGGCAGCGCGCCTGGAAAGCGGCGGCATCGGTCGGCCATGGCGGCGTCAGACAGGCGCGTTCGATGGTCAGTGCGATCACCTGGCGCCGCAAGTCGTCGAGCGTGCCCAGGGCGATGAATTGCATCGCCATCTGAGTCAGCCCGGGGAGATTTTTCTCGAAGTATTTCAGTTGGTCGCGAAATTGCAGCATGAACAGGCGCGACAGCCCGGCCGCATGCCCTTTCGCCGCCTCGGTCGGCGAGTCGAAAACACGCAACGATACGCTCTCGCCATCGTCGGTCAGTCCCGGGTAGCCGAGAACCGTTTGTCCGCCGTCGAGACTGACCTCCATCAACGCCGGCAATTCGCCAAACGACCAGTCGGTCATGCCGCTGTAGTCGCTCGGCGTCTCGTGCAGATCGGCGAACTCTTGTTTCGCCTCGCGCGCCCATTCACCGCGCAGCTCGCTCAGCTGGCGACTCATTCCCAGTTGCCGGCCGTTGTCGTCGATCAGGCGAAAATTGAGAAACAGGTGTGGCGGCAAAATGTCGGGGCGAAAGGCATCCGGCGTGATTTCCCAACCACGCGCGTTCAGTCCTCGCGTCCGCAGTGCGTAAGCAATCAAGGTGTCGATCAAGGGTTTGTCCAGCGGCGGCGTTGCCGCGACGAATTCGGCGGCGAATTCCGGCACCGGCACCAGCCTGGCGCGGAGACGCCGGGGCAGCGTTTTGATCAATTGCGCGACTTTTTCCTTCAGCAATCCGGGTACCAGCCACTCGCAGCGCGCGGCGGGGAGTTGATTCAACCGCGCCAACGGAACGGTCAGCGTGACCCCGTCGCGCGGGCTGCCAGGCTCGAAGTGGTACGCGAGTTCGAAATCCATGCCGCCCAGGCGTATCGCGTGCGGAAACGCCTCGCTGGTGATGCCCGCGGCCTCGTGTCGCATCAAATCCTCGCGCCGCAGACACAAACAGCGCGGTGCGGCACGTTCCGCCTCGCGCCGCCAAGCGTCGAAGGCGGCGCCGTTGTGGATCTCGGCCGGGATCAGGCGGTCGTAAAACGCGAAAATCAAGGTATCGTCAACCAACACATCCGGTCGCCTAGACTTGTGTTCGAGGGTTTCGATGTCGAGTATCAGTTGCTGATTATGGGTAAAAAACGTCCAGCGGCGAGCGAATTCCTCGCTGACCTCGCCGTCGACCAAGGCGTGCCGGATGAAGATCTCGCGGGCCTCGCGCGGGTTGATCGGCCCGAAGTTCACACGCCGGCGCGGATCGACGACGATGCCGTACAACGTGATGCGCTCGAACGCGACGGCCTGCATGGCCTTCTTTTCCCAATGCGGGTCAAACCAGCTTCGCTTCAGGAGGTGCGCGCCGACGCGCTCCAGCCACGCGGGTTCGATGCGCGCGACGCAACGGGCGAACAGACGGGTCGTTTCGCCAAGCTCGCCGGCGACGACCCATTTTCCGGCTTTTTTGTGCAGCGGCGAGCCGGGGTGGATCAGGAACTTGATGCCGCGCGCGCCGAGATAATGCGCCGATTCCTCCGATTTGCAGCCGATGTTGCCCAGCAGCCCCGCCAGCAGCGCGCAATGAATGGCGTCGTGGGTCGCCGGCAACTGGTTTTCCCGCCATTGCCGTTCGGCGACGAAGGCATGCAATTGACGATGAATGTCATGCCACTCGCGCATGCGCGGCGCGGACAGGAAATTTTCGCGGCAAGCCTCGATGAGCTTGCGTTGCGATTTGCGATGCGTCAGTTCTTCCTGGTACCACTGCCAGAGCTTGAACCACGACAGGAATTCCGATTTTTCATCGGCGAAACGGCGATGGGCGGCATCGGCCGATCCTTGCCGCTCTTGCGGGCGCTCACGTGGATCCTGCACCGACAAGGCCGCGGCGATGACCAGCATCTCGCGCAGACAGCCCGAGTCGCGCGCGGCGACGATCATCCGCCCAAGCCGCGGGTCGAGCGGCATTTGCGCCAATTCCTGTCCGGTCGGTGTCAACGCACGCTCGGCGTTGACCGCGCCGAGTTCGAGCAGCAGCTGGTAGCCGTCGCTGATCGCCTTGCGCGGCGGCGCTTCCAGAAAGGGAAAATCCTCGATGTCGCCAAGCCGCAGCGCTTTCATTCGCAAGATCACCCCGGCCAACGACGAGCGCAGAATTTCCGGATCGGTGTAGGCGGGCCGTAAGTCGAAATCCCGTTCCTCGTAAAGACGAATGCAGACACCCGCCGCCACCCGCCCGCAACGGCCGGCGCGCTGATTGGCCGACGCCTGCGAAATCTTCTCGATCCGTAGTTGCTCGACCTTGTTGCGGTAGGAATAACGTTTCACCCGCGCCAGCCCGGAATCGACCACGTAGCGAATGCCCGGCACGGTCAGCGAGGTTTCGGCGACATTGGTCGCCAGCACGATGCGTCGACCAAGATGTGGCCTGAAGATCCGCGCCTGTTCTTCGGCCGACAGGCGGGCAAACAAGGGCAGGATCTCGGTATGCGGCGGGTGGTGCTTGCGCAATGACTCGGCGGCTTCGCGAATTTCGCGCTCGCCCGGCAAAAAAACCAGGACGTCTCCCGGCCCCAGCCGGTGCAATTCGTCGCAGGCATCGACCACCGCGGCGTAGAGATCGCGCTCATCGTCGCCAACGACGCGTTGCCCCCCTTCGCCGCCTTCTTCGTTTTGCAGCGGCCGGTAGCGCAACTCCACCGGATACAGCCGCCCCGAGACCTCGATCACCGGCGCGTTGTCGAAGTGTCGCGCGAAGCGTTCCGCGTCGATGGTTGCCGAGGTGACGATCACTTTCAAATCCGGCCGCTTTGGCAGCAACTGCTTGAGGTAGCCAAGCAGAAAATCGATGTTCAGGCTGCGTTCGTGCGCCTCGTCGATAATCAATGTGTCGTACTGCTCGAGCCATGGATCGCCCTGCGTCTCGGCCAGCAGAATGCCATCGGTCATCACCTTGACGAAGGCGTCGGGCGACGTGTGGTCGCCAAAGCGGATTTTGTAGCCCACCAGTCGATTGCCGTCGTCGTGCCCGTCGCTGTGCAATTCCTGCGCGACGCGTAGCGCTGTCGACCGGGCGGCGATTCGGCGCGGCTGAGTGTGGCCGATCAAACCGTTAATGCCGCGTCCAAGGTCAAGGCAAATTTTTGGAATCTGTGTTGTCTTGCCGGAACCGGTTTCGCCGCAGACGATCGTGACTTGGTGGCGGGCGATCAAACCCGCGATTTCCTCACGCCGACCGTTGACCGGCAGATCGTCGGCGAATTCCGGCTGCGGCCGCCTTGCCAGACGCGCGGCAACGGCGGCTCGCGATTTTTCGAGCAAATGATCGCGCTCCGCCTGCAATGCCTCGCGTTTCGCACCGAACACGCGCCGCAAATCGCGAGCGAGCGCGCGCAGGCGACGACGATCGCTCGCCAAACAATCGGCAAATGCGGTGGAGGCGTGGGTGGTGGCGCCGGGGGCGGAAGTGGTGGCGGTCATCGGTCGGAAAAGGAGCCTTTCCGGGCTTGGCAAGGCGGGCGGCTCGCCGCCACGGAACAACAGTGGCGATACCCGTTACCGAGCACCGAGCGCAGGGGCTACCGGACCAGGCGGGAATGGCGAAGAGCCATCAACCCCGGACGGGCAGACGGTGGTGGCTGCATGTCACCGCCTGCCGATTGCCGAAAGAACTCGCTGGCCCGCCACTGCGGCCACTAATCTCGCCGAATCACGGCGTTTAATACTTTTAGCTATTGCCGTTGTCCAGGAAACTGCGCAGTTTGTCCGAACGTGAAGGATGACGAAGCTTTCGTAACGCTTTGGCTTCGATTTGCCGGATACGCTCCCGGGTGACATCGAACTGCTTGCCGACTTCCTCGAGAGTGTGATCGGTGTTCATTTCGATCCCGAAGCGCATCCGCAAAACCTTGGCTTCGCGTGGCGTCAGGGTATCGAGGACATCCTTGGTAATGAAACGCAGACTGGAATAGAGCGCGGCTTCGGTGGGCGCGAGCGTCGCCTGATCCTCGATGAAATCGCCGAGATGTGAGTCGTCGTCGTCGCCGATCGGCGTCTCCATCGAGATCGGCTCCTTGCTGATCTTGAGGATTTTCCGAATCTTTTCCTCCGGCATCTCCATTTTTTTCGCCAACGTCGCCGGATCGGCCTCAAGGCCGGTTTCCTGCAAGATTTGCCGGGAAATCCGGTTCATCTTGTTGATCGTTTCGATCATGTGCACTGGAATGCGGATGGTGCGCGCCTGATCGGCGATGGAGCGCGTGATCGCCTGGCGAATCCACCAGGTGGCGTAGGTCGAGAATTTATAGCCACGGCGATATTCGAACTTGTCCACCGCTTTCATCAGACCGATGTTGCCCTCTTGTATGAGGTCGAGGAACTGCAAGCCGCGATTGGTGTATTTCTTGGCGATCGAGATCACCAGACGCAAGTTGGCTTCGGTCATTTCACGCTTCGCACGGCGGGCCTTGGCTTCGCCGGTCGACATTTGTTTGTTGATGTCTTTCAGCTCGCGCAGCGGAATACCGATGCGATCCTGCAAGGCAAGCAGTTTCTTCTGTTCCTCCTTGATATTCGGCGCGTTGCGCGAGAGGATCGCGCCATAGGTCTTGCCGGCGGCGGCAATCTCGGCGTCAACCCACGCGATATTCAACTCATTGCCGGGGAAAACCTTGATGAAATGAGGGCGGGGCATGCGCACCGTATCGACACAGATTCGCTGGATCTTGCGCTCGCAAGCGCGCGCCTCCTCCACCATCGCCCGTACCGAATCGCACAGGCGCTCGATGGTTTTCGATGTGAAGCGTATGCCCATCATCACTTCCGAAATTTCGTGTTGCAATCGGAGGTAAACCTTATCTTGTGAACCTTTGCGGAGCAGCAAGGGATGCGCTTGGGCGTAGTGCGCCCGAATCAGATCGAGGCGTTCAAGCCCTTCGGTTTTCAGTTTGAGCAATGTCGCCGCCGCTGCCGCTCCTTCGACATTTTCAGGGCTTTCTTCTTCCTCTTCCTCGTCCGTTTCATCCAGATCGTCGGCCAGTTCCTCGAGCGCACCGTCCGATTCGGGGTCGATCAGACCATCGATCAATTCATCGATACGCATTTCGTCGTTGGCGATCTTGTCGGCACAACTGACGATCTCGGCAATCGTCGTCGGACAGGCGGAAATCGCCTGGATCATGTGCTTGAGTCCGTCTTCGATCCGCTTCGCGATCTCGATTTCCCCCTCGCGGGTCAGTAACTCGACCGAGCCCATTTCGCGCATGTACATGCGCACCGGGTCGGTGGTTCTGCCGAATTCGGAATCCACGGTAGACAACGCTTGCTCGGCCTGCTCCTCGACATCGGCATCGTCCGCGCCAGCCGCCGGCGCGGCGTCGGACATCAGCAAGGTCTCGGCATCCGGCGCCTCATCGTAGACCTGTATCCCCATGTCGTTGAAGGTGCTGATGATGCTTTCGATCTGTTCCGCATCGACGACATCGTCGGGAAGATGGTCGTTGATTTCGGCGTACGTGAGAAAGCCGCGTTCCTTGCCGAGTTTGATCAGCGTCTTGAGACGCATCTTGCGTGTCTCGTCGTCGACCGGCGCGGGTTGTGTACCAACCTGGGCCAGGAGATCTGCTGCCGCCTTGGCTTTCGCCACTTTCGCCGTTACCACCTTTTCCCTTGCCATGACCATTTCCCGGATAGCGTTGTACTGGAAAAACCGCTTATCTTATCACACCTTAGAACGGCTTACACCGCGCGGTCAGCGCCCCCACGCGCGCTGATCGCCGACAGGTACTGCTGCTTTTCTTCATTCGACAACCCGCCGACGCCCACCCGTTGCGCTTTTTCCTGCAAACGCTCAAGAACGCGCTTGGACTCACTTTCGCGCAACTGCCTGACCGCGCCATCGAACTCGGCGTCAATCTCGTCTTCGGCAAAGGGTTGTTGCATTAGTTCAGCCGCTGCCGCACGCAAAATCCTTTCGCATTCGTCGCCCCGCAGCTTTTCCAACAATGCCGGATAAGCGACGGCGCGGTCGTCAGCGGCAACGATCGCTTCGGACAGTCGCCGCAAGGCCTGCCCCTCCAGTGAGTCGACTGGCAGTAGCTCAAGCGGCAGGCTGGATGCCAGTTGAGGCTTCTGTAGCAACAAGGGCAACAAGCGCCGCGGAATGGAGAGTGGCGCCGGCCTCGGCGCGCGAGCCGGCGCCGGTCCCACTAGCGGCCGCAGTTTGCAGAGCTTCTCCACCTCCCCTTGAGAAAAACCGGTCACCTGAGCCAGCCGTTTGATCATCTGCAGCCTCAGCGAGATGGACTGCAAACGACCGAGCAGCGGCCTGGCGTCCGCAATCAATTTAGCCCGTCCTTCCGCGGCGGTCAGGTCACAATTTCGGACAAGTTCGCGGAGTAAAAAGTCTGACAGCGGCGTGGCGTCGGCGATCATCCGCAGAAAGGCGTCCCGCCCCTGTCGCCGCACGAAGCTGTCGGGGTCGTCCTTTTCAGGGAGGAAAACAAAGCCGGCCGTTTTTTGTTCCGGGAGCACGTCGAGGCAGTTTTCCAAGGCGCGCCATGCCGCCTTGCGGCCAGCGACATCGCCGTCAAAACAAAAAACCAGTCGTTCGGCCTGTCGTAGCAGTTTTTGCACGTGCGTCGCGGTGGTCGCCGTCCCTAGCGTGGCGACGACATTGCCAATGCCGTGTTGCGCCAGAGCGACAACATCCATGTAACCTTCGACAACGATGACCGTATCGCTCTGCCGGATCGCTGTCCGGGCTTGCGGCAGACCGAAAACTTCTCGCCCCTTTTCAAACAGCGGCGTCTCCGGCGAATTGAGGTACTTTGGCTCTCCCGGCCCAATGACGCGGCCACCAAAGGCAATCGTTTCGCCCTTTTGATTGATGATCGGGAACATGATCCGATCGCGAAATCGGTCATACAGGCGACCACTATCGCTTTTGATGACCAACCCGGCCAGTTGTAAATCCTGACTAACATAGTCGGAAAAGACATTCGCCAGGCTCTGCGAGCCCTCCGGCGCGTAACCGATGCCAAACCGGCGCGCGATTTCGCCGCTGAGACCGCGGTCCTTGAGGTAGGCCACCGCTTTCTCGGAACACCTGAGCCGCTGGTAATAAAACTTCGCCGTCCGTGCCATGATTTCCGTCAGTACGGGCACGCGCGGCGCATGCGGCGCCAGGTTCGCCTGTTCGTCGGGAACCGCCAAGCCGGCACGGGCAGCCAATTCCTTGACGGCGTCAACGAAGCCGATGCCGGCATATTCCATCAAAAAACCAATGGCCGTGCCATGAGCGCCGCAACCGAAACAGTGATAAAACTGCTTGCTCGGGCTGACGGTAAACGACGGCGATTTCTCGCTATGAAAAGGGCAACAGGCAGCGAAATTGGCGCCGGCTTTCTTCAACGGCACGTAAGCGTCGATCAAGTCAACGACATCGACGCGATGCAACAACTCCTGAATGAAAGCATCCGGAATCATTCAGGTCATTCTTGGCAACCGGCGACCGGTGGTGACAAGACCGGAATTCAAACAGCGGTCAGGCGACTTTTGACCAGCCGGGAAACTTCGCTCATATCGGCACGCCCGGCCAGCATGGGTCGGAGATGGTTCATCACCTTGCCCATGTCCGCCGGTCCAACAGCGCAAGCCGTTGCAATGGCCTGCGTGATGGCATTTGCGATTTCGTTGTCGGAAAGCGCGGCCGGCAGATACGCGCGAAGCACCTCGATCTCGAATGTTTCGTTGTCCACCAGGTCGTTCCGTCCAGCAACGGCGAATTGCGCAATCGAATCACGACGCTGCTTGAGCATCTTGTTGATGACGACAACAATGTCGTCGTCGCCAAGTTCGATGCGCTCATCCACCTCTTTTTGCTTGATCGCCGCCATCAACAAACGGACCGCGCCGAGTCGGCGGGCATCACGAGCGCGCATCGCCGCCTTGACATCTTCGTTGATACGCTCTTTCAGGGTCATCACGAAGCTCCTTATCCATCCACGGTTTTACTGCACGACACCGGCAGTTACACGCCGCCAACAAGTGTTAGCCCCCAAACAAAGAAAGCCGCCTGACTAACGACAGGCGGCCATGCGCTAAACGCTCTGATTGATATCAGTATAATTTTGGCGGCAAGGTCTGGCTGCGCATCCGCTTGTGGTGGCGCTTCACAGCAGCGGCCAGCTTGCGCTTACGCTCGGCCGTCGGCTTTTCATAAAACTCACGGGCGCGCAACTCGGTCAACAAACCGGTTTTTTCGACAGTGCGCTTGAAACGACGAATCGCAACTTCAAACGGCTCATTTTCCTTCACGCGAATGGCTGGCATCGACTCATCCCAAATTCAAAAACAGAAAACCACAAAAAAAGCGCGGCGAACCTGGAAGCCCCATTCGCATTTACGCTGAAATCGCACCAGCGCAAGCGCCCAAACCGGACCCAAGGCAATTGCAAGACTTTATCGTGAGCACTAGAGCGCCTCGATAGCGAACTGGCGTTCTTTATTTCCAGTAAACCGAGCATGGCCTGAAGACGACACGCGGCGAAACCCAGTCAAAACATGGTGGGTCGGGCGAGACTCGAACTCGCGACCAATGGATTAAAAGTCCACTGCTCTACCGACTGAGCTACCAACCCCCAAAAGCCGCAGGATTCTATAGATACATCTAAATCCTGTCAACACTGCCCAGCAACGCCGTTTGCAAGAGAGTTGTCGCTTCGGGCTGGATAACAAGGAGATAACCGCTGTTGGCAATTTTTCATGAAGTGGCACGAGTGGCTGAATAGTCGACGCACGAACTCGCGCCAGCGGAGGGGTTGTCGACTGACCCCCTGGAAGGCCCCTTCGCGGGTACGCAATGGGACGGCAATCAGGGGAAACACTCCGCTTGCGCCAAACAATGGCCGGATGCGTCCTTGGCCGCAAGGATTGGCGGGGTGTCGATGGGCCAGCGTATTCCTAGCGCCGGATCGTTCCATAGCACGCTGCGCTCGTGTTGCGGCGCATAGTAATCAGTGGCTTTGTACAGGAATTCCGCTGTTTCGCTGAGCGTGAGAAAGCCGTGAGCAAAACCTTCAGGGATCCACAACTCTTTTTTGTTCTCCGCGCTCAAGCGCACGCCAACCCAGTGCCCGAAAGTCGGAGAACTTCTTCGTAGGTCTACCGCAACATCAAAAACCTCGCCCTGAACCACTCGAACCAGCTTGCCTTGCGGATTGCATATCTGGTAGTGCAGTCCGCGGAGGACATTTTTCACGCTCGCGGAATGGTTATCCTGGACAAAATTTCTCTTCACGCCGGTCACCTGCTCAAAAACACGAGCATTGAACGATTCGAAGAAAAACCCGCGTTGGTCACCGAACACCTTCGGCTCAAGCACCAAGACCTCCGGAATCGCTGTTGGGACCGCGCGCATCAGAGCACCCTCTCATTCAGTAGACGGAGGAGGTACTGTCCGTACCCGCTTTTGGCCAACGGTTGCGCCAGAGTTTGCAATTGGTTGGCGTCGATCCAGCCCTGTCTAAAAGCCAGTTCTTCCGGACACGCAATCTTGAGTCCCTGGCGGTGCTCGACGGTGGCGATGAACTGCCCTGCCTCCAACAGACTTTCGTGGGTACCCGTATCGAGCCAGGCATAACCACGTCCCATGATTTCAACGTTCAATTTGTCCCGTTCGAGATAAAGGCGATTGAGGTCGGTGATTTCCAGTTCGCCACGCGCTGAGGGCTTGAGTGATTTCGCCAGTTCGACGACCTCGCCATCGTAGAAATACAAACCGGTGACCGCGTAGTTCGATTTCGACCGCCTTGGTTTTTCCTCAAGGCTCAGAACCTTGCCGGAAATGTCGAATTCAGCAACGCCGTACCGCTCCGGATCCTGAACATGGTAGGCAAACACGGTGGCACCTTGCGAGCGGGAATCCGCGCTGCGAAGTAGTTTGTGCAACTCATGTCCGTAATAAATGTTGTCGCCAAGCACCAGCGCGGAAGGGCTGTCGCCAATAAACCCGTCGCCGAGAATAAACGCCTGCGCCAGGCCATCCGGACTCGGTTGGACGACATAGCGGAAGCTCAGGCCCCACTGAGAACCGTCGCCGAAAAGTTGCTCGAAGCGCGGCGTATCTTGCGGGGTCGAAATGATCAGGATATCGCGGATTCCCGCCAGCATCAGGGTGCTGAGCGGATAGTAGATCATCGGTTTGTCGAACACGGGCAGCAATTGCTTGCTGATTGCCAGAGTGGCGGGATGCAGGCGGGTACCGGAGCCTCCAGCCAGAATAATGCCTTTGCGTTTCACAACGAGCCTTTCAAGCGAAATAGACGGTAAATCACCGTGATTCTTCCTTACTTCTCGAGCAGTCCTAGCGTTTCCTGCGGAAGAGAATTGCTCACCTCCCCATTCTAAGGCGAGACGCGTCGAACCGCGCCGTGTAAGACCCCGTTGCTGAAGCGAGGTTTTTTCTGAATCGCGGAACAACGGCGGTCTGGTCGCCACGCTTAGAGCCGATGGAATGGGACTGAGGCGCGTTTTGTCCAGTTTATCCCGCGACATCGCTTAAAATTCGATCCTCAATGAGGTGACTGCGGCAGCCCCTCGCCAACAAACGCATTGATGAACCCAGCCAGAAGCCATGCATACCACCCGATTTTGCGTCGTCCGGCACGGCGAAACCACTTGGAACGCCGAAAAACGGATTCAGGGACACATCGATGTCGGTCTAAACGCCGTTGGTCTTGCCCAGGCGGACGCGGCGGCGAATTGGCTTTCAGGTCAAACGATAGCGGCGCTTTACAGCAGCGATTTGCAGCGCGCCTTGCAAACGGCGCAACGCATAGCGGCTATGCTCAACAAGGTGGTGACTTCGCGGCCGGAGTTTCGCGAGCGCCGCTACGGCTTGTTTGAAGGGCGCACGTATGAAGAGTCGCGCGCGACCTATCCGCTCGAGTATGGCGCGTTCGAAAGGCGCGAACCGGATTTCATCATTCCCGGCGGCGAGAGCCTTCAACAGTTGCATCACCGGGTCTGCGGCGGATTGCAACGAATCGCGGCCGACCATCCTGGCGAAACCGTTGTTGTCGTGACGCACGGGGGTGTTCTCGACATCATCAATCGCCTGGTTCGCGGCACTCCGCTGGTCAAACCACGTGATTTCTTGATTCCCAATGCCGGGATAAGCTGGATCAGCGTCTGCGATGGCGTCTGGCGTTTGGACGCGTGGGGGCAGACCGCGCATTTGGCAACGGTCGGACTCGACGAATTGCCCTGAGCGCCCCGCATGCGCCGATGCCGACGGTCGCGGAAGATGCGCCTGAGCGCGGGTGCTAAGATTCACCCTTTCCGCCACGCGGACAACATTACCTCAAATGAAGGGAGCACCAAATGAAGCTCGAAACTCTCGCCGTACACGCCGGCTATACCCCGGAACCGACCACCAAATCGGTGGCCGTGCCCATTTATCAGACCGTGTCGTATTCCTTCGACAACACGCAGCACGGAGCCGACCTGTTCGATCTCAAGGTAGCCGGCAATATCTACACCCGGATCATGAATCCGACGCAGGACGTGCTGGAAAAGCGCGTGGCGGCCATGGAGGGCGGCATAGCCGGATTGGCGCTGGCGTCGGGACAAGCGGCGATCACCTACGCGATCCAGACCATTTCAGAAGCCGGCGACAACATCGTCTCGGCGTCCACTCTTTATGGTGGTACCTACAATCTTTTCGCGCACACCCTGCCGCAATACGGTATCGAGGTCCGTTTCGCCAACCATGCCGATCCCGCCAGCTTTGAAAAACTGATCGACGATAAAACCAAAGCCCTGTATTGCGAATCGGTCGGCAATCCGCTCGGCAATATCACCGATTTCGAAAAGCTCGCCGAAATCGCTCATCGGCACGGCGTTCCGCTGATCGTCGACAACACCGTTCCCTCACCGTATCTTTGCCGGCCGTTCGAGCATGGCGCGGATATCGTCGTTCACTCGCTGACCAAATACATCGGCGGGCATGGCAACTCGATCGGCGGCATGATCGTCGATAGCGGCCGTTTTCCCTGGGCCGAACACAAAACCCGCTTCAAGCGCCTGAACGAGCCGGATGTGTCCTACCACGGCGTGGTGTATACCGAAGCACTGGGACCAGCCGCCTACATCGGCCGCGCGCGCGTCGTGCCCTTGCGCAACATGGGCGCCGCCATCTCGCCGCTCAACTGCTTCATGATCCTGCAAGGGCTGGAAACGCTACCGCTACGCATGGAGCGCATCTGCGAAAACACCGAAAAAATCGCGGCCTACCTCAAGGGGCATGCCAAGGTGGCGTGGGTCAACTACGCCGGCCTGGCCGACCATCCGGACAACGCGCTGGTACGTAAATACATGGGAGGGCGCGCATCCGGCATTCTGACCTTTGGCGTCAAGGGTAGCCATTGCAGCGGGGCCGAAGCGGGTGGCCGCTTTCAGGACGCCTTGCAGTTATTTACCCGCCTGGTGAATATTGGCGACAACAAATCCCTGGCCTGCCATCCGGCGTCGACCACCCACCGCCAGTTGTCGCCGGCGGAACTGGTCAAGGCTGGCGTTTCGGAAGAAACGATTCGCCTGTCGGTTGGCATTGAACACATCGACGACTTGCTCGCCGATCTGGAGCAAGCGCTGGCCACCGCGTGATGCCGCCGCTGGCTGCCGCCGCGCAAACACAGCGAAAGCGCGCGGCAGCCGAGGCGACATCGCCGCTCACGACAAGTGCGGCAGACCCAGATACTCGCGTGAGCGCATTTCGGTCAGCCGGCTGGCGGTGCGGAAAAACTCACTGGCCTGCGTCCCTTGCGTGTAAAGCCGTTCCGGGCCGCAATCCGCCGTGGCGATGAGCTTGACCTTGTGATCGTAGAAAATATCGACCAGCCAGGTAAAACGCCGCGCTTCCGAGGACATGCTGGCCGACATCCTTGGAATCGCCGACAGCAGCACCGTGTGATACGCGCGCGCCAGTTCCAGGTAATCGTTTTGCGATCGCGGCCCACCGCACAGCGACTTGAAGTCGAACCAGATCACCCCATGACCGCGCCGTTGGGTGGGGATTTCCCGGCCAAGAATTTCGATGGCGCCGCCAGGTTCGCCCTCGCCACCGGCGATGGCAGTGAAATATTCGGCCATTTTCAATTCGGCCGCGCTATCCGCCGGGTAGTGGAAAATTTCCACCTGCTCCAGCGTCCGCAAGCGGTAATCGACGCCGGCATCGATTTCCAGCACGTCCAGCCGCGACTTGAGCAATGCGATGGTCGGCAGAAAATTTTCGCGTTGCAGACCGTTTGGATACAGGCGGTCCGGCGGGTAATTGGAAGTCATCACAAAGACCACGCCGCGCTCGAACAATGCCTCGAGCAAGCGTCCGAGGATCATCGCGTCGGCGATATCGGAGACGTGAAACTCGTCGAAACAGAGCAATCGGACTTCCGAGGCAATACGCTCCGCCACGCGCAACAACGGATCGCTTTCGCCCTTGAGTTCGTTCAACCGCCGGTGGATTCCGTGCATGAAGGCGTGAAAGTGAATCCGCCGCTTGCGCCGGTAAGGCACCGAATCGAAAAAACAATCCATCAAAAAACTCTTGCCGCGTCCGACGCCACCCCAGAAATAAACACCGCGTGGCACGGGCGGCGGCGAAAAAAACCGCCTCAAGGTGCCGCGACGGCCGACCTTGAACGACAACAAGTCGTAATAAAGACGTTGCAGACGCTCGGCCGCGGCGCGCTGCGCCCCATCGGCGGTGAAATGCCGCTCGGCGAGGACGCGTTCGTAGGCATCGAGCATGCCGCGCTCGGGAACTTTGAGGACTCTGTGAGGCATCAGTTACTTTCCGGTGTTCGGAGGAGATTGATCGTCCCGACAGGCTGGACGATGGGCTGGCCGATCGAAATCGCCGCGAGTGCCGGGTCGTTCTGGGCTGGCCGCGGCAATGTCGAAATTCTAAACCATCGCCGCCGAAACGTCAGAGGCCAAAAGCCGACGCCGGCCCAAGCGCGGGGCGCACCGCGTCGGCCCAGCAGTTCGGCGTTTCGTAGAGTCGCAGGCGCTCCAGGCGCAAGTGGTTGCCATAGGTGTCGCGATAGACGGCGTCCAGAATGGTAAAAGCCGTCTGCGCCAGATTTTCGGCCGTCGGCACGCGCGCCAGCACCACCGTCTTGTGTTCCGGCAGCGATTCGAGGAATTGCCGCACCGACGAGTCGCCGGCGTAAACCAGGAAAGCATGATCCCACGCGTCGACCAAGTGTTGCGAAGCCAGCGCCTTGACGTCGGAGAAGTCCATCACCATCCCGTTGGCTGGGTCGCCATCCTGTTGGATGATATCGCCGGCGAGCGTGATTTCGATCGCGTAACGGTGACCATGGAGGTGGCGACACTGGCTTCGATGGTCGGGAATGCGGTGGCCCGCGTCGAATTCGAGGCGACGGGTAATGAACATCGGAGAGGCTTAAAAAAACAGCGATTGTAACATCGCCATTTTCCGGCATCCGGCCGACTGGAGGGCGGCGATGTTGGCACCAACAAGCGCGGTGTTAGAATCATGGCCTTCTCTCCCGTCGCGAAGGACTGTTGATGAACAGGTATCGCACGCATTTTTCAATTGCCGGCCTGCTGGCGATTGCCCTGTTGTCGCAAACGTCGATGGCGGAAGAAAAGCCGGATGCTCTGGTGGATGGACTTCGCTCGCCGGCCTGGGTGGAACGACAGGGGGAACGGCGGGCGCTGTCGTCCGGATTTCAATTGAACAATCGCGACCGCGTCGTGACCGGTTCGGACGCGCGGGTGCGCATTCGGCTGAAGGATGGCGCCGTTGTCGCACTGGGTGCCGATGCGCGAATGGAGATCAACGCGCTGGGCGTGCGCGGGCCGAATATCTTTACCGCGGCGCTGGACGTTCAGCAAGGCGCGATACGTTATAGCGCCGCCGCGCTGCCCGGCAAGCACCCGCCGCACGCGATCAACCTGCGCGTCGGGGCAATCGTTTCCAGCAGCCGCGGCACCGATCTGTTATGGGGAAGCACCGACCAAACCGGTGATCGCGTGTGCCTGCTGGAAGGGCGGATTGCCGTCCTACATCCGCAGGCTGAACCGCTGCAACTGACCGAGCCGTTGCATTGTTACGTTGCGCGCACCGGCGAGGGCGACGCGCCGCCAGCGCTTGAAGCAGTCACTTCGGAGCAGTTCGCCGTGTTTGTCGCTCAGACCGACATGCGAGTCGAAAACGGTGTCGACGACGCAACGACGATGGCGGCACAGGCAAAAACCCCTGCCCATACCCGGAACGCGACAGGCGACGCCACGACCCAGGCGATGCCACGTTTTCCGTCGCGTCCGGTCGCCCACGGGGGGCGCTGGACGGTCGATCTGGCGACGGTGGAGAGCGAAGCGGAGGCCCTGGCGCTTTACGACCGCGTCCGTGCCGCCGGCTACGCCGGGCGCATCAAGCCGTTGGCCACCGCCGGCGGTTACCGCTATGCGGTGCGGGTCGCCGCCTTGGCGAGCCGGGAAGACGCCGCCGCCGTTGCGGCCAGAATGGCGGAGGTGTTGGAGCGCACTTCGCCGGACAGTCCCCCGGTGGCGATTTCGCGGCGTTAGACATCGTTCGGATCGCCGGCCGGACAGTGCTCGTTAGCCTTGATACACATCAACGCGTCGACCGCCGGCCTGCTCTCTAATAGGAGCCGCCATATTTCGAGGGCCGGGTAATGTTTCGGATTTCTGAATACGTGGAGGCGCTTTTCGAACCCCGGCAACCGGGGCCAAAGCGCTCTCTGCCGGCGCCGGTGGTGATCTGGAACCTGATCCGGCGGTGTAATCTGACTTGCCGACACTGCTACTCGATTTCCGCCGACAAGGATTTCGCGGGCGAACTGCGTACCGACGAAATCCATGCCGTCATGGACGACCTGAAGCGTTTTCGTGTGCCGGTGCTGATTTTGTCGGGCGGGGAACCATTGTTGCGGCCGGACATCTTCGACATCGCCCTGCGCGCCAAGGCCATGGGTTTTTACGTTGGCCTGTCGTCCAATGGCACCTTGATCGATAGCGCCAACATCGACCGGATCGCCGCCTGCGACTTCGATTACGTCGGCGTGTCGCTCGACGGCATCGGCGCGACTCACGATACTTTTCGCCGCCGCCCGGGCGCTTTCGACGCCTCGCTGCGCGGCATACGACTGTGCCGCGACCTCGGCTTGAAAATCGGCGTTCGCTACACCATGACGCAGGATAACGCGCATGACTTGCCGCGACTGCTCGAGCTGGTCGACCGGGAGAACATTGACCGCTTTTACTTCTCGCACCTCAACTACGCCGGCCGCGGCAATACAAACCGTCGGGACGACGCGCGGCACCGGCTAACACGATGGGCGATGACCCTGCTTTTCGACACCTGCTGGGATTACCGGCAGCGTGGCGCGCGCAAGGAATTCACCAGCGGCAACAACGACGCCGATGGCGTGTACTTCCTGCACTGGGTGCGCGAACGTTTCCCCGACCAGACCGCGGCCATCCGCGCCCGTCTGGCACAGTGGGGCGGAAACGCGTCCGGCGTCAATGTGGCCAACATCGACAATCTCGGCAATGTCCATCCGGACACCATGTGGTGGCATTACAGCCTCGGCAATGTGCGAGACAAGCCGTTCTCGGCGATCTGGACGGATCTTTCGGACCCGCTGCTGGCTGGCCTGAGACAGTTTCCGCGCGCGGTCGCCGGGCGCTGCGGCGCTTGTCGGCACCTTGACATCTGCAACGGCAACACCCGGGTACGGGCGCATCGGCTGACCGGCGATGTCTGGGCCGAAGATCCCGGTTGCTATTTGGACGACGAGGAAATCGGCGTCACGACAATGTCGGTGCCGGCACCCGACGAGGCGTGCCTCTCCCAGGAGAACAGGCGATGAAATGGTGGCAGCGTTGGCGGGCGCTAGGCGTCTTAACTGGCTTGCTGGCTTCAGCGGCCATGGCTGGCGCGGCGGATATCGCCGAACGTTACCGGGAGCATTGCGCGGCGTGTCACGGCGACCAGCGCTTCGGCGCCATCGGGCCGGCGCTACTGCCGGAAAATCTCGAACGGCTGCGTCGGAGCGAGGCGCTGACGGTCGTTCGCGACGGGCGAGTGGCAACGCAGATGCCGGCTTTTGGCGACAAACTCTCGAACGATGAATTGCAACAACTGGTGGCCTGGATTTATCGCCCGGTGACTCCCGCGCCACGCTGGGGCGCGGCGGAGATCCGTCAATCGCAGATTGTCGATGCCGCCAAGTTACCGGCGGTGCCGGGTCCTGGTCTGCGCGGCGCCGATCCGCTCAATCTGTTCGTCGTCGTGGAAACCGGCGATCATCAGGTGTCGATCGTCGACGGCGAAAAATTCGAACGGCTGTACCGTTTCCCAAGCCGCTATGCGCTGCACGGCGGGCCAAAATTCTCGCCGGACGGACGGTTCGTCTACTTCGCTTCGCGGGACGGCTGGATCAGCAAATTCGATCTTTACAATCTCGTCGTCGTCGCCGAAATCCGGGCCGGTCTCAACACCCGCAATGCCGCCGTTTCGAGCGACGGCAAATGGGTGATGGTCGCCAATTACTTGCCGCACGACCTAGTGGTGCTCGACGCCGGCGACCTGTCGCTGGTAAAAATCATCCCGACGCGCAACGCCGCCGGTGACAAAAGCTCCCGCGTTTCAGCGGTCTACGACGCCGCCCCGCGCAAGAGTTTCATCGCCGCGCTCAAGGATGTGCCGGAAGCCTGGGAGATCAGTTACGACCCCACGGCCGAGCCGTTTGCCGAGGGCCTGGTACACGATTACGCCTCGCGCGAGGGGAGCTTCCAGCCGGCGATGTTCAATCCGCGCCGGATCATGCTGGACGATGTGCTCGACGATTTTTTCTTCACCCAGCGCTACGACGCGATTCTCGGTTCATCGCGCTCGGCCAGCCGAGGGCAGGTCATCCACCTGGATGTGCGACACAAGATTGCCGACCTGGATCTCCCGGGAATGCCGCATCTCGGTTCGGGAATCACCTGGAAATGGCGCGATCCGGACGGGCGGGAACGCACGGTAATGGCCTCACCGAACTTGAAGGACGGCCTGATAACGGTGATCGATCTCGACGATTTCCAGAATATCAAGCAAATAAAAACGCTCGGACCAGGCTTCTTTTTGCGCAGCCACGAAAACAGCCGCTACGCCTTTGCCGATTCGATGATGAGCGCGGCGCATAAGAACAGCCTGCAGGTGATCGACAAACAGACGCTGACGGTGGTGAAAGAGATCAAGGCCGCGCCCGGACAGACACTGGCGCATGTGGAATTTACCCGCGATGGCCGCTATGCGCTGGCCAGCCTGTGGGAAATGGATGGCGCCCTGCTGGTGATCGACGCCCGAACGCTTGAGGAGGTCAAACGCATCCCGGCCAAGAAACCGGTCGGCAAGTACAACGTCTGGAATAAAATATCGCGTTCCGAAGGGACCAGCCACTGAACCGCCGCCGAAACCAACCATGAAAAAAATGATCGACAGACTGTTGCACGGCTTGATCGCCCTGTGTCTGTGCGCGCCGTGCGCCACCGTCCTGGCCGTGCCCAAGGCCGCGGAACATGAAGACGACGCGGTCACTTTCGCCGACGCCGAGGCGCCGCCGAAACGGATTACGAAAGCGGCGAGCCTGCCGCCAGCCGCCAAGCCCAGTCCGAGCGTCGCCAAGGACGAGCCGACCGGCAAGCCGGGCAAAGCGGCGGCGAGAACCAACCCCAGCGACGAAAAACACGCCAACAAGGTCCGACCGGCAGCGGAAAACCGGCGTCAGCGCGCCTCGCACGAGACGAGAGTCGTCGCACCGAAAAAAACCGGCGCCCTACAAAAAACCGTGTCGCGAAAGAAATAGCCGCGTTTCCCCTCCGCAACGCGCGGACTCGGCGGCATCGACGCGCGGTCGCTTACGCGTGGCGTAATTCCTTCCGGAGTTGTCTATGCACAGATTTCCTGTTTTTCCGATCGCGCTGTGGCTGGTCAGTGGTGCCGTCGAGGCGCAAATGCAAATGCCGCAAATCGAGCTCACAGCCGGTTTCTACCGTATCGTGGCCGAAGTGGCGGCAGACGATCCGAGTCGGGCGCAAGGTTTGATGCAGCGCCGCGCCATGGCGGAAAACCGCGGCATGTTGTTTGTCTTCGACAAAGCGGCACGGCATTGCATGTGGATGCGAAATACCCTGCTACCGCTGTCGGTGGCCTTTCTCGACGAACAGGGCCGCATCCTGAACATCGAAAACATGCAGCCACTGACCGAGGACAACCACTGCGCCGCAAAAGAGGCCAGCTATGCTCTGGAAATGAATCGGGGCTGGTTTGCCGGCAAGGGCATCAAGCCGGGAGGCCGCATTGCCGGCATCGAAAAAATCGGGCGTCGCCAGTAAGCGGGGCGGCGAACATGACCGCTGTCGGCGATCGGCTGTGGCGCACCGGCCTGTTGCGCGCCGGTCGGAAGGAGCCGTGGATCGACTGGTTACGCGATCGAGGTTCCCTGACCGCGCGCCTCCAGGCGCGCGGTCACTTCGCCGTGCGCGTGCTGCGGCAAGAACTGGCCAAGGCAACCCCCGCCGACGACGACGCGCTGAAATTGCGACCCGGCAAGCGCGCCTGGATTCGTGAAGTGGCGTTATATTGCGACGAGCAACCGGTGGTCTTCGCCCACACCGTCCTGCCGTACCGTCCTCGCGGTCCGTTGACCGGCTGGCTGGCGCGTCTCGGCAATCGTTCGTTGGGAGCGATGCTGTTTTCGCATGCCGGTTTCAAGCGCGGCCCGATGAACTTCAAGAGACTCGATCACCGGCATGCCCTTTTCGAATCGGCGTTGCGCGCGCTGCGCTTGGCCGACCCGATGCCGCACTATTTGTGGGCTCGCCGCTCGCACTTCGTCTTTGGCGTGCAAGCGGTACTGGTCAGCGAGGTTTTTTCCCCCACGGTCCTGTTGTTACCGGCCACGAAAAAAAGGGCGGACAGCGGATTCGGACTTTACAGCCAAGACCCGCAACCCTATAATCGGCCCTCTGTCTGGGGGGTATAGCTCAGCTGGGAGAGCGCTTGCATGGCATGCAAGAGGTCCGCGGTTCGATCCCGCGTACCTCCACCAGTAGCTCGAATGTTCAGAAAATCAGTCCGGGTCCCCATCGTCTAGAGGCCTAGGACACTACCCTTTCACGGTAGGTACCGGGGTTCGAATCCCCGTGGGGACGCCAAATTGGCTCGTGGTTTTTCGCACGTCTTTTCTGCTCGCCGCGCCCCCCTTGTTCTGCCACGCGTAGTGCCTCCAAACGGTCAATCGGTTCGTTTGCGTTTCGTCGAACACCTCGCCTTCCGAATCGGTTGGGTCGGCTCGAGCGATGCGCGGTCGCCGTTGTGTGGCACCGGCCTCGTCAAGGCAGCGCCGCTCGCGTGCTAAAATCGACCTCCAATGGAACTGATCGTCAATGGCGAAAGCCGCCTCTTCTCCGCACCGTTGACCGTGGCGGAACTCGTCGGAATCCTGGCCCATACGGGCAAGCGGATCGCTGTCGAATGTAACGGCGAGATCGTGCCGCGCGGCCGTCACGCCGAAACGTTATTGACCGACGGTGACCGGATTGAAATCGTCGTCGCCGTCGGCGGCGGCTGAGTCCTGTGCCGAACTCTTTTTGAAACGAGACACGTATGCCGCCTAGCCCACATCAACTGACCGTCGCCGGCAAAATCTACCGTTCCCGCCTCCTGGTCGGCACCGGCAAGTACAAGGATTTCGCCGAGACGCGGGCGGCCATCGATACGTCCGGCGCCGAGATAGTCACCGTTGCCATTCGCCGGACCAATATCGGTCAAACGACCGGCGAACCCAACCTTCTCGACGTGCTGCCCCCAGCGCAATTCACTATTCTGCCGAACACCGCCGGCTGCTATTCGGCCACAGAGGCGGTGCGGACCTTGCGTCTGGCACGCGAGTTGCTGGATGGTCACCCCTTGTGCAAGCTGGAAGTGCTCGGCGACCCCACGACTCTTTTTCCGAACATGCCGGAAACCCTCAAGGCCGCGAAAACGCTGGTCGATGAGGGTTTCGAGGTGATGGTTTACTGTGCCGACGATCCCATCCAGGCCCGAATGCTCGAAGATATCGGCTGCGTGGCGATCATGCCGCTGGCTTCGCTGATCGGCTCCGGCATGGGCATCGTCAATCCCTGGAATTTGCGCTTGATCATCGACAATGCCAAGGTGCCGGTACTGGTCGACGCCGGCGTCGGCACGGCCTCCGACGCGGCGATCGCCATGGAACTGGGTTGCGACGGGGTGCTGATGAACACGGCCATCGCGCATGCCCGCGATCCCCTGCTGATGGCCAGCGCGATGAAGAAGGCGGTCGAGGCCGGGCGCGAGGCCTTCCTCGCCGGACGCATGCCGCGCAAGTATTATTCAGCCGATCCGTCGTCGCCGACCACCGGCTTGATCGGCTCGTAGGCATGACTGGCGGCGAGGAAAACGCGGCGGCGCGCGATCATCGCCATATTCGCAGCTTCGTCCGTCGCCAAGGCCGTCTATCGACATGCCAGCAACGCTATCGCGCGGAAATGATGGCCCGCATCGGCGTCGCCCATGCAGCGGCGCCGATCGATCTCGACGCGTTGTTCGGGCGAGTGGCGCCGCGAATCGTGGAAATCGGTTTCGGCATGGGAGAGACCTCGGCGGAAATCGCCGCCCGGCACCCGGAAATCGACTACCTGGGCATCGAGGTCCATTCGCCCGGCGTCGGCAACCTGTGCAAACTGATCGCCGAGATGGACCTGTCCAATTTGCGGATCATCCAGCACGACGCGGTCGAGGTCCTGCGCGACATGCTCCCGCCGGCGTCGCTGGCGGGCGTGCACATTTTCTTTCCCGATCCGTGGCCGAAAAATCGCCATCACAAACGCCGCTTGATTCAACCGCCGTTGGTCACCCTGCTCGCCGAACGGCTGCAACCCGGCGCTTACATTCACTGCGCGACGGATTGGGAAGATTACGCGCAACAGATGTTGGCGGTGCTGGCGGCGGAACCGCTCCTGGAAAATACGGCGGCGGATTTCGCGCCCCGACCCGCCCATCGACCGCAAACCAAGTTCGAACAGCGCGGCCTGCGCCTCGGGCACGGGATTTGGGACGTGGTTTTCAAACGACGCCCCGTTTCACTGTAGTCGGAAAACGACCGGCAGGATGAATTCGCGCGACCGCGCTCCGTCGGCCCGACCCATCGCATAGGCTGCCCTGATCGCCGCCTTGTCGAGAACGGGATGACCGCTACTGGCGGCAATACTGACGTCGGCGATGCGGCCGTCGTCTTCCAGTATCAGCAGTAGACGGACTTCGCCTTCAAGGCCAAGCGCCTTGGCTTCGATTGGGTAGAATAAATGTTCCGACAGCTTGCGCTGCGCCGCCGCGACAACACTTTTCGGCGTCGCCTTGGTCACGGAAGACGAAGTCTTGTGGTTGACGACCGCCGGCGGTGTCTTGGTCTCCGGGCGAGCTGGCTCCGGCGCCAAGGTATTCTTCAGCAACGGCTCGTGGTCGGCGACCAGCGGCTTGCGCGGCGGGCGTAGTTCCGCTCGCAGTGGAGGGGACGGAATCGTCGGCGCGGCAAATTCGAGAGCGTCCCACAACGGCACGGCAAGGTGCAGAATGAGCGACAGCGAGAAGGCGAGAATCAGGCGGGGCGGCATGGACGTCGCATTGTGAACCAAAACCGCACCATCGGGCATACGCAAGGTTCCGCCGGTGCATCAAAAGGACGACGAATGAGACAAAGGATGATGGACTGGGCGCTTCATCGGTTGACCGCGTGCCTGTTGCTATTGCTCCTGACTGGCGCCGCCTGGGCCGAATTTCCAGACCCGCTCGTTTTCGGCTACGCCGTCGAAAGGGGAGATATCACCAAGGTCAAGCGCTGGCTCGATGACGGGCTGGACCCGGACTACGAGGCGGCACGAGTTGGCACGGGTCTGATGGTGGCGGCCTGGAACGGCAATATCGACATGATGGCTCTGTTCGTCGAACGGGGCGCCAACGTGCAGCGCAGCAATCGTAATGGCGAGCAAGCGCTGCAACTCGCCGCCTGGGGAGGGCATCTGGAGGCCGTCAAGTGGCTGCTGGCCCACGGCGCGCCGCTCGATCGGCTCGGCAACGAGTGGGGCGCGTTGCATTACGCCGCCTTCAACGGACACGAACCGGTGGCGCGCGAACTGATCACGCGCGGCGCCAACATCAACGCGCGCACGCCGAACCGTTCGACGCCGCTGATGCTGGCCGCGCGCGAGGGGCGCGACAATCTGGCGCGCCTGCTCCTGGAAGCCGGCGCCGACACCAAGGCGCAAAGCGATTGGGGCGACTCCGCGTTGACCATGGCCATGCGCTACGATCATCTCCGCTTGGCGAAGATGATTTCGTCGCCCGAAGAATTCGCGATTGCCGTCAAGACGCCGCCGGAGGCTTTTGGCACCGCCAGCCGCTCGGCGCCGGCCTCGCCCGAGATCGAGGCGATTCTCAACGAGATCCGGGCGGCGGAAGCCGAGGGGCGACCAAGCGAGGAACTGCACAAGAAACTTCTCGCCGCGGTCAACGCCTTGCGCAACAGTGCGGCGAGGAGCGGCACAACTGGCACGATGAAACAACTGCCTCCGCGCGCGCCGCACCCACGCGCGCTGGTGATCACCGCCCGCCGCTGGCAACCCGGCGCCGAACGCGTGCAATTGATCGACGACGGACGGGACCGCGGCTCAAACACCCGCGCATCCGCCAAGAAGAACCGTGGCGACGCCATGGAGAAGAAACCCCAGTAACCGGGAGGCGCGAGTAACGCCGCAAGGCGCTGGCGGCGCTTCAGTCCTCTTTCAATCCCGGTCGACCAGGAATCGTTCCAGCAGACGGTTGAGAAAACGACGGCCGCGGTCGCTTGGGACAATGCGCCCCGTGGGGCGCTCGATCAAGCCATCGTTTTCGGCTTGTCGCAATTCGTCCTCGATGCACAGCAAGGGCAGCGCGGTGCGTTGTTCGAACAAGGCAACGTCGAAACCTTGCCGCAGGCGCAGAGCGTTCATCATGAATTCGAAGGGCAGGTCGGCCGCCGTGACGGCAAATTCGTCTTGCAACGGCGTTCCGGCGGCGACCTTGATCAAATAACGTTCAGGATGTTTCCAGCGCATCTGACGCAAAACCCGGTCGTGCAAGGTCAGCTTGCCATGCGCGCCGGCGCCGATGCCGAGGTAATCGCCAAAATGCCAGTAATTGAGGTTGTGCAGGCATTGCCGGCCGGGCTGCGCGAAAGCCGAGGTTTCATAGTGCCGATAGCCGGCGTCGGCCAGCCGTTCTTCGAGTGCATCCTGCATATCGGCGCAACTGTCCGGCGCCGGCAACGGCGGCGGCCGGGCGGCGAAGGCGGTATTGGCTTCGATGGTCAGTTGGTAGCAGGACAGGTGCGGTGGAGCGAAGGTTCGCGCGATGTCGATGTCCGCCAGAGCGTCCGCCGGCGTCTGCCCGGGCAAGCCGTACATCAGGTCGAGATTGAAGTTCTCGAAATGTCGGGCCGCGATCTCGATTGCCTCGCGCGCCTGACGATCGTCATGGATGCGCCCCAATGCACGCAGATGCCCGGCATTGAAACTTTGAATGCCCAACGACAAGCGGTTAACGCCAGCGGCATGAAACTCGGCGAACCTCGCCGCGTCGACAGTGCCCGGATTGGCCTCCAACGTGATTTCGGCGGTGGGTGAAATCGGTAGAAGGCTGCGCAAAGCCGCCAATAAACGATCAAGCCCCTCGCCCGACAGCAGGCTTGGCGTGCCGCCGCCGAAGAAGAGACTCTCGATCCGTCGCCCCCAGACCAGTGGCAGCGCCGTTTCCAGGTCCGCGATCAGCGCGGCGATGTAATCCGCTTCGGGAATCGCGGCGTGCATCGTCGACAGGGCGTGCGAATTGAAATCGCAGTACGGACATTTTTGGACGCACCACGGAATGTGGACGTACAAGGAGAGTGGCGGCGGGCCGCGAAACGGCTGTTGGCCAGCCGCCACGGACATTGGCTGTCCAGCGGCGAGCAACGGAATAAACTTTCGTCGCCCGCTGGCCGGCTTATCTGTCATGCGCGCTTAAGCGCTCAACCAAACGGGCGAGCGCCTGACCGCGATGCGAGCGTCGATTCTTTTCGGCGGCGTCGAGCTCGGCAGCGCTTCTATCCAGTTCACGGACGTAAAACAGCGGGTCGTAACCGAAACCGTCGTTACCGCGCGCCTCGAACAGAATTTCGCCATGCCATTCGCCTTCGGCGATGATCGGCCGCGGGTCGTCGGCATGTCGGACGAAAACGATCAGCGAGACAAAGCGCGCCGCTCGCTGGGCGCTCTCGCCTAATTCGGCAAGCAGTTTTTGATTATTACGGGCGTCAGACTTGGGTTCGCCCGCGTAACGGGCCGAATATACGCCGGGCGCTCCGGCGAAGGCATCGACACACAAGCCGGAGTCGTCGGCCAACGCCGGCAGGCCGCTAAGCCGCGCGGCATGGCGGGCTTTGGCCAGGGCATTTTCGACGAAAGTGCAATGCGGCTCTTCGACTTCCGGAATGCCCAGTTCGCCTTGCGGCACGAGTTGCCAACCGAGCGGCGAAAGGATGGCGTCGAGTTCGCGGAGTTTCTTGCTGTTATTGGAGGCCAGGACGAGTTTCATTGAGCGAGAGCCATTTTCTGTTGAACAATCAATTCACCGATGCCGGCGGTTGCGAGGTCGAGCAAGCGGGTCATCTGCTCACGCGTAAACGGCTCGCCTTCGGCCGTTCCCTGCACTTCGACGATTCCCCCGCGACCGGTCATTACCACATTCATGTCGGTATCGCAGTTCGAATCCTCGGCATAATCGAGGTCGAGCACTGGCGTACCCTCGTAAATGCCGACCGACACCGCCGCCACGTGGTCGAGCAACGGGTTTGCAACGAGCGTGCCCTGATTCACCAGTTGCTCGCAGGCATCGTTGAGCGCCAGCCAGGCGCCGGTGATCGACGCGCAACGCGTACCACCGTCGGCCTGCAGAACGTCGCAATCGAGAGTGATCTGCCGCTCGCCAAGTGCCTTGAGGTCGATCACCGCACGCAAGGCGCGCCCGATCAGACGCTGGATTTCCAGGGTTCGACCCGTTTGCTTGCCTTTTGCCGCTTCACGGCTGGTGCGAGTGTGCGTGGAACGCGGCAGCATGCCGTATTCCGCAGTCACCCAACCGCGTCCTTGGCCGCGCAAAAACGGCGGCACCGACGATTCGACGCTGGCGGTGCACAATACGCGGGTGCCCCCCATTTCGATAAGCACCGACCCTTCGGCGTGCGCCGTGAAACGGCGTGAAATACGGATGGCGCGTAACTGGGAGGGCTGACGTTGACTGGGGCGCATGGGTTTCCTATTTGGCGTATTTCTGGATGGTGGCACGAATTTCCTCTATTGCGCGTTCGATTTCACTTTCGGTGAGTTCGGTCTTATGGCTTGGATTCCGGCCGAATTCGTCCATGCGGGTGGTCACCGTGTCGCGTTGCATGGTTTTGGTCGAGATCAGGCTGCCGTCGCCACCTTCCGCGTAGCTGTCTTCCCAACGCACGCCGATGATCGACAAATTGTCGGCATGCGTTCCTCCGTTATTTTCCGCCTCATCGAGGATGTGCGGAATCGCCTGCATCACGGCGCTATTTTTCAACGAAGTCGCCAGCGCTTCATCTGAAACGCCGCTCCACACACCGTCGGTACACAATAACAGCACGTCACCGGCTTCCAGCGTCATCTTGCGGGAATAGGCGATCTCCGGAGCCTGTTGGCCACCCAAGCAGCCGTAAATCTTGTTCCGATCGGCATGGCAACTCATCTGTTTTTCGCTGATGACGCCTTGGTCCACCAATAACTGAACTCGCGAATGATCCTTCGAGCGCATCAACATTTTTCCTCGGCGCAGGAAGTAGAGCCTGGAATCGCCGGAGTGCGCACCGTAGGCGACATTGCCCTGGACAATGCACGCCACACAGGTCGTGCGCGGAGAATCGGTCAACTCGTGTTTGCCGGCAAAATCGAGAATCGCCTTGTGCGCGTTGAGCAAGCCCTTTTGCAGGAAAAAGAAAGGGTCGCGAATCCGTGGCTTGGCCTCGCGTTTGAATGTTTCACTGAGGGTTTGCACGGCGATTTGAGCGGCCACTTCACCATAGTAATGACCGCCCATGCCATCGGCAACGACCATCAACAGCGCCTCTCGGGAATAACAATACGCGAGTCGATCTTCGTTATTGTTGCGTCTACCGATACGACTTTCCTGATAGATAGTGAACTTCATGGATTTTTGGATTTCTTGAATTTGCCGACAACCTGATTAAACCAGGTTGTTTTCGGTTGAGAAGTATTTGGGGGAGCCACGACCATTTCGGTAAGCGCTTTCTGCAGCGCAAAAACACTCTGCGGCCGATAGCGGTGGTTCAAACAAAGGCACCAATCGATCGTTTCGAGCAACTGATCGGAATATTTCCCTTCCCAACGGACCATCGCCGGCTCCAGGCGATCGTTTTCGAGGCGAGCGTCCGCGGACAACGGCGTGGATCCAGAAATGCAGGCATACATCGATGCGCCGACACTATAGATATCGCTCCAGGGACCCAGCAAACTACGTTGATGGTAATGCTCCGGCGACGCGAAACCCGGCGTATACATCGGCTTGAGCATCGGCGTATCGGATGCCAGTGTCTGACGCGCGGCGCCAAAGTCGATCAACACCGGCACGTGATTGTTACGCATGTAAATGTTGGATGGCTTCAGATCGAGATGCAACAAACGATGCGAATGGACCTCGCGCAGCCCGTTCAACATTTTAGTGAACACATTGCGAATGAAATTCTCGGTCACGGTGGTGCTGTTCTTCTGAATCAGTTCCTGCAACGTGCGTCCACGTTCGTATTCCATGACCATATATACCGTATCGTTGGCACGAAAGAAATTCAGCACTCTTATCACATTGGGGTGTGAAAGACTGGCCAAGGAACGGCCTTCTTCAAAAAAACACTTCATGCCATAACGAAAAGCCGGCAAATGGTCTTCGGCAATGACTGGCGCCGTCTTCCCTTCCGTGCGCAAGGCCAATGTGTTTGGCAAATATTCCTTGATGGCGACAGTTTTACCCTCGGGATCGGTGGCAACATAGACGATCGAAAAGCCGCCCATGGACAACTGGCGCTCAATGCGATATTCATCAATTTGAAAGCCTGCGGGTAAGGGATGATTGACTTGTTGCGCCATCGGTCTCGAGGCTATCATTCGGGTATTAAAACATTGTCCGGTTATTGGGGGGGCGCTGTAAAGACAACCTCCCGCCTCTCGCCGCCAACATTTCGGGATTTCAATGATTTACAGCATGACCGGCTATGCCGCGAAAACACGCAACGTCACCGGCGGCGCGCTCCACGTCGAATTGCGAAGCGTCAACTCACGTTACCTCGATTGCCACTTCCGCGTTTGCGACGAACTTCGCGTTGTCGAATCGGCCTTGCGTGAACTGATCGCCGAGCGCATTGGCCGTGGCAAGATCGAATGCCGGGTTAGTTTCGTCGCCGATGTGTGCAACGTCCAACCACGCAGTCTAAACGCGGAATTGCTCGCTCGTCTCAAGAACTTCGACGCTGAAATCCGGAAAGCGATGCCGGATGTGGCACCGCTGACGGTCAACGACGTGCTGCGCTGGCCCGGCATGTTCGGCGATGAAAGCGCCGATGTCGAAATGCTTGTGCCGATCTGTCTCGATCTCGCACGTGAAGCGCTCGACGACTTTAACGCCAGCCGGATGCGCGAGGGCAACAAACTCGCCGCCGTGATCGCCGAACGGGCAGAACGGATGCGCGCCCTGACCAAGGAAACCGAGCCTCGGATACCTGCGGCGCAGGCGGCGTTCAATGAACGGCTGCGTCAACGCCTGCTTGACGCGGCACAATCCGTCGATGACGAAAGAATTCGCCAGGAGGTCGCCGTTTTTGCCGCGAGAATCGATGTCGCCGAAGAACTGGCGCGTTTGTTGACTCATCTTGACGAGGTTGATCGCATTCTGACCACGGGTGGCGCGAGCGGCAAACGACTGGATTTTCTGATGCAGGAACTTAACCGCGAAGCCAACACGCTGGGTTCAAAATCCCTTGTTTCGGAGATTTCACAAATCGCGATCGAGTTCAAGTTGCTGATTGAACAAATGCGCGAACAGATCCAGAATTTAGAGTAAAGAATCAGGTCGTCGCACGACGGCGCAGAAATCCAACAAAACCCCTCTATCCACGGGGCTTTTTTCATTTCATGCCGTTGCATAACGAATCAGGAAAGCGCGGAATTCGTGTGCACCCAAACGTGCACCCAATCTAAAATTAGGCTGGAAATTTGGGTGCACACCAGGGGGCGGCGACCATGGGCAAATTGTCAGACGTGCAAATCCGGGGATGGATCAAGGCGGGCGAGCGTTTCGAGCAACGCGGCGACGGCGGAGGGCTGTATCTGCGCTATCGGAAAGAGGACGCGACTCCCCGCTGGCTGTTTCGCTACCGGCTGGCCGGGCAGGCGCGCATTCTCAGCATGGGCAGCTATGGCACGTTGAGCCTAGCCGATGCCCGCAAGACGGCAGAGGAAATGCGCGCCCGCGTTGCGCTGGGTTTTGATCCGGCGGGCGAGAAGAAGGACCGCAAGCGCGAGGCCATCGCTAAAATTGAGGCGGAAAAGAACGCTTGGACTGTTGCGAAGTTGGCCGACGAGTATTTCGAGCGAGTCATCTTGGGTCGATGGAAACACCCCAACATCGTGCGGTCTAGGATCGAGAACGATATCAAGCCGGTCCTCGGTAAGAAGAAAGCGGAAGATGTACGGCCCCGTGACATTGACGAGATGCTTCAGATCATCATTAAGCGGGGGGCTCCGACCATAGCAAACGATGTTCTCCGGTGGTGCAAACGGATGTTTGACTTCGGGATCAAGCGACATGTCCTTGAGCACAATCCCGCTGCGGCGTTTGACCCATCAGATGCTGGCGGCAAGGAGGTAGCGCGTGACCGTTGGCTGGGCCGTGAGGAGATCGCTGCTCTTTTCCAAGCCATGAGAGAAAAAGCCGGAGGCGCTTTCTCCATTGAGAACCACTATGCGGTGCGTCTTCTCTTGCTGCTTGCGGTACGAAAAGAAGAGTTGATTGCTGCGCCGTGGCGCGAATTTGACCTGGAGAAAGGGGTTTGGCATTTGCCGGAGGAGCGAACAAAAACTAGTGTGGGAATTGATATTCCCTTACCTCCGCTGGCATTGGAAACCTTGCATGAATTGAAGCGGTTGGCCGGTGGCAGTGCTTATGTATTCCCCGCGCGCAAAATGCAAAATCGGATGATTCCGCACATCGACCTGAACACACTTAACGCCGCTCTTTCCAAGCACATCAAACCGAAACTAAAGGATGTGCCGAACTTTACTATCCACGACTTTCGTCGGACTGCACGGACCCATCTTGCTGCATTGGGTGTTGATCCGTTTGTCGCCGAACGTTGTCTTAATCATAAGCTGAAGGGGGTAGAAGGCATCTATAACCGACATGACTATTTTGATGAGCGGAAGAAGGCCTTAGAAATGTGGGCGCGACTCCTGTCGGCTTTAGAGGATGGTCGCGCTGATGACAATGTGTTGCCTTTGAAAAAAGGGATTGCTGCCGCCTGAAACGGGGAAGCTTTTGGCGGCAGGTTTTGAGAAAGGGATGTTGTGGTCCCGGGCTTAATCGTGGTGTCGGCTGCTTCTCAACCCTTTGACTGCTACCCCAACCACCTGAGCCACCCATTCAGCCAACTCCCCATGACTCATGGCTGGCGTCATCATCATGTCCTCCTCGAAATCGAGGCTGGCCGTGAAGTGCGGATCATTGGCCGCTTCCCATCCTTGTTCAGCCAGGGCCTCCTTAAGCCGGTTGAACAGCGGCAACGACAACGTGGTGTCGTGCCGGATCATCGTTTCCAGTTCCAGCCCCTCTGTCCAAATGGACTCACGTATCGTGGCTGTGGTGGTGCCCGGTACAGTTTCCCCGAATAGGGAGCGATCCGGCAGGATGGTTCGGCCCGCTGACTCATACCGCCGCTTGTGCCGGTCATCGAGGATCAACTGCCAGTTGAAATCGCTCATCAGCACTTCCCCGCGCAGCTTCTCCTCCAGCTTGACCTTCAGCAGGTTCCAAGCAATGAGGCGAAGCTCGGGGCAATCCTTGGTCGCCATCGCCATTTTTTCGTAGTACCAGATCGTCGCATCTAACGTACTCAACGACTCCCCGACCAGCGGTGCGATTCGGCCAAACGTATCGACCAGTACCTTTTCTGAAAGGCGTTTACCGACCACGCGCTTGGCGAAGTGGATGACCCAGACGTCCGATTTCAGTGCTTCCGCGCGGCATCGGTTCCGTATGTGGCGCCGTCACACCAGCAGCAGGGGCGGCAAGGGTTTCTTGCCGGCGGATTTGCTTCAGGACCGCTTCCGACGGCGTATAAAGACGCTTCAGACCGCCGCGACCCCGTGATTTTTCTTCGGCATACGGCCAGGATTCACGCTGCACTAAATTTTTCCAGCCTTGCGGTGTCGCCGGCAATCCAGAGAGTTGCAACGTGGCCAGTTCGGCGCAGGAGTAGTGGGTTTTCACAGCTGGCTCCTTGCCAACAGCACCGCTTCAAGCGCTTTTTTACGCGCCGACAGCCGGCGTTCTTCGTGGTGCAGCCGCGCCCACTCCAGGAGCGAGAGATCATCGCGGCGGACCATCTGCCAGCCGCCGAGCTTCTCCGCGAAGAGGCGCAGCAACACCGGTTCCGATAGCGCCGCGTCGAAAGCCATCGCCCGTTTGAGATTGATTTCGCGCCGTCGAGCCGAGCATCGAGCAACGTGTCATCAAAGAAGTGTCGTCGGTCATCGCGCGGCTCAAAAGCACGGAGGCGGCGGACGAGGCGGCGCGCACCCGCCGCGCGCAAAACGCCTTGCGGCAGCTGACCGGCCTGACCGCCCACGCGGCGACAAGCCTGCAAGCGCGAACGGACATCGCCGAAGGCTGGGTTGTTTGGTTCAAGCGTGCGCAGCCGCTGGCGCGCTCGAAGTCGTGGAGTCCTTACGCCAACGCCTACAACCTGCGCGAAATACCTGTTTCCGAGGCGGTTCGTGCCGCCTAACGCTGTACAAACGCGTGATCGGTCTCGGCATCCATCAGGCGCGGATCACGGCCTGCGCAGGGATCGAGGAACCCGACGGCAGCATGCGCATCGAGCAACGTCAATTCGGCGCATTCAAGCGGGATCG
>Ga0209608_1000284_pt1 | contig 53328 bp, 46 predicted proteins | sample AD_UKC130_MetaG_FD_184428 | JGI IMG/M metagenome (GOLD analysis project Ga0209608, IMG submission 184428) | Active sludge microbial communities of municipal wastewater-treating anaerobic digesters from Canada - AD_UKC130_MetaG (SPAdes) (version 2) | ecosystem: Engineered > Bioreactor > Anaerobic...
TTTAGGCTGTCGGACTTCTTCTTGAGCTCATTCTCCAGTTCTTCGAGCTTTCTTATCTCGTTTGCACTAAGAAATCCCAAAACATCAATGATGTAATTCTCTAAAATCTGATATATAATATTACTCATAAGAGACTCCTCCTTGGTATTTTGTTTGTTTTTTGTTGATCAATATTTTACCAAAAAAGAGGGGTCTCTTGTTTTTTTAACCTAAAACAATTTTACACTAAGGTAAACTCCGGTAATATTTTATAACGCTGTGTGTCCAATTGCTAAACCGGATTCGCTGTTGAACATAGCCCGGTACTATACGTACAAACTACGAAGAACACTGCAGCAAATTATGGCACTCCGCCTGGCAAATTATTCGGTCTTCGCTTTGGGAGCCTTCAGCAGCGATACTATCACCAATCCTGCCACTGCTGCGGCACCGGCAATTGCGAATGCCGTCGTGAACGCCCTGGTTGCGCTGAAGTACGCGACCACGTATGATGAGACCACTGCGCCTATGCCGAACCCGAGAAGGATCATGCCGTAGATAGTCGCTACATCCTTCGTTCCCCAGAAGTCTGCTGTCAGCGCCGGGAAGACTCCCAGGAAGCCGCCGTATGAGAACCCGATGACAGCGATGAATGCGAGCATCAGGTAACCCTTCGTGAATGAGACTCCCACTATCGAGACAGCCGCAATAACGAGAAGTACCAGCAGCACTTTCTTCCTGCCCAGTTTATCTGAAAGCCCGGCCCAGAAAATGCGTCCGAAGGAATTGAAACACGATATTATCATAACTCCGGCAACGGCTGCTTCCTTTGTCAGGCCGCTGTCCGGCTGAAGGCCGAGTATCTTTGCCATGGGTATCATCATCGACCCTGCGGCAGTCGCGCACATGAACGCAACGATCACCATGAAAAACTGAGGCGTTCTGACTGCTTCGGAAGGAGTGAAGCTGCGCACGGCAACACCCGAATTCTGCGACGGAGGTGTCCATCCCGCGGGTTTGTAGTTTTCAGGCGGATTGACTATGCAAAATGCTCCTGCCACGTTCACGATGAAAAATACGACGCCCAGGATGGAAAACGTGTTCAGCACGCCATATGCTGCAATCAGCGTTTCAGCGACAGGCGTGAACACAAGTCCGCCGAACCCGAGGGCCGAAACGATTACACCTGTCACGAGTCCTCTTTTGTCCGGGAACCATTTCTGGCAGCATGCGATGGTCGTCGTGTAAGCCATCCCCATCCCGATACCGCCCATTATACCGTAGGTCAGCCAGAGCAGCCATGGTGTCGATTCCGATATAAACCTGACCAGGAAGAATCCCGACCCGAGAACGGCACCGGCTAAAATAACCACTGTCCTCGGCGACAGCCTTTCCTGCAGCTTCCCTCCGATGGTGCTTCCAACGGTCAGCAGCCCAAGGAGCAGAGAATAAGCCAGCGTCCCGTAAGAGGCAGGCCAGTTGAACAAAGCATCCGGAGTCGACGGACTGATGATAAGGTAAGACTGGAATACGCTCCAAATGTACGCGGTACCCATGCATAACTGGATGGCTACGCTTGCTGCAACAGGTATCCCGCGCCTGAACTTCGGAGCAGATGCAATACTCTTATCCATAAAACGCATCCTTTCATATGAGATTATAGCTGAGAAATCTGATGCCCCCGGGAGAAATCGATACGACTGCTGATTCTTTCAGTATAATAATGCCACCTGACCAAATAATAACTGAAACTTAGCCCTGATATCAACGGAATTTGAAGAAAAGCAAGAAAACGCAAAAAAGAGTCGAAACAATGGATAATATTCGTTAGTTATGCAGCGGCAGACATAAAATAACCGGCGTGCCTGGTACGCCAGTTATCGATGATGTATTTTCAGCTGAATGCCTGGCTGCTTTAAGACATATCATCCGGCCGGCTGTTTGTCATATCACCTGTCCGTATGCTCATCCAAACCCATAATACCGGCCGCCGGAGGTGCTGTCCATCGGCTCGGGTATCTTTGCTCCGAAGCCGCCGGCACCGTTCCTGGTAAGGCCCATGATCACCCTGAAGCGGTATGAGATGCTCCTGAACCTGGACGGCTTAACTACCGAAATCTTTTTGGTTTCCCGTTCAGGACAGATAAATATTTCTATCCCTTCCTTCTGGTAACGCAGCAGTATGTGCGCCAGATCGTTCCGTATTTTGTCGGAACGCACGATGACCCTGCGGATACCGGCTTTCTGCAGGAACGAAGCCGATGGCATATCCTGCGGGAACACACACCAGCGGTTGTCGAATGTTCCGGGTTGCTTTCCGCTGACCTCCATCCTGTTGGAATCGAGCATGAATACAGGAGGAGCCTCCGGGCTGATATCGTATCCGGCCAGTTTGTCTGCGCCTGCAAACAGCGCTTTCCTGATTTCTCCGACCTTTACGGCCATTGAGAATACACGCCCGTCCACGCCGTTGTAAAGCGGGACCGGCCTGTATCCCCTACGCGCCAGCGCGAGGCTTTCCGTAACCCCATCCGGGCCGGGAAGGTCGACAATGATCATGGTATCCTGCTCCAGCCCCTGTATCCAGTCGATTTCAGGTATCTTAAGATTCGTAAACAGCGATTCTGCCGGGTCCATGAACATGACCGGCTTTGCCCATTGTGTCCACCGCGCACCATCGGGCGCCCATATTTTATATGCCTGCAGATTGTCCCTCAACCAGGCTACCTCCCTTCGACACCAGTAAAGGTATGTCTTTTGCCCTGTCATCTATCCTCGGGTACTGGCTTATCCTCCCGTACAGGCCGGCACTCCTTCCGTCCACCGTGAACACGCCCACACACAGGTGGTATGTTTCGCCATTGACGTCCGTAAGCGGCCGGCTCGCGAACTTCCGCTGTGCTACCCAGTGCCTGTGGTCCCTTCTGGCCATTTTCACGATTCGTAACCTCTCTTTTTCAGTAATCGCCCCTTCTATGGAAATGCCTTCACCCACTCTTCCCAGTGCAGGTTTGTATATCCATCCGCTTTCCTTCGGGCTGATTTCCCTGGGATCCCTGGTCTCGGGCAATAACTTCTTCCACGTGGATACGTCGGTCCCAAGTTCGTCCCACACCAGCGGCAGCCGCTTTGTCTGCGTGAGGATGGCAACCGGGTGGTTGCATGAGGTAGTCTGGGTATCGAAATACCCTCTCCAGTCCGACCGGCGCGGCAGGTTTGTAAGCCATTCCAGCGGGTAGAACCGCACGATCCCGTCAACAGGCCCTTCATTACCTCCCAATATGCACACTGCTTTCCTGTTTTCCCACGCAATATGGTCCGGAGCGGCAAAGACCGTGCTGTATCCATGTTCTTCGAAATAGTCGCCCAGGAACTGCATGACCTGCCGGTCATCCGCATAGGACGTGCAATGTACGAATGCTATGCAGCCGCCTTTACCCACGCGCTGCTCAAACGCTTCCAGAAGTATCTCGCCGATATGCCTGCGGGGTTCACAACCGTCAAAAAAGCTGCATGCGATCCGGGGCAGTACCGATGCTTCGGCAAGGCCGCCAGGTACATCACTGTTGACTTCCGATACAGCCCATCCGTCTTCGGTGGGATGGAAGTCGAACCTCATCAGCCTGACATTTTTGCTCCTGTCATATCCTGACAACCGGTCCAGCGATCTGAGTATCTGCCGGGGCAGCCCAAGTTTTTTTGCCAGGTCCGGCCTTCGGACCAGCGCTTCCTCCATCAGCATCGTCTCTGCCGACAACTGCTCGGCCCATGTTTCCAGTCGGGAGACAGTCTCCCTGTCCATCAGCACCGCATGCTTTGCCACGGTATTGTGGTCGCCGACCTGCGGATCCCACTTATATGCCTTGAAAATAACGTTGTAACGGTATTCAGGAAATTTATCCTCCGGAATCAGAGCCAGTCTTACAGATCCATCCACGGTAAGCCCCTCCAAAACCATGCGCGCCCCTCCGAAACATGTCAGTCAGCCAGTAAACCGGAGCACAGACCTTCAGGCAATGCATGGTGTCTCATGTATAGAACGATATTTCAAAGTAATTCACTGATCTGAGAACAATACACATACTCCAATGCAACGCAGCACATATCTCAGGTAATGCACATACATCGGGATAATTTGCGAAATCGCCGGCAACGCATCTGCCTCAGTAAGCTGCGGGCATGTTGTCATAAATCGGGTTTTCGACCAGCGGGAATACCGCCGCGCAGACGACCGCGATCACGATGTACGCGGCAGCCCAGTACAGTGAGCCCCACAGGTATGTATCGTTCAGGCTTTCACTCATTTTATCCCTGCGTATATAATAGCGTTCAACAAGTATGGCCAGTGCTGTCAGCGGCAGGACAGGCCAGCCCACCAGGAATTCGGCTATCGTGTGGGAGAAGGATGTCCAGTCCCCCGCGGATGCCCGTGCCAGGATGATGCCGCTGGCCGTCAGGTAAGCGCCGAAGCGGATCCCGCAGTATATATCCCTGTCCACCGTTACGCGCTCGAAAACCTGCGTAAACGAGTTTAGCAGCCGGCCAAGGAGGAACCATGAGATCAGACCAAGTCCGCCTGCAAATATGACGCACCACCAGCCGGGACCGTCACCTATATTGGCCCCTGAATATATCAGCGTCAGCCCGAGGAAGGCTCCGCCGACAGTGACCAGGGCAGCCCTGTTGTTCAGGTTCAGCACATCGTCGATCCACGAGATGTCAAAAAAGCGGAAAACCCATCGCATTCCGAGGAAAATCCATGCATATCCCAGCAAAATGTAAAACAGTATGTAAAAAAAGTCGTTCACTACATCAAACGAGGCAAGAAAGCGCAGGGTAACTGCGATGATAAAGAAGGAAACCACGGGCAGAAAGCCCAGCACATACTTCACGGCCCTGTCCCTTCTGACAGGCCCGTATGACGGCAGTCTGCCATACCACCTGGTCAGTGCATACCCTGAGTAGATTGCCGAAGAAATGAATACAAAAAACTCATCAACAGACATATCGAGTCTCCCCGTACAAAGGCATAACGATTTCCTGTTCAAACGGGCAGTCCCGCTTCAGCCGGACCTGACCAACTTTCCCAATTATACCAGATTAAGCAGCAACAGTACACACCTTGTCGCGACATTTGATTTTTCAGTACTTTCCGGATATTGCGGCGCCCGTTGACGCATACATTTTACGCAGCATGCTTTCAAAAAGTCTCACATCAGATTCCGGTATGCCAGCCTGTGACAAGCGCTATGTTCCGTTGAATCGCCTAACTTAACATAGCCGCAGGCATCCTGGTCAGCTGTTTGTCCGTCGGACGCCTGCTTATTGAAAAAAATCCTTCCGCACTGCGTAAATACAGTTGCCGAAAGGATTTTCGGTATCGGATCTATTGGGCATAGCCGTTCAATATCGGGTATGAGCGTTCTGAAACAGTTGCCTGATTGCAGTGCCCGGTACCCAACTTTTCCATGAGGTATTTTCTCCGGCTTTCCACTGAACGATGGATCACCTTGCCGATGAAACGTCTTAGCAGTTCCTGGATCGCGGGTGCCTGGGAGAAAATCTCACGGCATGTCAGGTGTCATCTCTCAGCAATTCAGCAAGCCAATCGCATTCTGTGCTGATGTTCCCGCATTCATTGAATGCTGCGAACCGCTTTATGCATTTTCCTATCGCTTTAGCCAGTTTCTTCGTAATCTTCACATTATCCTCGAACCATATGTTTTTTACTGTCAAAGTGCAGGTCTTTTTATCGGCAGCCGCTTCCAGACGGCCAACAAAAGAATCGCCGTAAATCAGCGGCAGGACATAGTGTCCATATTTCCGCTTTTCCGCGGGAGTGTAGATCTCCCATGTATAGTCAAAGCCGAACAATGCGCGTATAAGTTTTCTGTCCCACATCAGGCAGTCAAGCGGGGCAATAAGCTCACAGCGGGGTTTGAACCTGTCATTCTGCAGAACGGTCTCGATGAGCGGCAAATCATCCGAACGGCAGTACAGAATATCCTTCAGGCCTTCCACCCTGACGGCGATGATTTTTCCTTCCCCGGCAAGTTGCCTGAACGCTTCGTCCCGCTCCCGGGAATCCAGGCCCCAGATGTTCAGCCATGCGTCTGACGGCCGGTTCCACATAAGCCCAACAGCCCCGATGCGCCGCAATATGCGCCATTTTTTATGCCGGAATTCATCGGGGATCGGATCCGGGGCCCTAAGTATCTCCGGCGGTATATGTCTTTCAGCGAGATCGTAGAATTTCCTTGTACCGTTTTTATGGTGGATCACGAGCTCGCCAGTAGAATAAAGATGCTCCAGCACTGACCGCGCCGCTTTCGTAGTTCCGCTCCAGTTGCCGCTCCAGTGGATGGATGAATGCCAACGGATACTGCCTTCTATCGGCAGGTCGTCGGAACTGACAGGGCCATGCTCTCTGATATATGCCTTAGCCATCGCTTCCAGTCCGTCAAGCCCGTCAAACCGTTTGCCGCCCTCCCTGGCGGCTTTCCGGTAACGTTCGAAATACGGCCAGTCTTCAGTCGGGATAATGGAAAGGTTCTTGTCGGGGTAATCCACCAGTTTCCTATCGACATACAGCAGTTCATAGAGCATCCGCTTCGTGAACCCTCTGACACGGGATTGCAGGGTAAGCTCAGCGTTTTTGCCGCAGACGTCGACAGGGTCGAACTGGATGCATCCCGCCTGCCGCACAAAGTCGAGGGCACCCTGTTTGCCGGTGAACCTGTATTCGCCCAGCAGTCCATGCCTGAGCAGTATGAATTGCCTTGCCTGTCTGTTGGTTAAAGTGAACCCGGGAACCGCGTATTCCAGCATCGTTTTCCCTCCATGGCACACACGCAGATTTTCCTGAGGATACTGATAAAATCATTATAGCATATCATAGACAGTAAAACAGGGTACCGGGCGCGTAAGCCGGCCGGCTGGCTGTTTATTGAAAAAAATCCTCCCGGCATTGTGTAAACACATAAACCGGAAGGATTCTCCTGATCGTCACGGTTCGGCGCCACAGCCCGAAAACAGGTTACTGACCTGCGTGCCCGGCGCCATTTTTACCTGGCGCCCTTTTCGTTCAAAAACGCCGCAAATCTTTCATTTACCTCGTACCTGCTGATAAAGCCGATGTTCCTGTAATATACGGAGTCAAAATAAATGCCGTTTTTGTTGTATATCCTGACGGTTATCGGGTCATCCAGGGCATTGCCCACCGAGCCTGCGCTGCCCTGCACAGATCCTGCAGCCCCGTCGCCTGAATCCATTATCATGCCGGGCGATGAGCCGGACGATGCCGCATTGCTGGTCGAAACCGGAGCATCTGCTGAAACCGGCGTGTCTGCCGTAACCTGGTATGCAATGGCCGCATCGTCCGTCTTTATGGGAAGATCAGTTGTAGCGTCCGGCCCGGCGGCATCCGGCGGGACTGCGGTACCCGTTGCACCCTCGGCCGCCGCCATTCTTTCCCGTTCCGCCATATCGATCTCAACGCCGTAATTGCCGGAGGTCGCCTTTCCACTGTAGTTGAACAGCCTGTCGAAATACTTGTCGCTGTTGTTTTTCAGTACGGAATAGAACCCATAGAATGCCGCGATAGCTTCCCTGTCGGTCAGTACACCCCTGATATCGGTGACCCCCTGCAGCTTGCTCTGCTCAGAATGGCCGATAAACAAGACCTTCGCGATATCATCGGCGCTGTTTATCCCATACAGTGCCAGGTATTCCGCGGCATCTTCGTCCTGGTTGTTGTTGTAGCTTTCAAACACAAAGAACCTGAACAGCCTGTAACTGTCATTGCATTTCACTGCAACGACCGCATCGCAGCCGGCCGGCACATACCTGAACACTTCGCTGCCTATGAGGCTTTCGTCCGGGCTGACCGTGATGTCTGCGATCTTCTCTCCGATATCGCTGTCTTTTATCATAGCAGGCAGTCCGAATTCATTTCTCATCTCATCCGTCAGCAGGATGTAATGCCTGTCATCGATCCGGAACTGGTCCAGGAGCGGGGCAGCCGCATCCTCCCTGCCCATGCCGGCGGCCTGGTCCGTCATTACTCCCGGGACATTTCCGGGGGGCAGTTCGTTATTCTTCCACAGGGTGCCGTGCATCAGCACGCCTGCCGCCACCACGGCAACCATGGCAAATGCAGGTATGGCTCTCATGTAATAAATCCTGCGGCTTTCATTTTTCTTTCCGGCGTTCTGCATTATGTTGTCCAGCATCCTCTTCCTGGCTGTTTCGTCCGGTTTTATCAAATCGAAAGAATTCTTCAGATCTTCCTTCTTCACGTGGAATCACCTTCCATTTCCATTTTCAGCAGCTTCCTGCCCGTATGGAGATAGCCTCTGACAGTGGACTCGCTTTTTTTCAGTATCTTTGCTATTTCCACCGTTGAGTAGCCTTCATAGTAATACAAATACACGGCAGTTTTTATCCTGGAGGGAAGTGCCAGAACCTTTTCAAGACTGCTGTCTATATTGAAATCCTGGTAAACCGCGGTCTCCCCGGCCTGATCGATACCCACCGTCTTCGACCACCAGTGCCTGAAGTGGTCCCTGCACAGATTCGAAGCTGTCCTGATAAGCCAGGCCTTTTCGTGTTCAGTATCCCGGAAAACCGTCCTGTCCTTCATAAGCCTGATAAACATATTCTGGACCATATCCTCCGTATCAGGCACATTCTTCATGAACATGAAGCAAACACGGTAAACGGTATCGACATGGCGGTTATAGATTTCCAGCAGCTCTTCATTCGTACGCAACAAAGAACTCAATCCACTTCCCTCCCTTCACTACTAACACGATCGGGAACACAGAAACGTTTGATAATTTCCGTCATTTTCACAGTATACGACATCGATATCCTTCGTCTTTTCCAGTATATCACTCATAACTTCGTAAGCTTTTGCCCGTGTGAAATCGCCGCATTCCTGCGCGACCAGCTCCCAGTTGGGATGCCTTGCCACAGCCTCCTCCAGCGCACGGGTCCGGCCTATCTGCGGCGTGGAACCGATCGTTCCCTGGTCAGGGGCATCGCCGGCAAACCGGAAACCATACTGCTCCCAATCGATGTTGTTGCGGATGCCCTCGCGCACCACGATCTCATCTTCGACAAGAAAAACCTTGAACATACCGTCTCCCCTTCCGGCAGGCGCAGCCATAAATTGGTATTAAACAGCAGGTAATTATATAATATCAGGCGCTTATTTGGAGTAGGTTAACAGCATAAGCTGACTGAAACTCCTGTCAGCCGGCTGGTAAGAAGCCCGCTTGCAAGATCATGTCGATCCGTTAAATCGCCACGGTAACTGCATTTACAGTATCCTCACGGATATCTCAATTCATAACTGACTGGCTGTCGTTCCTGTCGGTGTATCTGGCGGACGCAAGTATACCCAGCAGCATAAGGCCGATATTGAGGACAAACGGCAATATCCTTGAAATATCGCTCAGCAGGCCTCCAATATACCCGAAGGGCACACTGGCCAGCATGACTGTTGTCTGAAGCAGGGCCAGGATCCCGGAACGCTCATCGGGATCGGCATGTATCGCCACCAGAGACTCCCTGAGTGTGCTGAGGACGGATGCGCCCAACGCTTCAAAGAATATCGAAAGCGTCAGCATCAGGTATCCCAAAACTCCTGTTCCCGTGATCGAGATCAGCAGGATACAGCTGATCATGTAGCAGATGAACCCTCCGTACATCGGCCATTTCAGCCTGGTCTGCCTTATCCCGGATATGACCGTGAAGAAAAGAATAATGGACATTATACTCTTTACCATCGGAAAAATGGGCAGTAATGTGTCCGGAACGCCAATGCGCCTGGATACGATGATCTGCCAGAAAGTCGAACCGAGCATTAATGCTATTTCCACCAGTATGCTGAAAATAATTGCAAAAACAGTGCCGCGGGAATTCACTATTTTCATGTATGCATTCCTGTACCCGGAAAGCATCTCTCTCCATGACTTGCCACGCGCTGCTTCGCGCCTTGCCCTGCCGACGGCCGTTTCCGTTGAAAACCTGTACAGGATCAGTATTTTTGCCGTCATGACGACAAAAGCGTTTATATACAATATCCGAATGGCGGGCGCCAGTGTCAGTTTTGCAACGAGCACCGACGAGATCGGGGCAAACAGCGCAGACATGTTGCCACAGATTATTACCCAGGAATATATATGGGTTATCCTGTCCTTTGGCGCATCCTCTACCAGCAGGCAATCCCAGGACACCTGCGTGATTTTCATCATCCCGTTAAACAGGGCGGCCACGATGAAATACCAGAAACCCTGGCTGGACGCCCATATAATGCAGGGAAGGCTCCACGCCAGAAAATCGAAAACCGCGGTGCTCTTCCTCCGCCCCATTTTGTCGATGATGGCGCCCGACAGGAATGCGCAGATCATCTGGGAAAACATGTACACGGAGGTAACGATCCCTACCTGCACATCGTTCATGCCTAAAGTGAGCATATACACCGTTGCGTAGGGCAGGCACAGATTCATCGACAGTCCCCACATAGGTTCAGTAAAAATGCAGGCCCGGGGATTGCCCTTCAGTTCGGTAAGTGTGCGGAACAACCCGTTCCTGCTCAGCAGTTTTTTCATTTTGTTCCTCATTTGCTTTGTCTCCGGTATCTAGGTAATCTGGTATAAATAATCTTTATCTCCGGTATCCTGGTAACCAGGTATAAATAACAATTCTGCCATACAACAAAACAAACCGCCGGAAGACCGGCGGTTTGCATAATGGGTGCTTCACGCCATTACTTCTGCCTCTGGTCCAGCGGTATATACGGACGCCTGTCTGAAACCGACTTGTAAGCCGGTCTGATGATCTTGCCCGCATTCACTATTTCTTCCATACGGTGGGCCGCCCATCCGGGCAGTCGCGCTATTGCGAACAGGGGCGTGAACAACTGAAGAGGAAGTCCGAGCATATCGTAGACTAATCCGCTGTAGAAATCCACGTTTGCGCTGACACCCTTGTAGATCTTCCTCTTTTCCCTGATGATCTCGGGCGCCAGTCTCTCTACCAGCGAATAGAGCCTGAACTCGTCCATGCGTTCCTTTTCCTTCGAGAGGCTTTCAACGAATTTCTTGAGCACTGTGGCACGCGGATCGGAAAGTGAATATACGGCATGCCCCATCCCGTATATCAGGCCGGAGCGGTCGAATTCCTTTTTGTCCAGGAGCCGCTCCAGGTAATCAGCGACCTGGCCTTCGTCGGTCCAGTCGGATACCTTGGCCTTCATATCCTCAAACATCTGCACGACCTTGATATTAGCGCCGCCGTGCCTGGGTCCCTTCAGCGAGCAGAGTGCAGCCGTGATGGCCGAATATGTGTCTGTTCCCGAAGAAGTCACCACGTGTGTGGTAAAGGTGGAATTGTTTCCACCTCCGTGTTCGGCGTGCAATACCAGCGCCAGATCGAGTATCTTGGCTTCCAGCGGCGTATATTTGCTGTCCGGCCTCAGTATATACAGTATGTTCTCCGCAGTCGACAGTTCAGGCTGCGGCCGATGGATAAACATGCTCTTATGGTCATGATAATGACAGTAAGCCTGGTATCCATAGACGGACAGCAGCGGGAACAGAGCGATCAGCTGCAGCGACTGCCGCAGTACATTGGGTATCGAATTGTCATCTGCATTGTCATCATAGGAATACATGGTCAGGACACTTCTGGCAAGCGTGTTCATCATGTCCTGACTCGGAGCCTTCATAATAATGTCACGCACGAAGTTCGTAGGCAGCGTGCGGTAATTGGACAGTATCCTGCAGAAATTGTCCAGCTGCTCTGCATCAGGCAATTCGCCGAACAACAGCAGATAGGCCACTTCTTCAAAGCCGAAACGGTCCTCTTTTATAAAGCCTTCCACGATCTCTTCAACGTCGATTCCCCTGTAGTACAGTTTTCCTTCACAGGGAACCTCCTTGCCGTCGACGATCTTTGAAGAAACGATTTCCGATATGACCGTCAGCCCCGTGAGTACGCCCTTTCCGTTTATATCACGCAAACCTCTTTTAACGTCATATTTGTCGTAGAGGGAAGGATCGATCCTGCTGTTGCTTTCAAACCGGGATGAAAGTTCCATCAACTCGGGAGTTATCGCGGAGAAAGGGTTAGCCATTACGAAGTCACTCCTTTCGCTTTTCTTAGCCTGTTTTTTTATTATACATCATTAACTGTTCCATGGAAAGGCCGAAAACTCGGCCCTGCCGGAAATGCCGGAAAAATCTGTATCTGCTGCCAGCAATAATAGTTCTGGGAATGCCCGCATGAAAAGTTACCCGTATATAAATACAAGTGAATAACATTTCCGGCAATATGGATACTCTGTCGAAGACTAACAAAACATACCGGCAATAAGGCTTCGCTGTCAGCAATATTCAAATGATTGCAGCTTAAATGTAAATTGGCCGGCATAAAGTGTTCAGGACGGCAAAGCCGGTATGCAGACCAACTGGCCGAAGCGGCGGGCAGCCATCATCTTACCCGGAAAACAGTACGCGGGCAATTGCCGGAAATGACATCTGAGATCCTGTACCGCGAGCTTGCGATCATGACCGTCGTACCTTGCCGGATAGGCTCCTTGATGAATTCCAGCTTTGATCTGGCGCCGCCTGCACCTGAGCGGCTCGCCCCTTCGCAGTGTTTCTGCAGTTCATTTATCGCTTCTATCACTTCGTCCGCATTTTTCCCCTCCACGCATTCGACCAGCGTGGACGGATCTTTCGGATCGGTATAGATCCCATCGACAGATGTAAAGATGAGCAGGTACTTCGGATGCACTAACGTAGCGATCACTGCTGCTGTCTCATCATTGTCGATGCACTCGACTATTTCCCGCCGGCCGTTGCTGCGAAGCTGCTCAAGCTCCCAACGGCGGTTTTCCTCGAAACTTACTGTATCGTTGTAATTCACTATCGGTATGGCATCCTGTTTCACGCAGCGCATCAGGAACCTGTAGATATGGTCGCGCTTTTCCGGATCGTTGAAATGCACGTGTTCCACCAACAACTGCCTTACAGAGTATTTCGACGGTATATAACGGCGGTACTCCTCCATCAGTATCGCCTGTCCCTGGGCCGAATAGTCGGTCATGATATCCTCTTTCGGGCCGGTCAGTTCATGCCCGGTGCGCTTGATGTAATCCAGGCGCCCGATCTCAACCGCGCCGGAACTGACCCAGATCATTCCCGGCCGCAGTTCGCTGCCGATACGGCTGAAAACGTTATAATCGATATCATGCTCTTTCTCGCGGATCAATGCCATGGATCCAATCTTCCCGACCAACTCTACATCATACTTCATAACACATTGTCCCCTGTCCAGATGATACAATTCATATAATGCCGGATCCTGATATAACGTCAGATACTTTATAATTCCGGATCCTTTATGATACCGGTTCCTTTGCAAAATCGGATCCTTTACACTGCCAAAGCCTATACACTAACGGATCCTGATGATTTTACAATACAAGACTAAATGTTATAGTGCTTTTTATTATCTTTATATACCAGATTTGCACCTGTAATTTCAACTGTTATCATTTTATTTCGATACGGCGGAAAATTCAAGTTCAAACTGTATCTGTGTCACTGCCGCTCTCCGGCAGTAATTCCCTCAAGGCAGCATGCATTGCACTGAACTTCTCCGTGCGGATATCTATGCGCTTTCCGATATATCTTGCGACATTGTGGGCAAAATCGCTGCAAGCATCGGTGTCATACAACTGGATAGTGCTCAGGTGCATTACTTCAATACCATGTCTTCTGAGGACCTCCGATCGTATGGCATCTCTCCCCTGTTCCTTCGGGCTGCTGTGATGCGTAAAGCTGTCGTATTCGATCGCCAGCCTGGCATTTTCGTAATACAGGTCTGCGAAGCAGCGGCTCATCCCGAGACGTTTCTTCAACTCATCCCTCAATTTCACTTCATAGTTAAAAACGGCGCCATCCAGACCATATCCACCAAGGGCATGCGGTAAAGTCAGGACCATGTAGGCCAGCGATTCCATAATCGAAGCAGAGCCATTCTCAATATATCTGACTGCTCTCATTGCTTTTCGATGTCCCCGGTGCCCTGGCATTTTGGTAACGAATGCCCTTAATTTCTGCTTTGACGTTATTGCCCTGTCAGGCTGCCCCAACGGGTGCGAACACAACTGCAGCCCCAGCAGTATGAGCCGATGGATGCTCAATTCAGATGCAAGCTGAAGAAACATCAACTCAGGCGATGCAACCACATTACCGCCCATGGCAACTACCGCCTTAGGTGGAAGAGGAAGTTCACACGAGTGTACCTTTTTCCCATTGATCGAAAATCTCGCATCGTTCCTGGAAACTGTCATTTGGACAGGTTCTGTTTCCGAGATTTTTCTGCCTATAACAGTTTCAATACATGGCACTTTCCAGAATAGAGCTGCCGATAAATGGCTTAAATACGTCATCATGCGATAATAATATAACATTTTGTCTTATTTTGCAATTATTTCCATGATGTTATCCACGCTATACTTTGCTTAGTATCCAGACTTGCTTTTGTCCGGCGTCCGGACCGGCTTATCCTGGAATCAAGACCGACTCTGCCTGGCCCCTGGACCGGACTTTACCTGCAATTTTGAGCAGAAGCCTGACTTTGCTGACTAAAGTTGAAATTTTGCTACCCCCGGTGCGCAAATTTTCAGTTAAAGTCCGTATTTCCCGGTATTTTCATTGATATATTTCATTATTTGGTAACATAAAACGCCGATTATAGAATTATGGTAAATGAAAAATTGCATAATCGAAGACTTTAACTGAAATTTTGCGCAATAAGTCGGTATTTCCTGAATATTTCGGTATTTCCGGTATATACGGTGACCTTAAGCTGTAAAAAACCGACCTGCAATCGTAAAAGCCGGCCGATTCCAGGCAATAGCAGATTTACTCCTGGAAACGAAGGTTTACTTTGAGAAAGGCACGGTTAATTTCACGTGATACCTGGTTTACTGAGCATCACAGGCATCACTTCACATGCCTGAATGACCCATTTGCCTGCCTGTTCAGTTCACCGCACATTCCTGTAAACCTGCTCGGCGGTGAAAAAACCATCCTTTATCACCGTATCGTCGATATTTTCCCCTGTGACAAGAATGGGTCTGTATATTTTGCATGGGATTTCATATTCGCCGTTGGATATGATTTCGTGCGGTCCTGTATCCCTGCCTTCCGCCATTTTTACAGCTATTTCCGCAGCCCCCTCGGCCAGGACGCTTATGGGTTTGTAGACGGTGCATCCCTGCGTGCCCTCCACTATCCTCCTGCATGCGCCGAGTTCAGCGTCCTGCCCCGTGACGAACACTTCCCCGGCGAGCCTGTTTTCGCTCAGGGCAGTTATAGCGCCCTCAGCCAGCTGGTCATTTGCCGCAATGATCGCATCCACCTTCTGTCCGCTGTTCAATATCCTGCTTACGAATTCATATGAACCTTCCGTGCGCCAGTCATCGATCCAGGTCTCTCCGATGACACTGATGGCGCCCGTCTCGATATACGGCCTGAGTACACTGTAATAACCTTCATTGAGCATAAAGGAATTGTTGTCCCTCTCGGTGCCGTTAAGGATCAGGTAATTGCCTTCATGGACTTTTTCCACGGCGGCCTTGCCCATCAGGCGGCCTACTTCCGTGCTATCGAAGGATATATAAAAGTCGATGTCGACATCCCTTATCATGCGGTCATATGCGATTACCCTGACATTACGGTTATGGGCATACCTGACAAGGTCCTTCAGGCTGTCCTTGTCGTAAGCGACGATTACGAGGACATCCACCCCCTGGTTTATCATTTCGATCCCGATTTCCCTCTGGCGGTCACTGTCTTCATATGCGTTTTTTACAATGACTTCCGCCCCAAGCTTCTCCGCTTTCGCGACAAAAATGTCCCTGTCCCGCTGCCACCTCTGGACCGTCATAGTTTCATAAATGAACCCTATTTTCGGAACCTTATTCTCCTCTGTCCCGGAAGCCCTGTCCTGCCTGCAGCCGGCCAGAAACAGCAGAAATACGGACACGGTCAGCACAACAGGAACTAGTACAGCCAGCCGCTTCCCATTATGCCCTGGTCTGGATACAATCGCCCTTTTCATGGCAAATCCCTCCCGGATGGCTTAATGTGCTCCATTGCAAATCTTTTGCCCAGTCAACGTAAAATTCACAACGGCTGTTATGCGTATTTGCAACAGGCTGCCACACTATATTTGCAACAGTTGCAATGCGAAATAACAACAGGCTGTCACGCAATAATTCAACGGCTGCCGTGCAGTTTTACACCAAGGCTGCCACACTGTTTTGCAACAGTTGCTATGCGAAATAACAACAGGCTGTCACGCAACAATTTCAACGGCTGCCGTGCAGTTTTACACCAAGGCTGCCACACTATTTTGCAACAGTTGCAATGCGAAATAACAACAGGCTGTCACGCAATAATTTCAACGGCTGCCGTGCAGTTTTACACCAAGGCTGCCACACTATTTTGCAACAGAGCTATTCGGATCTGCAACAAGGCTTGCATGCAAAATCAGCGTCTGCCTGCCATGCTGTCCGGTTGAAAACCGCATGTTTTCCCGAACCGTATGTGTTTTCCAAACGACATGTATTGAAAACCGCTGCTTCCCAAACCATATACTTTCCAAACCACATGCATTCCTGCCGCGTGCCCGGGCCGGGCCGTCATGCTCCGCCCAGCGCCTGCTTCTGGAAATCCGTCGGAGACAGCCCGACATGCTTCTTGAACAATTTGCTGAAGTAATTCGGGTCGCTGTATCCGGACATGTAGCAAACTTCCTTTATGGAATACCTGTTTTCCTTCAGCAGTTTCTTGGCATTTTCTATCCGGACCGATGTCAGCCTTTCAATGAAGTTCTCGCCCGTCTCATTTTTATAAAGCCTGCTCAGGTACTGAGGGCTGATGTGCAGTTCCTTCGAAATGTCCTCCAGGTTCAGGTCCTGGCTGAATCTCTCGTTTATCAGCCTGTTTGTCATTTCGACCAGCTTCCCTATATTGCTTTTTTTCCTGGCGATAATACGGCAGGCTATCTGCCGAACCTCTTCCGTGCATATCTGCTCGAATTCCTCCCTGGATCTGCAGCACAGTATCCGTTTGAAATAACATCCCGGCTCGGTATTGTCCCTGATGCCGTTTTCCGTGGCTATACGCCGGATCGCAGCCATCATTTCGATTATCCTGTAGTGGATGCTGTCCTGTTCGAAGAAATTGGGGTGTTTCCGGAAAATATCGGAGAGTATCGTGAGGCACCTCTGCACATCGCCGTTTTCCAGGGAAATGATGAGCTTCTGTTCCAGCAGCGATATCTCATATCCGATATCGTATATATCTGGGGCAATATCATCTATGTGCACTATCCTGCCGTCTTCATCACTGTTGAGCGCTTTCAGCGCCTCCTGGTATGAGATCATGATGTCCTCGTCCCCGTGGATCCTGCCTATCCCGGCTTTGAATTCTATGTCATACTTTTTCTCCAGCACATCCATGACTTCCTCTATGCAGGATATCGCCTGCACTCTCTGCTGATACAGGTCGCCGATGCTCTGGGCGACATAAACGACCACCCGGTCCAGCATCACCGGACCCACTATGCATTTGCACCTGTGCTTCAGGTTGTTTTTAAGCAGTGTGTACAACTCCTCATCAGCGAAACTGTCTCCCAAACGGGTGTCATAACTGTCTTTCATGACTTTCCATTCATTCCTGCCTTCGCAGTCTTTCCACTCTTTCCTGTCTACCCTGTCATTCCATTCTTTCCTGTCTTTTTTCCTGAAAGTGAGCACGACAATGAAACCCGTTTCATTGTCGATGTCGAAGAACTCCTTTTTATACCTGCTTATATCGTTTTTCTGCGCCTGGGCAAAAAGCAGGGAATATATGAAACTGTGCTCTACGGCCGAGAGCATTTTTTCGATCCTTTCCTTCGCCTCAAGCTCCCACCTGTATTTGCGCCTCTCATCATCCAACTGGTTCACTATCCTCCGGAGGGTGTCCACCAGCCTTTCCTTTTTCACAGGTTTTATCAGGTACTCGCTGACTCCCAGTTCAACAGCCTGTTTCGCATACTCGAAAAACTCGTATACGGATACTACGACTATTTTTACATCATTATGGACCTTCTTTATTTCCTTGACTGCATCAAGCCCGTTTATACCAGGCATTTTGATATCAGTCAGTATGATATCCGGCTTAATGGTCAGTGTTTTTTCTATTGCTTCCCTTCCGGATCTCGCTGTGGCGATTATCCTGATATTGCTGAATTCTTTTTCCACTATATGCCGGACAGATTCGATCATTATCTGCTCATCATCGCATACCATAAGGCTGTACACTCCGGATCACCTCCAAAGTTTCCTTTCGGTTCAGCCATTGCCCGCACCGCATGGTATCTTAAGAACCACTTTAGTGCCCCGGCCTGGTGCACTCTCAACATCGACGACATCCTCGCATCTGAAAAACAGCCTCAGCCTCTGTACCACGTTGTATATACCGATTCCTGTCGTATGGCCTGTTTCGTCGCTTTCAACGGACTGGAACTTCAGTATCTTCTGCCTTGTCTCCTCGTCCATCCCGGCCCCGTTGTCCTCGACGCCGATCATGACACTGTCGCCGCATTTTCCCAGCGATATCCTTATGACTCCACCGTCCTCCATGTTGCCTATGCCATGGAGCGTCGCATTTTCCACCAGCGGCTGTATTATCAGCGGCGGCACTTTCATGTCAAGAAGGCCCGGGTCAATGTCGTACTCGAACCTGACCGTATCGCCGAAACGGACTATAAACAGGTCTTCGTAAGCCTTTATGGTATCCAGTTCGTCTTTTATCCTTACTGTCCTGTCAAGGCTCTTGACATTATACCGCAGTATCTGGGACAGGCTGTCGAGGAAGGCCGACGTCCTGTCCGCACCCTCCATAGTTGCAAGCTGGACGCCCGCGTTGAGAGTGTTGAAAAGGAAATGGGGGTTTATCTGCATCTGCAGCGCTTTCATCTCAGCATCCGCCAGAAGAGACTGCATCCTCAGGTTCTCGATCTGCTGTTCCAGCAGCTTTGCTTCAGTATCCGCCTTGTTGTGCAGTTCACTTATATAGTTCCTTATGCTGTGCTTCATCGCATTGAAGGCATTTGCCATGACGCCGAGCTCGTCCTGTGAAAACACCATGACATCTTCCACGTCAAAATTGCCCCTGGATATTTCCTCAGCCGAATGCGCCAGCTTAATGATCGGCTTCGTCATGTTCCAGGTCAGGTACGCAATGACAAGTACATTCAGCAGTATAACGGATATGGTGAGGACAAGGTTTGCCGTATGGAGCCTTCCAAGGTTCTCTGACATGCCCAGGTACTGGGTGGTGTTTTTTTTAAGGATGTTCAGGCTTAGCCTGTCTGCGTATGTACGTATGTAACTGTTTATCCTGTACGCTTCGGCATACCTGGCGATATATTCATCGGCATTGTCCATCATTTTGGCATCTACAGCTGCATCAGCCTCATTGAAATAGGATTCCGCCATGTATGCTATATCCTTGTATATGAGGTCATTCTGGTCGTATATCCCGTGCAGTTCGGAAAACATGTCCTGTGCCTTTTCAGTGATGATCTCCCTGTACCTGTAGTAATTGATGAGACTGTCGGAGTCTGACGTCACAAGGTAATTAACCAGGTGGTTGTCCACAGTGTTCAGATCGTTCAGGAAGTTTTCGATCTCAACATTAGCTGCGAACATCTCGTCCATTTTCCTTATTATATTTCGCGACAGTCCAAGCACGAAAATGCCCGCAGCACTTGTAAGGGCCATCGTAAGCACAAAAACCGCGATTATCCTTGTCTGCAGGCTGTTAAACATCCTGTCCCAGAATATCCCCATTGCCATTTACCTCTGCCGCAACAGCACCTTTATTATTTCTGATCGATGTTTATTTTTGTGTATATGTCCGTATCGATGTAAATATAGTCGGACTGGAACGAATCCCCGACATTGCCGCATAAAATCTCCACAGCCTTGTAACCCGCTTCGTATCCGTTCCTGTCCAGGACCCCGAATACTATCCCCTTTCTGATATAATGCCTGATTTCTTCGGTGAGGCCTGTACCGACTATGGCGACGTCACCTACAAGGTTCCGTTCCACTATGACACGCGCAGCCGCTGCAGTGTCCTTGGCATTGGTGCAGAAAATGACATCGACCTCGGAATGCTGCGTCAATATGTCCCTCGTCAGGTCTTCGGCACCGAGCAGATCGCTGCTCCTGTAAAGCGTGCAGAGAAGGTTGATCTTTTTTTCCTTCTCTATTACGCTTTTTATCCCATTCATCATGATATCGCTCTGTGATATCAGTGTCTTGTCGGTGCCGTTCCGGCCCTCGTCAGAAAGGATAACAGCCAGGTCGACGGGATGCTCCTTGCCGGATGCCTGGGATATCATTTTTGCCGCTTTCTCGCCATAATCGTAGAAATTGTTCCCGACATATGAAATCCTGTTGCCGTCCACGGTCTCCGCCGATCCCACCACGATGTGTATCCCGGATTCGGCTGCCCTGTTGAGAGCCCTCGAATACTCTTCCGAATTCCTGCCGTTGACAATTATGCCGTCAACCCTGGATTTGCTTGCAATATCCACGTATTCGATTATTTTGTCCGTACCGTCCGGGCCGGATATCGGATTGTATTCGATAGCGGCGTTATGGACCTTTCCGGCTTCAAAAACGCCTTCCTTGAAGCTCTGCCAGTATTCTTCGTCATCGCCGGTATGTATTATCAGTGAAAAATGGTATTTCGGATTCCCGCTGAATACATCGACAGTATCGTCATTGTAAGCTTCATTCACCCTATTGAGGTAGTATATTGCCAAAACTGCAGATGTGACCACAGTGGCAAACAGAAGGATCACGGATATCTTGTACAGCCATTTCATTACGATGCCCCCTCCGGCACGGAACGGTCTGCAGCAGTTTATAATTATTATACCATATTTTGGATTTGTGTATCTTGTTTTGTAGCTTCATAAAAGCAAAAGGGCGCTCCGGTCAGACCGTACCGAACCGGACCGGGTTGACTGAACCAAACCAAACCGGTTAAAGCGGACGTGACTCCGAAACAGCCCGGTAATGCATCTTTTATTTCCATTCAGCCGAGCCTGGATTTCGATTTCGAGTACATGTCGAATGCCACTGCAAGCAGCACCACCATACCTTTAGCCACTGACTGCAGGAACACGTCCAGTCCCATGATCGACATGCCGTTGTTCATGACACCCATTATGAAAGCTCCAATGACAGCGCCCCATATGGTCCCGACGCCGCCGTATGCAGAAGCGCCGCCTATGAAACACGCACCTATGGCATCCAGTTCGAAGCTCACACCGACATTCGGCGATGCAGCCATCAGCCTGCCGGCGGTAACTATGCCTGCTACTCCGGCCAAAAGTCCCATGTTAGAATATACGAGGAACATTATCTTCCTGGTGTTGACGCCGGAAAGTTCCGCTGCTTTAATGTTTCCGCCCATGGCGTAGATATGCCGTCCAAGCACGGTCCTGTTAGCTATGAAATTATAGATGCCATACAAAACGACAAGCAGGATGAGCATTATCGGCAGTCCGTCATCCATCGCCAGCCAGTAGGAAAACAGGTTGATGGCGATGAAGAATGCAATGACCTTCGCGATGACCAGCCGCAGCGGCTGTACTTCATACCCGAGTCTTTTCTTGCTTTGCCTGCTGAAAATCACGACAATCACATATATGACGGATAATATAAGACCGGTTACAAGCATGGTCGCATTCAGATATTCGGGCTTGTTCTGCAGTTGCAGCAGATCACCGATGCGCAGGAAATCAGGCACAGTATTCGGAATGATATCAGGGACGGAGCCCGTTCCTACAGTGACATACAACCCTGAAAGCGGCAACGTCTGCCCATCCAGGATGATATTGTTGATGCCGCGGAAAATAAGCATGCCGGACAGCGTCGCAATAAACGGAGGAACTTTGACATACGCTATCCAGAAACCCTGCCAGATACCTGACAGAAGGCCTGTCAGCAGGCTGAGTATAATCGCCAGCCACGAAGGGAGGCCAAGCCTCGCTAACGTCAATCCCGACATGGCACTGACAAGTGCGACCAGCGAACCGACTGAAAGGTCGACGTTTCCGCCGGTCAGTATACAGAACATCATCCCTATGGCAAGTATGAGCACATAAGCGTTCTGGCGGATCAGCGCCGAGATGTTCCTCGGCCAGATCAGCCTGCCGCCCGTCATGAACCCGAAGAATATCATTATGGCAACCAGTGCGATGATCATGCCGTATTGCCGCAAACTGCGATTCAAGAAATCCCTGAACCTGTTCATGTGTTCCCCCCCTATCGTCCGGCTGAACTTCTGATTATTATCGACATGATTTCTTCCTGGGTGGCTTCACTCGTTTTCATCTCACCCACGACGCGTCCTTCATTGATTATGTACAGGCGGTCGGTGATCCCGAGTATCTCGGGCAGTTCGGAAGAGATCATGATTATGCACTTCCCGGCGTCGGCCAACTGCAGGATTATCTTGTATATCTCATACTTGGCACCGACGTCGATCCCTCTTGTCGGCTCGTCGAGTATCAGCACATCGGGTGCTGCGAATATCCACTTGCTTAATACGACTTTCTGCTGGTTGCCCCCGGAAAGGTTGCCCACTTTCTGGAACACGCTTGTCGATTTGATATTGAACCGATCCCTGTAATCCTTGCCTATCAGGATCTCCTCATCTTCGTTTATGACATAGCGGTTCGTTATAGCTTTCAGATTCGCCAGCGTGATGTTCCTTTTGATGTCCTGTATATGTATAAGCCCAGCCGTCTTCCTGTCCTCAGTTACATAGGCTATGCCGTTTTCTATCGCCTGGCTGATATTGTGCAGCGTGATTTCCTTTCCGTCCTTGATAAGTGTCCCGCTGATTTTTTTGCCGTACGCCCTGCCGAATACGCTCATCGCAAGTTCCGTCCTCCCTGCGCCCATGAGGCCGGCAAGGCCGACTATCTCGCCTTTCCTGACATACAGGTTCACATGGTCTATTATGATCCTCTCTTCATCAAGGGGATCATACACGACCCAGTCCCTTATTTCAAAACCTACATCACCTATTTTCGGCGTACGCTTCGGAAAACGGTCCGTAAGTTCGCGCCCGACCATTCCCCTGATTATCCGGTTTTCACTGACAGGCACGGAGTTGTCCAGTGTCTCGATGGTCTTTCCGTCCCTGAGAACAGTTATGCTGTGCGCGATCTTTATTACCTCGTGGAGTTTATGGGAGATCAGTATGCATGTAAGTCCATGCTCCCTGTTGAGCGTCTGCAGGAGTCTGAGTAGATGGTCGGAATCATCGTCATTCAGGGCTGCCGTCGGTTCATCCAGTATCAGCAGTTCACAGTTTTTGCCCAGTGCCTTGGCTATCTCGACCAGCTGCTGTTTGCCTACACCTATGTTCTTTACCTGTGTCGTGTGTTTTTCATTGAGGCCGACCCTCTTCATCAGTCCGGCAGCTTCCCTGTTGGTTTCATCCCAGTTGATTACTCCGTTCCGGGCCCGTTCATTCCCAAGGAATATATTCTCCGCGATCGTCATGAACGGGTTGAGCGCAAGCTCCTGGTGTATTATGGCTATGCCTGCCGCTTCGCTGTCACGTATGTTCCTGAACCTGCACTCGGCACCCTTGAATATGATCTCACCTGAGTATGTACCGTAAGGGTATATCCCGCTGAGAACGTTCATCAGCGTAGATTTGCCGGCTCCATTCTCCCCGACCAGTGCATGTATCTCGCCTTTCCTGACCTTGAAGGTGACATCGGAAAGAGCGACCACCCCGGGGAACTCCTTGGTGATGTTTTTCATTACAAGGATATATTCCGACATTTTTAGCCCCTCTTAACGCAGGATTTGGTCCAATTCAATAAAATGGCGGCAGATATGCTGCCGCCATCACCAAAAAAGCATTATTGTGCTCCCGGAATATCGGACAGCTGGTAATAGCCGCTGTCGACAAGCAGTTCTTTCCAGTTGTTTTTATCAGCAAACTTGATCTCGCAGTTGAATGAGGGAACGTCTTTTACTCCGTTGTGATATGTCGCATTTGTAGGAACCGTCTTGCCTTCCAGTATTGCCTCGGTCATCTCGATGACCTTGTTGGCGAGGATCCTGGTGTCTTTAAAAATGGACATCGACTGTTCGCCGCGGATGATCTGGCCTACGTTGATCTTGTCACAGTCCTGTCCGGTGAGGATCGGGAACAGTTTGGAAGCCGTGCCGTAACCTGCGGACTTGAGCGAAGCGACGATACCCTGTGCAAGGCTGTCGTTCGGCGAAAGTACGACGTCGATGTTCTCGTCTGCGTAATATGCGGTCAGAAGGTTATCCATCCTGTCCTGGGCACCCTTGGACTCCCAGTTCGTGATGGCGATCTGGTCTGGGAATTTTGTCTGTCCGGACTTGACAATGAGTACACCTTCATCTATATACGGCTGCAGTACGTCCATGGCGCCCTTGTTAAACAGGTAAGCATTGTTGTCTCCCGGGTCGCCGCCGAAGCATTCCATCGTGAAGGGACCCTTCTCACCCTTGTCAAGGCCGAGAGCCTTTACTATGAACTCGCCCTGCATCTTTCCTACGCCGTAGTTATCGAATGTCGCATAGTAGTCGACGTTTTCGGTGTTGGTGATAAGCCTGTCATAAGCGATTACGGGAATGTTCTTTTTCTTTGCCTGCTCAAGGACTCCGCCAAGCGCGCCGCCGTCGATCGAGGCAATGATCAGAACGTCGCAGCCCATGGTGATCTGGTTCTCGATCTGGCTGTTCTGGGTTTCCTGCTTGTTGTCGGCATACTGGAGATCGACCTTGTAGCCTTTTTCCTCCAGGGCTTTCTTGACATTGGCGCCGTCTTCGTTCCATCTCTGGAGCGATTTCGTAGGCATTGTGACTCCAACAAGCTTTCCTTTACCCGACCCTGATGTCGATGTTGCCTGACCACAGCCCGTCACGATAGCCGCCAGCATCGCAAGCACCAATGACAACACGATTAACCTTTTAGCCATAACCCATTCCTCCCATATATTGTATTCAAGTAAATTCTATATTTAGTCATGGGGGCCCTGAATAGAGATAATTATCCAATGATGGTAATTTATTATCTGCAAGAAAATACCCGGCCTCCATATCTGGAATTTTTTAAAGTCAAAAAATTACAGATATGGAGGCCGGTAAAACTGCGGGCTGTGGCGATCATCAGTTTTCAACGCAGACTGACGCGAACCTCTTATGTATGTCCGTGTGCCGGGACCTGCGGATGTACCTTACCGCTGTGCGGTGTTTTTCAGCTCCGGAATATGCGGACTTTATTCGGGCCTGCGTTCTGTAATGATCCCTTTGTCGCTTATTTCTGCATTTATGGAGATCCGCTCCAGCAATGAGAAAATGCGCTTCTTTTCTGTCTGTTCGTTAACTGTCGTGGTCTTCAGGTCTGCCTGGACCGCTGGAACAACTTCGAGTTCGATGTATTCTTCGGTATCGTTGCCAAAAAAGCGGATTTTCAAAAGCACGGTGTCCACGGTCTCGTCATTGAACCAGAAGTTCCCGAGGCTGTATATGATGGGCTTGCCCTTGTAGAACTCTATGCCCTGGAGGCGATGGGGATGCGCCCCTATAACTATGTCGGCGCCCGCATCCAGGTATTCCTTTCCCGTGATAAGCTGCACATCTTCCAGTTTGTGGGTAAATTCAGTGCCCCAGTGGACGTATGCTATGACATAGTCAGCATTTTCCCTTGCTTTTTTTATGGTCTGTTTGAAAAGCGCCGTATCGTAGCAGCGCAGGATACCCGGCGAATTTTTCGTCGCCTGGGGCGTCATCTTGTATTTCTCGGCCCGTGATGCCGCGACAAATGCCACTGTTTTGCCCTGTACCCCGAAATATACCGGCTCCATGGCTTCGTCCAGGTCGTGGCCTGCGCCGACATATTTTATGCCGGCCTGTTTCAGTGTGGCCATGGTATCGATCAGCGACTCCTTCCCGTAATCATACACGTGGTTGTTGGCGAGGCTTACGATATCCACTCCCATTTCCTTAAGGATGCCGACATTGGAAGGATGGGCCCTGAATTTATAGGCCTTGTTTTTCAGCGGCGTGCCTCTGGTGCTGAACGTGAACTCATTGTTTATGCACGTGATGTCCGCTTCCTGCATCATCTGTACCAGTTCAGGGGATATGCAGTCATAGATCCCGTTTTCGGTCTTGCTGCAGTACTGCATGTTGTCCCAGTTGTCCGCCAGGTTGATGTCTCCGGCGAAAGCCACGACAAAGTCATATGTATAATGTCCGTTTTCCAGGTCCGATGAATCGACGACTGCCGGGCCGCTGCTGTTGCCCCCGGTATTTACCTTGTTCGGACCATTCCCGGGACCGCCGGCAGATCGGCCTGATCCTGACGCATTTACAGCGGTATCGCCCGTATTGGCCGTGTTAGTTGAATCAACGGTGTTGCCGGCGATGGTTCCTGCGCCGTCAACAGCACCGGAAGCGGTATCGGCAGCCGCGGAATAGCCTGCGTCAATGCCATTGGAAAAAGTATTTGCATGATCAGCAGAATTGCCATCAGAATTTTGGGCGGCATCATCCGCATCAGGTAACGAAACATCACCCTGTCCTGTTATCGGGCCCGTCGCCGTACCTGCGTCTGTACCGTCCAGGTCCGATCCCGTATCCGCATCCTGTGCAGCGATTGTCCCGACGTCCAGTGTGATACCTGACTGCCGGCCCTGTCCGGCAGCTTCCTCCGTCGATGTATACATGCCGGAAGCATCGGTCCCGTCAAGGCCTCCGCCCCGGTATCCGCAGCCGCACAGCATTATCATGACTGCTATTACCGAAACGAGGCACAAATACCTGAAAAACGCATCGGAATTTATCTGCACATATCTGTGCTTCTGTTCATTCCTGCACTTGCACGACTTTATACTGTTGTGCCCGCACAACTCTGTCTGTTTGTCTTTGCGTATCCCCATCAGCATGTGTCCGCCGTATGCCCCCTGACCGTTTTTACTTTCATGCTCTCTGTCTCTTCCTTTTTTTATGCTATTATAACACAGCGGCATCATCTGTGTCCGGCGTCCTGAATTTAGCCCACGGCTGAAATATTCCGTCTTTCTCCTCAGCGCGTCACATCCCGGGCAGAAAGCCGTCCAACGCATGCCATGTCTCCGGCCGGGAGCGCTGTCAGATCCGGCCGCATACCGGGCAGACAGTCTATATGATCCATCGTCTGCCCGGGCACATGTCCCGTCACCCCTATGTAACATATATCCCAGGCAGTTCATATATTAGCCGTAGGCGAATCTTTACTGCTGACATATGCAGTCGACATCACTATCAGGGAAGGGATACACAGTGGGTCTTACATGCCACTCGACCGGGTTCGGTACACTTAAGGAAATGTCCGGATTAAATGTCGTTTCTCCTGACGAAACTGTAATAGCTCTTGCAGGAAATCCCAACACCGGGAAAAGTACTCTGTTCAACAGCCTTACCGGGCTCAGGCAGCATACGGGGAACTGGCCGGGAAAAACCGTAGTCAACGCACAGGGAAAGTACAGGCATAACGGAAAGAACTTTCACGTGGTCGATCTGCCGGGTACATACTCACTGCTCGCCAATTCGGTGGAAGAAGAAACGGCCAGGGATTTCATATGTTTCGGAGATCCTGATGTGACCGTGGTCGTCACGGATGCAACATGCCTGGAAAGAAACCTGAACCTGGTGCTGCAGATCCGTGAAATCACCGACAGGGTAGTCGTATGCGTCAACCTGATGGATGAGGCGATAAGGAAAAAAATCAGGATCGATCTGGAGAAGCTGTCGCAAATACTGGGTGTACCGGTCGTAGGCACCAATGCAAGGAACAATGAGGGCCTTAATGAACTGAAATGCGCAGTGGAACTGGTCGCCGGCGGAAATTTCAAGGCCGGGCCGCTGAAAATCATATACGATGAAACCGTAGAAAAAGCTATCGCCCATCTGCAGCCTGCAGTGGAAGAACTGGCAGCCGGGAGGATAAACAGCCGGTGGGCGGCCCTGCGCATGATCGAAGGAGAAGCGGGGATCCTGAACTCTATCTGCCGGCATCTGGGTCTTGAGGTCCCGGAACATGAAAATATCGCCCGGTGCGGTGAAGATATTGACCGGAGGGGTGAGACATCGGGGAAAAAAGATATCGTCATGCAGGAAGATGATAACCGGTATGCAAAAGCAGATAATACACGGAATGAAAACCAGGATGCTTTACTGGTTGAGATGCTCGAACGCAAAATCAGTGAAGCGCGGTCATTGCTGGCCGAATCCGGCATCAGCACAGAAGCGCTGCGTGACACTGTCGTTTCTGAAATCGTACAGACCGCCGAGAGAATCAGCCGCGAAGTGGTGTCATTCGGAACAGAGAATTACAACAGTCTTGACCGCAAAATAGACCGCATCGTGACCTCCAGGACATGGGGGATCCCGATAATGCTCGCGCTGCTTGGACTTGTGTTCTGGATCACAATCAAAGGAGCGAACTACCCTTCGGAGTTGCTGGCGGAAGGCCTGTTCCGGGTCCAGGAATACCTGTCGGCCCTGCTGATAAGTGCAGGAGTTCCGGCCTGGCTCCATGACATGCTTATCTTCGGCATGTACCGCACCCTGGCCTGGGTCGTGTCCGTCATGCTGCCCCCTATGGCGATATTCTTCCCGCTGTTCACGCTGCTGGAGGACCTGGGCTACCTTCCAAGGGTCGCATTCAACCTGGATAACTTTTTCAAGAAAGCATGCGCTCACGGGAAACAGGCGCTGACAATGTGCATGGGGTTTGGCTGCAACGCCGCCGGTGTTATTGCCTGCCGTATCATCGACTCTCCACGTGAAAGGCTGATTGCTGCGATAACCAACAACTTCGTTCCATGCAACGGACGTTTCCCGACACTGATCGCCCTTTCAACCATATTCATAGCGGGGGCAGCCGGAAGGTTCAAATCACTGGCGGCCGCGGCATCGGTGCTGGGTGTGATCATACTTGGTGTCGTGATCACCCTGTTTATATCCAGGTTATTGTCCAGGACGATCCTGAAAGGCCTGCCGTCTTCCTTCACGCTGGAACTCCCGCCATACAGGAAACCCCAGCCTGGAATGATCCTGGTCAGGTCTCTGCTGGACAGGACACTGTTCGTCCTGGGACGCGCCGTCATGGTGGCAGCGCCTGCCGGTCTGGTGATCTGGCTGATGGCCAATGTATCCGTGAACGGCATCAGCCTGCTGGATCACTGTGCCGGATTCATGGATCCTTTTGCCCGCCTGATAGGGCTGGACGGTTATATCCTGACGGCTTTCATACTGGGCTTGCCCGCAAACGAGATCGTCATCCCCATTGTACTCATGAGTTACATGTCATCAGGCACTATGATGGAGCCCCAAAGCCTTGAAGACCTGCGCCAGCTGCTTGTAAACAACGGCTGGACCTGGCTGACAGCCGTCTGTGTAATGCTGTTCTCGCTGAACCATTTCCCGTGCGCGACAACATTACTGACCATACGCAAGGAGACCGGAAGCTGGAAATGGACCGGCATCGCGTTTCTTATACCTACGATCACAGGCATGATCATCTGTTTCATCGTCGCCCGGTTGTTCGGATAGAGTGCCATCAATATTCAGCTTCCTCATCCAGTGCCTCGATCAGGAAACTAACCGGGCGGAAGCCGTCATTGCACGAAATCATGGCTGACCTGCTGTTTTTCATCCAGCCGCCGTACAGGTCCTCTGCACCGTGGGCAAGCGCCATCACGAAAGCAGACATGCTTTCCCACGCGCTCATGCAAAGGCCTTCCGGCTTTTCCCATCCATTGGCGATAAAAACCTGCCCAACTTTCATGTCACAGGCTTGCTCAATAGGATTTTCATATTCGTCTATCAGGTCCTGGTAGACCGTTTGCCTCATAACCGTGATCTTAACTTTCCTCATATTTAATAATCCCTTCCGCAGAACTGGTCCGCGCCTCACAGGCAATGTTTCTCTCCCAGTCCTCTCTTGTCAGGCAGGTAATGTGAAGTGTGCGGATATCTCCGGTCTGCTGCCAGAAGACATCCTTCTTCGTATGATGATATCTGAAACCGCATTTTTCCTGGACACGTTTTGACTTCACATTGCCATCGAAATATCCTGCCCATATCTTCGTCAGCTTCAGGTCCTCAAAGCCGTGGCGCAGCAATTCCCTGGCGGCCTCGGGGATCAGTCCCCTGCCCCAGAAAGGGACGCCTATCCAGAATCCGATCTCGGCTTCCGTGTCTGGCAGACCGAGGCTGCTGGCCTTCCCGATCATCAGCCCGATGCTGCCGATGGCCCTGTTGTCCTCTTTCAGACAGACAGCATAGTTTTCATTCACGGCAAGCACGTTCCTGATTATCTCGAGGCTGTTCTCCACGCTCGTATGAGGCGGCCATCCTGCCATGGGACCGACCCGCGGATCCTTCGCATATTCGAACAGGCTCTCTGCATCTGATTCAAGCCACGGACGCAGTATCAGTCTCTCAGTCCGCAGTTCCATTACACACACCCCTGTACCGCGTGCCCGGCACATAGACAGCTATCTCTTTAAAAGCGGCATCCAAAATCTGACGATCCCAGAACTCCTTCCCGGAACTCCATTTGCGCAGTACAGGATGGAGTCTTCGCATCGGCAACTGGCTGACTGCCGCGCCAGGCACTTTTTTAATATGATTAAAGCAAATTCCGCAATTAATATCAATCATTACTTTTTTCTGTATGGTATTCTATACATGTAGATAACGGAGGGCGGTCATGGATTACAAAACCCACATAAAACGGGCGATCGATTACATAGAGGAGAACCTGAAAGACGAGATCACCATAGCCGACTGTGCAAGGGTTTCCGGTTACTCTGACTACCACTTTATCCGTGTATTCAGGGAAGCTACAGGCTTCACGCCTGCCGAGTATATACGCAAACGCAGGCTTACGGAGATTATCAAAAACATGCGCGACGGTGTGCCTGTTTCGGAAATAGCCTTTGAATACGGCTTCAATTCCAGGGAGAACTTTACACGGGCTTTTGCCTCAGAGTACCACATCCTGCCGTCAGAATACAAGGCTTCACAGAACAGCCTGAAACTGTGCGAGCCGATCACGTTCGATACGCCTCCGTTTGAAGTAAAGCCGGAGTTTGTTGGCCTTGAGCCGTTCGACCTGGTGGTGTATAAAAGCGACGAAGACTACCCGACCAACTTCTGGAACAAGTACAACGGCCGGAAATGGTCCAGGAAACTGACCGGCGGGAAGGTTTGCGAGGATTACGGCGTCAGCGTATGGAATGCGGCCGAAAACAGGCTTGATTATTATATCGGTGTCAGGAAAAGAGACGCTCTCGGAGATACGGGAAATACGACCGTGCTTTCGGTCCCGTGTGGCCTGTATGCAGTATTCACAACACCTCCGAGTTCACATTTTGATTTCGTCAACACCATACACCGTACGTGGGACTATATAAACAACGAGTGGCTGCCGGGCAGCGGATACGAACGCACAGGCGGCTATGAATTCGAAACGTATATCGAAAGCTCTCATACCTTCAGCGAAAAAATCTACATACCATTGAAGCGCAAAAGCATTCCTGGTGCACCAAGGGGTGTTGAATAAATTGTGCAGGAGGGATTCTTATGAAAAAGCAGCTTAACATTTCCTGGGACGGTGTCCGTGATTCGACAGGCTACCTGTTTTCCTTCGCAAAATCACTGTCCGCAGCGGTAAAAAACAGCCCGTTTTCAGACAAAGCAGAAGATATCGTAGCCACATCGGGGTTTGCATTCAGGATGTGGGTCAGCAGAGACCTTTGCCCGTCGGCGACAAGCATATGGGACTTTGAAAGCCAGAAACCGTGGGTGGAAAACGGCGGCCTGACCTGCGATTACGTCGGACGCTACTGGGAACAGAATGATATCGAGGAGGAGAAACGGCTCGAAGCGACCAGTATCATCAAAGCAAGCATCGACAGGGGCATCCCTGCAGTTTCCTGGGACACAGGCATTCCGGAATGGGGCCTGATCACCGGCTACGACGATGATGCACAGATGTTCTCCGTACTGGCAATCAACAACGCAGCCCCCGACCCTGCGAACCCGGTCCTTATGCCCTATGACATTCTTGGCAAACGCGAGATACCGATCCTTTCGGTCCTGACCGTTACAGGCAGAACGGACAAAACGGAGGAGCAGATCCTCAGGGACACGCTCAAACTTGCGGCAAACCACCTCAAAGGCGGGGAATGGTGCGACAACGCAAAAGGCCTTGAGGCATATCCTGCCCTGATAAGGGTTTTCGATGAGGACCCTGAACTCTCCTCATCCTGGAACGCCGAATATTTCCTCGGCACATATGCTGCTTTGAAGGAATACGCTTACAGGTATCTTGAAAAATCCGGGGAAACCAGGCTGGCGAAGCTTTACCGGTCCGTTTACGACGCCTGGATGGAAGCATTCAGGATCAAGACTGGCGAAGACGCTTCACAGCCCGAAGTCAGGGCAAAGATCGCATCCCTGCTTCGGTCTGCATACGAAAGCGAAAAGGAAGCCGTCGCAATAATGGAATGACGAAGATCGTTAAATCCTTCCGGCTTTCGCGTTTAAGCAGTGCCGGAAGGATTTTTTCTGCAAATGACCTGTTGATCACTGTACCAGGTACAAAAACTAACTAAGCAAGTTAATAATAAAATCCCCCGTGTTTTTGGCACTGTGTCTTTTGCCGTAAACTTCCTGGGCCTGCCTCATCTGGTCCAGTTTCTCAGGCCTCGAGTAAAGCTGCATTATGACGTCGCAGATCCTCGAGTATTTCCCGGCATATACTGCAAGATCGTTGTTTAACAGGAAATAGGCGTTCCGGTTTTCAACTCCGGGGATCGGTTCGGTGATGATAAGCGGCTTTCGTTTCGTCAGGGCTTCAGACACGGTCAGTCCGCCCGGCTTGGTGATGATCACGTCTGCCGCATCCATGTAGAGTTCCATGTTGTCAACATAGCCGACAACGACTACCTCCTTGCTGTACGGCGTGCTTGCGATCTTCTTTGCAAGGCGTGCGTTGCGGCCACATATAACAACGGTCTGGAAATCCATGGGGACTTTGTCGATGTCCGCCAGGATCTCAGGAATGTTGCCGAACCCGACACTGCTGGAAATCAGCAGCATCGTCATTTTATCCTTGATGTTCAGCCTTTCCCGGGCTTCAGACATCGGTATGTCCGTGGAAAACTCCTCCTTGACGGGAATGCCGAAAGGCAGCAGTTTATTGACATCCATCCCTTTCCTGCGCGCTTCGTGTATAAGCAGTTCGTTCGCCACAATATAGTAATCCAGCACCGTATCCTCCCAGAAAGGATGCAGCGTGAAGTCAGTTATGATGCCGAATACGGGTATACGGGCGTCCAGTGCTCCATCCCGCCTCATCTGTGAAATGATGATGGCGGTAAAGATATGGGTGCAGACTATGACATTCGGCTTTTTCGATTCTATGTATTTCTGCATCTTGCTCTTTGAAGCTTCTGCTATCGTATATGGCAGGAAAGTCTTTCGCGCTTTTTCCTTTTCGGAAACCTTCTCGGCATTGTCATACATCAGCAGGTGCAGTTTGGGAGAATGCCTTGCAATGGATGTATAACCGACGTCTACTATTTCGCCCATCAGCTTGCTCAGGTATTTATATGTATCGAGTACGGTACATTCAACTCCCCGGGTCTCAAGATACCGTGCCAGGGCAAAACTTGCGGAATTGTGTCCCTGTCCTGCTGTTACCGTCAAAAACAAAGCTTTCATTTCACACAACTCCCCATTGCATGTACTGCATATGATCTACAAAAATTATACTATAATTTTCAGGTATTCACAAAACCTGTCCGGCAGCAGCCTCACCACATGATTTATTTAGCATACCTGGCACCATTATTAATCTAAAGTTTTCTCAAATATGTAACCCTTTATCTTCACTCCGCCGCCGGTAATCAATCCACACTGCAATTCCACTGCATCAGTGAAATCTTTTCGGCCAGTTCGATCGTAAGATAATCAGATGTGATTATCGATATAATATCTTCCTGGTTTTTTTCATTTTCCCCGTATGATAAAATCATATGCCCATGTCCGTTTTCCGGTTTCTCCATACAACACCTCTTGCAGGTATTGGTAATATATGCCAATATTATACAGTGCCTGGATCATAGCAGTACAGGAAATGTTTTATTATAATTTTTATTGTATACTGAAAGCACCGTACGGTTCAGGAGGAGACACCATGGAATGCCCGGAAGCGGTCAGGGCTGCTCTGGAATACATTGAGGAGAACCTGAAGACAGACATAACGGCCGAAGAACTGGCAAAGATGGCAAACTATTCGACATACCACTATTACCGCCTTTTTTCGTCCGTCATGGGTTCTTCTGTCGCCGGCTATATCCTGAAACGGCGCCTTGACCACGCGCTCGCAGAGATCGCCTGCGGCCGCAGGGCAACAGATGTGGTGTATGAGTACGGGTTTGACACTTATGCCGGGTTTTACAAGGCATTCGTAAAGATGTACGGGTGTTCTCCGAAAAAATACCTCAGCATTTAAAAGGACCACAAACCTGGAAAACCGGAGGTTCCGATCATGTTTACCGAAAGGGAACTTCGCACTGTCCTGGGGAACTGGGACACGGGCAAAAATCCCACTATAACTGACATCTATGTCAACGACGGTTCAAAAAAATCCGGCAGCGTCTGGGCTGTCGGCAGCGATTACATACTGAAAGCCGGTGACCGTGATGCGCTCATGAAAAACATCAGGATAGCCAAAGCCCTTCACAGGCAGGGCTTTTACTCCTCTCTTCCGGTCATGACAAAGGACGGGAAAGAGATCCTCGATGGTCCCGGCGGGCAGGCATTCATCCTTATCCGCAGCCTGAAAGGGACACCGCTTCCCAGGTCCGAAAAGTTCGGCGACGACCGTGCCAGGTATGCCGGTAAATACGGCATAAGCATCGCACGGCTCCACAAGGCGCTGAAATCCATACAGAAGGATATTTCACCCGATGAAGTCGACCTTTACAGGAACGTTTCCGATTGGGCGCTGCCGAATGTCAGGCAGCAGAATATCCAGTGGAGCATGGGCATCAGCGACGAATTTTTCAGCGATTATGCATCCGGCTTCGGAAAGCTGTATGACAAGCTGCCGAAGCAGCTCATCCACAGAGATCCCAACCCGGGCAATATACTGTTTGACGATGGTGAAGTAACGGGATTCATCGATTTCGATCTGAGCGAATGCAATATACGCCTGTGGGATGTCTGCTACTGCGCGACCGGTATCCTCGCAGAAGACAGTAACGAGGCTTATGAAAAATGGCCGGAGATACTCGGTGGGATACTGCGTGGCTATGACCTGGAGGGAAAACTGACGACGGAAGAAAAGCAGGCAGTGTTTTACGTGATCTGCTCGATCCAGATGATCTGCGTCGCGTATTTCGGCAGCAGCGACAAGTTCAGGGAACTGGCGGAAGCAAACCGCCGGATGCTTAAATATATCATCCGGAACAGGGAGAAAATCGAAGGCATATTCGCCTGATGCTTCGGCGGCGGCCGGTACTTCACAGATACCGGCCGCTGTTCAATTAATTCCGGCCGGTAATGCTGGCAGGTGTTCAATCCATGCAGGCTATATCCCGATAAGCCGGCCGGCTTGACCATCCTTCCGTAATATACCGTCAGTTGCTTTGTCTTACCTTGTTTTTCTCTGTCAAATCCGTCTCACCCGAAAATCTGCTTTTACGTTTTTGCGTAATTGCATATTGACATGTGGCAAAATTTATTGTGTTATGTAATTGCGTAATTACGTATTTTAAAAGGAGGCATCATCATGGAAAGGAATTATGGCGCAGAGATCGATATGCTGAATGCAGAAATCAGTTCACTAAGGAAGGAACTGCAGGAACTCGGGGAACTTGTAAGGTCATTTGCCCATGGTCAGTCAAAACAGCCTGACGCAAAGCCTCTGAAAAGGGTCCACCAGATGAGGAACATGCATCCTGACAAGCGCCTGAGCGAGAAAATGGAAGAGTTGTGTACACTGACGGATGAGAAAGGCGTTACCGGAATGATAACTTATCTTGGCGTCTACGCCTCCGGCGGCAGTCAATCGAACTGGATAAGGAATGAAGTCTGCACGGATGACCTGCTGGCACTGATCGAAAACCGCACCGCGGAAAAGGTCCTGAACTGCATAGGCAGCAACGACAGGCTGAACATACTGCTTGCCCTCCTGAAAAAACCGATGACCGTGGCTGAAATAGTGAGCGAATGCGGCCTTAATTCAACTGGCCAGGCATACCACCATATGAAGCCGCTGCTTGCCGCAGACCTGATCATCGAAGATGCGAACTCCAAGGGTGTCTACGTGGTCCAGCCTCACAAGGTCCAGGGCATAATCATGCTGCTGGCAGGCATTTGCGACATGGTCGATGAAACTTACTCAAAAGGTACATGGGACAGCAATGAGTAAATTTAAACAATACTGCAGGGGCAGTACGGTGAAAACAGTACAGTAGAGGAAAAACAGTAACTACCTTACAGCAGGGACCCTGGCAGACTTCAATGTACGCATGAGATCATCATTTTTCAAATAATGACAGCTGGCCGCTCTTATGCGATCTTGACTCTCTTAACGTGATTTTTTCATCATCCCCGACCCGGCCTGTCAGGATCTCTCCCTGCGGGTCATGCTTCCCGGCATTGCTGGCCACGGAAGCGTCGCTGCAGTTTGCGTAGCAATATACGCAGCCATTACGGCATGTATTATATGCACCTATATCGATGCTTTCACAGCATCCGCAGGAATCGCGCTGATTCCTGTCTCTTTTTATTTCGAGGCCATATCCGCATATACGCTCTATAAGGGCTTTATCGATGCAGTGTGCCTGCCCGATGCCGTATTCATCCAGGAATGATGCCTCACAGCAGGCCTTTACCGTGATTCCGAAGTCTTTTGCGACCGCGGAGATCATTTCTGCAAGCCAGGCCATCTCATCCCTGCCGATCTCCCTTACGGCGTTCGTCCTCAGCCTGGGATACCTGTCCACAAAGCTAATGATGCACTGGTCCGTATGCCCGGCAAGCCTGCTGCAAAGCCCTGAAAATTGCTCCCTGTGGTATTCCGGGCTATATGCGTCATTCAGGATGATGGGATCATACCTCCAGACGACCTTCTCTTTCCCTATCCTGTCGCTCAGTTCGCAGAAGGTCCCGATTATCTCATCCTTGTCACGCAGAGTCCTTTCAACGGACCTGTCGTATGGGGTCAACGTGAACTGGAAATAGTACCTGTATCCCATCCTGTCGATGATATCCAGCCTGTCGAGCATGTTCAGCGGGTCCTTGGTCCAGAACACGATACAGTCGACGATGTCGGGCGACAGCATGACCTTGCTGACCATGGCATGGTTCATCGGGTTCCGCACCAGGACGTAACCGGCACGCAGCCGGTTGATCAGCCACTCGGAATAAAAAGCGGGAATATCCGTCCTGCGGGATGCACTGATAATCATGATCTCAATCCTCTATCCTCATGACTGCATGGATACACGATGGCGCGATGTCGTCAGCCCACTCCCCGTGCCATTGCCGCCCGAAACCTTCCAACATCACGCCCCGATCCACCTGATGAACGCAGTCTTGTCCCTGCTGTTGAAACCGCATTTTTCATAGAACCTCAACGTATTTTCGTCCTTCGCACCGGTGAGCAGCATGATTTTATAACACCCGCTGTTTTCGGCGATCTCAGTGGCCTTTTGCATCAGGGCCCGAGCATATCCCCTGCACCTGTAGCCGCTGTGTGTCACCACATTTTCGATCAGCGCATAGGGCCTCATGCCGCGCGTCAGGTTCTTTATCACTATGACAGTGACGCTGGACACTATTTTGCTGTCGACTTCGCCGACCAGGATATGATAGTTCCCGTCAGCGATCATCTCTTTCCAGAGCGAGATAAGTTCCGGCGTTTCCGGGAGTTTCTCCTTTTCATGCAGGTGCAGGTAAAGCTCCTGTAGCCCGTCAAGGTCCGATTCCCTTACTTCCCTGATCAGCAAGGCGCAAACCTCCGAGATAGTGTAGTGCCAGGCATGCCAGTCAGGCTATGCACAGTTCCGGGATGACTTCTTTCAACGGACAACTGTCTGACCGACGTGCCTGGCACCATTATAATTTATTTCTTCCAGCGCTTCAATCCAGGGAAGAACCCTTTCATCATATCCCTGGCTTCATCCTCGCTCATGCCGGGATTTGCAGATACCACATGCGGTACGCACTCCTCGATCATTTCTTCCATGGTGATGTCTGACGTAAATGCCCCATTTACATAACAGTATTTGCAATAGTCCTCGTTCAGGGTCCCGTCCTGGTTCGTCCCGTACAGTTCATCCGTTGCGCCCATCGGCATGCCGCATGATTGACAATACCTGGCTTCCATAGTAATACCTCCTTACATTACTTTCTCTTTACGGCATTACTATAGAACATTTAATATGTCATCTGCATGTCATATTAAATATATTTTCCATATGTTCTCTCAAGCTTTTCCCGGATGGTTTCACGGATATGAGGAGGTTCGATCACCTCGGCATACTCGCAGAATGACAGGATATAGCCGTACAGCCACTCGTCCTCGGTGAATGCCGCGGAGACAACAAAACTCCCATCAGGCTGCTTCTGGATGTTTCGGGGTTCGAACTCATCATAGACGCGGTAAGCCATTTCCGGCCCTATTTTTAGTTTCAGCATGACCGGCCTGGCATTCTCCCCGTCAGCAGTATCCTGCAGCATGGTTTCCGGGGAATGCCTGTCATCGAAACGCTGATCCGTAAGCTGCAGGTTTTTGATCCTTGTCAGCTTGAACATCCGCATGCTTTTCCTCGAAAGGCAGAATCCCTTCAGGTACCAGGCCTGGTGCTTGAAAAACAACTGGACCGGTTCGACCCTGCGGTGCGTTTTTTCTCCTTTGGTACTGTAGTAATCGAATTCCACTGTTACTTTTTCGAAAATCGCTGCCTTCAGCCTGTCAAACAGGCCGTCGTCCAGGCGGCTCCAGCTTGAGAAATCCACTTCGATCCAGTTGACGAGTTTCCGGTTGAAAACAGCCGACAGTTTCGTCAAAGCCTGCGCCATTTTCCGCGGATTTACCGCTTCCAGCGCCTGCAGTGCAGAAATCACATCCTCCTGTTCCTGCTCGCTCAGCAGGGATCGGTTCAGCGTGAACCCTGGCAACAGGCCGATCCCTCCGTCCCTGCCTCTCTCCGTATATACAGGGATCCCTGCTGCGCTGAGCGCTTCAATATCCCTGTAAATGGTCCGCCGGGATACTTCGAAGCGCTCGGCCAGTTCCTTTGCCGTCACCCTTTCTTTGCCGAGCAGTATGTATACGATCTCAAAAAGCCTGTTCATTTGCCTGTCCCCCGCTTGTATATCATTTCACCTTTCGCATAACTGCGGGAAGATGCGATATCCATGATCTCCTGATTTTCCTCATAGATCAGGCCGGAGAATATATACGCTTTTTCGATGCAGTCCCTGCAACGTTTGTTATTTCAATTATACTAAAAAATTCCCTGTTTTGATCGGAGTCAAATTATTATCATGCAAACTATGGTATACTATGCTCAGATAAAACAGTACCATCACAGGGTAAAACGTTGATTCGAGCCAGGTAAAGCGGCAAACAGCAGGCTATGGGAAAAGAAGGTGATTAAATGCAGCGGTTCATACTTGGCAGGAAAAACCAGATAGCTTCGGTCAGTGGCGTTCTGATAATCGCTGGATTCATCTTTGCACTGGGCCTGAAAAATACAATTGCTGCGGATATAGCCTTCATGATCGCTTCGGTCCTTGGCGCTGCGCCTATCGCTATCCAGGCATACCAGGCATTGAGGGTCAGGGTCGTCAGCATAGACCTGCTGGTCACCCTGGCTGTCACAGGTGCGTTTCTGATCAGGAACTTCGAAGAATCCGCCATCGTAACATTCCTGTTCCTGTTCGGCGCCTGGCTGGAACAACGTACATTGAGCAAAACGCGCTCTGCCATCAGGGAACTGACGGAGATGGCGCCTGAAAGCGCGCTGAAACAAATGCCGGACGGAAGTTTTGCAGAGGTCAGTATCGATGAAGTGGATGTCGGTGATATACTGCTGGTGAAAACCGGCGCCAAAATACCTGTAGACGGTACCATCATGTCCGGTGAGGGCAGCATCAGCGAAGCGAGTATCACCGGTGAATCCATTCCTGTTCTGAAAGGTGAAGGAGATAAGGTATTCGCCGGTACTATCCTCGATAACGGAACGATCAGGATCACTGCCGACCGCGTCGGTGAAGACACCACATTTGCCAGGATCATCGAACTGGTGGAAGAAGCCCAGGATTCAAAATCAAAAGCAGAGCGTTTCATCGACCGTTTTGCAAGGTACTATACTCCGGCAGTCCTCATCCTCGGCACGCTGGTTTTTGTATTAACCCGCGACCTGGAACTGGCTGTCACGATCCTGGTCCTCGGATGCCCCGGCGCATTGGTGATCGGCGTTCCCGTATCCAATGTGGCTGGGATCGGGAATGGCGCACGCCACGGAGTCCTGTTCAAGGGCAGTGAAGTCATAAGCGATTTCAGCAGGGTAGAAACGATAGTATTCGACAAAACGGGCACTTTGACCGCAGGAAAACCGGAAGTTACAGAAAAAGCATACTTCGGAGACAACATCGACAAGGCCCTGAAGTACCTTGCAAGCGTAGAGCGCGAGTCCGACCATCCGCTGGCCAGGGCGGTACTGGAGGAAATCGGCGAAACGACATACTATACTGTTGGTGACACGGAAGTTGTGAAGGGATGCGGGATCATCGCCAGCGTGGACGGACACAGGGTCGCCGTCGGAAATCCTGTCCTGATGGAAATGGAAGGCATAGATCTCGGCTCAGAAGCAAAAGCTGATATCGCAAGGTTTGAGAAAAACGCCAATTCACTAGTGCTGACTGCCGTGGACGGGAAACTTAAAATACTGATGGGAGTGCGTGATCCGATACGTCCTGGAGTAAAGGGAGTTTTACAGGAGCTTAAGAAGATGGGCGTCAGGAACCTGGTGATGCTGTCGGGAGACAACCAGGGTACAGTTGAGTCAGTGAGCCGGGAACTCGGCCTGACTGAAGCTCACGGCAACATGCTGCCTGAGGATAAGGCAGAGTACATCAGGAAGCTTATCGAAGAAGGCCGGATCGTAGCTTTTGTAGGTGACGGAGTCAATGACAGTCCTTCCCTGGCATTGGCAAATATAGGCATCGCAATGGGCGGCGGTACTGACGCGGCCATCGAGACTTCCGACGTTGTGCTGATGAATTCGGACATCGGCCGCCTGCAGCATGCACTGGGGCTCGCAAAAGCCACTGCTGCAAACATGAAGCAGAACATTGCTATAGCCGTAGGTATAGTGCTGTTGCTGCTGGCCGGCGTATTATTCAGTGAATGGATGAACATGTCCGTCGGCATGCTGGTGCACGAAGGCAGCATCCTGGCTGTCATCCTCAACGCCATGAGATTGCTGCGGTATAAACCGAAGAGCTGACGGACGCGGTTTGAAATGGTCAAAACGGCCAATGCTGCTATAAATCAATGATTGTTAAGAACCATGACTTTTTTAGTACTAAAATCTTTTTTATGAAAGGAGACATCAACATGAAAAACGTATCGATCCAGTTGGAAACACTGACATGCCCGTCTTGTGCGCAAAAAATCGAAAACGCTGTAAAATCCCTGGACGGCGTGGACAAGGAGAGCGTCAGGGTGTTGTTCAACGCAAGCAAGGTCAGGCTCAGCTATGATGAGGGGAAAGTATCGCTGCAGGACGTGGAAAACGCCATCACTGCCCTCGGATTCAAAGTGCTTTAGGAAAGAAGGCCCCGTGTTTACCAGAGAATATCTCGGGTTTATCGTTTCCTTAGTCCAGGGCAAAGTTATCCTGGACATCCTTGTCCTGGATAACTTTGCCTTATAATCAGTCAAGCCCTGAATAAAAACTCTGTTCCGTACAGAAAAAAACAGGCGGCTCCTTTTATGGTAGCCGCCGTATCGGATTCCAAAACTCTATTTAGTTTCCGTTTATCTAACTGTTCAGATCAATATATCCATTCGTTTCTAAACCGGTTGGTTCCACAGCCGTCTGGCACTGCTGCAAGCTGACAGCAGTGCTGCTGCAGTGCGTTACGCCTTGCAGCAACAGGGGAACGCACAATTACGGATCATTCCTTGACACTGCCGATGTTGACAGTCACGAAGTATTTCTGCAGGAACGGGTACACTATCAGGATCGGCACGGTCGCAACAATGGTCATGGCTGCACGCAGAGAGTTCGGAGTAACCATGCTTGCCTGCTGCGATTGCGACTGCTGCAGGTAATCCGGTGTCTGGGCGGCACCCTGCTGCATCGACGAAGAAATTATCTTCATCATCTCATACTGAAGCGTACTCAAACTCTGTTTCGGTGCAAATATATATGAGGTGAACCAGTCGTTCCATGCACCGACCGCGACCCAAAGTGCAACGGTTGCCAGGACCGGCAGACACAGCGGAAAGATTATGTTGAAGTATATCTTCATTTCGGTGGCACCGTCTATTTTTGCCGATTCTGACAGGGATGCCGGCAACGAATTTATATACGTCCTTATGACGATGACGTTGAACGCTCCTACCATTCCCGGGAGTATATACACCCAGAAAGTGTTGTTGATGCCGAGGTTGCGGTACAGGAAGTACTGCGGTATCAGACCTGCGTTGATATACATCGTCATTATCATGAATACCGTCGTGAACCTTCTGAGGACAAAGTCCTTATGGCTCAGCACATACGCCAGCAGTCCCGAGAAAAACACGTTCAATATCGTGGAAATAACCGTACGTGCCACTGATATCAAAAACGCATTGAACACTTTTTCTGTCTTGAACACACTCTGATAATTGTACAGTGACCATTTCCTCGGCCACAGGTAGATTCCTCCCTTTATGGAATCCCTTGCATCGTTGAAAGATACGGCCAGCGTGTTCCACATCGGATACAGCATCGCAATGATGACAAGGACCATAAAGAACACGATTATCGCATCTATAATTTTGTCACCTACTGACCTTTTCATATCCATATACCTCCATGCCAAATAGCATCGCAATCACGTCCACTCAGACAAGTCTCTCTTCGCCCAGCCAGCTGGATATCTTGTTGCAGGTTATCAGGATCGCAGCGCTGCACACGGTCTTAAACATACCAGCTGCGGTACCGAAAGCAAAACCGCTGCCTGCCGTTCCGGCAAAGCCTTTTTTCAGGACGTAGATGTCGATGGTTTCAGAAACGTCAAGAACAAGTCCGTTTGAACCCAGAATATACTGTATTTCAAATCCTGCATTGAGGATCCAGCCTGCGTTCATTATAAGAAGTATGATGATGGTCGATTTGATCCCGGGGAGCGTTATGTGCCACATCCTGCCAAAACGGCCATATCCGTCGATGGCAGCAGCTTCGTACAGACACGGATCTATCGAAGTGATTGCTGCCAGGTATATGATACTGTTCCATCCCATTGATTTCCACACATTCGTAAAGCCTACTATCCACCAGAAGTATTCAGGTTTCCCCAGGAAGTGGATCTTTTCCTTGACCAGCCCCGTGGCCAAAAGCAAGTTGTTGATGATTCCGTCATCCATCGAAAGGATGTTTGAAACAAGTCCGCAGACGATTATCCACGACAGGAAGTGGGGCATGTATGAAATGGTCTGCACGACGCGCTTGAATCCGTAGAGTTGTTTCGGTATTTCGTTGAGCAACAGTGCAAATGCTATTGCTGTGACAAATCCCAGCACAAGGTTTATAAAGCTCATCGCCAAAGTGTTCCGCAATACACGGTAGAAATGAGGATCTGAGAACAGCTTCTGGAAATGCTTGAAACCGACCCATTCCTGTTCCCAGAAAGTCCTGTAAGGCTTATAATTCTGGAATGCCATTGTAAGGCCCCACAACGGAAGATAGTTGAATATGAAGAAGTAGATAATATAGGGTATTGTTATCAGTACGAGTTCTTTTTGCTTTTTTGCCTGACTGAAAAAAGACTGCTTGGGTTTTGCAGGGATCGTTGCCCTGCTCGTCGCTATATTGGTTGTCATATTGCTATCCCCCCGGCTATGAAACTCAACCGATTCTAAAATTTGCTATTTTTGCTGTATCATATCAGAAGAGGCGGCCGGCTTTGCGGTCGCCTCTTCTTCATCTTTCGAAAGAAGAGCAAGTCCAGTATTACTTCTTGTAACGTGCCTTGATCTCTTTCTCGATCTCTTTCTCAAGCATCGGATAGTCGACGTTCTCGTACCTCTTCACGTACTCGTTCCATGCGGACTCGAAGTCGTCGGCCATGATCACGCCAGGCAGATAACGGTTCTGGAGATCCGTGATATCGTTGAAGATAGCCTTTACAGGGTTGTCTTCGTCCATGGTGGAGAAGATCGACCATACTTCAGGATATCCTGCATACTCTGCCAGAGGCAGGAACTCGGATCTGTCACTGAATCCGTACTTGGCAAGGAATTCCTTGTCGTATTCGGACATGCCTTCTATTCTCTCTTCAGGCTGGTTGCCTGCACCAGCGGCGTTACCGTCTGAGTAACGGCCCTGGATCTTCGGGAACAGGTTGGCGAAGTTGATACCAGAGTTAGCCTTCACCCAGTCAGGATTGTTGAAGTTCGCCCTCTGTTCCTCTGTACGTCTGTAGCGGCCGTTTTCATCAACATAGTAGTCTTCGCCTTCGATACCCCAGTAGCAGAGCTTCTGGACATCTTCGCGGAGCATGAAATCAAGGAATTCAAGTGCGCGCTCGACATCCTTGCACTTCACGCTGATACCCATTCCGTTGCCGCCTACGATACCGGCGCTCTTGTACCTGTTGTACGAAACAGGGCTTCCGTCAAGGCTGACGCCTACGGGTACATAGGTGCGCTCATACCTGCCTTCAGAAATCAGAACGTTTTCTGCGTTCGCAAAGTTCCACTGCTGGTCGAACATTCCAAGCACACGGCCTGTGGAGAGAACTGACAGATACTCGTCATAGTTCCTCGAGAATGTCTCGGGACTGATCAGGCCCTGCTTGAACATTTCGTTGAGCTTCTTGTAGTATGTCTTTGCATAATCCTTGTTCTGGTAGATCTCGACTGTGAGATCCGGCTTGACAACGACGTCGCCCTCGTTACGTCCGCCGATCAGGTGCTGCGGAGCGTTCTTGAGGCAGAACGAACGCCAATCCTGTGAATGTATTTCGAATCCAAGGGTAGGCTGTCCGTCGATCGTGGGATGAGCCTTGTAGTAACGGAGAAGCAGATCGAAGTACTCATCAAGCTGTCTCGGATTTGAATAGTTGTCCCATGCAAGAACGTCTTTCTGTGTCCAGAAAGCGGGACCATTGTAACCTGCCTGATATTCAGTGTCCTTTCCGTCGTTCAGCCAGTATTCACGGCTCCAGATGTCCATGATGTATATCTTGCCGTCCGACGAAACGCTGCGGAGCACATCCAGGTAAGGTTCATAATGTTTCCACAGGTTCGGATACTTGGGAAGCAGATCATCGAGTGCCACGAAAGCACCAGCGTTGAGGAACTGGCCACGAGCCTGTCCGGGTCCGATCAGGTCGGGATAATCGCCACCGGCGATCATGATACCGACTTTCTGCTCCATGTCACCAACGAGGTATTCGATCTCGACGGTGACGCCGGTCATTTCACGGATCTTCTTTATGATCTTGTTGCTTTCCGGCGGAGCTTCGCCCGGGTCAGCCTGGAACATTGTGAAAGTGATCGGCTCCTTCGGCGGTTCTGCAGGAGCGCCAGGCTGATTTGTGTCTCCTCCTGTTGAATCTGACGACGGTGCGCCCGGCTGGTCGCTACCCTGGTTTGACTTCGAGCATGCAGTTGCCACGCCAAAGATCATAACAGCAACCAACAGCAGCGCGATAAGTTTGACCTTTTTCATTATTTGATCCCCTTTCTTTTTAATTTTTTTGGGTTTTCAAACAACTTTGTCTGTCTTTTTCCTTACTGCTTCTTCCTCTTGACTGCTATGTCGGGAACTGCGAATTAGTTATACGTTTTAGTCTGCTTCTTCAAGGGAGTTTAAGGCCAGCCTTGTCAATTTGAATTTTAAATTTTTTTGTGCAATATCACGATTACGGAACAATTATATAATACAATTTTGTATTTGTCTATAATTCTGTTCAAAATTCCTTGACCCAAAATGCAAAATTTAATGTCATTGCGCGGGAATTCCCATTATTTCTCTCGTATTCAGGTCTTTGTGCAATTTGACATATGATATCTATGTTTCTTTTTCAGGAAATAACTTATCCCCAATTCATATAATGGTGCATGAAGGCAGCAAAAGTGGTGTGGACTCCCTTTTTTCTCCTTCAATCGATTTACCACAATCGCGTTCAATGCAGTTTACAGGCCCTGCTAAAAAATAAGATCGCATCTTCTTCTGTCAGCGGTTTGCTGATCAGGAATCCCTGCACCTTGTCACAGCCGTGCTCCTTCAGATATCGAAGCTGGATCCCGTCCTCGACCCCTTCGGCTATCGTTTGGAGCGCGCCGTAGACTGCTCGGGCAATGCAGCCGGAAGGCAGCTGGCGATCCGCGCAACGAGGAAATGTGGCCGCATCGCATTCTTGGGCGAAGGCGGGACCTGTGAATTCAATCCAAGCCTGGATATTATCCATGACCAGAAGACCATGTATTGTTCATGGATGATGAGCATCTGGAAAATGGAGGAACTCACTGAGAGGTTGGTCAGGTGGGGCATCCATCCCGAAGACCTCGTAACGCACCGCTTCACTCTGGACAATGTGGCGGAAGCCAATCGCATCATGGCAGAGGGCAAATGCGGAAAGGTCGCCGTTGTATTCGACGAGGAAATCAGGTAAAGGAGAAGCCGGTAAAAAGTATTCAAAAATATAATACTGTATTCTGTAAAAAATGTTGGAGTACTGAAGGCTTGCAAAGCTATAGTACTCAAATTTATTAGCAAAAACCAAAGACTGTAACATGATGGGCCAACAGGCAGTAAAAAGCGCTTTCAATGTTATTGTAATGTTGTATGAAGTTATTAAATGCTTTCTGCCATTTCCTCGAGCACTTTCGATGAAGCAGTCAGTTCATCCACCGAAGCAGCGATCTCCTTGATGGCCGTTGCCTGTGACTGGTATACCTGCGCAGCCTTCGTGATTTTGTCTGAAATCTCCTTCACCGACCTGTTTATATGCTGCAAGGCCTGTTCGATTTTCTTCAGGAACTCGTTCGTCATATTTGACAGTTTCCCGATTTCCTGTGCAACAACGAAAAAGCCCTTACCGGCTTCACCGGCACGAGAGGCCTCGATAGTCGCATTCAGGCCCAGAAGCTTCGTCTGCGCCGAAATGCGTTTGACCATACTGAGGATCTCATCGGTTACCCTTGTGCTCTCATCGGCTTCAGCAACATTCTGCAGGATATCGTTGTTCATTTCCGCCACGTTCTGCAGTTCGTCGGACAAAACGCCTATTGCCCGTGATATCTGCTGCTGGGCCGAGTATTGGTTTTTATATGCGTTCCGCAGATCATGGCTCTTCTGCAGGCTCTTGCCGACAAGGATACACCCGACCACATCGTCATTTTCCTTCACCGGGATCGCATACGATCTGAACGGCGCGCCATAAATCTCTTTCGGCACATTGCTTATCACTACTTCGCCGGTGCTGATAGCCCTGTGTGCGGCTCCCCCCGCAGGAATGGGATCTCCCGGATCCGCTCTGAGCGGGAGTGCGGAACAGCACTCGTTGATGATATACTTCTCCGTATCGGTGAGCGCAAAAGACGCTTCATTGTCAAACAAAACGGAAAGATAAGGCACAAGCTTGATGAATGCATTCATTATCTCGTTCTGCACATCATTCTTCACGTCGGGCGTTTCCGGCATATGCAGCCCCCCTGTGTCTCGGATATAGCACTTTAACGGGGCAGAATAAATCGTCCCGTTAATTATAGTGTTTGGTAAAAGCAAAAACAAGTCGACATAATAACAATCCGATACAATATTTGATCCGGTCACGTCAGCCAGTTACCCCATAGCCGGCATATCAGACCATACAGGTACGGTACACCTGACAAACATGAAATCCTTCCGGCAACTGTAATTCCAGAATACCGGAAGGATTTTCAATAAATTACTGGCTTAAGTGTGCGGTACCATGTTCCTGCACTCATTCAAGGGTAAACGAACCGAAATGGGCGCTGCCATGCCCTTTGAACGTGAAATACAGGGCATGTACCCCGTCAGGGATCGCTATGTCCGCAGAGTACTCCTTCCATATGTTCGAGAACTCGATCGGGATCGTGCCGAGCACCGGTCCGTCCCATTTCGTCCTCACTTCGAAGACGCCCCTCGCATATCCTCTCGTCTTTATCTTTATCCTTTTTACTCCCCTGCAGTCGAAATACTTGAACCCCGCGGTTGCCGAATCCTTCATGTTGGCGATATAGCCGATCTCTTCGTCCCCGTCTTTGCCGTCCTGGGTTATCTTCGGGAACTGGTTGTTCATCCAGGATGCAGTCCAGTCGGTATAGACAGATTCTTCGCTGCAGAAGAGGTTGCAGGCGATATATGTCGGGTATTCCCCGCGTCCCTCGAGAGGTCCGCCGTTGGGGCCGCAGGATGTCAGTTCGACCTGGGGTATCGATCCGTCTTCGCGGAACGTAATAGGCTCGAGGCAGGCCTGCCTGCTGAAGTTCGTGCCATTGGTGTGCCTGTGGTAGAAAATGTACCACTGGCCGTTTATCTCAACAATGCTGCCGTGGTTGTTTCCGCCGTAAAACATCGGCTTGTTGGCCGGCTTGTAAGTGTCGATGCCTATATCGGCGTTGCTGACTATAACTCCTCTGTAAGTAAAGTCTTTTGTCGGGTGCTTGCTTGTGGCATAGCACAGTTCGTGGAAAACCACCGAAGAGTATATGAAATAATATGTATCTCCCCTCTTCCTTATCGACGGGGCCTCGAAGAACTCGTGCCCCTCAAACCCGCTTCCCTTGCTGTACGGTTCGCTCGGGGCGATGAAAACCGGTTCCTCGACTACGGTGAGCATGTCCGGGCCCAGCACCGTGACCATGGGACCTTTCCTGGACTTGTCGCCCCTGGGGCAGAATCCCGTGTACAGGTATGTCCTGTCGCCTTCCGTCAGCACCCCGGGGTCGAACTGGGGCTGATCGCCTTCCCTTTCGCCCAGCCTTGTCCCGTCGGGATAATGCACATAGCCGTAGAATTCATACTTGCCGGCAGGCTTGTCGCAGACAGCCACGGACACCACCGGGACTTTATCGAGTACGTAATACAGGTAATAGCGCCCGTCGGGACCGACTGTGACGTCAGGCGCATAGAGGCACATGCTCCCGTCCGGGTTCAGCGGATCGTCAGTCTTCCTGTAGATCACGCCTTCATAGCGCCAGTCGGCCAGGTCGTCGACAGGCGCGGACCAGCAAACATAATCGTTCAGGCAGTAGACGTAACCGTTGAAGCGGTCATGGGATCCGTAAATATAGACCCTTCCGTCGAAAACATACGGCTCCGCATCTGGGATATACTCCCAGGAAGGAAGATAGGGGTTGAATCCCTGCTTTTTCTTCGTCATCGCGAACACTCCTTTGATCGTTGTACAGCATTATTATATAATTTCGGGATATGCGCAGTCAAACGTTTGACCTCCCAAGACGGCTGTCCCAGTTACTGGCTTCTTCAGTTCTGCGGTTGCGTCAAAGATTGCTCAAAAGCAGAAAGTAATTTGCATGTTACCTGCCAGGAAGTACATCGGCGGCCTATGGACAGTCCGGTTCCATGCTGATAAAATAAATCATGCAAGAGAAAATTATCCTTTTATCACCTGCCAGGCGTTTAAGTTTATAAACAGTTAATATTCACGATGTAGAATGAATGTGTTCCGTATTCTGCGGAGGGGTGATAAATGCTGATAAATATTCTCGTTACGCTGGATTCGAAATACATCGTTCCGTTGAAAGTCATGCTTGCTTCGCTGTTCCTGAACAATCCGGGCGAGAGTTTTCACATCTACCTGGTCCATTCAAGCATAAAAGACGATGAAATCGCCGATATCAGACGATTCGTGGAGCACCACGGGCAAAAACTGTCGGTGATCAGAATAGACGACTGTTGTTTCCAGGATGCCCCCGTCATATTCCATTACACCAGGGAGATGTACTACCGGCTGCTGGCTTACAGGTTCCTGCCGGAAGAACTGGACCGGATCCTCTACCTGGATCCCGATATCCTCGTCCTTAACCCTGTCCGCGAAATGTACGAAACCGACCTTGACGGGTATCTTTACGCTGCGGCCTTCCATGACGTCATAGCGGTCAAGGGGCTGAACCGCATACGCCTTTACCCCTATAAAATCAACGCGTACATAAATTCGGGCGTGCTGCTAATGAACCTGGAACTTCAGAGAAAGCTCATAGACGAAAACGAGATCTATACTTTCATAGAAAAAAACCGCGCAAAGCTTTTCATGCCGGACCAGGACATAATCAACGCACTCTACGCCGACAGGATAAAATGCCTGGACGAGAAGATCTATAATTATGACACAAGGTTTTACAGTTACTATAAGATGATGACCAACAACAGGTGCGACATGGACTTTGTCATAAGGAACACGGTCTTCCTCCACTTCTGCGGCAAGAAGAAGCCCTGGCGCAAAGGTTACAGCGGAAAGTTCCATGCGTTGTACAAACATTATGAAAAGCTGGCGATACCGGACCAGCGAGGTATCATCGGGATCTCCGAGTCTGAGGAACCGGAACGGAAAAGCGGTTGAGGAACCGGAGTTTCTCCCTCAATGCCCTTCAGCGCCGGGTTGCGGATCTGCACGGTGATGACGCCGTCATCCATTGTGCGCAGGTATTTGCAATAAAGCACCGCCATCTGGCCAACAGGTACATTCCTGTCGATATAAACTGTCAATTACCCGTAAATGTCGAATTCACCCCTGAAGAAAGTTGTAAGACGCAGGTCAGTGGCATTGGCAGAAATGAAGAAGTATCTGTAATCCATCCATTCACATGGCCTTCTCAGCACATATTCATTGAGCAGCACATCTTCTTTTGCCAGCCTGATGGCCCCGTTATAGTAATAAGAGACGCCTAGGTCAACGGCGTTTAAATCCTTACGTGAGTGTCAGGCTATGTCCGGGAATACCCTGCTTTGAAGCGATACTCCTGTAAATATGAAGTAATCAGCAGCTATTTACTGATCCCAGGTATACCAGTAGGTTCCGCCTTCATAAGACTGATCCAGGAGCCATTTTCCCCCGATCTTGTGTATCCGCAATGGCCTGCAGCGTGTTAACGAAAAATCGGGATAATCTATTATGAGCAGCAAAACCAATCTGTTTTCAGAACTCTCCCAGACAGTAAAATGATCAGTCTGCCAAAGGCCCATACATATCTGTACTCCTGCAATCGCTATATTTTCGGTCAAACCTTTTTCCGTATCTCTGAACATGTCGAAACGATCGTTAAATAAATCTTCGATATATTTTTCTGCCACATCCGGCACAAATGCATCATAAAAGCTTTGCTTTACAACATTCGTATCCTTCAGGCTCCGAACCAGTTCCAAAAGACTGAATTGAGTAAAGTTCAGTTTTTTGGTTTGATTTAATGTATCAATAAGGGCAAACCCATCAGAAGAAACAGGTTTAACAGTATCAAAACCTGCCTGATGTACCAGACTTGCTTTTCTCCCTCTGGTTAATGCATCATTCAGGATAACACTGATCTCGTAGTTTGTCCGGTCAACCGGCTGCGGTATATATTCTACGGGGCAAAAGGAATCATCAAGCAGCCATATACCGTCCACCTTTTTTATTGAAAGAGGCAGAGTGCGTTTATTGCCAGTCAGATAGAACCTGAACTCCAGTTGAACGATTATTTCATTTTCGGTGTTCCTGACGACCGAGATCGGTTCTCTGCTCCAAACCCCCAGGGACAGAGGCGCCATGGGCATCCGGGGATCAACATATAACCTGTTGTGTTCAAATATATACTTGCTGCCCGCTTCTCCAAAAATATCATTTATAAACTTTTCTGCCAATTGTCTTGTGAAAGCTCTATAGAAGCAATCTTTTATATCATCGGTACTTTTTATGCCGCTGAGGAGCTTCAGGACATCCGCCTGTGATGATAACGCGTTATACTGTACTTCCATATTCACAGCATCAAAACCTTCTACGGTGGGTGCATTATAATCATCATTGAACTCGCCCAGATATATAAGGTTAGCTTCTTCTCCCCGTAAAAGGGCATCCTCCACTATTTCCCTGATCTCCCGATCTGAGCGGACAGAAGTGCCCTCAATTCCATGAGTGTTGGTCTCATGAGTATCGGGTTTTTGTGACTCTGCAGTTTCATGGATGTTGGTTTCTTGGATGCAAACATGTTTTCCGTTTACTGCCATTATATTGAATGAAAACACTTTTTTAAAGAGTCAGTATATTGTTCGCTTAACAGATGCATGGATCAAACACAGGCATTAAAACATACGCTGATGTTGGATCAGTAAAAGTCTATTATGTCCAGCTTGGTCAACGTTGCATGCATTGCTTCACAAATGTCAGCTTGTGGCAGGAATTACCCGGTTTTGAGGCGATATGCCTGCAAATTTGTTGCAAACTGCACGTAAATCCGTTTATATATATACAGGTAATAGCCCATAAAACGCTACTATCAAAAGGGATGTGTAAAGCATATGTTCAGAAAAACAGCGTTTATAATGATCATGATCCTTAGTTTGGTGTTATCGGCAGCCTGTAATAAAGCATCTGATATCACTTCTGCGGATGTTGAAGGTTCCGCTGAGGACTTTTACGGAGATTCCAACTCAGGGATTATTTGGGTGAAGACAGCAGAGAAGCAGACTTTTACGGCATCCTAGGCGAAGTACTGAAACAGCCGGATTATGCAAAAATACTGAAGCGGAGGGACATCCTGAAAGAAAATCCGCCGAAGTTTTCATACCTTACAAGGCTTTTCCGATACGTCTTCTCATCCGCAAAACTGATGTGCGGCATCTACCTGGGACTTGCCGTGATCTTGAGCATCCTTC
>Ga0209608_1000292_pt1 | contig 52768 bp, 51 predicted proteins | sample AD_UKC130_MetaG_FD_184428 | JGI IMG/M metagenome (GOLD analysis project Ga0209608, IMG submission 184428) | Active sludge microbial communities of municipal wastewater-treating anaerobic digesters from Canada - AD_UKC130_MetaG (SPAdes) (version 2) | ecosystem: Engineered > Bioreactor > Anaerobic...
CAGGAATGGAATTAATATGCTGGGAGTTACCAAAGGATGGAATACCTTTGGAAAAGGATTATGTTTAGATATTGATGGCAATATTATTAATCCTTGTTCTTGGCGGGTATGTATACTCCAATCGGAATATGATCAGTGAAATTAACCCCACAGGAAAATTTGCCCTTTCGAATCCAGCGAAAATAGCGCAGGACAGTCGGCAAAACAGGTATATAATTGACAATTCCTTAAAAAGGGTTGTTAAGATCAACAGCAGTAACAAGGTGGATTTTTTTATTAACGGGGGGATGAGAAATACCCGTGGTTTTGGTGAGGGAATGGTGGAAAATGCCAGTGAAGCAGGTTGAAGCAGGAAAAGCCTTGCCAGTCGTTTTGTAAGTTATGATGTTTCGTGGTTTAAATCATGAATGACAAGATTACCGCAGGGCAAAAACGAAACTTTATAGCAGAAAGCGTTACGAAGGGGTTTGACGATGTGGTATACTTTAGACAATAATTTAACGGTTGCCGATCATGTCCTCATGGCAGTGATTGATCAAGAATATTTCAGCGCGGAATATTTAACTGCTCCGGAAATAACCTGGGCTTATTATTGCCGCAACAAGGATACATATATTTGCATCAGGGATACGGAGAGCGGGGGAATTACCGCTTATTTGTCGATGCTTTCCATTGGGGATGAGGTATATAAGGCCATTGTATCCGGCGAACGCCTCGAGTCCCAGGTCAGGACCGATGAAGTCTTGCAGTATAATGCTCCCGGAGAATATAAACTGCTTTTGTCGGCCATTGCCATTGAATTTAACTATCGAAAAATCAATTTTGTTGTCCCTCTCTTGCGAGCGTTGAAAAGAAAAATAGCCGAATTGGAGCAAAGGGGCATTATCTTTACAGATGTTATCGTCGACTGCGTCCTTGAGGAAGGAGCTTTGTTGCGTGAAAGATTGTTAAATATGAAGTGTATTAGTGTTACTTCCCGCAACACTAAAATTTATTGGGCAGCCGGTTTGTTTAATAACGAAAAGGGTACCGTAAGGAAAGACATGAGCAGGGCAAAAAAGCATTGACCATAGTTTAGTTACCGCCGTCCCAAACTTGCTGTAAGAGGGTAGAGAGCATGATGCGAAACTTGAAAATCGGAACGAAAATCCTGGCCATCATCCTAATCGTTTCTCTGTTATCCCTGTTTTTTATTTCCGCCGTTTCCTATACCAATATGCTGAACCTGACTAGATACTCGACAGACGCCAACAAAAGGCTTGGCAAAAATTCCTCCGATAGTTCGAAGGCCGCGCTGAAAAGCCAGGCGGAGGAATATATAGTCAAGCTTGCGAAAGAACAGGCGCTAAAGTCGGATGCGGTCCTGTCGAAAGTTGAAGATGAGGTAGCTTCCGTAGCTGAGTATTTAACATCCCTTTATAAAAATAAAAGCAACTTTGGCGGCAGGCGACTGCCTTTGATCCCGGAAACGGCTATGGGCGTTACTTGCTCAAAATATGCCCTGTCGCCCGGTGTGGCCCATACGCCGACAATCGACAAGGAACTGCTCCTGATTAGCAATGCCGATTATATGGTTGCGCCCATCTTTAAGCACAATCCGCTTTTAAACAATATTTACCTGGGGACAACCACAGGTATTTTCTACTTTTATTCCAATTACAATTCATATGATCCAAACTTCGACCCAAGGAAGCGCGACTGGTATAAAGAGGCTATGGAAAACCCGGGGAAATCCACATGGCAGGATACATACGTGGACATTTATGGAACAATTTGCGTCACCAATTCCCGGACCTTTTATGATGAAACAGGGAAACCCAGGGGGTTGTAGGCGCTGATATCACCCTCAAAAGCATCCAGGAAGATATCATTGCCATGAAAATCGGGGAAACAGGCTATGCCTTTTTGCTGGACAATAAGGGGACGATTATCGCCCATCCCAGGTATGATGAGATTGACAAGGAACCTTTGCGGAGTGCCAAGGAGGATTATCGTCAGGCGATTGTGGCAATAACCAGCCATGATGAAGGGTTGGCGACGGCAAAGATCGATGGCAGGCAGCGTTATCTGGCGTATTACAGGCTGCCGACAACCAAGTGGTCGCTGGTCATCACTGTGGATGTGGATGAAATTATTCAGCCGACGGTGGCGACGCAAAACAAAATCGATGCGTACACCAGAAAGACGCAGGCTTATATCAATGAAACGCTCAAAGATGTATTGGTTCAGTTTATTATAATTTTGGCAATTGCGGCCCTGGTCATTTTGGCCCTTTCCTATCTGTTAGCGAAAACCATCACAAATCCGATCAAACTGTTGCTGGCCAAAGTGGCAAAAATCGGTGAAGGAGATCTTGAGACAAAAATTGATGACAGGGGCAAAGATGAGATAGCTGAATTGGCGGCGGCCTTTAACAAAATGACGATTGATTTAAAGACCTATATCGCGAATCTTTCTGAAATAACTGCTGAAAAAGAGCGCATCGGCGCAGAACTTGATGTAGCAAGAAAAATTCAAAGAAGTATGCTGCCCTGTATCTTTCCTCCCTTTCCGGACAGAGAGGAATTTGATCTTTATGCAACCATGCATCCCGCAAAAGAAGTCGGCGGGGACTTTTATGATTTTTTCCTGACCGATGATGATCATTTGGCGATTGTTATCGCTGACGTATCAGGCAAAGGCGTCCCCGGGGCCTTATTTATGGTGATTGCGAAAACTCTGATTAAAAACAATGCGCAATTAGGTAAAAGCCCTAAAGAGATCTTTGAAACAGTCAATAAGCAGCTTTGTGAAAACAATGAGGCATCCATGTTTGTCACAGCCTTTATGGGGATTCTTGAGATTGACACGGGGGAATTTGTCTATGTTAATGCAGGCCATAATGCGCCGCTGCTAAAGAAAACAGCAGGGGATTTTCAATGGCTGCCGACCAAGCCCGGCTTTGTCCTGGCCGGCATGGAAGATATGGTCTATGAACAGGACAGGATCATCCTGGAGCCGGGCGATGTTTTGTATCTGTATACCGATGGCGTTACGGAAGCGGTAAACAGAGACAATGAGTTGTTCGGGAATAGTAGACTCCTTGCTGAGTTGAACAAATATAAAGATAGTACCTTAACGGAACTGCTGACGGGGATCAAGGACGAAATTGATCGATTTTCCGCTGGTGCGGAGCAGGCGGATGATATTACGATGCTGGCCCTGAAAATCGGCAGAAAGAAAAGCGCCTGGAAAGAGATTCGTCTGGATGCGGTAGTTGATAATCTGGACAGGGTATTGGATTTTGTTAATAGCGAACTTAATGCCCATGGCTGTGATCTGAAGGTCCGGACCCAGATCAATATTGCTGTGGAGGAGATTTTCGTCAATATCGCCAACTACGCTTACAAGCCGGAAATTGGCGAAGTGACCATCCGGCTGGCGGTGGACGAGGAAATCGTCATTGAGTTTGAGGATCGTGGGATGCCGTACAATCCCCTGGAAACAAAGGAGCCTGACATCAATAAACCCGCAGAGGAGCGGGAGATCGGGGGACTGGGGATCTTTATGGTGAAAAAAATCATGGATGGGATCGAGTATAAAAATGTCGACAATAAAAATGTCTTGACTTTACGCAAGACAGTAACAGGAGGCCGGAGCAGTTGAGACGGAAACAGCGAATAACAACTGGTTCTGCCCATCGATGAGTTGCTGCTTGTATGAAAAAATGGAGTATACTATAATAATAAAGAGGTAGGAATTAACTGGTATCTGGCCCAAGAGAGAATAGCAAAAGGAAGGGAATTACTATGGAAATAAGAACAATAAATAATGACGGTACGACAACTTTATCCCTTTCCGGACGGCTTGACACTATAACCAGTGGAAAGCTTGGCGAAGAAATTGACAAGGTGTTCCAGGAAGAAAAAGTCCATCTGGTCCTGGATTTCAAAGAATTAGAATATATCAGCAGTGCAGGCCTGAGAATACTTCTAATGGCGCAAAAGAAGGCAAACACCCTTGACGCATCAATGAAAATCATCAATGCCAATGAAAGTGTCAAAGAAGTCTTTACCATGACGGGTTTTACCAGCGTATTGAACATAGAGTAGACCAGTTCAATCCGGATGATGCCCGGCATTTGGCCTGAGCAAAAGGCCATAGCAAGCCAAGGGAAGGCGTAGCGGGGGACAGAACCGTTCATACTCTGGGCGCTTTAGCCAATTTTCAAGATAAATTACAAGGGATGCCGGAAGGCATCCCTTTTTGTCTATCTTTGGATGGGCTGCTGATAAAAATGATTTGTCGATATGAAGAACGAAAAATACTGTGACGATAAAAGGAAGGACGGAATAAAGCCGTCCGGATATTTTTGCTGTTCATGGCCCCTTCGGGCGGAATTTTTTGGAACAAATCCGCAGGTAAGCTTGGCAGTCGTGTAGAATAGATCAATAAATTTAATTATCCATACTACCGCTGCGTTGGGACGGATAAAGGGTAATTATTAACTGAAACAGAGCGGAAATGCTTCAACAAAAACAATTATACGAGGGGAAAAGCGCATGAAGAAAAAAACAGTCCTGGTTTTCCTGTGTTTAGTGGCAGTAACTGTGCTTGGCGGGTATCTCCTGATGCAGACGAAAAGGACAGAGAGAAAATCCGCAGACGCTGGACGGCAAGTATCCTATGAGGATTTTAGAGGGAAACGGTTTGGGATCATGACCGGTTCAGTGTATGACGTGGTGGCCGACAGAATCTTTAATCCTTCAGAGAAGCTTTATTTTAATAATGTCGTGGAGGAAATCCAAGGGGTGAAGCTGGGCAAGGCCGACGCAGCGCTGCTGAGTGACGTTATTGCAACCCTATGTCTGAAATCCGGCCCGTACGATGATTTGCAAACCCTGCCCGTACCCCTGGAGGAGCTCAATTTTGAGTACGGTGTGTTCTCCACGCGACCGGAAGATCATTGAACAATACAACCGGTTTTTAGCGCAAATAAAAGCAGACGGCACGTTAGAGGAGATGCAAGAACGCTGGCTGAAATCCAATGCCTTTGCCGCGGTTATGCCGGAGATCCCGCTGACCGGTGAAAACGGTACATTAACCGCGGCAGTTGCGGCAACCTATCCGCCTTTTGTTTTTGCAGGGGAAAGCGGTGAATTATCAGGTTTTGACGTTGAACAACTCCGGCGCTTTGCCGCTTGGCTCGGCAAGGATATTAAGTTTGTTGAGATGGATTTTGGGGCCGTGATGAGCTATGTTGCCAGCGGCAAGGCGGATATCGGAGGAAGCGTTTATATCACCAAAGAACGCAAGGAAAGATTTCTGTTTGGCAACCCCGACTGTGTGACCCAAGCGGTGCTGGTGGTAAAGAAACAGGAACAGGAAACGCCAGCCCCTGAGCGGTCATATACCTGGTTTGCGGGTAAATCGGTGGGTATATTAATCGGCGGGGCTCCGGAGCCGGTGCTGCCGATGTTCGGGGCAGTTCCCGCCTATTATCAAGATATAACTGCCGCAGTTGAGGATGTGCGCAACGGCAGGATTGCCGGGTTTTGTCTGGATTTGTCGGTCTTGAAAATCATGACTTACGAAAAAGGTAATGAGGATATGGAGGTTATAGAAATCCCAACCTCGTTCTTTCTTGCTCCCCATGGCGCCTTTACCACATATAACAACCGGGCGCTGATGGATGAGTTTAACGCCTTTGTGGCTAAGGCCAAAGCCGATGGTACCTTTGATGAGATGCAGAAACGTTGGTTTATGGGTACGCCAGATCTTAATGCGCCAATGCCGAAGCTTACCTACTCGGGCAAGAAAGGTGTTTTGCATGTGGCTACGACAGGCACAACTGTGCCATTTGATTTTGTTGGAGCAAGTGGTGAGCTAAAGGGCTATTCCATTGAGCTGATGAACCGGTTCGCCGCCTATGCGGGCTATACGGTGAAGTACCATCCGATGGAATTTGGCGCCCTGATCCCCGCGGTGGTCGGCGGCAAGGCTGACATGGCAATTTCCAACATTTCCATTACCGAAGAGCGCAAGAAGTCGGTACTGTTTAGTGATCCCATTTTCGAAGACCAACTGGCTATTATTGCGCTAAAGATACCGGCGGCAGCGGATGCTGCGACCAATGCTGCTGCGAAGGATAAGACGAGCGGCAGTTTTGCCGAAGGGCTCAAAACGGCAATTAACCGTAACCTGATCACCGAGAATCGTTGGAAGATGATTGTGGACGGTTTGGGCGTCACGTTGATCATCTCCCTCCTTGCCCAAGTCCTGGGCACAATCCTGGGCGGAAGCGGAGACGAAAGCCATGGACCTGTTACGTACCGTGGGCCTGTCAAACCGGGCGCATCATTTTCCGCATCAACTTTCGGGCGGACAAAAGCAACGGGTGGCGATTGCACGCTGCCTGGCGATGGAACCGGAGGTTATTTTGTTTGATGAGCCCACTTCCGCCCTGGACCCGACGATGGTGGGCGAGGTCATGGCGGTTATGCGCAGTTTAGCAAAAACCGGGCTGACGATGTTGGTTGTTACCCATGAGATGAGTTTTGCGAAAGAGATTTCCAGCCGGGTGTTTTATATGGACGAGTGCGGGATTTATGAACAGGGGACGCCAAAAGAGATCTTTGAGCACCCGCAAAAACCGAAGACCCAGGAATTTATCTACCGGATCCGCAGCTTCAACTATAAATTGGATACAAGTAATCCTGACTATGTGGCCATGCTGGTCAGTATAGACAATTTTTGTTTCAGCCATGGCTTGGAGAAAAAAACTGCTGAGAAGCTCAGGCTCATTGCGGAGGAACTGGTGCTCAATATTATTTATCCCAAATTCGGCGCCTGTGACTTGAGTATTAGCTTTTCAGAGCAACTTGGCCGTTATGAGGTCATCGCCAAATACCCTGGCGACAATGAAGATGCTCTGGCCACGGCCGAAGATGAGCTGGCCAAGGCCATCATCCTGAACACGGCAGGAGAAATTGTCCATAACTTTACTGACGGGGTTAATTCGCTCAAATTGGCATTGTAGGGTTTGTCCCTTTATTTGGCAGCAGTGTTGTAAAAAGCATGACAGATATTTTGCCAGAAGAAGATCATGACGAATGATAAAAAGGGGAGCAACGAGCCCAAAGGAATTCCGGAAAATCATCAAAGAAATGGAGAGCAAAGGGCAAAAGTTATAAATTTAGAGTTGCTCGAAACGGAGTATTCATGAAAGATCAGAAAAAAGATGTTCAAACGCAAGAAAATGATTTTCCCCTGGAGTGGGTGCCGGAAGAAGCAAGAAAGGGTTTCCGCAGCATGTTCTTTGTTATGCTGGGCTTTACCTTTTTCTCCGCCAGCATGAGCGCTGACGCTGCCGGGGCCATCCCTCACTTTGAGTTCACCCGGGAATACAGTGTGGAGTCGCTGAACATTTGCTTCGAGCTGTGCAGGCGGAGGATTAAAAAAGACCAATGATACGACTTAAATAACCCAGCTTGTATGAGTAAGAGGGGGCCGTCTTATGCGCGAAGTCTGGCAAAGCAGAAAGGGGTTTATTTATGCAGCAGTCGGAGCGGCAATCGGCTTGGGCAATCTGTGGCGGTTTCCGTTCCAGGCCTATAAAAACGGCGGGGGGCATTTTTGCTCCCGTATTTTGTTGCTTTGCTTACTTGTGCCATTCCGTTGATGATCAGGGAGTATACCTACGGGCGGCAGATTCGTGGTGGGGCTGTCAAGGCTTTTTCGCATCTTGGGCAAAAATATGAAATTTTCGGCTGGGTCCAGGTAATGATCCCAATTGTGGTAATGACCTATTATTCGACGATCATTGCCTTAGCTGTTTTGTTTATGGTTTATTCGTTGGGGCATGCCTTTGGAATTGTAAACTGGCTTTCCAATCCGGGTTCCCTTATGAATATGTTTGCCGGAAACGCGAAAAACGCCCTGGATCTGGGGTCAGGTATTAGTATCTACCTTATTGTTGCTGTTGTCTTTGTCTGGATTGCCAACTGGCTGATTGTGAAAAACGGGATTTCCCGCGGGATTGAGAGGATTGCCAATGTTTTTACTCCGTTATTATTGATTTTAATGATTATTTTTATGGTCAACGGTATCCGCCTGAATGGCTCCGCCATTGGGCTGGAAGCATTATTCAAACCTGATTTCTCTAAGATATGGGATCCCGCTATTTGGGTTTCGGCCTATGCGCAAGTTTTTTTCTCTACCACCCTTGCGGTAGGTGTTATGATCGCTTATGGTTCATATCTGCATAAAAAAGCCGATGTCGTAAATAACGCTTGTATTACTGTTTTTGCTAATGCTAGCTTTGATCTTATAGCCGGCGTATTGGTCTTCTCAATCCTGGGTTATCTGGTATCAAACATTGACGTAGAATTTACTTCCTTCGGCACAGGAGCGGGAGTTGCTTTCATCGCCTTTCCCATTGCCATCTCAACAATGTCCGATCATGTATTTATCCAAGGTTTACTGGGATTTTTCTTCTTCTTCTGTCTTTTCCTGGCTGGTCTTACCTCAAGTATCTCCATGCTGGAGTCCTTTGCCACGGCAGCGCTGGACAAGTTCAAGATCAGCCGGGAGAAGCTTGTTGCAATTATTTCCCTGGTCGGCTTTGTGGGGAGCGCCTGCTTTGCAAGCTATGCCGGCTTCAATTACATTCTGGACATAGTTGATACATATGTTGGCAATATTGTTATAGCGGGCATGGGCTTGATTGAAGTTATCCTGATTAGTTATATCTATGGTACTAAGGAGTTAAGGCAGCAGGCCAATGAATTTTCCGATTTCAAGGTGGGCAAACGGTGGGATATCTTGCTGAAATATTTCACCCCGCTGCTTTTGGGTGCTGTTGTTGTTACCAATATAATCAGGATGGTTACAGGACTTTTGCCCATGGATACCATAAGTGTAATTGCCCAAGTTGTCTTTGGCTGGGGGACTGTTCTGATTATGATTGGTGCAGCTGTTGTCTTTAACAGGCGGAAATGGGCAAAAGGCGTAAGTGAATAATAAGCGGAGGGCTCAAGATGTCTACAGGTGCAATCATCATGATGGTGATCGGACTGGGAACTGTCTGGGGTGGAATTTTGCTTACCATTGTAATTGCTTTGGTGGTGGAAAAGAAAAACAAACATAAAGAGGAAAGCGATCATTAAGCGGACCAGGCCGGGCTGAGTACCGCGGCCTGGTTTCTTTGCTTGCCATAATCAATCTCAAGTAAACTGGTATGAAGGTGACGAAGATGAAAAGATTAACAGTGTTGGTTTTAGGCTTATGTTTGTTGTTTAGTCTTACGGCATACGGTAAATCCACTGTATCCGCAGGAAAAACTGCCCAGCCCGCACCTGTGGCGGCAAAGGCGGATAAAGCAGGGCAGAAAAAGGACATTGTGATCCTCTTTACCAGCGATGTGCACGCTGGCATCGACAGCGGCTGGACCTATAGCGGCGTGGATGTGCTCCGCAGGCAGCTTATGGCCGAGGGCAACCACGTCCTCCTGGTTGACAACGGCGATGCTATCCAGGGCGAACCGCTGGCGACGGTGACCAGCGGCCGGGCAATCATCGAGCTCATGAATACATTGGGTTATGATATTGCTACCATCGGCAATCACGAGTTTGACTACGGCATGGAGCGGCTGATGGAACTGGTGGCGCTGGCGGATTTCCCATATATCAGTTGCAACTTTACCAAACTGGGAAAGCTGGTCTTTGACCCCTATGTGCTCAAGGAGATTGCCGGGACCAGGCTTGCCTTTATCGGCATTACCACGCCTTGGGCGCTGAGAAGCTCCACACCGAAGTACTTCATGGACAAGGATGGCAACTACATCTATGGTTTTTGCCAGGGCAATGATGGGAAAGACTTGTATGCGGCTGTGCAGAAGGCGGTGGACGCTGCCAGGGCCGACGGCGCCGACTATGTTATCGCCATGGCCCATCTTGGCAACGTAGCCGAAGACAAGCCTTACACGTACGCAGATGTGCTGGCTAACACCACCGGCATTGATGTGCTCCTTGACGGCCACAGCCATGACCTTGATCAAGTCGCAATGAAAAATAAAGCTGGCAAGAAGGTTTTGCGCTCAGCCTGCGGGACCAAGTTGGAAGCCGTCGGTTATGTGCGCATTACACCGGCAGGTGAGATCAGCACCGGCCTTTACAAGTGGGAGAAGGAAGAGAATGCCGTGGCAGTTTTGGGCCTGGAGTCGGTGATGAACGAGGCCTGTCAAAGGGCAAAGGAGGAACTTAAGGCGGCCCTGGCCGAGGTTGTTGCCACAAGCAAAGTAGATCTCCTGACAAAAGACCCGGCCACCAATGTGCGGCTTGTCCGGAACCAGGAGACGGCCCTGGGCGACCTCTGCGCCGATGCCTATCGCTATATTTCGGGGGCGGATATTGCCTTTATAAATGGCGGCGGCATCCGGAGCGATCTGCGCAAAGGGGATGTGACAAGGGAGGATATTATAAAAATTCATCCCTTCGGCAACATGCTGTGCGTCTGTGAGGCCACCGGCCAAGAGATTCTGGATGCTCTGGAGTTTAGCGTACATGCCTGGCCGGCGGAGTTTGGCGGCTGGCTTTGCCCCTCGGGCCTTCGTTTCGAGGTCCACACGTACATTGATTCCAGTGTGGTGATGGATGAGAACGGCATGTTCGTTGGGGTTAGCGGCGAGTACCGCGTCAAGAACGTTTATGTCGGAGATGAGTCGCTGGATTTGGGCAAAACTTATACTGTCGCCTGCCACAATTACATGCTCCAGAATATGGGCGATGGTTATACCATGTTTGCCGACAATGTCTTTACCCAGGACTGTGTTATGCTGGACAATCAAGTCCTAATTACCTACATAACCGAAGGACTGGGCGGGGTCATCGGCCAGGAGTATGCCGAGCCCCAGGGACGTATCATCTTTGTGGAGGAAGAAAAAAGCCTGTAGATTTGTGGTAGAGTATGGCGAAGCAGGTTCTTAAATAGAAAGTCGCACGCGTGGATTATACCTTCGTTGTGTTTTTTCCGGGACATATCAGAGGTTTTTTTAACCAGTTCCAGGCTTATTTCCGGCTTGCCATGGCCGGCGGGTCGTGGAAATAAAAAAGTAGAAAGGTTTTGTTCGTTATCTGCAGGTGGGTGGATTTCCGGAACTGGCGCTGTCGAGCAGTGATCTCATGGCACAGCAGATCATGCGCGAGGATGTGGTCGACAAGGTGCTAAAGCGGGATCTTCCTGCGCTGTACTGCATCAGAAACGCTACTAACTGGCGGATCGCGGATAACGGAGTACGGTTTTTCTTACTGACCGGGACAAAAAAGGCACTACTTATTGACAGCGGTATGAATACGCCAACGAACAGTAAAAGCTTATTATCAACAGGCGCTGGGCCTATGAAAGACTGGACAGTTTATCGCGTTGCAGGCAATAAATTGAGTGAATTGGCTAATTTAATGGAGATGGTTTAGTGATCAAGACATTTAGTGGCAAAAGCTTCGTTGCATCTTACAGCGGCGGAAAGGATAGCATTCTTGCAATTTACAGGGCGATAAAGCTTGGAATGAAACCAGCTTCACTGATTATCACCTATAATATCGCCATGGAACGCTCCTGGTTCCATGGTATTCCTAATGATTTGTTGAACGAGGTGTCAGCTTCACTGGGTATACCGATTAAGTTGATTAAGACCTCTGAAAAGGATTATGTGGCGAATTTCGAAAAGGAACTTAAAGCACAGAAGGAAAATGGTGTTGAGGTTTGTGTCTTTGGTGATATCGATCTTGAGGAACACTTGCAATGGTGTACTGCCCGTTGTGATGCAGTGGGGATCGAAGCCTTTTTCCCACTTTGGCAAGAAGAAAGGAAGGCATTGGTGGATGAATTTATTGAAAACGGATTTACCGCAAACATTATTGTCGTGGATACAGAAAGGCTAAGTGAGAGGTACCTTGGCAGGACATTGTCGCCTGAAACAGTTTCTTCGATCATTGCGGAAGGAGCAGATGCCTGCGGAGAAAATGGCGAATACCATACCTTTGTATCCAATGGACCACTGTTTAAAACGCCGGTTTCCTTTTGTTATGGGGAGCCTGTGAAGTATGGACGATATGCGATTCTTCCAATCAAGAAGGTTTAATTTGGCTAATGTGATTATATGAGATTATATAGAGAAAGAGATATTAAATGAGTTAATTGCTCTGAAAAACGGTGCTGCGGTAGAATTTGAATCTAATGTTGGAGCATTTATTTAATTGGGTAAAGAAGCTAATAATGAGATAAAGGCTGCTTCCGTTTTCTATGCAGGAGCAGGCTGTTTTGGTTCCTGGCATGGCCTGAAGGCATCAATTCCATCAACGGCATAATCGCATTAAACAAGAATGGGAGGGAAGACATTGAAGTTTATTTCCTGGAATATTGATTCACTCAATGCGACATTAGTGGGAGATTCAGCACGGGCTTTGTTATCGCAGAAGGTATTGCAGATGATTATTGAACACGATCCTGATGTGATTGCCTTGCAGGAAACAAAATTGCCTTGTGATGGTCCGACCAAAAAGCATTGGGAAATTTTGCGGGAGAAGTTTCCCGATTATGAAATTGTCTGGAACAGCTCAGTAGAACCGGCGCGTAAGGGTTATGCGGGTACCATGTTTTTATATAAGAATGATCTAAAACCGGCTGTGACTTTTCCGGCCATTGGCGCACCGGGCACCATGGATGCGGAAGGCCGCATCATCACCCTGGAATTTGCTGATTTCTTCTTAACGCAGGTTTATACGCCCAATGCGGGGGAAGAACTGAATCGTTTGGCCGATCGGCAGATTTGGGACATAAAATATGCCGATTATCTGGCCGAACTTGATAAGAAGAAGCCGGTGGTTGCCGCCGGGGATTTTAACGTGGCCCATCAAGAAATCGATTTGGCCCATCCGGAGAGCAACCACCGTTCGGCCGGCTTTACTGATGAAGAACGTCAAGGTTTCACCAATCTGTTGGCCAAAGGATTTACCGACACCTTTCGCCATCTCCACGGTGATGTGCCGGGCAGGTATACGTGGTGGTCCCAGCGGATTAAAACAAGTAAAATCAATAATTCGGGGTGGAGAATTGATTACTGGCTGGTGAGTAACAGGATCGCCGATAAGGTAATCAAATCGGAAATGCTTGATTCGGGGCCCAGGCAAGATCACACGCCAATCCTACTGGAAATAGTTTTGTAGGCGAGAGCTAAGTATACTTTCAGTTATTGCCGGCAAATTGGATCTGCCGGCAATTTTTCTTCCTTCGTATTCTGCCGGTTACCCTTCTCAAATTTGCAGGCGAAACCCAGGCTGCCCATGACTTCACTGTCGCTGGCGGCTACCGACAGGTTAAAGGTCGCCAAGTGCCTGGCTTTTACCAGCGGATTCATGACCGTGTCCCAATAAACTTTGATCGTATTTTTTCTATAAATCCGGTCTCCTTAAGCTCCACAGGCTGTAGTTGCCGTGAAAAGTCCTAAGATAACTGTCGCCATTAGCAGGATTCTCACTATCATGGTCTTCGTGCCGATTTCCTTTTCTTTGTTTTTGCTTAAATCAAAATTAATTGCCCAAAAACCGGCAGTTGCAACTGTCGAATTTTGTCCCATAGGCTTGCTCTTTTCCCCGATAAGCAGGCAAAGACTTGTCATAACAATTCCTGCCATTGGGGAAGCCCATTTTTTGTTTTGCTTTTAAACAAAATTGCCTATTACATACCTTCTGCCTGTCGAGCCAGATTAGTTATACATTGGATTAAATCGTTCTATGGATAATCAAAATCACCCTGCACCCATTTGCTAATCATAATTTTGGAGTGAAGAGGTAATTGGGTAAAGTGTGGATGATTTTGGTGCAATAGATTGTTTTAAAGAACAGGAGGAATTTTCAGAAATCAGTAAAATAAATCTACAAAAGTGTAATGTGTGACGTTTGAGTTCTTAACCCCATATAGGCATTCTCCTGAAGGAGGAGGTTAAGTGGATAAAAAGGAGAAGATAGAGAAAATAACCGATGAAGGTCAAAAGTATAGTTATGTGGTGGAAGGGGCGACCTTGCAATGTAAATAGGGGAGTTCCAAGAGTAAGTTGCGGACACCGGGAAGAAAGTCTGTGAAGATTCTCGGCAGGCGTCAGGCGAATATTATGGATTACAAGCCGTTAGTTAATATCATGCCTTTCGGCCATTGCCTGATTCGGGATGCAGCTTGTATGCCAAGCATCGCTATGCCATGGATCAAGGGAAAAAATGATACATTGGTGGATGGCGCCCCAGCTTTGCTGAATATCTCACAGGTTGCGTGCTTTACGGGCGGGACCATCTCGATTGTTCATGATGGACAATGGTCAATCAATTGGGACCGGTTGTTGTGGGAGGGGGGTTCTAAGGCTGTTAACGGTGGGTTGTTGCTATGGATAGGTATTGGTGCGCTGAAAGTAGCTGGTATGGCATTAGGAGTTTTAGTCAGTGCCACATCATGGCCCATTATATTAGCCGCTGCAGGAGTGATGGTTGCGTGTGGGGTTGGTGGAACAGTATGTACTGTACAGGGTGCACTTGATCTTAGCGAAGGCGGGCAAGACATATATTATGGCTTTGCGGGAAGTGATCAGGAGGCGAGAAACCCGTTAAAAGAGGCCATTGGCACTGAAGCCTATTACAATGCAGAAATGATCGCGTCAGGGGTATGTTTATGCGGCATGATGGGGGCTCCCTATATAGCTCCATTTGCCGGAGGAACAGGGGTAACGAGAGCAGCGACAGCAGGAGCCGAGGTGGCTATGAACCGGAAGCTGGCTACGCAAGAAGCAGCGGCAGCCAAACCCAAAACCGCCCTTCGACAATCGCCACCGTCCCATGGCAAGAACATCACCACGGCTCAGAGATTGAAAGCTGGTAACGTCGACCCGGTCAGGGATACCAAGTTGGCTGGGAATGCGATGACAAGGCCGAAGGTGAGTGGGGTTGGTAAGGGAGCGGGTAAAACTACTCAATGGGTTGATGAAGCGGGAAATATAAAATGGCCTACTAATAATGGTTTTGATGGAGCACCTACAACAGAAACATTAAAACCAGGTACTATTGTGGATAGATACGGTGGTGAAACAGGTAAATTTGTTTCTCCTAAAGGTACTCCATATGAAAATCGATCATTACCCCCCGGTTCTGATGCTCGACCGTACCATGTTTATGAGGTTGTTAAATCGATAGATGTTAAAGCAGGTAAAATAGCTGCTTGGTTTGGTCAGCCCGGTGGAGGTATACAGTATCAATTTACTCAATCAATAGAAGAACTGATTCAGTCAGGATATTTAAGGAGGTTACAGTAGCTATGTGGAAATTTGTTAAATCAGGTATTGAAGGAGATTGTGAATTATTTGGAGTTAATATTTTTGACTATAGTTGGGAAAATACAAATCAAAAGGTAAGCGTTTTGGATCCAATATATAATCAAGAGCATGAATTAACTATATATAAAGTAAATATTGGGGGTAAAGTGGTTACATTTGCAGCTGGAGAATTTAGTAACAACGTTTATGGATTCTATGTGTATGAATAAGCTTCTTTAATTTACCAGGCACAAGGGGGAAAAACATGGTTGATAAAATTACTGGTTAAATTAGGATAAATGATCAATTGACTTTGTCGCCAAATTTCACTTTCAAGGATTTTATGAAAACACCTTATTATAATGGTCAAAGTGAAATGAGAATGATATATTTAGGCAAAAAGTATATAATAAACGGAAAAGAATATTATGTCAGCTTATTCTTCGAAGATGGCTTTTTAAATGTTGTAAACTTAACGTATGCAGACGAATCAATATCTGAAGAAGATGAGATGAAGCGGAAAGAAATTCACGACAAAATTCTTGAGGAAAATGGCATTGAGGTTAATAAGGAGTATGGGTGGGGGAAGGTAGTATCCTCGTATGATCCTAAAGGTAATAGTAGTAATATTATAATTGCATATCGTCATCTTATGTCAATATAAAGTTAAAGGGCACTTGTAAAAAAGTAATTAGAAAATGTGGGTCTGTCAATAATTTTGTGCTTTTAACCTAAGCGGCCAAGCATAAAGAAAGAAGGTTCCTCCACGTAAGAAAAGATAAGCCATAATAGACTTGTGTTTATGGTAAAGGCAAGCTGTCGGGCAAGCTCTCTTTTTAGGAGTTCCGACGGCTTTTCTTGTTAAAATTGCAAGCTTGATTATGCATTGACTTGCAGGAGTAAATAAGATTTAAGGAGAAAAATTAAGGTTATCAAGGGTCGTAAATAAACCACGAAAGGGATGATCGCACCATGCTGTGGAAAGACCAGTATGAACTTGGCGTGCCCCGGATCGATGCCCAGCATAAAGAGCTGTTCAAGCGCGTCGAGGCCTTTTTGCAGGTCTTGCGGTCCAAGGAAAGCTGGGATAAGAGGGTCGCCAAACTCAACGAAACCCTGGAGTTTATGAAAAGGTACGTTGTCGAGCATTTCCACGATGAAGAAGAATACCAGATCAGCATCGGTTATCCCGGTTATGAAATGCATAAACAATTGCACAAGGGTATGGTCGATTATGTGCAAGAAGTCTCCCGGCAATACGAACAAGCCAATAATAATAACGAAGAATTGATGCAACAGTTCGGCGGCAGGCTCCTGGCCTGGCTGGTCAACCATGTGGCCGCCGAGGACCAACGCATTGCCGACTACGCCAAAAAGGAAGGGGTGAGCGGGGATGGTCGATAAAATCCATAAATCATTTCTCGATGCCACACGCAACGTCTTCAATTTGATGCTCAACATCCCGGAGATCTCCGACCGACCCGCCGAGGACTTCAAATGCGATAATGAAGTGGATATCGCCATTGGCATTGTCGGCGACCTCCAGGGAGAGGTCATTTACCGTTTCCCCGTCCCCACCTCCCTCAATATTGTAAGCATCATCAGCGGCATGCAGTTTGAAGAAGTGGACACCTTTGTAACCTCCGCCATCGCGGAGATTGCCAATATCATCAGCGGTCATGTCATCACTGCCCTGGCCGATAACCAGACGAAACTGGATATCCTGCCGCCGGTGCAAAAAGACAACCTTGAGGAAGACAAAAAATATGATCTGACAACAAGCTGCTGTATCGCCACGACCATAGGCGAGATCTGCCTGGAAATCCGATTAAACCGGGCTGCTTGACCCGGGGGAAATAGGAAGGAAGGGACGGTAGTGCAAAAAACCGTCTTGGTCACAGGGGCATCACGGGGCATTGGCCGGGAGATTGCGACGCTCTTTGCCGAAAGTGGCTATAACGTTGCCATAAATTATCATAGTAGCGAAGAAGCTGCGGAAGACTTGTACCGTAGGTTGCTGGCGAAAAACTGCAGCGTCCTCAAAGTCCGGGCGGATGTCAGTGACAAAACCCAGGTCGACAAGATGCTGGATCTTGTCTATGACCGTTTCGGCAATATCGATGTCTTGGTCAATAACGCTGGTGTTGCCCAGCAGAAACTCTTGCTTGATCTCACCGGAGAAGAATGGGACCGGATGTTTGCCGTCAATGTCAAAGGGATCTTCCATTGCTGCCAGGGCGTATTGCCCAGGATGATCCAAAGCAAGCGGGGAAAGATCATCAACATCTCTTCCATCTGGGGACTGACCGGCGCCTCCTGCGAGGTCCATTACTCCGCCGCCAAGGCCGCTGTCATTGGTTTCACCAAGGCACTGGCCAAGGAGGTGGGGCCCTCCAATATTCAGGTCAATTGCGTCGCTCCCGGTGTGATCCAAACAGAGATGAACGCCCACTTGGACACGGCAACAATTGAGGAATTAAAGAATGATACCCCCCTGGGGGTGCTGGGCGCCCCCAGGGATGTGGCCGAGCTGGTCTTGTTCCTGGCCTCCGATAAAGCGGATTTTATCACCGGGCAAGTCATTAGCCCCAACGGCGGGTTTTTAATTTAAGGAAGGGGCCGGCCCGCTTGAGCCAGCGTAAAGCCCTAAGCTGTGAAAAGCGCCGGAGCAGGCAAGGGCTTGGAAAGTGGCCTGCTGTTCCATGGGAAGAGAGCAAATAATTCGGTCGCTTCAACAGAAAAAAACAGCCATTCTATGACAGAAGGCTGTTTTTTTTAATGGTTATTTGCTATTATTCCAGCTTCAGTATATAATTGAAGTAAATGTTAAAGTATGAAAGTTAAACCTCGTGGGATTTATGATAACAAATGAAGTAGCATGTGAAATCTTTTATATAATTAAACAACTCCGGGAGGGATGTTACGATGTTGAAAAAACGTTTACCCCATGGTTTGGCGGTGCTGCTCATTTTAGCCTTTGTCCTTGCCGGCTGTGGCGGCGGGGGCGGTTACAGCGGCGGCGGCAGCGACGGGCCGGGAACTAACGCCTCGTGGCAGGTGGTCGGTAACCCGGGTTTTTCGGCCGGTCAAACGGACAGCCCTTCAATAGCCATTACTGAGACCGGCATACCTTATGTGATTTATTGTGATGGGGGCAATGGCAATAAAGCCACGGTCATGAAGTTTGATGGCACTGCTTGGACTGTGGTGGGTACCTCGGGTATCTCGGCCGGTGGAGCTTTGTCTCCCTCAATCGCCATTGATACAAGTGGTGTGCCATATGTGGCTTTTTGTGATGTGGCCAATGGCCATAAAGTCACTGTTGTGAAGTTCAATGGTACTAACTGGTCTGTGGTGGGTGCCCCCGGCTTCTCGGCTGGTGTTGTGATGTATACTTCGATCGCCATTGACGGGGCCGGTGTACCTTATGTGGTTTATCAAGATTATGCCAATGATAAGAAAGCCACAGTTATGAGATACGTGCCGTAGAATTATGACGGCATGATTTTGGGAAGACCTGATGGGAAAGAATTGAAACAAAGGGGGCAATGATTGATTCATTGCCCCCTTTACAGTAAACGATGTTTTGCTCCTTGTTGCTTTTTATTTTTCCTCAGCAGCAATCATTATTCTTCCTCATCCTGGAGGGCGTCGTAACCCTCTTCACCGGTGCGGACCTTGATGACATTCTCTACATTGTAGATGAAGATCTTGCCGTCGCCGATCTTGCCGGTGTACAAGGCCTTCTTGACGGTCTCCAACAACAGGTCCAGGGGCACCTTGCAGATGACAATCTCGATTTTTACCTTGGGCAGCAGTGTTGTTTCCACGGGGACACCGCGGTAGTATTCCCCACTGCCCTTTTGCATCCCGCACCCTAAAACATGGGTGACGGTCATGCCGGTGATGCCGATTTGGTCGAGGGCGGCTTTTAACGCCTCAAATTTACTTTGCTTGGTGATGATGACCACCTTTGTCATCTTGGCACCCGGCTTTGATGTCCCGGTCACAGGGATCGCTTTATCCACAGGGACTGTTTTTGTTAACGGTTCCGCTGTGTCAGACTGCGGTTTGAAATCCGTCCCATGGGTACGACCGGCATAAAATCGGCATAACAGCTTTCCAGGCCGTGCTCCATGATATCCAGCCCGGCCATCTCTTCCGCATAGGAAACACGTAGTCCGATGGTTTTCTTGATGATGTTGAAGATAAAAAACATTGTCAGGCCTACCCAAGCTGCAACAGCGATGACGCCTAAGGTCTGGACGCCGAGGAGAGAGGCGCCGCCGCCGTAAAGCAACCCGCCGTCAACCGCAAACACCCCGGTCAAAATTGTACCGGCGGCCCCGCACAGGCCGTGGACACCGATGGCGCCGACGGGGTCGTCGATCTTCAAGACCTTCTCAATAAACTCGATGCCGAAGACTAAGACAAACGCAGCAATTACGCCGATCCCAACGGCGCCTTCGGGTGAGACCAGGTCGCAGCCGGCGGTAATAGCTACCAGGCCAGCCAGGGCACCGTTGAGGGTCATGGAGACATCCGGTTTTTTATAACGGAACCAGGTGATGATCATCACGGCTGTGGCAGCGGCGGCGGCAGCAATGTTTGTTGTAACAAAGATATTGGCAGCGGTTAAGATATTGTCCCCGGTCATGGACAAGGTGGAACCGCCGTTGAAGCCGAACCAGCAAAACCAGAGAATGAATACGCCTAAAGCGCCCAGGGTTAAGTTATGGCCTGGTATGGCCCGGACCCTGCCGTTTTTGTCATACTTCCCGATCCGCGGGCCCAGGATTTTGGCGCCCACCAATGCGGCCACACCACCAACCATATGCACGGCGGTGGACCCGGCAAAGTCATGGAAACCAAGTTGACTCAGCCAGCCGCCGCCCCAGATCCAGTGGCCGGAGATGGGATAAATCACAGCGCTGATGATCAGGCTGTAGAGCAGATAAGCTGAGAATTTGGTCCGCTCGGCCATGGCGCCGGAGACGATGGTGGCGGCTGTGGCACAGAAGACGGTCTGAAAGATAATGAAGGCGCTGGACGGGATGCTGCTGGCGTAGTTGCCCCGGAGGAAAAGATCCAGCCCGCCGACGAGCGGTCCGTTTCCGGCAAACATCAAGCCAAAGCCGATAAACCAAAAGACCAAAGTACCAACGGCGAAATCCATCAAGTTTTTCATAATAATGTTACCGGCGTTTTTGGCCCGGGTAAACCCGGTCTCCACCATGGCAAAACCCGCTTGCATGAAGAAGACCAGGACCGCGCCGAGTAAAACCCAGGATGTGCGGTAATGCCATCCGCTGTGTGGCCAAGTTTTTGTACGATAATAACATCGTTCGCAAGCTGGATATGACCGTGGAGACCCTTTCCGGAATTAAGCGATTGACCCTTTACACCCAAAACGGGCTGGTATCCTCGGCCCGGGTGGATATGGGCCCGGCGCAGCTGCATCCGGAACAGATCCCGGTCAAGCTTCCCGGCGACCGGGTTGTCGCCCGGCCGGTGATGATCGGCGGTAAAGAGTATGCCATTACCTGCGTATCCATGGGCAATCCCCACTGCGTTGTGTTTTGCGAGGATATTGACGGGATGGACCTTGCGGAGATTGGGCCGTTGTTTGAGAACAATGAATTGTTTCCCGACCGGGTCAACACTGAATTTGTGGAGGTTATGGGCAGGAACCACCTGAAAATGCGGGTGTGGGAACGGGGCAGCGGCGAAACGCTGGCCTGCGGCACGGGGGCTTGCGCTGCGGCGGTGGCGGCGGTCCTTTGCGGGCACGCGGACAAGGACAGCGATATCAAGGTGAGACTGCTTGGCGGGGAGCTGACTGTGGTTTATACCGATAATACGGTGTATATGACCGGCGAATGTAAAAAGGTCTTCGATGGAGCGGTGGAGATATAAGCGGAGGCCAAACCCTGGCGATGGCGGGGAGGAAATGAGGTGGCGCAAATGACGAAATATATCTTTGTCACGGGCGGGGTTGTTTCGGGCCTGGGGAAGGGCATTACCGCGGCCTCTTTGGGCAGGCTCCTGAAGCAACGCGGGCTGAAGGTGGCAGCACAGAAGCTGGACCCGTACATGAATGTGGATCCCGGCACCATGAGCCCTTTCCAGCATGGCGAGGTGTTTGTCACCAACGATGGCGCGGAAACTGATCTGGATCTTGGCCATTATGAACGGTTCATTGATGAAAACCTAACCAAGCTCTCCAATCTCACCTCCGGCAAGGTGTATTGGAATGTGCTTAACCGGGAGCGCCGGGGGGATTATTTGGGGGAGACTGTACAGGTTATCCCCCATATCACCGGGGAGATCAAGGATTTTATCTACGCCGGGGCCAGCAATAGCGGGGCGGATGTGTTGATCACCGAGATTGGCGGTACCACAGGCGATATCGAGAGTCAACCTTTTTTGGAGGCCATCCGGCAGATCGCTCTGGAGGTGGGGTCGGAGAATTGCCTGTTTATCCATGTAACACTGGTGCCGTACCTGAAGGGCTCCGGCGAGCACAAATCTAAACCAACGCAGCACTCTGTAAAAGAGCTGCGGTCGATGGGAATTGCCCCGAATATCATTATCGCCAGGGCCGATGAACCCCTTGATGCTGGCATTAAAGCGAAGATCTCCCTGTTTTGCAATGTCAAGCCCGACTGCGTCATTGAAAATCTGACCGTACCGTGCTTGTATGAAGCCCCGCTTATGCTGCATCGAAACGGCCTGGATCAGGTGGTCTGCCGCGAGCTGCACCTGGACGTCCCTGAGCCGGATTTATCCGAGTGGGAGGCCATGACCGCCAAGATCCGGGCGCGCCGGAAAGAGGTGGCCATCGCCATTGTCGGTAAATACGTAAGGCTCCACGACGCCTATCTTTCCATCATTGAGAGCCTGAACCACGCCGGGTTTGAGACCGGGGCGAATGTGAACATTCACTGGATTGACAGCGAGAATGTTACAGCAGACAATGTGGAAGAGCTGTTGGGCAGGGCCGATGGGCTCATTGTCCCGGGCGGTTTTGGCGAACGCGGCATTGAGGGCAAGATCCTCGCCTGCCAGTACGCCAGGGAGAATAGGCTTCCCTTCTTGGGGATCTGCCTGGGACTGCAGGTGGCGGTCATTGAATTTGCCCGCCATGTGGCAGGCCTGGCTGGCGCTAACTCCAGCGAGTTTAGCTCCACCACACGTTACCCGGTGATTGATACCATGCCTGATCAGGTTGGCGTCACGCAGAAGGGCGGGACATTGCGGCTGGGGGCTTATCCTTGTAAAGTTGCACCGGGCACTTTATTGCACACATTGTATGCCGCCGACGAGGTGGCGGAACGGCACCGCCACCGTTATGAGGTGAATAACGAGTACCGGGGCATTTTGGCTGAACATGGGCTGTGCTTTTGCGGCACGTCGCCCGATGGCCGGTTGGTGGAGGCAGTGGAACTGCCCGGGAATGTGCATCCCTTCTACATCGGCGTGCAGTTTCACCCCGAATTTTTGAGCCGGCCCAACAAACCCCATCCCTTATTTCTGGGGCTGATAAGATCAGCGTTAAAGGAGAAGGGCTGATGAGAGACTACGAACGGGAATTGAGGGACAGGATCAAGTTTATCCAGGATGTGCTTGCTGCGGCCAACGCCGACGGGATTGTTTACGGCAACAGCGGCGGGAAAGACAGCGCCCTGGTGGGCATCCTCTGCAAAAAGGCCTGTGTTAATACGGTCGGCCTGATGATGCCCTGTGGCGCTAAGCGCAACTATAATGAGGACAGGCGGGATGCTGAAGCTGTGGCGCGCCAGTTTGGCATTGAGCTGCGGGTTGTGGACCTGACGGCAGTCCGGGCCATTATGGAAAGGGCTTTGGCCGGGACCACTGTGCTGACGGAGACGGCCCTTTTGAACATGGCGCCCCGGCTCCGAATGACCGCATTATATGCTGTGGCTGCCAGTGAAAACCGGCTGGTGGCCGGGACGGGCAACCGCAGCGAAAGTTATATGGGCTACTATACCAAATGGGGTGATGGTGCTTATGATTTCAACCCCATTGCCGACCTGACTGTGACGGAGATCTACGAATTTCTCCGCTACTTAAAAGCGCCGGAATCCGTCATAACAAAAGCCCCCTCCGCAGCCCTGTTTGACGGCCAGACGGATGAGGGCGAGCTGGGGATAAGCTACCAAAAAATCGATGAGTTTTTGCTGACCGGCAAGGTAAGTGAGGAAGACCGGGCAATCATTGCAAGGTATCATCAAGCCAGCGGGCATAAACGCAATCTGCTGCCGGCTTATGGATGGGAAGGTGCATGATGAAGATTAATGAAAACTTTTTAAACTTAAAGGACAGCTACCTTTTCTCTCTTGTCGCCAAAAAGGTGAAAGAGTACAAAGAGCAAAATCCCGACAAGAAAGTCATCCGGCTGGGCATCGGTGATGTGACCCTGCCGCTGGCGCCTGTCGTCGTGGAAGCTATGGGCCGGGCTGTGCAAGAGATGGGCCAGCGGGAGACCTTCCGGGGCTACGGTGAAGAACAGGGTTATGCCTTTTTAAGGCAGGCCGTTTGCCGTTATTATGCGGGCAAAGGCGTGGAGTTGGCGGAGTCGGAGGTCTTCATCAGTGACGGGGCCAAGAGTGACCTTGGCAATATCCTTGATCTTTTCAGCGCCGACAATACCGTGCTGATCCCCGACCCAGTCTATCCGGTCTATGTCGATACCAACATCATGGCCGGGCGCAAGATTCTCTACATGAATGGGAATGAGGAAAACAATTTCCTGCCCATGCCCGACCAAAAGGTCAAAGCGGACATCATCTATTTGTGTTCGCCCAACAACCCCACCGGGGCCGTCTATAGCAAGGAGCAACTGGAGCGCTGGGTGGACTATGCTTTGGCGCAGGAAGCGGTCATTCTCTTTGACAGCGCTTATGAGGCCTTTGTGCAGGATCCAAGCCTGCCGACAAGCATTTACCATATTGCAGGAGCCCGGGAATGCGCCATCGAGTTTTGCTCGCTCTCCAAAACAGCCGACTTTACCGGTACGCGCTGCGGTTACACCGTTGTTCCCCAGCAACTAATCCGCAACCAAACATCCTTGAACAAACTGTGGCTGCGCCGGCAGACCACCAAGTTTAACGGGGTGCCCTATATTGTGCAGCGGGGTGCGGAGGCGGTCTTTTCGAGCGAGGGGATGAGACAGACCAAAGCAAACATCGCCTATTACCTGCAGAACGCCAAACTTATTACCGACACCCTTAAAGAGCTCGGCATCTGGTTTGTGGGCGGCGAAAACTCTCCCTATATTTGGTTGCGCTGCCCGGATGGCATGGGGTCGTGGGAATTTTTTGACTACCTGTTGGTCAAGGCCGGGATTGTCGGTACGCCGGGGGCTGGCTTTGGTGCTAACGGAGAGGGCTTCTTCCGCTTGACTGCTTTTGGGGACAGGGATGAGATCCTGGAAGCCATGGCCAGGCTGCGTAAGCTGTATCACGCGTGAGGCGCGGCAGCGGGACATAACCGGTTTTCCGGCCTATTTGTTCGCAAAGACCGATTATCATTCCACAATAACGGGCATATACTGAACTGTGAACAAAGGCGTTCACCTGGCTGGCGGCCTTTTGGGCTGCCTGCCGGGGTGGGCGCCTTTTAAATTTGTCTTTGCGAGGTTGGCGCTATGTGCGGAATAGCTGGGTTTTGCAGCTTTAAGCTGGATTTTTTGCAAAAGGCTGGGTTTTGGCAGCAAATCTTGCTTGATATGCGCGGCTCCCTGGCCCACCGGGGAAAGGACAGTTCAGGTGAATATTTAAAGGAACATGTGGGACTGGGTCATGCCCGGCTGGCCATCCGGGATCTGGCCTTTGGCGGGCAGCCGCTGGTCCGGAGGATTGGCGGTAGGGAATACGCCATTGTTTACAATGGCGAGATCTATAACGTGGATGAGCTAAAGCCGCAGTTAAAGGCGGCTGGATACCGGTTTGGCACCGCCACTGATACCGAGGTCATTCTCTATGCGTATATAGAATACGGAGCTGCCTTTGTCAGCGGGCTGAACGGCATTTTCGCCTTTGCCATCTGGGACGGCCATAAACAGCAACTGCTTTTGTATCGGGACCGCCTGGGTGTTAAGCCTTTATTTTATACCTGCCGGGATGATATGCTGATCTTTGGTTCGGAGATTAAGGCCTTGTTTAACCATCCTTTGGTTGTGCCGGAAGTTACCATGGACAGCTTCCGGGAGATCTTTGGGCTGGGTCCGGCGCGCACCCCCGGCTGTGGCGTCTTTAAGGATATTTTTGAAGTCCTTCCCGGGCACTATCAAGTCTTTTCCAATGACGGTTTAAGGGAGCAACGGTATTGGCGGTTGGTGGCTAGGGAGCATACAGAGACTTATGATCAAACGGTGGAGACCGTTGCGTTTTTGGTGCGAGATGCCATCACCCGCCAGCTGGTGTCAGATGTCCCTGTTTGCTGCTTTTTATCGGGCGGGGTGGACTCCAGCATTGTGACGGCGGTGGCAGCGGATTTCTTGGGTAGAAGCGGGGGAAGGCTGAATACCTTTTCCTTTGATTTTAAGGACAACGTGACTTTTTTCCGCGCCAATGCCTTTCAGCCGGAGCGGGATCGGCCCTTTGTTGATGTGATGCTCGGTTCATATGATGTGAACCACACTTATCTGGAGTGTAACGAGGAGGAACTGGTAAACCTCCTTGATGAGGTGGTGGACGCCAAAGATCTGCCGGGCATGGCCGATGTTGACGCCTCCCTCTTGTACTTCTGTTCCCTCGTGGCCAAGCAGAACAAAGTGGCGCTGACCGGGGAATGCGCCGATGAGATCTTCTGCGGGTATCCTTGGTTTTACCGAGATGAGCTGGTAAATGCCGACGGCTTTCCGTGGTCGTTGGATCTCCAGGCTCGGACGGCCTTTTTGGCGCTTGATTTTGCGGAGGAGCTCCGGCTGGAGGAATATGTCCGCGCCAAATATCTGGCGTCTGTAAATGCCGTGCCTCGCCTGGTCGGGGAAGAGCCTATGGCGGCCAAACGCCGCGCGATCGCCTGCCTTGGCTTTGCCTGGTTCATGCAAACGCTACTGGACCGGATGGACAGGATGAGTATGTTCAGCGGCCTGGAAGCCCGCGTTCCCTTTGCCGATCACAGGATTGTTGAGTATGTCCTGAACGTGCCCTGGGAGATGAAATGCCGTAATGGCGTGGCCAAGTCCCTCCTGCGGGAGGCGGCTAAAGATCTGTTGCCGGAGGCAATCTTGCAGCGGAAGAAGAGTCCCTACCCCAAGACCTATCATCCGCATTACCAACAGCTACTGGCCCGGAGATTCCTGGAAGTTATCAATAACCCCAACTCACCCATCACACCGCTGATTGATCAAGAAAAGGCGCTGTCCTTTCTGACAGCGCCTGCGGAATACGGGAGACCTTGGTTTGGGCAGTTAATGGCGGCCCCGCAACTTATCGCCTATTATCTGCAAGTGAATTACTGGCTGGAGAAGTTTTAAAGCTCTGAGGCAAAATTTGCTGGGCCCAATATTTACTGGGCATACCAAACTCATTCTTTAAAGCCATCATGAAATTTTCAATGGCAGCACCACCAATGACCCACATGGCGTTGTTATGGACAACACAGGCGTATTCAGTTCGGGCGGGAAAAGCTGTACTAACAGTGACTTGAGTCCAGTTGACCCCGTCACTGGAGTACCAGACGTCATTGAGGTAGCCTGATGCGTTTCGACCGCCGATCACCTAGATCTTGTTAGCAAAAACAACGCTGGCATGATAGTACCTGGCCGGGAAAGTCGCTGCGGTTGTGGCGCAGATCCATTTAGTTGGCCTTTTTTATTGGGGATTATACATCCCCTTGCTCTGCATGTAGACGAAGATCTCTTCGCCGTGTTCCTGTTCTTCTTTTTGGATATGGTTCAGGACATTTCGCACATTATGATCGGTGAATTCAAAGATGGCTGTATCGTAGGTTGATGAGACATACTTCTCCGTCGACAGCATGTCGGTGCAGAGATCCGCATCCTTCTGGTTGACCATGCCTGTTAATGCATTTTGAAACTGTGGGGGTTGCTGGTTTTGCTGCTGTTGGCTTTGTTGCTGGTTCAGATTTGGAACCTGTCCGTTGAGGATTTGGTTGACAGTATTGTAGTGCTGCTGTTCATTCTGGGCATTCTTTAGGAACAATTGTTTTAATTGGGGATCCTGCGCTTGGTTGGCATAATTGGTATATTTTTTAATGCAGGTCTCCTCATGGGATTTCAGGTCTTCCAAGAGATATCTTTCCTTGGTCGTTAAGTTTAACATGAAAACACCTCCAAGGCTAGGATTTTCATTGGCGGCTATGAATATGCATAAAAAATCGTCAAAATCTAACAGGAAATTTCTTGGTTTACAGAAGGTCATTGGCCGGTTTATAAAAAAGCAACGAGACTTCCTCGCTGCTTTTTTATGGTCATCTATTTCCCGAACAAACAGGGTTTAATTGCGTATATTTGCTGGGGAATTTCCGCTGAAGCTGTTACCTCCACCATAGCTTCCGTTGGCCTTATTACGAGAAATGTATTGTTATTGATAATTGGCATACTAGCGGAATTTGCATATTCTGTCTTGTCATTTTCCTTTTTGTTTGCCTATTTGCTATCATTTAACGCACGTGAAGAATATCTTGTCCAAATATGGGGCCTCATCACGAACTGAGTTAATCAGCGCCATCTTGCAAAACCAAATCGAGGTTTAATAATGATCATTTTTCAACCAATACAAGCAAATGGCGCGCTTTGTCGGGGCTTTGCAGGCTGCTGGCGAGTGGTAAAGTGAAGGGGAATTTTGGCAAGTAGAATTTATAAGGTTCACTCTGGTGAGTGAACCTATTTTCAACAATGGAATTATGCTAAAGTAAAATGATATCTTCGATAACCTGTATGTTTTGAAAAAGAATGGGAAATTTTAGATAAAGGTTTTTACCATGGCATAAGCCCTTAAAAAGAGAAGATCTCCCGGATTTTATTTACCTCGTCGGGCAGGATTTCTTTGATCCTTGTTATGATGGCGGGATCCAAGCCTAAGGCGTCTAAAACTGGTTTTCGATCATGAAAAGAATAGATTCCCATTAAACTCTCGTAGTAAGTGGCGCTGATCACATCGGCTTTATGGAACAGGAACACTTCATTGGAGTTTAACGAAGTTGCGTGGGGCCGATGATGGTAAGCCACGATATTCCTGATCTCATCCGGCAGTTCCCATTTTTTACAGAGCCAATCGCCGATATCTTCATGGGTAACCCCGTCCATTGCTTCCTTTTCCGCATCAAAGTGGGTTAATCCTTTTTTTTGCACTTCGCGGATTTTAAGTATGAGTTCAGGCAAGGAGTGTTCGATGACGAAGATGCCTATGTCATGGATGAGGCCGTAGGAGAACATCAGATATGGGTCGCAATCGCCGGTTATGGTGGCCAGTTCATGGGCGGCTACTGAAGCCCCCAGGCAATGTCTCCAGTAGTTGGCGCGGAGAAAGCCTGTTTTGTCCAAGAGCTTGGCAGAGAAGGAGCGGATGACGAGATAGAGAAGGATATTTTGAATGGTCCGCGCACCAAAATACCTAATTGCCTCGTGAAGGCTCTTAATATGGAATTGTTTGCGAAAATAATTCTTGTTAAATTGCTTAAGGAGTAAGGTTTCTAGTTCGCCGAAGGAGGCTATTTTTTCGATGAGTGACTGCATGTCCAACGTGGCCGGATTTTTTAATTCGGCGAAAACCTCCTTTATAGCCGGGGGTAAACCGGGAATATTTGAGTCGTTGATTTTTGCAAAGATCTCTTCTTTTTTCATTATTTAGATCCGCCCCATTGTTTATAAGATAGATCATAATTCTATTCTCTTTGAGACGGTTCCTTCTTAAACAGTTACGGCGGGCTATTTAAAACAATTAATAAAAAGCAGCGAGCAATCCTCGCTGCTTTTTTATCCATGACTGGCTTTTGCGCTTAGGTTTGACGTTTCGCCGGGATGCCGGTCAAAGACGCCGGGCCTTGTGGATTGAAGAGCAGTCTTCCGCTTGGCCCGGCAAAACCCGCGAAATTACAGGGTGTATTTGATAACTAACTGCGGTTGATTGGTATCGTTGTCGCCTGAGATGAAATAAGCTGAAACCGGTGAATATATATCTTCATCTACTATTTCCTTGGGGAAACGCAGCCGGAACTGGGCACGTGTTCTGGATGCCCCTTGATCCGCCTGGACAGCGGCGGTGACATCCAAGGTTTTATAACCAATTGTTGCGTCGGTAGATAAAAAAGCATCGGCAGGAATGGTATTGTCCAAGGGTTCCATGGTGTATTTCGCTTGGGCGGTTTCGCCGCTTTCGCCTTGCTCCAGGGAATCGTAACTTACATGTTCGACAAGGACTTTCCCCAACTTGTCGTAGGGATCACCTGCTACATTATATTGGTAAACTCTTAAAACAGCCGAAGTAATCGTGGCGCCTTCTGGCAGGGAACTTAAGTTGAAGCTGACAAAACCCTTTAAGCCGATTTTTGTAAAACCGCTGTTGGAATAGCCCACTTGAAATGAGGGATCTACTGAATTGGTCACGTACACTTCGGGCTCAGCAAACATGTGCGTAATATACCCGTCCAATTCAGCCTCGCTGAGCAGCGTTAAAGTATATGTATTTGTTCCCGAGCCGCCGCAACCCGCCAATCCCACCAGGGAAACAAGGAGTAAAAGCTATGAGGGCTTTGCTTCTACGAACTTTCATAGATCAGACTCCTTTCGAAAACATATTTGGCAATGAACCTTTTTAATAATTATAATTGGCAATTAACCAAAATACAATATAATATTTTCTCCGTTACTTAGTTGATCTCCTGCACCGGGCAATAAATTGGCCGGATGAGGATAAGGGGCGGAAGATGATATGGCTTTTTCCTTATGTATAATAAATGTATATTAAGAATTATGGGGACCGTATGTTTATAATCAAACCGAGCATGCAACGCTGGACTGCATTTTGCTGCCGGGAATGGTATAATGCTATTTGATAAGCAGTTGAGAATTTGGTTGAACACGGGGGAAGCAACAGATGGGTCCAAAGATGCGGAAATTTTTCTCTTACTACCGTCCTTATCTTAAAATTTTCATCTTTGATATGATCTGCGCCTTTACGGCCGCCGGGATCAGCCTGGCTTTTCCCTTGCTCATCCGCTATATTGCCACTGATCTGCTGCCCAACTTCTCAGCGGCGACGGTGGCCCGGCTGCTCATGGTTGGGGCGGCCATGCTGGCAATGGTCATGGTGGAATACTCTTGCAACTTCTATATTACCTTCTATGGCCATGTGATGGGCGCCAAGATGGAACGGGACCTGAGGAACGAGCTCTTTGCGCATATGCAGAAGTTGTCTTTCAGTTACTACGATAACCAGAAGACCGGTCAGATTATGTCACGGATCACCAACGACTTGTTCGACATTGCCGAGCTTTATCATCACGGCCCGGAGGATCTCCTGATCTCCGCGGCCAAGTTAATCGGGTCTTTTATTATTTTAATGACCATAAATTCCAGGCTGACCTTGATTGTTTTCAGCTTTGTCCCGGTGATGTTCTTTTTTGCCTATTATTACAACCGGAAGATGCGCCGGGCTTTCCGGAAGAACCGGGCCAAAATGGCGGAGATTAATGCCGGGATCGAGGATAGCATCTCCGGGGTGCGGGTGGTCAAGTCCTTTGCCAATGAAGATCTGGAGCTGAAGAAGTTTCGAGCCAATAACCGCCGGTATGTGGAAAGCAAGAAGAACAGCTACTATTATATGGCGCGTTACTACAGCGGCATTACGGCCTTTAGCTCCCTGATTTATGTGGCGGTGGCGTTGGGGGCTTCCCTGCTGGTCCTGGGTGGCCGGGTTGGTCCCTGGGACTTGCTCACCTTTTTGTTGTATGTGAACACCTTTTTGGAGCCCATCAAAAAACTGGTGAACTTTGGCGAACAGTTTCAAAACGGCTTTTCTGGCTTTGACCGTTTCTATGAGTTGCTCCAGATCGCCCCAGATATTGTGGATTCTCCGGGGGCTCGGGAGTTAACCGAGGTGAAAGGGGAGATTGAGTTCATTGATGTTTCCTTCCGGTATCCGGGAACGGAGACGGATGTGCTTTCCCATGTGAATCTAAAGGTGAGGGCCGGTGAGTATGTGGCCCTGGTGGGCCCCTCTGGGGTGAGAAAGACCACCCTCTGCAGTCTTATTCCCCGCTTTTATGAGGTGACCGGGGGAAAGATCACCCTGGATGGGCTGGACCTGCGGGAGATTAAACTCAAATCCCTGCGCCAGAAAATTGGCCTGGTGCAACAGGATGTCTACCTGTTTGCTGGGACGGTGCTGGAGAATATCAGGTACGGCAATCCCGAGGCCACGGTGGAAGAGGTGATTGAGGCGGCCAAGCAGGCCAATGCCCATGAGTTCATTTGCGCTCTGCCCGACGGGTACGACACGGTCATTGGCCAACGGGGGGTCAAGCTCTCCGGCGGACAAAGGCAGCGGCTGAGCATTGCCCGGGTGTTCTTGAAGGACCCGCCCATCTTGATTTTTGATGAGGCCACATCCAGCTTGGACAATGAGAGTGAACGGGTGGTCCAGGAGTCGATGGAGGCCCTGACGAAAAACCGGACAACCTTCGTGATTGCCCACCGTTTGTCGACAATTAAAAATGCCCAGCACATTCTGGTGCTGGCGGAGGATGGCATTGCGGAAGAGGGGACCCACGAGGAGTTGCTGGCCAGAAACGGGCTCTATGCCCAGCTATACCGCCTGCAGTTTCAATAGCGGCAGGCAGGCGCAAGATATTTCCGGAGTGAAGCTGATTAAAGGAGAGTAAACGTTGTATTTATTCTTGTTGTTCTTGATTTATTTGGCCTTTGTCACCCTGGGGCTACCCGACGCTCTCCTGGGCTCGGCCTGGCCGGTTATGTATCCGGCATTTAAGGTGCCCGTTTCTTATGCCGGGATCGTGATGATGATCATTACCGGCTGTACCATCATCTCCAGTTTATATACCAACCGGCTGGTTGGCAGGTATGGTACGGGCTTGGTGACCGCTGTCAGCGCCCTGGTTACAGGTGCGGCACTATGCGGTTTCTCCTTGTCCAACAACTTCTGGCTGCTCTGCCTGTGGGCTGTTCCCTGCGGACTGGGCGCGGGGGCAGTGGATGCGGCGTTGAATAATTTTGTGGCCCTTCATTATGCTGCCAAACACATGAACTGGTTGCACTGTTTCTGGGGTGTCGGCGCCTCCGTTGGGCCATATATCATGGGTTATTGCCTGACGGTCAACCATAGTTGGCAAAGGGGTTATGCTATCGTTGGTTTAATCCAAGTGCTTTTAGCGGTGGTTCTTTTCGGCAGCCTACCGGTCTGGCGGAGAAAAGAGCAGAAGCAGGAAGGGCTAAATACTGTTTCAAAACCTGTGCGGCTCCGTGAAGCTTGGCGAATAAGCGGGGTTAAACAGGTGCTGTTGGCCTTTTTTAGCTATTGCGCCCTGGAGACCACCACCGGCCTGTGGGCCAGCAGTTACCTGGTCTTACAGCGTGGAATTGGTGCTGCTGTAGCGGCCAAATGGGTTTCACTTTTTTATTTAGGTATTACTTTCGGCCGGTTTCTCAGTGGCTTTGTCGCGGATCGGGTGGGCAACCGCATGATGATCCGTTCTGGGCTGGTGATCATTGCTGTTGGGTTGTTGGTAATGGTTCTGCCCGGGCTGTCCGACCTGGCGTCTCTAGCGGGTTTGCTCTTAACTGGTCTGGGCTGCGCACCCATCTATCCCGCCATCATCCATGAGACGCCCAGGAACTTTGGGGTGGAGAACTCCCAGACCATTATTGGCCTCCAGATGGCCTGCGCTTATACAGGTTCTGCCTTGATGCCGCCAGTCTTTGGCTTTTTGGCGAACCTCTTCAGTATTGCGCTGTATCCGATCTATCTGGGCCTGTTCCTGGTTTTAATGCTGATCATGACAGAAAGGCTCAACCAAAGGTTGAACCAGAAGCAATAAAAGGGAGGCTGGATTCCTGCCGGTATTTATAATCAAATAGGCTAAAGGGAAATATTGGCTAATTCGGAGGGGATGATTCATGATTGTATCCTCGGGAACAGCTTTTTGCTTGGTGATAGCCATCGAAATTAAACGGCTATCTGAAAAGGATAGTCGCTTTTTTCGGGAGATTAGGCTTAACCACTTTTTAATCCGTAATGCATTTAACAGTTAAAAATAACACGGTATAATTAGGTGAGTTTATTATCAAGGTGGGTTTGTTATCAGGCAGGCCCAGGCAAGTGAAGGGACGCGACGGGCTGAAGAAGGCGCTGCGGCGGAACGCCCCGGCAATTTGGGCGAAAGGAGAAGATCATTGTGGGCAACTATATTATTACTATCGCCCGGGAGTATGGCTCCGGCGGGCGGGTCATTGGACAGCAAGTGGCCGAGGAGTTGGGGATTGCCTTTTATGATAAGAAGCTCATTACGCTGGCGGCGAAGGAGAGCGGGTTTGCCGAGGACATCATTGAACGGGTGGAGCAGAAGAAGGAGTTGAGCTTCTTTTATAACCTCTATTTGACCGGCCAGGAGATGTCCCTCTCCGAACAGGTTTTCCTGGCGGAGTGCAATGTTATCCGGAAAATTGCCGAGGAACATTCCTGTGTGATCTTGGGCAGGTGCGCGGATTATGTCCTACAGGAGCAGAAGAATTGTTTGCGTGTTTTCATCCATGCCCCATTGGCACTGCGGGCCAAGTGGGTCAGGGAACAATATAAAGTGAACCGGCCGGATCTGGAGGATTACATCCGCAAACAGGATAAAAACCGGGCTGCCTATTACAACTATTTTACCCATAACAAATGGGGGGAATCCCGCAATTACCACCTCTGTCTCGACAGCAGCATCGGGATTGCCGCTTGTGTCCGCATTTTAAAAGACTTGGTTGAAGAATTTATTGGGGGAGTTGCTTCCGGTAATGGAGAACGGGATTGAAATAACACCGCCAAAAGAGAATAAGATGGGCGTCATGCCCATTAACCGCTTGTTGCTTTCCATGTCTGTCCCCATGATGCTTTCCATGTTGGTCCAGGCCCTTTATAATATCGTGGATAGTATCTTTGTTGCCCAGATCGGCGAGAATGCATTGGCTGGCATCTCCCTGGCCTTTCCCGTGCAGAACTTGATGATTGCGGTGGGCGCAGGAACTGGGGTGGGTATTAATGCCCTGCTCTCCAGGAGTCTCGGGGAGAAGAAGTTTGCCAGGGCCAATGCCACGGCGGTCAACGGCATCTTCCTGGCCTTATTGAGTTCCTTGGCCTTTGCCGTCTTTGGCCTGGTTGGTGCGGAGGCATTCTTTCGCCTGCAGACTAACATCCCGGAGATTGTTGGTTATGGCCGGGATTATCTCTGGGTCTGCATGGTCTTTTCCTTTGGCCTGTTTGGGCAGATTACCTTTGAAAGACTCCTTCAGTCCACGGGGAGAACCTTTTATTCCATGATTACTCAGGCCACGGGGGCGATCATCAACATTATCCTGGACCCGATTCTGATCTTTGGCTATTTTGGTTTGCCCAAAATGGGACTGGCCGGGGCGGCTATTGCCACGGTGATCGGGCAAATAGCTGCCATGTTGTTGGCCATCTACTTTAATCTCCGGAAAAACCATGACATCACCCTGGCGTTTAAAAATTACCGGCCCAACGGGAAGATTATTGGCCGGATCTATACTGTGGGTGTGCCATCCATTCTCATGGTGGCCATCGGTTCGATTATGGTTTACGGGTTGAATAATATTTTACTTGCTTTTACTGCTACGGCAACTGCGGTCTTCGGCGCCTATTTCCGGCTACAGAGCTTTGTGTTCATGCCGATCTTCGGCCTGAACCAAGGGATGATCCCCATCCTGGCTTATAACTATGGAGCAAAACGCAAGGAACGAATGGTCAAGACCATAAGATTAAGCGTCTTTTATGCAGTTGTACTTATGTTGGCGGGTTTGGCTGTGTTCCAGTTGATTCCGGATAAGCTCCTGCTGATCTTCAATGCCAGTCCCGGCATGTTGGACTTGGGTATACCGGCCTTGCGGACTATCAGTCTGAGTTTCATTTTTGCCGGTTTCTGCGTGATTGCCGTGTCGGTTTTCCAGGCCCTGGGCAACGGCTTGTTGAGCTTGATTGTTTCCGTGGCCCGGCAGTTGGTGGTGCTCCTGCCTGTGGCATTCCTGTTGTCCCGGACCGGTTCGGTCAACGCGGTTTGGTGGGCCTTCCCCATTGCTGAATTGGTTTCGGTGGCTTTTTGTGCCTATTTTATGAAGCGGGTCTATGACAGAGAGATTAAATTGTTGGAGAGATAAGTGTTGATAAACGGTGGATGTAATTTTATAATAAAATGATGTAGGTTTTGTTATCTTCGGTAGTATGGTTTTGCTTTTCAAATATAAACAATCATCTTGCTGATGGTAGAACGGGAGGAAAGAAGCCAATGCCCATCACAGAATTCCTGGTGCGCAATGCCGAACTGTACGGATCGGAGCTTTGTCTGACCGAGATTAACCTTGATCTCCAGGAAAGGCACAATGTCATCTGGCGGGAGTATGAACTGATCGAGAACAACCCGGCAGGTGAGTACCGTCGGGATATGACCTGGCGGGTGTTTGACGAAAAAGCCAACCGCTTGGCCAATTTATTAATTAAGCGGGGAATTAAGAAAGGTGATAAGGTAGCCATCCTGCTGATGAACTGCCTGGAGTGGCTGCCGATTTATTTTGGCATCCTCAAGGCCGGGGCTGTGGCGGTACCTATGAACTTCCGTTATACAGCGGAGGAGATTAAGTACTGTTTGAATTTATCCGATACGGTGGCTTTAATCTTTGGTCCTGAGTTCATCGGGCGGCTGGAAACCATCTATGATCAAATCCCCAACGTCAAGATGCTGTTTTTTGCCGGTGAGGGTCGGCCTTCTTTTGCGGAGAGCTATGACCGGCTCACCGCCAACTGTTCCTCGGAGGACCCGAAGATTCCCTTGACTGACGACGATGATGCAGCCATCTACTTTTCTTCGGGGACAACGGGTTTTCCCAAGGCGATCTTACATTCCCACCGCAGCCTGGTGTCGGCGTGTTATACGGAACAGAAACATCACGGGCAGACCCGTGAAGACAACTTCCTCTGCATCCCGCCGCTGTACCACACTGGCGCGAAGATGCACTGGTTCGGCAGCCTGCTGTCGGGGAGCAAAGCCGTTCTGCTGCGCGGGATCAAGCCCGACTGGATCTTGCGGACGGTCTCGGAGGAAAAGATCACCATTGTCTGGCTCTTGGTGCCCTGGGCCCAGGATATCCTGGATGCCATCGAACGGGGCGATGTGAAACTCGAGGATTACGACCTTTCCCAGTGGCGGTTGATGCATATCGGCGCGCAACCTGTCCCGCCCAGCCTGATCCACCGCTGGAAGAAGTATTTTCCCAACCACCAATATGATACTAACTATGGCCTGAGTGAATCCATCGGCCCCGGTTGCGTCCACCTGGGGGTTGAGAATATCCACAAGGTTGGCGCCATTGGCCTACCTGGTTACAACTGGGAGGCCAAGATTGTTGATGAAAACGGCAATCCCGTGGTCCAGGGCGAAGTGGGTGAGTTGGCGGTGAAAGGGCCGGGCGTCATGAAATGCTACTACAAAGATCCGGAAGCCACAGCGGCTGTCCTGAGGGATGGCTGGTTACATACAGGTGACATGGCCCGGCAGGATGAGGACGGCTTCATCTATCTGGTTGACCGCAAGAAAGATGTGATCATCAGTGGCGGCGAGAATATCTATCCCGTGCAGATTGAGGATTTCCTCCGATCCCACAGCGCCATTAAAGATGCGGCGGTGATCGGCCTGCCGGATCCGCGCTTAGGGGAGATCGCCGCGGCCATTATTGAACTAAAACCCGGTTGCCTGTGCACGGAGGAGGAGATTAACGCCTTCTGCATCCAGTTGCCCCGGTACAAACGGCCCCGCCGGATCATCTTTGACCAGGTTCCGCGCAACCCCACCGGCAAGATTGAAAAGCCGAAGCTGCGGGAGAAGTATGGTGCGAAATGCTTGGTGGCTGCCCAGATCGAGGAGAAAATTGAATAGTAAAGCAGGGTATAAATCATTTTGCTTGGAAAAGCAGGTAAAGATAAACCGCCGTTTCTGGCGGTTTTGTTTTGTAAGGATGAAGTTTGCGGCCTGGGGAAGGGGGCTACCGCAGAGGCCGACCCTTGCGCCGGCAACAGTTAAAAACAATAATGTAGCGGGAGAAGTCGTAGCTCAGGCCGTTTGCCGTGGACGGGCCAGGTATGGGTGCGCAACAAATGGCATCCGTGCCGGTGATAACGGTGGTTATGGATGGCTGTTTAGTTGGATTGGCAGCGCCCGGAAGATCTTTGAGCCGGTAAAAACAGGAAGCGTCCCCGGGGCCGGTGGCGCCGCTCACCCCGGTGGGGCCAACCTCTCCCTTGCCCCTTGGCCCCATGGGGCCCATGGGCCCCGTCGGTCCCGTTGCACCCACCGGTCCGGTGAGGCGGAGAGGCAGGCGGATTAACCGTTGTCGGATGCGGTCGAGCTTTAGCAGCAACTTCTCCACGGTCTTGGCCGGGCAACGGGCCAAAAGTGTGTGAGTGTGTAATTTATCCGCCAAAAAGCCTAAACAGTTGGTGACACACAACAAATTCTTCTTGTTAAACCCCGCAATGGCTAACTCAATTACCTCTGAGAGGGATTGCTTAAAATCCTCCTCGACCTCCAGATTCATGATCTCCTCCCGGATTTTTGCCAGACGCCACTCCACCTTGTGCCTGCAAGGTTTCAAATACGTTTCACCTCCGGTTATTTTGGTTTATTATACGGAAAAGGGCGGGCGTAAGTACTATCTGCCTGCTCGCATTAAAGCTGAAAAAGGGCTGCTGCCGGTGGTGGCAGCCCTTTTCTTTTTGAACTTTTAAATTGTCCGGCGCATAGGATGGTGCGAAATCAGCAAAAAGCAGTGAGTGTGGGTATGAAACAATTGTCGTTAAGGTTGATCGTGGATGTACTGCAGGGAGAGCTCCAACGTGACGCCGGCCAGGGGATTGTGGCGAATGTGGTCGCCAGCCCCCAAAAGCTGACTCCGGGTGCCCTGCTCTTTGATCTGCCCCGCCGCCGACAGCTTCGAACCAGACCGGACCTGCCCCGAACAGCCTTTGCTGTTGTGACGGACCGTCCCCTTTACTGGGCTGGGCTTGAGGGGGATTTCACCATCATCCGGGTGCCAGAAATCAGAGAAGCTTATTGGCGGTTTGTTGACTATTACCGGAACCTCTTCTCCATCCCGGTGATCGGGGTGACCGGAACCTGCGGCAAGACCACGACCAAAGAGATGATTAGGCATATTTTAGCTGGGTCCGGCAGGGTAATCGCCACTTACAAGAGCAACAACGCCTTGTCCCGCAATTTAGGTTATTTACTGGAAATTGACGAGGAGACGCAGGCGGCGGTCTTTGAGATGGGGGTGGCTTTTCCGGGCGACTTGGAGATCTCCTGCCGCTACTTCAAACCCCAGGTTGGTGTGGTGACTAATATCGGTGTTGACCACTTAAGCGGCTTTGGGACTCTTGAGGCCTATATCAAGGCAAAGGCCAAAATCGTGGAAGGCCTCAATTACCGTGGCAAGCTGATCCTCAACGCCGATGACGAAAACAGTCGCCGGATTGACCTGAGCAGATTTCAAGGCGAAGTGGTCACCTTTGGCGCTGGGGACCAAGCCCACTTCCGCATTGCCGATCTGCGCCATCAAACTCGAGGCATCAGTTTTCGCTTGGAGCATCAAGGCCGTTGTTACCGGTTGTCCATCCCCGGGCATGGGGAATTTAACGCCCTGAATGCGGCAGCGGCCATTGCGGCAGTGCATAGCCTGGATTTTCCCGTGGCGGAGGCGGTGGAGAGGCTGCAGTCATTTCAAAACGTCGAGAAGCATTTTGAGTTTAAACCAGGGATCAACGGCAGCGTCATTATTGATGATACCTGGTCCACCAACCCCACCTCGGTGGAGGCTGCAGCTAAACTCCTGAAAAACCTGGCCCATGGGCGGAAGACTATTGCGGTTCTGGGCAAGATGGCGCTGCTTGGTAAAGAAAGCGACAACTATCACCGGAAAACCGGGGAAAAAGTCGGCGCGCTGGGGATTGACTGGCTAGTTGTCGTTGGTGAAGGTGCGGAGGAAATTGGACGGGGCGCTATCGCCAGCGGGATGAGCGAGGACCGGGTTTATTTTTGCCGGGATTTGGTCCAAACCTGCCAAGTGCTCAAAAAGTTGCTGGACAATCAGACGATTGCCCTGGTTAAGACTTCTATGTTGGCGTCCTTTGGCGATTTAATCGCCAAGATTACAAGATTATCCGAAAATGAAGGGGAATGAAAGCATAGGTTGGATGGAGGTGCCGGCATAATGAGATCAATCTCCCCGAAGAACCTGGAGCAAGCCGTAGCTGATGTTATAAAAGTAATCGATCTTGAAGAAACCGTCTTGTCCCATATTCTGGAGTTGGTGAAGGAGATGATTCAACAAGCCAAAGAGAATGCGGTTAGCCTGGAGCAGTTTGTCTCAGTCAATGAGTCGGCGGACAGCATTATCAAGAATATTGCCAAGATCCAGGTGATAACCAAGGATAAACTGCAACAGATGAGAAGGTTGGCCCAGCTCCTGTCGAAAATGACCCAACGGTCCTAAGGGCTGATGGCCGGTGGATCCCGGGCTTGCTACATAATGCAAAAAGAGAGTGAGAGTATGTGGTTTAAAATTGAGGTTATTCCCTACGGGCAGAAGACCCTTTTTCTCCCGGCGGACATGGTCAGGGAGTGCGGGCCCGTTGCTGCCGTAAAATTTGGCGGGCGATCCATCCGCGCAAGCATTCAGCCACGGGATGATCTTAAATTGCCAAGGCGCAACTCCTTTGCGAGCCCCGGCAGGATCATCCTCTCGGACAAGTTGCGGGAAGAACTCCTCCTTGCTGACGTCCCGGTCTACCGGGTGAAACTCGACCGCGGGCGCCTGGTTTTCGGGCCGGTGATCGGCTTGCTCCTGGGCAGTGCCACCCAGCGTTACAACCCAGTGCATATGATGAAGTACTCCGATCGGTTTGGCATCTATCACCGCATCGGCGGGCTGGTTTACGCCTTTGCGCCCAAGCTGATCAATTGGCGGGAACAAGATGCTTATGGCTTGTATTACAATCACATCAAGAGGGGTTGGGAATATGGCCGTTTCCCTTTGCCTGAGGTCATCTACAGGCGGGATTTCCATACAGACCCGGAGGTGATCCGGCAGTTGATAACATATACCGGCGGACGGCTCTTTAATTCTTATCGTTTCAGCAAGGATGAGTTTTATCGCTATCTCAAAGGAAACCGCAGGTTAAAGAAGCATCTGCCGCCCACCGCGCCGGTGCAGGGATTTAGCCAGCTCAAAAAGTTTATCGACCACTACCAAAAGGTTATCCTCAAGCCCGCCCACCTGTCGCGGGGGCGCGGTATGTGTATTGTTGAAAAGGTTGGCGCTGGGTACACAGTGCATGATTTTCGGACGAAGGAACCCACGGTCTATGAACTGTACCATGATAAACTGCTGGAGAATTTCTTCGCTGTCTATCAAGATCTCTTTGAACAATACTTGGTGCAAAGGTATATCCCCTTTGCCAAGATTGACGGCGCTCCCTTTGACATCAGGGTAGTCATGCAAAAAAGGCCGGACCGGCAGTGGGAATGCTCGGGGATGGAATGCCGGGTTGCCAATAACGGTTATTTGACCAATATCTCCAGGGGTGGGTATGCCCTGCCGCTGGCGGAAGGGTTGAAACAAGCCTTTCCCATGGGTTATACGGGGCTGCGTGAGCGGATGGAGGAGCTTTGCCAGGAATTCTGCAGGTGTCTGGATCGATCGGGGGAGCACTTTGCGGAGCTGGGCCTGGATCTTGCCTTTGATACGGAGAAAAAGCTTTGGTTAATTGAGGCTAATGTCTTTCCGAGCTTCAAAGGCTTTAAACGAATGGATCCAGAGACCTACCTTTCCATCCGTTATCGCCCCATGCTTTATGCGTGTTCGTTGACGGAATTTGGCGTGGCTACAGGCGGCCCTTGATAGGAGAAGAGATATGAAACATGTGGTTGCAATCAAAAGCCAAGGGGATCTGGATTCCCGGTTGGCCATCCATCCTGAAATTGCGACGGAGTTTGGCCTGGATGTCGTGAAGTTTACCTGCGTAAGCTTCGGCAGTGCGCGGCAGTATGTTAAAATCCTGCGGGACCCGCAGTTGGCTCCGGCGGAGCTTTACCTCTCCCGGAACATAATGGAGGCCTTGCGCCTGCCGGATTACCTCGACTATGAGCTTGCTGTTTACCGTAATGAGATCACCATCGGGCCATATATCGGGCTTTTGCTGAGTGCTGAAGACCGGCGCTTGACCTTGGCCAGGCTCAAGAAATGGCTGGTATATGCCAGGGAGTACCAGCGACTCCATGGCGCGCTGGTGGTCTTTGCCTTGGATAAAGTTGACCGGTGCAGCCGGTTGCTCGAGGGATATTGCTACAATCCAATTAAAAAATCCTGGCAGCGGGGGGTATTTCCCTATCCGGCGGCGATCTACCGGACCGTTGGCTTGAGTGCGGAGTGGAAGAACCACTTTCTCTCCATCCTGGGGGACAAAATCTTTAACAGCCGGTATTTTAATAAATGGCAGATGTACCAGTGGTTTTCCGAAGAGCCGGATTTCCGGCCCCACCTGCCGGTTACGGTTTTGTACAGGGCACCTAAGGATGTCCTGGCGATGTTGGAGAGGTTTTCCGCGCTCTATATCAAGCCTGTTTTTGGCCTCGAGGGCCGGGGCATTGTCCGGCTCCACACAGAAAACCAGCGGATTATTTTGAGAACCCGTAAGCGGGGGGAGAACAGCCTCCAAACCTTTGACTCTGCTGCCGGGGTCGCGGCCTATCTTAGGCAGCGCTTGCGCTCCGGGCGCTATTTGGTGCAGCAGGCCATTGATCTATTGGAATACCAGGGCAGTCTTATTGATTTCCGTTGCGTGGTCCAAAAAAACCAAGCCAACCTATGGGTTTGCCGGGCAATCATTGGCCGCTTTGGGGTTAAAAACAGCATTGTCAGCAATATCTCCAGCGGCGGCCGGGCGCTGCCGGTGGAGGAGATTCTCCGGAGGGTTTTGGCAAAGCCTGCGGCGGCGATTGCCGGGATGAAGGAGGAGATGGCGGCTTTTGCCTTATCCGTTGCTGACCGGCTGGACGCATACGGGATTAACTGCGGGACCCTGGGGCTGGATCTTGGCCTGGACCGCCAGGGTCGCCTTTGGTTGATTGAGATCAACAACCGGGATCCGGACCCCAGTATTGCCCTGGATGTCCGGGATGTGCAGTTGTACTACACCTTGAAAAGCGGGCCGTTGTTTTACGCCAAATACTTGGCGGGCTTCCCGGAGGCGGTAAAACCGGACGAATTTTAAGGGAATTTTATGAGGTCAGGAGATGCGTTCCTTGTCTGGCAGTTTGTTAAATACCGTAAGAATTGGGCAGTGGGAATTCCACTGTATTGGGCTCATGGATCTTCCCCTGTACACAGATTATATCAAAGCCACGGCGTATCCGGCGAATCTTTGGTCGGCCAGCTTTGCCTACCTGTGGGCGGCCTCCCGCTCGCGGCTGCGGCAGATCCTGTGGCGGATTGTTGACGGCCTGCTGGTCACCTTTGGTTACTCCTACAAAAAAACCCTGTACCTTTTCTGCCTGCCCTTCGGGGCCGCTGGCCCAAGGGAGCTGGCGGAGGTGGTCCTGAAATGTTTGCATTACTGCTATGAGCAGAATGACTGGGATTACCGCCGGACTTTGGTGCGAATGATCAATGGGAGCCAGTTGGAGTTTTTGCAGCGCTATTCCGGGTTTGACCAGGCCTTTCGGTTGGCGACGCTGCAAGGGATCGAGCGGCATTTGGCTGTGGCAAAGGTGGCGGCCCTGGCCGGGAAGGAGTTTGCAACGGTCAGGAATAAGGTGAACAAGTTCCGGCGGGAAAATCCCGGTGTCGTAGTGCGCCGGGCCCAGCAGGATGACTATGATGCCCTCGTCGAACTGGGCAGGGATTGGGACAGTACCGCGGGGCGAAAATATCGCCGGATCTTTGATCGAACCTATTACCGGGAGATGATCAGCCACAGTGAGGAGTTGGACCAGATCATCCTGGTGGTGGAGAAAAGCGGGCAGATCATCGGCATGGTCTCCGGGGGCATCCTGCCGACGGGGCAGGCCTGGGGCGGCTTGTTAAAGTACGCCGGAGGCATGCCGGGGTTATCAGAGACCCTGGCGGTGGCCTTTGCCCGGGAATTGAACCGGATTAATCCCGGCGTGGCCTTGCTCAACATCGGCAGTGATCTGGGCCCGGGCGGGCTAAGGGAGTACAAATTGAAGTTCCGGCCGGTCCTTAACCTGAAACGGTACCAAATGTACCTGAAGAAACGATGAAAAAGGGCGTTTTGCTTGGCGCCCCTTTTTATTTGCTTTCAATGGTGACCGTCTCCATATACCGGGCATAGGCGGTGTTTCCCGTTACTTTGACTACTACATAGCGTTTGTTGTCCTCGGTAATCAGTTCATCGCCCTCCATCACCGGGGCGGAGGAGATGATCATCAGCGTCTTCTCCGTCCGTTCGTCGATGATCCGGTAGTAGGCATACTGCTTCTCCGGTACCGGGCTGAGTATTGCCTGTGTAACAGCAGGGCACCGGCGGTTAAGACCATTGCCGCCACCAGAATGCTCAAGATCCGCAGCCTTGCTTGGGCCATTTTTATCCCTCCGTCGTTAGTCTGCCCGGAAGGGCGGGGGGAATGTTGAGTTTAAGCTTAAAATTTGGTTTTATAGGCGTATTGTTCTTTACAACTTTGTTTTATTTCGTTAAAATAAATCCGTCAAAAAAATACCAATTCACCTGCCTTTGCGTTGCAGAAAACAGGTGATCTTGCAGTTTAATAACTCAGGAAAGAAGGAAGATTGAAAATGAAGCTGGTCTACAAAGGAAAGACAAAGGATGTTTATTTGCTCGAGGACGGCAATTACCTGCTTAAGTTTAAAGACGACGTGACGGGGGTGGATGGAAAATTCGACCCCGGCGCCAATTCGGTGGGTTTGACCATCGAGGGTGTCGGCAAATCCGGTCTTAAACTGACAAAGATGTTCTTTGAGTTGCTGCGGGAGAAACAGATTCCCACCCATTACATCGACGCGGATATCGAAAATGCTACCATGACAGTGAAACCTGCTACCGTCTTTGGCAACGGTTTGGAAGTCATATGCCGTTATAGAGCGGTGGGAAGCTTCTACCGGCGCTATGGGGCGTATGTCAAAGAGGGACAACCGTTGGATGCCTTCGTGGAAGTGACTATTAAGGACGATGCGCGGCAAGATCCGCCCATCAGCGAGGACGCCCTGGTGATGCTGGGGATCCTGAACAGGGAAGAGTATGCCACCTTGAAGGATCTGACAATTAAAATTGCGGGGATTGTCAAGGATGTGCTGGCCAAGAAGGGCATTGACCTCTACGACATTAAGTTTGAGTTTGGCCGGATTGGTGAGGACAAGCATATCGCTTTGATCGACGAGATTTCCGGGGGCAATATGCGCGCCTACAAAGACGGCGTCTACATCGAACCCCTTGAGCTGGAGAAGCTATTGCTGCAGTAAGTCGCTGACCTGCGGCTAGTTTGGCACCAACCAGCTTAGCCATGAGACAAGATTTTGCAACCAAGAAGAGAAAAAACCGCCGTAAAGGCGGTTTTTTGTTTAACAGTAAATTATTGCAATGAAAGACCAGTTGAGTGCCGTAAAGGGAAAACGGATTTTGGCAACGAATGGGCGGTTCTCGTCCCCACAGTGCCTTGACACAGCCCCTGTTTGACCGTATAATGACATTAGCTAAGTTAGCTAAACTAGCTATTGTCGGAGGCGGGGTTTATGAAGGTCAACTCCACGGAACTGCAGAACAACTTCGGGAAATACCTGATGCTAGCGGCGCAGGAGGAGATTATCGTTACCAGAAACGGCCGGGCTATCGCCAGATTATCTCCGATCCATGAGGAGAATTCCCGAAACGGAGTGACGTCCGACCGGGTGGCGGAGACGGCGGAAAGGTACACCTTTGGCAGTTATGGCGGGCGCCAGGCGTCCTATGAGGGATATTTGCACTTGACGCAAACTACGGAGGACAGATACGAGTATATCGATGGGGAGATCTACCTGCTTGCTTCCCCGAAAACTGCCCACCAGAGGACCTTGGCCGAACTCTTTGGTGTTTTTTACAACTGGTTTCAAGGGAAGAAGTGTACGCCGTTGATGGCGCCTTATGATATTACTCTCAGGCGAAGCCCGGAGGATAATAATATTGTCCAACCAGACATGATGGTCATCTGCGACCTAGAGGAGAACCTGGATGAAAACGACTATTATAAAGGTGTTCCCGCATTGGTGGTGGAGATCCTGTCGGAACAGACCAGGAGCAAGGATCTGGTCAAAAAGTTGGACCTGTACATGTGTTGCGGCGTGACGGAATACTGGATCGTCAACCCCTTGAACAAAGAAGTCGTGGTCTACCTTTTTGCGGATAAAGACATCAGTAATAATGCCACTTACCACCTGTCCGAAAGGGCCCAGTCGTATATTTTTCAAGGATTGTCCGTGGAACTCGCAAAGATCTTCAAGTAGTTTACTTACTTGACAGCGCCTGGTCTTGAGGGGATCTTCTTATGGGAGGTATTGGCTTGAAAAAGCTCGCTTTGGGGACGTTTGATCATTCCTTACCAATACGAAGAGGTTATTGAGCCTTTTAATGGGCAAGGCCTGGCCGTTGTCAAAAGTAACGGGGAGCGGGTGATTATTAATACAAAAGGTGAAGTTGTGGCCAAGTAATTTGTTAGTGCCCGGCTTGCCGATGAGACGGCAAGCCGGGTTTTTGTGTCAATGACTGATTTCAGTGTTTTTGTTAAAGTAACCCAATCCTCATCAAATTCAGAACGTTATTGCTAAAACTTTACCAAAGGAATCCGCGGAGGTCAAATAAAGGGCGGAACGGTCGGCAGGCTGCATGTTGTATGCGGTCTTTTCCTCTTTAAAACAATTCTGATCTTTGGTAAAATAATAATGATAGTACTTGATACACAATATTCAATGATCAAAAAGCAGCGAAAAAATATGGTTTTAAGGGGGAGCCGACGTGGAAGTAGCCATAGAACAGATGAGATACGATAACCTGCGGGTGAACTCACCCTTTCCATTGATCCAACTGCAAGACCTTACGTTCATCCGGAAAGTCAATGACCATGCCAAACTCATCTACACCGGCCTGGTGCCGGCGGAAGCAGCCGACGGTTATGTGGAACAGGCCGGCAGTCGGGAGCTGGTGGAGCTGATCCGGGAGATCGGCGGCGGGGAGCGGGTCCTCTTTCGGGGCATCGTGACCAAGGTCGGGGTCAAACGGGTGCTGGACAATGCCTTTTTGACCGTGGAAGCCTTGTCCCACACCTTTGACCTGGACATCAAGCTTTGGTCGGCGTCCTTTCAAAACCAAGAGCAGACCTATGCCCAACTGTTCCGTAAGGTCCTGGCGGACTTTCCCCACGCCGACTTCATCGATAATGCCAGCAACGACGCCAAACCAGGCCGGTTCATCCTGGCCTACCAAGAGACAAGGTGGGAGTTTTTAAAGCGGCTCGCTTCCCACTTTAGCGCAGTCCTCGTGCCGGATCCAACGGCGGCTGCCCCCAAGTTTTGGGTAGGCCTGCCCGAGGGCCGGGAGGGGCGGCTGGGGGACATACCATACATTGTCGCCAAGGACCTCTCCTCATATTTAACCGCCAGCCAAAATCATGATCCCAAGCTCACCGAGGCTGACTGTACCGGATATCTGGTAGAAAGCAGCAGTTACCTGGACCTGGGCGACGCCGTGGTCTTCCAGGGCAAAGAGCTGCGGGTGGCCCAGGCTGTGGCATCCCTGTCCAAGGGCGAGTTTAAACTTTCCTACCTGCTCCTGCCCGCCCAAGGGATCCGGCAGAACCTCCACCGCAACCCCAAACTGAGCGGCGCCTCCTTAAGCGGCGTGGTGCTGGACCGGGACAAGGACCGGGTCCGGCTCCACCTGGAGGTTGATCCGGAGCAGAAAAAGGAAGAAGCCTGTTGGTTCCCCTATGCCTCGGCCTACACAGCAGAAGGCAACAGCGGCTGGTACTTCATGCCGGAGGTGGGGGATACGGTCCGGCTGTACTTCCCCGACGCCGCCGAGGAGCATGGCCTGGTCATCGCCGCAGTGCGCCAGGGCGGGAGCGATAACGCCAAATTCGCCGACCCGAATATCAAGTACCTAGGCAATGCCTATGGCAAAGAGCTAATGATGGCAGGGTCCGAACTTTCCCTGACCGCAAACAGCAAGGACAGCCAACTCGTATTAAGGATGAAGCTCGACGACGGGATTGAGGTCAAAAGCGATAAAGAACTGGTCTTCCGGTCGGACAAAGACATCGTGCTGGATGCGGGACAGAAACTGGAGCTGACAGCCGGGGAGAGGATTTACCTAAACTGCCGGTCCAGCAGTGTCATCCTGGATGGCAAGGTTGACATCCGGGGGAACACAGTAACACTGCAGCCCACCGGCCCCAAGGCAAAGCAGGCAAGCCAGCCTGCCCAGCCTGCTTATGAGTCAGCAAGCCCGGAGCCAGTGGCCGAGGACGATACAACAGAAACATTACTGGATTTTCTCCAGTTATGCCTGGATATCGCCGGTTTCATTCCCGTGGTAGGTGCCGTCTTTGATCTGGCCAATGCCGGCGTCTCCACCCTCCGGGGCGACTTCACAGGTGCCGCCCTTTCTTGCTTGGCTGCCATTCCGGGGATAGGGGATGCTGCCGCCGGTGTCAAACTGGGGGTCAAAGCCGCCCGGTCCGGAGCAAAACTTAGCCGTGCCACCAAGGTAGCAAAACGCGCCCATACTGCGGCCAAAATGATGAAGGCGGCAAAGACGGCAAAAACGGTGAAGGCCGGAAGCAAGCTCACGACAGCGGGTAAATTGCTAAGGGGTAGCGCCAAGCTGGGCCTGGCTGGCTTCACCGGTTACTCCGCCTGGCAGAATATCGAACAGGCCGGGAACCTGTATGCTCAGGGTGAATATATTAAGGCCGCCCGCTGTCTGGTGAACGCAGCCGGCGGTGCCGTTGCCCTGACCAGCGCCCGGCGGTGCAAGAGTAACATCAGTGCAGTAGAAACGGCTGATGATCTTGCCAAACAAGCCAACAAAAACGCCAGGCGGATCCGGCACAGACCCAAGCGGAAGACCTTTCGGAACAAGAACCCCAAACATGTCAAATGCGACCCCGAGTTTGGCGAGCCCGTGGATGCAGTCACCGGCGAAGTGGTTGCCCATCAGCAGGACTTCAGTATCCAAGGGCGGATCCCCATAGCCTGGGGCCGCCACTACGGCTCCCAGAACCAGCGCATCGGGCTGTGCGGCCGCGGCTGGGAGACCCCAGCCGACGCCCGGCTGGAGCTTAATAGTGACGGCACAGTGGTCTTTCATCATGGCAACGGCATCGCCAGCTACTTTAGCCGCCTGCCCGGCAAAAGCCCGGTAACCGAACCGGTGGACGGGGGGATCCTGGCTAGGACCGACCGTCATTACACCCTCCGGCTCAAAGAGGGCTTGGTCTATCATTTTCCTCTTGTACCACCACAGACCAAAGAAATCAAGGTTGAATTAATCACTGATTTAAGCGGCAACTCCTGGCAGTTTGTGCGGGAGCAGGACGGTCTTAAGGAGATTAGGGAGAGTACCGGCCGGCGGCTCAGGATAACGTCTGCCGACGGACTCATCCGTCGGATTGAACTTATCCTGCCCTACCACGATCCTCGTCTGCTAGTGCGGTACGAGTATGACCAAGACAAAAATCTCACAGCCGTCTATGACGCCCTGGGCGCGCCCTACCGCTTTGCCTACGAAAAGAACCTCCTTGTGCAACACACCGACCGGAACGGACTAAGCTTCAATTACAAGTACGACAAGTATGGGCCCGGCGGCCGGTGTGTGCATTCCTGGGGTGACGGGAAGTTATATGACTACCGGTTTGTGTACCGGACGGAAGAGCGGGTCACGGAGATTACTGACTCTTTAGGTAATGTCTCCTACCTCAAGTATGACGAGAGCCAGATGGTGGTAGAGGAAGTTGATGCCCTGGGCGGCGTCATCCGCTATGAGTATGATGATGAAGGCCGGACCACCGCCGTCATTGACCAGGACGGGCGGCGCACTGAGTATGGCTATGACCGCTATGGCAACCTTGTGTCTCTAATCCGTCCCGACGGGCAAAAGCTGACGGTTACATATGATACCGAGCACCGGCCGGTGGCGATCACCGATTTTGACGGGACCTGCTGGCGGCAGGAGTGGGATGACTGCGGCCGTCTGGTCAAGCGCATCAGCCCGCTGGGGATGGAGTTTCGTTATGAGTATGACGAGTTTGGGCAACCGGTAGGTTTCATTGACCCTGCCGGCGCCAAGACGACCCTGGAGTTTGACAAGTGGGGCAATCCGGTGCGCCTGAGCGACGCTTTGGGACACAGCACGGAGCTGGCCTATGACGTCCTGGGGCGGGTGACGGAGCGGCTAGAGCCGCTGAACCGGCGGACGGTCTTTATGTATGACCAAAAAGGGCGACTAGTGCGGGTAAAGAAGCCCGACGGCAGTGAGCTTTGCTATGCCTATGACGCTGAAGACAATCTGGTTACCTACACCGATGAAAACGGTGCTGTTACCAAACTCGAGTATTGCGGGGTAAGTGAGCTAAAGCGCCGCATCCAGCCAGGCGGGCAGGTGGTGGAGTATCATTATGATACAGAAGAGCGGCTTGTTGCCTTAACCAACCAGCGGGGTGAGCGGTACGAACTGGAGCGGGATGCTTTAGGAAGAATCATCGGCGAGACCGACTACTGGGGGCAAAAGCGGCGGTATGAGTATACCCCGGCGGGGGACTTGCTTATGAGCACCGACCCTTTGGGCCGGGTCATCCGCTACAAGACCGATACTTTGGGCCGGATCGTGGAGAAGGCCTGTGTGGGTCCGGAGGATGCCGCGGATGTGGCGGTGGAACGGTTTGAGTATGATGTGGCGGGGAATCTGACGGCCTGTCAGAATGAGGCTATCCGGATTGAACGGAAGTATGACCGGGAAGGCCGCCTGGTGGAGGAGGCGCAAGGGGACTGGGCGGTCATTAGGTATGATTATGACCTCTTGGGGAAACTCACCAGCCGGACGACGAAGGTAACCAAAGGCGAGGCCGTCCAGACCCAGACGGTGAAGTATGCCTATGACGTCCTGGGCCGGGTCAATGCCATTGAGCTGCCTGGACATGAGCCCATCCAGCTTGTGCGGGATGCCGCCGGGCGGATTACGAAAGAGATTTTAACCGGCAGTTTAAGCCGGTACTTGGAGTATGACAAAGTTGGTTGCCTGACGGGGCAGATGGTGCTAAACGGGGAAGGTGTGCTCTTTAAGCAGGAGTATGAGTATGACCGGGCGGGGAATCTCTTGACCAAGCTTGACTCGGTCTTTGGCAAGGAGATGTTCCGGTACGACCCGGTGGGGAGGTTGATCACCCACTTCGAGCCGGAGGGTGAGGTTCGGCGCTATCTCCATGACCCGGCGGGGGATTTGCTTAAGACGGAAGTGCGGTCTGAGGATGAAGTTTGGAGCCGGGCTGGTGAGTATGAGGGTGTTCGGTATACCTTTGACCGGGTTGGAAATTTGGTGGAAAGGGCTGGAAACCAAGATAAGACTGAGTTTGTCTGGGATGCTAATGGACGGTTGGTTGAGAGTGTCTCTGACGGTAAGAAGACGATCTACCAGTATGACCCCTTAGGTAGGCGGATTAGTAAAGAGACTGATGGAGTTGTAACCCGGTTCTATTGGGATGGGGATGCGCTGCTGGGTGATGTGACCGGTGACGATATTCGGGAGTGGGTTTATTATCCCGGTAGCTTTGAGCCCTTGGCGATGCTGGTGACGGATACCACATGCAAGGATAATGAAGCGTCGGAGCGAATATATTATTATGCCAACGACCCCAACGGTTGCCCGACCCGACTGCTTGACGAGACCGGCAAAGTTGTCTGGGCGGCGTTGTATGATGCCTGGGGTAAGGTTAAGAAACTGCCGGTTGATCTGGTGGAGCAGCCGATTAGGCTGCAGGGGCAGTATTTTGATGCTGAGACGGGGTTATATTATAACAGGTGGAGGTATTATTGTCCTGAAAATGGGAGTTTTGTAAGTCAGGATCCGTTGGGGTTGATGGCTGGGGAGAATATTTATGGATTTGGGCCGAATGCTCAAATGTGGGTTGATCCGCTGGGGTTGGAGTGTAAAATGGGAGGGGTTAAATCTGAACTCCCAGAAAGAAATGGTGCACTTAATCAGGCAAAAAGAGATGCAAATATTTTGCGAAGTAAACAACCAGATAAAATTGTAAAAGTGAAAATGACTGAAGCAAAATCGAGAGGTGGCCATGTAATTAAAGATACCGATGGTAAAATAATTGAGATTAGGGAATACCATTATACAAATAGGTTTAATGAGAAAGTAATAATCCAAGAGCATAGTGCGCCACATATTGGTTCGGATGGGCCTCATTTCAATGTTAGACCGATCTCAGATACTAGAAATGGTGTATTTCCTGGGACAAAGGACCACTATCCATTCAAATTAAAATAAAGGGGAATAATAATGTGGTACGAGTGTTTGGATAATAACAAGTTTTTATTAAGCTTATATAAGACGGTTCCAACGTTACTAGATGTACAGATTACCAAAATTGTGATTTCTGATAGTGGAAACAGAATTACTATTGTATTTAGGATGCCATTTTATCCAGATTTTCCACCTGAAAAGTGGAAACTTAAGCGTTTCAATTCAGTGATAGTAGAGCTTGATTTTTTTGCTATCTCAGAAATAAAGATCAGTTCTAATGCTAATTTTTATACTGGTAATATTGAAATTAAAAAATGTAAGGATGATATGATTAACATAACAATAGCAGGTAACGTTGAAGTAAATTTTTGGGCTGAAGCAGGATTAATTCAATCGATTGAAGGATATATTTTGGGGAACTAATCAATTAATGAAATGTGTTTTGTAAAATTCAAATAAGATATATGGCAGACAGTTTATATATATTGTAAAAATATAAATGATTGGGGTGGCGGAAAAATTAGGTACAGTAGTGGGCTTCCCTCGGTAAAACGGACACCAAATTAAGCACTTAATCTAAGTTTTTCAAAGTTTTCCGGGGACATATACCCAATTGAAGAATGAGATCGTT
>Ga0209608_1000296_pt1 | contig 52297 bp, 50 predicted proteins | sample AD_UKC130_MetaG_FD_184428 | JGI IMG/M metagenome (GOLD analysis project Ga0209608, IMG submission 184428) | Active sludge microbial communities of municipal wastewater-treating anaerobic digesters from Canada - AD_UKC130_MetaG (SPAdes) (version 2) | ecosystem: Engineered > Bioreactor > Anaerobic...
AGTGCAAAGGAGAGGTAGTAAATCCGTTAAAAAACTAAGGGGCGAGAGGGAAATCTCGCGTTTATTTTTCTTGATGTACCCTGCGAACAATCGATCCACCGCAGCCTTAAACCTTTGGTAAACAAAGCCCTCGAGATTATAGGCTTTCACCGTCCGGATGCCGCTGATGGATTCCTGGGCTAAGGCATTGACTACACCATGGCCTGCCTGGACCTGTTTAGCATAATAGCCGATGGGCTGACTCAACCTGCCGATGCCATAAAGCGTCGTCATCGTCAGAACCACAATGATCCCTGTCAGTTGCCAGTTAATAAACATCAGGTAGATAAAAACCCCGATCAGGACCATGGGCTGATATATCAAGTTCGCAAAATGATTCTGCAAAAAACTTTGAACCACATAAGTATCTTTCGATAACCGGGAAATGATATCCCCGGAATGATATTTCTCAATCTCCGAATAGGACATCCTGTGGATGGCATCCATCACCTGAGCCCGGATATCATAAATGGCATACCCGGTAAAACAACCGGTGGTATATTTCACCATTAACTTGAGCTGAATCCCGATAACAACCACAAAACCGGCTAACGTCACCAATTTCGCCACAGATTGCAAATCGGCCCGAATTGCCGCATCCGTCAGGCTTTGAATGAAAAAGCCACCGGCTACATCCACCGCCGCACTGCCGAAGGAAGCTGCCAAATTCATCCCGATCCAGCCGCGATAGGGTTTGAGCCGCGCCAGGAGCTTATGCAACACGAGCCGATTCGATTCATCCTTTTCTTTCGCCATCGTTACCTCTTGAATATCTTACGGCCATCCATGGATATTCCGTTGCGTTTTATTTTATTATCGTACATAATCTCCTGCATTTTCAATGTTTATCATCAAAAATTCCTGCTAAAGATGAAAAAAACCTCTCACATGGCCTGTGAGAGGTTTCGATAAAATTACCAATCCGAACGAAACAATTCCCGGATAAGCATTTGCATCAATAGAAATCCGAGTTTCATTCGTTAAACCATCTCCGTTCAGGCAGAACTTCACTGCCTGATACAGTATATTCCCCACTCGTTTCAACGTGTTATCCCTAGGGTATGAATCATTGGTATCACGGAATATTTTATATCGTTCAATGCATCCCGCAGCCGCTACAGCATCCGCCCGACGGCACACAACTGCCCGATGCGGCGCAAGCAGGCATTGGGCTGGAAACTTGGGATCGTCCAACCTGATGGGCTGAGATGATCTTACGTAGATCCATACTGCCGCACACCGGGCAAGGTTCCCCTGCACTCTGACTGTCCATCTTCTGCAAAAGCTCTATGACATGCCCACAAGCTTGACAACGATATTCATAAATCGGCACCTTCGACACCTCACTCACTAGATCCCCCGGTTTCCGGCTACTCGCCCAACACCGCACGGACTTTTGCTTCTAAATCAGCCATACTGGCGGCTCCTTCGATCTTGGCAATGATCTTCCCGTTACCGTCTACAAAGAACGTGGTCGGAATGGCCATCACCTGATACATCTGTCCCACCCGGCCGTTACCGTCCAGCAATACCGGGAAGTTCATTCCGTAACTTTTGGCGAAGTTTCTAACATTCGTCGGATTCTCCTGAAGATTGACGGCAAGAATCTCAACGCCTTTGGCGCTGTATTTCTGATAAAACTTGATAAACTCGGGAATTTCCACCCGGCACGGAGGACACCAGGTCGCCCAGAAATTGACCAGGGTCACCTTTTTATTCTTGATCACCTGATTCAATTCAACGCTTTTCCCATTGAGATCATACAAAACAAAATTGGGCGCGATCCCCCCGGCCACTGGAGCCGCTTTAGCTGAAACCACCTGAGAGACACCGCCCACCACAGCCAATGAAAGCAAACTCGCTACCACCAGCAGGATAACCAGATAGCCTCTTTTCATTCTCCTTTTTTCCACCTTTCACCTTTCGGTATGAAATCGGTAGCTGACCCATCTGTTCTAACGCATTTATCTATGAAACGTTGCATCAATTAATCTGCCCAATCCGATGCAACCGGAGGTTTTCGGCCATAGTCAACATCTCCCGGGCATGTTGCCGGGTAGTCTCCGTCACCTGAGCCCCGCCCAACATTCGGGCCAACTCATCGATGCGTTCATTCATCATCAATGGCCGTACCGTTACCTGGGTCCGGTCACCGACAACTTCTTTTTCGATAAAGAAATGGCGTTGGGCCATGCTGGCTATCTGTGGCAGATGGGTAATACACAGCACCTGACGCGCCTGTCCGATCAGGAGAATCTTTTCGGCCACTGCTTGGGCGGTCCGCCCGCCGATCCCCACGTCAATCTCATCAAAGACCATGGTCGGCGTCTGATCCAGCTCGGCCAAAATCGCTTTCAATGCCAACATCATCCGGGAAAGCTCTCCGCCGGAAGCGATTTTGGTCATGGGCTTCAACGCTTCACCCGGATTGGGCGCCACCATGAACTCCACCCGGTCTGCACCCTGAGGTCCCACCTCTACCGTCCTTTCACCAAAAGGAACCCCCTCGGGACTGTCTGTCTGCACCAACTTGATCTCAAATTGGGTTTTGGCCATATTCAAATCCGCCAGTTGCCCCACAATATCCTTCTCCAGCCGATCCGCTCCTTCCCGCCTCAAACGGGAGAGTTCCGCCGCCATAGCCCCCAACTCCGCCCGGAGCCGTTCCAGGTCAGCTTCCAACCGGGCCGAATGTTCCTCCCGGTTGGAGATTTCCTGCAACTCCTTGGCGCACTTCTCGGCAAACAGCAATATTTCAGCGATGGACCCGCCATATTTTCGTTTTAACCGGTTGATCTCATCCAGCCGGTCTTCGATCAAAGCTAAACGTTCCGGATCAAACTGTACCTGTTCCTGATAACCCCGGATCTCCCGGGAGGCTTCTTCCGCTTGGCATGCGGCTTCCCGCAACATTTCCAGAACCTGCTTTAACCGGTCATCGATCTCCGCTGCCTGGGCCATCATCCGCTCCGCTTCCGTCAGCAACTCGACAGCCGATTGACCGTTTTCATTATCATAAAGCGCCCGATAAGACAGGTTGGCCGCCTGATATAACTTTTCAGAGGATTGCAACAGCTCTTTTTCTTTGAGCAAATCTTCATCTTCGCCCAGAACCAGTTTCGCCTGATTGATCTCATCCAATTGAAACTGGAGAAGATCGATGCGGCGCGCCACGTCCGACTCATCCTGACGGAGCCGGTTAAATTCGGCCAACCGGTCTTGCCATTCCCGGTAGATGACCTGAAACCGCTCCCGCAGTTCCAAACAAGCCTTGCCGCAATACCGGTCCAACAGATCTAACTGCTTTTCAGGAAACAGCAGAGACTGATGTTCGTGTTGTCCGTGAATGTCGATGAGATACTCTCCGATTTTGGACAAAACCAGTACCGGCACCAGATGGCCGTTAACCCGGCAGCGGTTTTTGGCATTGGCGCTGATCTCCCGTTGAATAACCAACATATGGTCCGGATCCAGCGGCGCTCCAACTTCCTCCAGGTAAGCTTCGAGTTCCGGTTGGTTTTCGATATCAAAGACCGCCTCGATCACGGCCTGATCCGCCCCGGTCCGAAGCATCTCCGAACTGAACCGTCCGCCCAAAGCCAAACTTAAGGCATCGATAATGATGGATTTACCGGCGCCGGTCTCTCCGGTCAGCACATTAAAACCTGGATCAAATTCCAGGCTGATCCGGTCGATCAAGGCAATATTTCGAACCACTATCTGCTGTAACAAACCTCTACCCCCTCAGCTGACGGAGCCTTTCCATAATGATTCCGGTCTGTTCCTTGGAACGGATCACGGCGATAATCGTGTTATCCCCGGCGACGGTTCCTACCACTTCCGGCCATTCCAAATCATCAAATGCTGCGGCAACGCCCTGGGCGCTTCCGCTCATCGTCTTAATCACCAATATATTTTCGGCAGCATCCACCGCCACCACGGCATCTTCCAACATCCGTTGGGCCCGCCGCATCACATCGGCAGGCGTCCGATCCTGCGGCAAAGCATACCGGTAACCCCCATCCAATGTCGGCGTTTTAATGAGGCCCAACTCCTTAATATCCCTTGACAGAGTGGCCTGTGTCACCATAATTCCCTGATTCTTAAGGGCTTCGCCCAATTCTTCCTGAGTGCTGACTACATTATTTTTTATTAACGATACAATCATCGCTTGACGTTCAGTTTTCATCCGGTTCCCCAACCTTTCAAATCCGCCCCTCTTTCAAACGCAAACGTAGTGCTTCAAATAATCCCTGATCATCATAACGCAACAACCGGGTGCACCGGCTGGCCTTACTGATACGGATTTCATCCCCTGGCCTTACCGCCAGCCCGTTATGGCCGTCTGCTGTTAAAGTGCCATCCGCCTGATCCGGTGCTAATTTCACTTTGATCTCAGCCTTTTCACTGAGAACCAACGGCCGGGCATATAGCGAATGGGGACATATCGGCGTCACCAAAATAGCCCGGGCCCGGGGATCTACGATAGGCCCGCCGGCGGAAAGAGAGTACGCCGTCGAACCGGTGGCCGTTGCCACAATTAACCCGTCTGCCGGATACGTCGTAAAAAATTCTCCGTCAATCCAGGTTTCCAACTTAATCATCGTCGCAAACGCATTGCGGTTTACCACCATTTCATTGAGAGCAACCAAACGGGACAGCAATTGGCCTTCCCGATAGACCTCCGCCTCCAACATGGTCCGGTCCTCAAACTGATAATGACCGGCCCGGAGATGATCCAAGGCCTCTTCCAATCGATGACTCTCCACCCGCGTTAAAAACCCCAGATGGCCAAGGTTAACTCCTAAAAGGGGGATTTCTCTGGGATATACCTGCCGGGCTGCGCTAAGCATCGTCCCGTCTCCCCCGAGAACCACAACTAATTCGATATCATCCCATAACGCCTCCGAAGCCCGGCCGTATTGGGGATACCCTACCCGGTCCGCCATCTCCCGGCTGAAAACCGGATGAAATCCCCGTTCCAATAACAATTGAACCAATCGTCCAGCCAACTCCATGGCATGCGGCTTCATCGGGTTCGGAAAGATTAAAAGTTTCTTCATCAAACACCCCTGCTAAAGAGCATCCTATTCCAGTATAAATTCCGTACAAAAATAATTTTTCCTGCCATCACCGCGGGTCATTTATCCCAAGTATTTCACCGGTTTAAAAAGACACACTATGAATATCAATCGTTACGGAGTCAACGTCAATGGATAAACAATCTCCTGTTTCCGATTATACCCAAAAAAATACTTGGCGCCAATGGGTAAACCTATTCTTACATCAGTTAACAACCGAATTAACGGCCCAAGGCATCACGCCCGCCGCTGATATTTCCCAATCCAGCCCTGAAGCATCACCGTCCCTTTCACTCCAAGCTGCCCGGTTGATCAACTTCTTAAACAAACCCTTTTTTTGGGGCGGTATCGTCTTTTTGGGCTGGCTTATCGTTAACCCTGTGGTAATCTCCAGCTTTCCGTCGATCACCCAGATTGTAGATCCATGGGAAAATATCATCGGCTCGACTGTCGTCGGATACTGGACCAATTGGCTTGCCATTAAAATGCTTTTTTATCCCCGCCGCCCAAACCGTATCTGGCAAGGGTTAATTCCCGCCCGCCGCCAAACCCTCATCGAGCTTTTGGTGGAAGGGATCTCAGCCAATCTTTTTTCTCCGGCCATCGTAGCGGCCTATTTAAAAAAACATCATGCCTCGGAACGTCTGGCCCATGCTCTCCAAGCCACCTTCGACGCCCCGGAGCTCCGCTCCGCATTTCGCGTTGCGGTCAAACAAGGGATCGCTGATTTCCTAAACCGGCCATCCACAAAGGCCGCTTTAAGTTCTATGCTCGAAGAATGGTTGGACCAATGGAAAGCCCAAACTTTGTGGGAGCTTCCCCTTGAAGCCAGCAAAAAGGCGTGGCAGCCCTCGCTCATTCGGAGAATAATCGCCATCCTGCCGGAAATCAGCCAGTCACTGGATCCTCTTTTAGATCATTTTGAAGCCAAGCTCCATCAAACTTTTCATGGATTGGCCGCAGATCCGGAGAATTTTCAAGAGGAGATCACAGCGCTTGTTGAAAAAGGATTTCAAGCCATTCGCATCGAAGAGATTATTCGCCATCAATTGTCAGCCATGGACGAATCCGAGTTGGAACGCTTACTCACCGCCGGAGTCACCACCGAATTGGTTTTCCTCCAAACCTCCGGCGGCGTCTTCGGTTTACTGGTGGGATTGGCCGTGACCTTCCCGTGGCTGCGATTGGTTTTAGCCGTGACAGCTTTGATTCTTTGGATCATCTATCAGAAAAGCGTCGCCAAAGACTGAGACTGAATATTTGATAAAGGAGACCTTATCATCCATGCATCATCCCTTCCGCCGAAACCTGGAACGTTATGCCATCAAAAATTTAATGACTCATATCGTGGCTTTAAATGCCATCGTCTTTCTGCTGTATCTGTTCGATCCGTCAGGCAGGATCATCTCCCACCTTGAACTGGTACCGTCCATGGTCCGGCAGGGTGAGTGGTGGCGCCTGATCACCTTTGCCTTTATCCCGCCGACCTTCTCCCCGCTTTGGCTCTTCTTTGCGCTCTATTTTTATCATCTGGTCGGCACAACATTAGAACAACACTGGGGCAGCTTCCGGTTTAATCTCTACTATCTCTGCGGCATCGCTGGTACCGCGTTAGCTTCGTTTCTCACCGGCACGGTCGGAACCCCGACCTACCTCAACTTGTCATTATTCCTGGCCTTTGCTAAGCTATATCCCGATTTTGAGCTGCTGCTCTTTTTTATCCTGCCGGTCAAAATCAAATACCTGGCCTGGTTAAACTGGTTTTTCATCGGTTATACCATTTTGCTCCAGCCTTATATCAGCGGGAAAATCGCAGCTGTTGTAGCCCTAATCAACTATTTTCTTTTCTTTGGAAAAGACCTGGTCGGCCAAAACCGCCAAAGACGGCAGGTTTATTACAATCGCCGCCGCTTCCTGGAACAGGAGCCTATCAGGCGGACCATGCACCGCTGCGAAATCTGCGGAAAAACAGAGCTGGACGACCCCAAGCTGGATTTTCGCTACTGTGCAAGCTGTTATGGCGATCACGAATTTTGTATGGAACATTTGGCCAATCATTCCCATCATCAGCCGCCGTCCGACCCCAACCACGCCTGACCGGCGGCCAACCACCGGCTCCCAAAATAAAAAACCAGCTGGATTCAGCTGGTTCTCGGCCGAAACTAACGATGCATCCTCGTTTCCATCATCAGTTTACAGCAAATGACGGTTTTCCTTGTAAACCACATTTTTGAAAAAACGCTCTGGCTCCGCTATGCAACAGATCGGTAGCTACTTCCAAACCGCGGCATTGTTTCTCCTGCAGCTTATCCTTGACAAAATTCACCAAAGCCCGTCCTACGCCCCGTCCACGGAATTCTTCAGTAACCACCAGCTCTTGTATACTGGCCACCTGGCCACAATGATGAAAAACATCGAAGTAGTACAGGGTAATGAAACCGATCACATTATGATGCACATCCGCCACATAAGCTTCCCGGTCACCGGAGGCAAAAAAACTTTTAAAAATCCGGGCAAATTCCCGTTCACAACTCATTCCTTTTCCGACCAACTGTCGATACAACCGAAATACTGCATCATAATCCGATTCAGTCATAGGCCGGATTTGTAATCCTATAGGTAACAAACGCATTAATTTTCACCTCCTCAATACTTCATCATCCGGAGCTTTCATGACAGAGCCACGACTCTTCTATATATAATATCGGCAACATATTCTTTTTTTACACCGGAAAATCTAAATTCAACAATCTTGTAATATATTGTAAATATATTACAACGGAAATTGCAAAATGACAATGTAAAAACGCCCCGATTTCGGGGCGTTTACAAAACTTTCATCAAAACTTACGATTATCGATAACTCGCTTGGCCTTTCCGACACTCCGTTCAATGCTTCTCGGCTCAACCAGCTTCACTTTGACGGAGATATTAAGCAGCGAATCAATCTTATGTTTGATTTTCTCCGTCAAATCCTCCAGATCCCGCAAATTGCCGGTAAAAATCCGCTCCGGTACTTCCACTCGGACCTCCAACGTATCCAAATGGCCGATTCGGTCGACAATCAGCAAGTAATGAGGATCAACCTCTTCGATCTCCATTAATACGCTTTCGATCTGAGACGGGAAAACATTGACGCCACGGATGATCAACATATCATCAGAACGGCCCAGAGTTTTCTTCATCCGAACCGTTGTCCGGCCGCAAGCACACTTCTCGTAATGAAGCGATGTAATATCCTTGGTGCGGTACCGGATGATCGGTAAGGCTTCTTTGGTTAACGCCGTTATCACCAATTCGCCCTCTTCACCGGGGCCTTTCACCTCACCGGTTTTCGGGTCAATGATCTCCGGAATAAAGTGATCCTCCGCGATATGCAAACCGCAAAACTCGGTACATTCTCCGGATACCCCCGGACCGATCACTTCGCTCAATCCGTAATTGTCCGTAGCAACGATTCCCCACGCTTTTTCCAGCTCTTTTCGCATATTTTCGGACCAAGGCTCTGCTCCGAAAAGCCCGACCCGGAGTTTTAACTGATCGAGAACACCCATTTCCCGGGCAACTTCTGCCATATGTAGTGCATACGACGGCGTTGCAACCAGGGCCGTACTCCCAAAATCCCGCATAATCTTGATCTGACGTTCGGTATTACCGCTGGATATCGGAACCACCGTGGCTCCCACTCGCTCCATGCCATAATGAAGGCCGAAACCACCGGTAAATAATCCATATCCGAAGGAAATTTGAACAATATCATCACTGGTGACTCCGGCAGCACTGACAAAACGGGCCACCAAATTGGACCAGGTCACTAAATCATTTTTGGTATACCCCACCACCGTTGGAATTCCGGTGGTCCCGGAAGATGAATGGATCCGGACCACATCCTTCATCGGTACGGCAAACATGCCGAAGGGATAATTGTCGCGTAAATCATCTTTCACCGTAAACGGCAGTTTCGCCAAATCTTCCAAATGCTTGATATCCCCCGGCTTCACACCGGCTTCATCAAATTTGCGGCGGTAAAACGGCACCTGCCGGTAGACCCGCTCCACCACTGTCTGTAAACGTTCCAGTTGCAAACGGCGGATGGCATTCCGGTCCATACATTCCCACTGAGGTTCCCAAATCATCACTTGTTCCTTCTTTCATTCCATGATGTATTTTTATGCTTCGGTTTTGGTCGCCGCTGCCAGAGTCTTGACCGGTTCAAATTCTCCAAATACCGTCTGAATATGAGCGGCATCGAACTTCTTTGTAAACAGACTCACCAACGGTACCACGACCAAAGGAATAAACATAGCTACTGAACTTACCAGCGGCGAGACACTCTCCGAAGGGAACAATTGGCTTCCGACCACAGAAACCATAACTCCGGAAACTAATCCGGCCCAGGCTCCGGCTTTGGTCGTCCCTTTCCAGAACAAGCCGTAAATATACGGGGCTAAAAATGCACCGGAGATGGTTCCCCAGGAAAGGCTCATCAACTTAATGATAAAATCCAATTTAAAAATGGCCACCAGGATCGAACAGATGATAAACAAACCGCAGAATAAACGCATAACCGTGATGGAATGCTTTTTATCCATTTGCGGATAGAAGACCCCTTGAATCAAATCAATGGTCAAAGCGGAACTGGAGACCAACACCAACGATGACAGCGTCGACATGGAAGCTGAGAGCACCAACAAAAGAATGATAATCAACAGATATTCCGGCATGGTCCGTTCCAACAACTGCGGAATCAACACATTATAGGCCGGGTTTCCGGCAGCATCTGCAGGCACTTCGTTATAAAACAGATGGACGGTGGAACCGACGCCATAAGCTGCTCCGGCAATAATCAGCGCAAACATCGTCGCGACGATCATTGCGGTTTGAATCACTTTTTCATTTTTGATGGCGTAAAATTTCTGCACCATCTGCGGCATACCCCAAACGCCCACACAGGTCATTACCACCAGCCCCAGCAAAGGCAGCCAGTTATCGGGGATCATCTTGCTTAAGGACGGATCAACCTTCGCCAAATTGGATAGGAAATTGCCAAAACCGCCAACCTCCGGTTGATTGAAGACGTTTCCGACCATCAGAAAGACTCCGGCCAACATAATTAGGCCTTGAATAAAATCAGTCAACGCCACGGCAAAATAACCGCCCAACACCAAATAAATTCCGGTTAAAATGATCATCACGATCAACGAGAGCTGATAATCGATTTTCAATACATTTTCAAACAAGAAACCCAAACCGGTAAAAACCGATCCGCAATACGGAATGAGGAAAATAAAAATTAAGGCAGCAGAAACAATTTTGAGCCCTTTACACTGATATCGGGCTTCCAAAAATTCCGGCATGGTCATCGCCCCAAGTTTGGTCGTCATCGCCCGGGTCCGCTTGGCCAATACTTTCCAAGCGAGCCAACTGCCAACCACCGCATTGCCAATGGCGATCCATAGCGTAGAGATACCGAACCCCCATCCCAACTTACCAGCATACCCAATAAAAATGACGGCCGAAAAATAGGTCGTACCATAAGCAAACGCCGAGATCCAAGGCCCCACGTCTCTTCCTCCCAAGAAAAAGTCCGCAGTGGTCTTAGTCCGGCGCATCGAATAAATACCTATTCCAATTAAAAGTGCAGCAAAAAGCAGAATCGCTGCCCAACGAAATAAAGTGATACCCATGAGATCCATCCTTCCTTTCCTTCCGTTATGATACCGCTCTACACATTCCTACCCGAATTGCAGCTCGCAATTCGTTCTACCGGTCTACCACTTTAACGGGATTTGCATCTTCGCCCGTAAAGCATAAAATACCACTAATTTTTATTCTGCATTTTTCAAAATATTCCTGCCGTTTATAAAAAAAATTACGGGAGGTAATCACCGCCCGCTTCACTCCAGCACCAGAACTGCAGTATGTTCAAAACCATAATCCCCATCGCCATAATCATCCAAAAACTCCGGCAAAAGATATGCCCGAAGAGTTGCCTTTTTATCCTTCACCCGTATAAAGCCGACTTTATGATAAGCCCGAATCGCCCGGATATTTTTCTCCGAAGGGCGGATCAGAAACTTCTCAATTCCCAATTCGGATCGTAAATACTCCACCAATTTCTTTAATGCGGCCGTTCCATAACCTTTTCCGCAATACTCCAACCGATTCAGCCAGATATCCAATTCTGCCGCATTTGGGATCAGATGAAAACAGGCATAACAAAGGCAGCCAATCTCGGCTTGATCGTTGGTAATAATCATGACTCCGCCACGCTTTCGATGTTCCGGCTGATAATAAAAATCCTCGAAATCCCGATGAAACTGATCCCAATCAGGAATCGGGTTTTCCGGGTAATCTGGAACTCCCATATGTAATCCGGCAGTATCCGACAGACAGAGCCATTCGTAGGTTTTATACTTTTCCTCGAGGGTTGCATGTCTGATCAGAACATATTCGGCCAGCTTCTCCACGCCCTCTTCCCGGGCGTAACGGACAAAGGCCCGGATTCGGATATCGTGCGATTCCGAAAACATATCCTGTCCACTACATTCCCAACAGCCCTCAATTCCCCGTTCTACACAACAGTTATAATGATAACAACCGTTTTGCGATAAATGCCTGCTGCAACCGTTATGATCCGATTTACATCCTTTACAAGCGTCCTTCAAATGACACAGACTGCATACCAGGCCACAGTAACCAATATTCCGGGCAACCTCAGAAATAGTCGCCATTTTTACCTCCTTTTTAAGATAAAAACTTTCCGATCATGATCTATATCTCAATTTCCACATATGGATATTTATTCCTGCGTCTGACTTAAAGCATCGTTAATAGAGTTAAAAAGAGATGTCTTACAGACAACAAAAAACCGCGACCTTCGTCGCGGTTTAACTCTTAAATAAATGGTGCGCCCGACAGGAATCGAACCTGTGCACCTGGCTCCGGAGGCCAGTGCTCTATCCTCTGAGCTACGGGCGCGCGTTCAGCAAATAATATTCTACACCATCACAGGACATTTGGCAAGAAAAATCTGAAGCTCAATACTGATAAATTTATGGAAATGAGATCAGGAGGAGTCAGCAGTTAAAAGACAAAAGTATTGAGTACTGTGAACTGTGTACTTATCAATGGAACCCAAGGCCCGAAACTATCTCCTGTCTACTGTCTACTGACTCCTCATCCCCAACAACCTTTCAAATTCTGCCACCTTCGCCTCATCGGTCCGGATATCATCGTAAAATAAGGGGCTGTCCCAGCCAAGTTTTTTCCATTTTTCTTGAGCCAGGCTATTATAAGGCAGTATCTCCACCTTCTCCACACTTGGGATACGGGATATGGCCTTTTTCAGCCCTTCAGCCGCTTCCGGTCCGTCGGTCCAGCTGGGAATCAGCACGTAACGAATCCATACCGGCGTTGTCGCACGGGATAAAACTGCCAGTTTTTCTTCCAACTCGTTGACTGTCAGCTGAGATACCCGAGTAGGTTCCAATGGATGTTTAATGGAGAAAAGCACCAGATCAGCCCCACGAACGGCTTCCTCAAAATGCAGCGGGGAACCCCAGCCCGAAGTATCCAACGCCACATGCCAGCCTTCTGTTTTCGCCTGGCGAATCAATTCCATCGTGAATTCAAACTGGGCTAACGGCTCTCCTCCGCTGATGGTCAACCCCGGATTGGGCAGAAAGGGCCGAAACCGATCGATCCGGCGCAGCAGCTCATCGATGGGTATTTCCATTCCTTTTTGCCCATCCCACGAATCCGGGTTATGACAGAAAATGCACCCGACCGGACAACCTTGTAAAAAAATCACACATCGGCTTCCCGGGCCGTCCAAGGTACTGAAACTTTGAATCTGTTGAATTCGCCCCACCGGAACACCCCCGCTTTTCTAGTTAAGACAGTTGAGACAGTTGACAGTTAAGAAGGATAAAGGGTACTGGGTACTAGGTGCTGGATACTAGGTTCTATGCTTTAGGTTCCAGGTTCTAGCTTTTATGTTTAGGAAGAAACGCGAACGCGTTCCCTCCATCACCCAGAACCTAGAACCTAGGATCTCGAACCCTATAACTGCACGAAACGAAGAACGAGAATTAGACCTCACCCCGGCCTCCTCCTAAAGGAGAGGGTCCGAGCCCGAAACGACAGTTAATCTCTATATGCTGTGTATTGTGAACCGTGCACCCGTAAAAACAACTATCCACTGTACACTGTCAACTGTTAAGTTACTAAGCCTATTCACATCCGCTCATATATCGTCCGCTCAATCACTTCCATCTGCTGTTCTTTACTGAGCTTGGTGAAATGAACAGCGTAACCGGACACCCGGATGGTGAGGTTGGGGTAGAGTTCCGGATGCTCCATGGCATCGATCAAGGTTTCCCTACTGTAGACATTAACATTCATATGGTGGCCGCCGGAACCGAAATACCCGTTCAACAGATTGACCAGATTGTGAATCCGCTGCGGCATATCTTCACCCAATGCCCGCGGTGTGATGGAAAAGGTATAAGAGATACCGTCCCGGCAAACTTCATAGGGAAGCTTTGCTACCGAACGCATAGCAGCAATCACTCCGGAAAGCTCCCTGCCATGCATCGGATTGGCGCCGGGTGCGAAAGGTTTCCCCCGCTCCCGGCCATCCGGCGTTGCACCGGTTTTCTTTCCGTAAACCACATTGGAGGTAATCGTTAATACTGAGAGGGTCGGTACCGCATTACGATAAATGGGCTGTTCCGACAGGGAATTGTAGAAATAGCGCAACACCCGGACCGCCAATCCGTCCACCCGGTCATCATCATTGCCATAACAAGGGAAATCTCCTTCGATCTCAAACCGTTCGGCAATTCCCTGTTCATTCCGGATGGCTTTCACTTTAGCGAAGCGGATGGCGCTTAAGGAATCCGCCACCACCGAAAGCCCTGCCACTCCAAACGCCATATGTCGATGAGGATTGGAATCAATCAAAGCCATCTGGACCCGCTCATAATTGTACTTATCATGCATATAGTGGATGCAGTTCATCGTCCGGCTGTACAACACCGAAAGCCATGTAAGAACCCGTTCATAATTGCTCCATACTTGATCCCACTCCAAATATTCGCCGGTAAGTTCCGGAACATCCAGCACCTGTTCGCCGGTGAGCTCGTCGCGGCCGCCGTTGATGGCGAGCAGCAACGCCTTGGCCAAATTAACCCGGGCTCCAAAAAACTGCATATCCTTGCCAAGGCGCGTGGCTGACACGCAGCATGAGATCCCATAGTCATCCCCGAAGATGGGACGCATCAAATCGTCATTTTCAAACTGAATCGCCGACGTTTCGATGGCCGTCCGGGCGCAAAAATCCCGGAACGGTTTGGGCAAGCGCGAGCTCCAGAGAACCGTCAGGTTCGGTTCAGGCGCAGTCCCAAGATTTCGCAGGGTTTGCAGCCAGCGATAATCGGTCTTCGTCACCAGCGGCCGGCCGTCATCGGCCATACCGCCGAGGGATTCAGTGACCCAAGTTGGATCGCCGGCAAAAAGCTCGTCATATTCCGGCGTACGTAAGTGCCGGACCAAACGCAGTTTAATCGTCAGTTGGTCAATTAACTCCTGAGCTTCGGTCTCCGTCAAGGTTCCTTCATCCAAATCCCTTTGGATATAAATATCCAAAAAGGGACTGTTATGACCGAAGGACATGGCTGCACCGTTTTGCTCCTTCACTGCACACAGATATGCCATATACAGCCATTGAACCGCTTCCCGGGCATTACTGGCCGGCCGGGTAATATCGCACCCGTATGCTTTACCCAATTCGGCCATCCGCTCCAATGCCCGAATCTGATCGGCAATATCCTCCCGCAGGTGAATGGTGGTATCATCCACGTTATCCAAAGCGTAAAGATCTTTTTCTTTTTCCTGACGCAAAAATTCAGTACCGTAAAGCGCAACCCGGCGATAATCGCCGATTAACCGCCCCCGTCCGTAGGCATCGGGAAGTCCGGTAATAATGCCCAATCTCCGGGCCTGCCGCATGGCCGGAGTATAAATGCGGAAAATAGCTTCATTTTGCGTCCGGCGAAAACTGGTAAATATCTTGGCCATCTGCGGATCGGGTTCAACGCCTCTGGCTTTGCAGGCAGCCTCCACCATTCGCCAGCCACCCCACGGATTCACCATCCGTTTCAACGGCTCATCAGTTTGCAAACCCACGATCACTTCATTTTCCCGATCAATAAATCCGGGTTTCCAGGCTGTTATCCCGGCCACCCGTTTGGTATCGATGGCCAACACCCCACCGACCTGCTTCTCTTTCTCCATCAATTCCAAACATCGGTTCCATACCCGTTGGGTTCGTTCGGACGGACCGGACAAGAAACTTTCGTCCCCATAATAAGGCTGATAGTTATCCCTGATAAAATCCGCCACATCCACCCGGTTTCGCCAGCCATCCCCCTTAAATCCTCGCCATGGATCCATCAATATCTACCTCCTCCAATGGTTTTGATGCATTGTCACAAATACCAATCAAAGGAAAACAAAAACCGCCTGGACATATTCTGCCCAGGCGGTCGACAATTCTTACTTCCCTGTACTCCCTCGTGGTTATACCCACTTTTCCGCCAGTCATACAGGTGCTATACTTTAATTATAATTCTTAACGGCCGGAAGTCAAGTCTTTCATAGCAAATCATTCCAAAGGAGGATTACCCCTTGTCGAATCACACTTTAAAACAGCGATTCTGGGAGATTGATTTCTGGCGCGGCATTGCATTAATCATGATGTTAATTTTTCATTTTTTAGTCGACTTCGAAATGATCAGCGGCGAAAATCTCCGTCTGGATTACGGTTTTTGGAGTTATTTCCAAAAGGCTACCGCTTTTCTTTTCCTGGCCATTGTAGGCCTTTCACTAAAGATCGCCTTTAACAGCGGAAAATTAACCTTTCACCACGCCCTTCGCCGTGGCCTGAAGATTTTTTTATGGGGATGTCTCATCACTTTGGTGACAAAGATAGCGTTGACGGACGGAGCCATCGTTTTTGGCGTGCTGCATCTGATCGGTACCGGAACGATTTTGGCATACCCCATGTTAAGATATAAGAAAGTCAATCTCTGGCTTGGCCTCATCATTGTCATCATCGGTTATTATCTGGACCGGATGTCCTTCCCATTCTATTTTCTATTCTGGCTGGGTTTTGTGCCCAGAGGCTTTTATTCCCTGGATTATTTCCCGCTCTTTCCATGGTTTGGCCTGATTTTATTAGGTATTTATTTCGCTGATCTGCTTTACCCCGGCAATCAACGTCGCTTTCCTGTAAAAGAACAGCCTTCTCCAGGTCTCATCCGATGGATTTCCATCCTTGGCAGACATACACTCCCTATTTACCTCATCCATCAACCCCTCTTCATGCTTTTAATTTACTTAGCTATCTACGGATGGGGATCCCCTCACTAGAAAGCAATCCCTGCCCAGTTGGCATATTTTTTGTCTCCGCTGCCCGGAGTCACCAGGATCCAAGCCGGATTATCCGGCACATCCAGGCTTCCGTCCCATCGAATGGCGTAAATATCCTGCCTGGACGAGAAGGCGATATCCGCTGAAAAAAAGAGCAAATTTCCGTCATCTGACCAACATGGATGGGTATGGGTGTCAGCTAAAGGTTCCCCAACGGTCAATCCAATGAATTCCTGAGGCCGCTCCGACGTCAACAAATAAATACGGTGGCGTTTGTCCGTATCCGTCCAAGCTTCCACCGCCAGACGCCAATCTGCCCCATTACTTGCAGGATGCCAACTAGGATGGTTCACTTTTCCCTGAAACGGATGGAGCGTCTCCGTCCCACTCTGCAAATCAAAGATATACAGCTTATAGTTTTTGATGTAAGCGATTCGGCTGCCGTCGGGACTGATCACCGGGCTATCTCCGCCTGTGGTAATCAGCTTCGTCTCTTTCGTTTGACGATCACAAAGATAGATACCCCATACTTTTCCGGTATATGAGCGAAAAACCACCCGGTTTCCCAGTCGATCCACCGATGGATGGCTACTGTTATCCATCCCGGGCAAAAAGCGCTCTGCCGCCTCTGCCGGCATTCCCAATGTAAGTACATAAATATCGGTCCGGCCGTCGCTCCGTCCAGCATCTGATTCAAATAACACCTGATTCGGAGGTAAAAACACCGGCATCCCTTCTGAAGCAGCCGTCGCCATCACCGCATAATACTTTCGGGTCTCCAGATTTAAATAGTACACATCGTTTCCGGAACCTTGTCGATAACTATGATAAAGCAATCCGCCTCTTAACGGTTGCGGTTGAAGTTTAAATTCCCAAGTTTCGCCTTTTCCAACATGTTTTTTGATACTTACCTGCCGTTGATACCAAGGATGTTCCAGCACGATAGAATAGGTTCCCGGCGGCAACATCCCAAAGGCGAACTCGCCCTTACGCCCGGTTTCAATCGGGTCATAGCCTTCGATGAATACCCTAACCCCCGGAATACCGACCTCCGTCAAACTGTCAATAACTTTCCCCTGAAAATCCCCGCTCGTCGGCTTTGGCATATGATCTTTGCCCAAACATCCGTGAAACCCAAAGATTAAACATCCTATCAGCAGAAACTTGATGTAAAGCTTAACCATTCTTGGAATCTCCTCCTTTCTGGAAAATTTCTCCATTTAAGGTTGAAATCCTTTAACGGGAGAAAAAATAAGTCTGTTGCTTTTTCAAGCAACAGACTGGATTAAAGGAGGATATAAAAAAACTTTTAAGAGTTACTCTTAAAAGTTTATAGTTAAATATGGAGCGGGAAACGGGACTCGAACCCGCGACATTCAGCTTGGAAGGCTGACGCTCTACCAACTGAGCTACTCCCGCGTCACGTGCAAAATAGATTATACACCCTAAACTTCCAAAGGTCAAGATAAAATATTCAATTTTCTTCATCCATTATCTGGTTTTGATTCTCCATAAACTCCTTTTCAGTCATTATCCGGGCACCGGATTCCAGAAGCAACGCCATAGCAACCCCGTTGCCGGAACGCAGCGAACCCGAAAAGCTGCCGTCATAGATTTGCCCCAAACCACAGGATGGACTATTGGCTTTGGTAATCACCCAATCCGGTTGATGCTGTTGATATAAAGCAAGGCTCTTCCGGGCGCCTTCACAAAATGCATCGGTTCGATCAATGCCCTTTCGATCAACCACCCGGGCCCGACCCTTCCAAACATCTTCTCCAGTCCCATTTTGGATCTCCGCCGGCGGCCGGGGAATGGGCAGCCCTCCGGCACACTCCGGACAAAAGGGAATGATCTCTGCTTTTTCTCTAAGATCGCAAAGCGCAGCAACGGGCTTCGAACCGCCGTCATAGCGGCAAGGTTCTCCCAGCAAACAAGCACTGACCATCAGTTTTTTGACCATGAGTTACCTCGACAGTTTCAATTATTACTTATATTATCTTATATCAAGACAACCGGCTTGTTTGCCGGTTGTTCCTATTATACCTCACGATTCATCAATTCTTCAATTTTTTTAAGAACCTCTTTAGGTTTCATAACACCTTCAATGATCACCGGCGAGGATCCCCCTTCTTCAAGCAGAAATTCAATATTGCCAATACCCAGTATTTTCGCAAGCATCGACTGCTTCATCCGAACTTCGGCAACGACTCCCCAGGGAATTTGACGACTCCTGTTTGACGAGTCAATAAGAACAATTCCCATATTCGTAATCCGGTACAAGCTCGGCAAAGGTACACCAAACCAGGTTTGCCTTCCAGCGAGAAAAGTCGTTTCAACCGTCTGTACCGGTTCCGGTCCTAAAACCGGTTCTGTATCAGAAAAAAGATCTTCAGACAGATTTGGTTCTGATACAGGTTCAGAATCAAGTGTATCATCGCCCGATATCGGTGGTTCTTCCGGTAAAGATTCGGCCGGAAATTCCCCTTCCAATCCTAACTGCTCTTCTCCCTGCAACGTAGGTTCCTCGGTCTCAGTGCAGACAGGATCAACCGAATCCTCTTCCTTCTCCTGTACCATCTCGTCCTCAATGGTGTCCAACATCATTTCATTTTCTGCCCTGGTATTCCCTTCAACTGGGCCCTCTTCAAACAGCCGGTGAGATTCACTTGTTCCTTCTGTACCTTCTATTATATTTTCCGGCTCCTGCTTACCAGTCACCGGTTGGTTCATAGCTGATGACATTCCCAAAAAATCAAACTCCGAATCCGCCATCCGTTTTTCGACGATCGTCTCTTTCATAAAGGATTCTGCTTTCGCCAAACGCGGCGTAGGTTTCTCATAGGAAAAATGATACCCGTCGATCGCAACCTGAACGGAGGTAGGTTTGATCAACCCTTTCCCCAGATGGTTATCTTCGTCGCTTTTCGCTTCTCCCTGAAAACCGAAGATCATCGTATTATTCTCCGGCACAGACCTTTCCACCGCTAGGTCTGCCATACTAGCAGAAACCGCCGTTTCTTCAGGCACTTTCATTGCATTTTTACCATTTGCCGTTTCATTTCCACCATTCTCCGGCGCCACACCACTGTCAGCCGCCTGAGTTGTAACCCTCTCGTTTTCACCGTTATCATTGGGAAAGGCTTCATTGGGATTCAAATTTCCATTATCCGGGCAATCAGGCATCTTCATCACCTCTCTGGAGGTTTTTTCATCACGGGCATAGACCAGTTCCTGAACCGACCTTTTCAAACCGAGTTCCTTTACACTAAATATATTGCCAACCCTGAAAAATATGACAATACAGGATGAGAGTCACCAAATATCCGGTTATCACGATATGCTATAATAAGAAAAAAGACGGAGCTGCAGATATAATGATTAAAGTTACGAATCATCCATGGATCAAAAATGCGGTTATATTAACCTTAATCATCATTACCACTCTGTTTTCGATTGAGTTTTTTGCGAAAACATCCTTTGATTATGATTCATTTTCCTTTACGATTCAGTCCAAAATCAGTGTAGCGGGAGGTACCATCCTTGAAATACCGCCCGTTGGTCAACTGTTTTTAAAATCCCACCATACTCCTTGGCAGTTAGTGATTACCTTAAATGAAATTAACTTTAATAAACTGGAGCAACAATTGACTTCTCTGGCCTCTAAAGAAGAATTACTAGATTTATTTCAGATAGAAGTCAAAAAAGCACTTTTCGCCTTTATCGGTTCGGTTTTCCTCTGTGGCATTATCGCTACTGCGCTACTCCTTTGCCTATTAAGGATTTATCCTTCCGATCCCTGGTTCGGCCGCGGGCTCTTTGCTTCTGTCCTTGTCATGACCTTATTTATCGGATTAACCGCAGCCACCTACGATCAAAACGCGATTAAACACCCGCAGTATCAAGGCGCATTGGAATCGGCTCCCTGGGCAATGAATTTGGTCTCTATGAGCCTGGACAATATTGAAGTGCTTGGCAGCAGTCTTCGTAAAGTCTCCGAAGGTTTGCCTATGCTATACAAACAAGCCGTCCAAATCCAAAACATGGGAGAACTTCAGCCTGATCTTGCGGTTCTCCACGTATCGGATATTCACAACAACCCGGCAGCTTTCGAATTCATTCAGGAACTGGTGGCCAATTTCAACATCAAACTGATCATTGATACGGGTGACGTAACCGATTACGGGACAGCATTGGAAGCCGACATTGTTTCAAATATTGAAAAATTTAAGATTCCTTATGTTTTCATTCCCGGAAACCATGATTCGCCGTTAATCATCGAGCGGTTAAAACAGATAAAAAACGTTCGGATTATCGACAAAACCACTGAAACCATTGCCGGGCTAACCATCGCCGGGATCGGCGATCCTGCCGCGGATAGTTTCAACTCCGATGTATCTCCCACGGAAGTGATGGATGCCCGTCGGACAGATCTCAATGAATACTTGGCCTCACTCGAACAGCAGCCGGATATTGTCGCTGTTCACAACCGGCAACTGGCGAAGGATATCATTGGAAAATACCCGTTAATCTTGCACGGCCATGATCATAAATATAATTTAAGCATTGTTAACGGAACCATCCTCCATGATGCCGGAACCACCGGTGCTGCCGGCATCCGGGGACTGACGGCCAAAGGAGTACCCTACAGTGCCGCCATTCTCTATTGGAAAAAGACAGAGGACGGCAGTTGGAAACTTCAGGCCATCGATTCCATCAAAGTAAATGGAACTGAAGGACGTCTGACCATCGACCGTCATAGTTATAGCTGACATTTTGAGCAATTGAAGATTATTGACAATTTAAAAAACCCGCCACAGGCGGGTTTTTACTCTTATTTACTATTCACCTTTTTCAACAGCCGTTCCCGTTCGCTTTTGTCCAGCACTTTCTTACGAAGCCGGATCGATAGCGGAGTCACTTCAACCAATTCATCATCCTCGATATATTCCATGGCCTGCTCCAGGCTGAAGCGGATCGGCGGCGTCAATCGCATAGCCTCATCGGAACCGCTGGCTCGCATATTCGTCAAGTGTTTTTTCTTGCAAACATTCACATCCAAATCGTTTTCCCGGCTGTGTTCCCCAACGATCATTCCGGTATACACTTTTTCACCGGGAGATATAAACAATCTGCCCCGATCTTCCACATTATAAATCCCATAGGTAGTGGCTTCCCCGGTTTCAAAAGCGATTAACACCCCGCGCCGTCGGCCGGTGATCTCCCCTTTCCAGGGGCCATAATGGTCGAAAATATGATGCATAATGCCTTCGCCTTTGGTATCGGTCAGAAAATCGGAGCGAAAGCCGATCAACCCGCGGGCAGGAATCAAAAACTCCAATTTCACATTGGCGCCCATCGGCTGCATATTGATCATATCCGCCCGACGCATTCCAAGATTTTCAATGATTTTCCCCGAACATTCTTCCGGAACGGTGATAAACAGACGCTCATAGGGTTCATAGGTCTCTCCGTTAACCTGTTTTAAAATCGGTTCGGGTTTAGAGATCTGGAACTCAAAACCTTCTCTCCGCATCAACTCAATTAAAATTGCCAAATGCAATTCGCCACGGCCGGACACACGAAAAACATCGGGCGAATCGGTCTCTTCCACCTTCAGACTGACATTGGTTTCCATCTCTTTGAACAATCGCTCCCGTAAATGCCGGGATGTAATATACTTCCCTTCCCGTCCGGCAAAGGGACTATTATTCACCATAAACTCCATTGTCAGAGTCGGCTCGTCAATGGTTAGCAATGGCATCGGCTGCGGATTTTCCGGGTCGCTGACAGTTTCCCCAATATTCACCTGACCAATCCCTGCCAAAGCAACAATATCGCCAGCTCCCACTTCAGAAGCTTCCACCCGTTTCAGCCCTTCATAGGTCCATATCTTTCCGATCTTAATCAGTTCCTGACTGCCGTCCTGTTTACATATGCTGACCATCTGTCCGGCACGAATCGTTCCATTATATATTCGTCCAATCCCGATCCGGCCTACATAATCATCATAGTCTAACGTCGTAATCTGGATCTGAAGAGGCTTCTCCGGATCACCGGAAGGCGTCGGGATCGCCTCTTTAATCATTTTAAAGAGTGGAAGCATATTTTTTCCCTGTTCATCCGGTTGTTCAACCGCAATTCCCAGCCGCGATGAAGTATAAATTACCGGAAAATCTAACTGCCAATCATCGGCTTCCAATTCCACAAAGAGATCAAAAACTTCATTTAATACTTCATCCACCCGGGCATCGGGACGATCGATTTTATTAATGACCACGATCAGTTTTAAACCGGCTTCCAACGCTTTACGCAGCACAAATTTGGTTTGGGCCATCGGTCCTTCGAAGGCATCCACCAAAAGCAGCGCTCCGTCCACCATCCTGAGGACCCGTTCTACTTCACCGCCGAAATCAGCATGTCCCGGTGTATCCACAATATTGATCTTTACATCTTCAAAATAAACGGAAGTGTTTTTGGAGAGAATAGTAATACCCCGTTCTCGTTCCAAATCATTATTATCCATCACCCGCTCCACAATCCGCTCATTTGCACGAAAAGTGCCGGATTGCTTCAGCAGACAATCCACTAACGTCGTTTTGCCATGATCCACATGGGCGATAATCGCCACATTCCGAATGTTCATCGGTTTTAGCATTTTTCCACCTGCTCTGTCCTTAAAAGTTCAAGCAATATACCATTTAATTATTAAATCATTATTTCCGGACAAATACAATCCACTCATCAAAAATTTAACGCTTACGTTAATTTTAGGCTCTAAAAAGTTGTCTAAATAGAATAGCAGCCCTTTTGGTACACTAGAAAGGACTCTTACCAATTCTAATGAAGAGGTTGCTTTCGTCATGGACAAAAAACTATACCTAACCATATTCCTGCTCTGCCTGGTTCCCTTTATTATGGTCTTGGGAAACTCCATGTTGATCCCGGTATTACCCAGTATTCAAAAAGAACTTCACATCAATGTCGTACGCGTCGGGTTACTGATCACCGTCTTTTCCATTCCGGCCGGCATCGTCATCCCTTTTGCCGGCGTCATCTCAGACCGGATCGGCCGAAAAAAAGTCATGTTCCCGGCCTTGCTGGTCTATGGTATTGGCGGTATCCTGGCCGGGGTTTTCGCAATCATGTTCAAAGAAAAATCCTTTCCCTGGATCATCGCAGCCCGGATCATTCAAGGCATCGGAGCCGGAGGCACTTACCAACTTAGTATGGCATTGGCCAGCGATTTGATCCAATCCAACGAACGCTCCCAAATCCTCGGCTTTTTGGAAGCCTCCAACGGATTGGGAAAAGTCATCAGCCCGCTGGCAGGTGCAGCCATTGCACTCATTGCATGGTACATGCCTTTTTTCGTTTACGGAATACTGGCCATTCCCATTGCCTTTTTGATTCTCTTCTTTGTAAAAGAAAACACCGACAAACTCAAAGAAAATGTACAGCCTCTTCCCGAATATTTAAAGAATCTTCTCAAGATCTTTAAAGAAAAATGGGTTGCCCTGCTCATTTCCTTTCTTGCCGGATTTATGGTTCTTTTTTCCCTTTTCGGCCTGCTCAGTTTCTTCTCGGATATTCTGGAGAAGGAGTTTAAAATGGAGGTTTTTCAGCGGGGATGGGTACTGGCCATTCCCGTACTGGTCATGGCCGTGGTCGCTTTTGTTCTCGGAACGGTGATGCAGAATCAATTGGCAAAAATCCTTAAAATCGCTGTAGTTGGCGGATTAATATTAGTTGGTTGCGGATTAGCCTTATTCTGTCCTTGTAAGAAAACTTTATGGTTTGTAGTGACAGCTACGATATTAGGACTTGGCACTGGTGCCGTATTACCGGCCCTCAACACGCTGATTACGTCGACCGCACCTAAAACCGAACGGGGATTGATTACCTGTTTATACGGAACAGTCCGTTTTTTTGGGGTGGCTGTCGGCCCGCCCCTCTTCGGCTTTGCCGAAAAACTCTCCAAACCGCCTATCTTCTTCACAACTGCGGCCATCTGCGTCGCCATCGCTATTCTCTTTGTCATTTTCGTGAAACCGGAGCAGATTATACCTAAAGATATTCAGAATAGTCAGGGATAGTATTCCATGGTACAGTACACAGTACACAATAGATAGGAGCCGGGAGTCAGGAGACAGGAGATAGTCTAAGTCTAGGATTCCATGGATAGTTCAAGGTACACTTCTCGTTCTCATCTCAGTACTAGTTACTATTAGCAACTTATTTTCTGTATTCCGGCTTCCTCACTGACTATTGTCTTCCAACTCCTGTCTACTCCACTCTTTCAATCCGGTACAAATCCCTCCGGCGATGCTGATAGAGAGGCATATTTTGGCGAACTTCTGCGATACGCCCAAGGTCTATCCCGACTACCTTGACGGTTTCCTCCGCATCTGCCTGCCACAGTATATCTCCCCAGGGACTGACGGCCATCGAGTGGCCATAAGCCGTATAACTGGCAGCGGGATTGCGGGCCGGACTGACAGCAATGACAAAGATTTGATTATCAATGGCCCGTGCCCTGAGTAATGTTTCCCAATGGGCCGGGCCGGTGACCATATTAAAAGCAGCTGGCAAAAACAACATCTGTATTCCGGCATCAGCCAACAGCCGAAAATATTCGGGGAACCGAATATCATAACAAATGCCGACCCCAAACCGGCCATACTCGCTGTCGATCACAGTAAAATCGTTTCCGGGTGTAAAGACAGCCGACTCTTTAAACGTGATTCGGCCCGGAACATCGATATCAAAGAGATGCAATTTCCGATGTTTGCCGATAAGTTGCCCCTTTCGGTCAAAGATAAAGGACGCATTGTAGATTCGGTCCCCATCCCGTTCCGGAATGGAGCCTCCAATGACATAACATTGAAGAGAAACGGCCATCTCCGCAAGAAAACGGACGGTCTCCCCCGTATCCCCTTCCTCTGCAAAAACGGGGAAATAAAGGTTATCATAAGGGCAATTGAACATCTCCGGCAACACCAGAAAATCTGCCCCGCCCTTTCGGGCTTCTTTCATGAGTTCCTCAGCCCGCTTTAAGTTTTCCAATTTAGAATCTGAGACCTTCATTTGACAAATACCGATATTAAACATCATCAATATCCCCTTCGATTACATTTCCTTTTTCTTTCGCTTCCTAAAACCCAATTCCCTCCCAAAAGAAAAAACCACACCGACGGTGTGATCTCTTTCTCATTATTATAACTATTTACGAACTTAGCATTTCGGGTACACAGTGCACAGTTCACAGTGCCCAATTTAGTCATCAGGCGCGAGGCACGAAGAGAGTTGACAGTTTACAGTTTATAGTTGACAGTTTTTTCGGGACCATGATTCACAGTTTCATGGTCATAGGTACTCCTTTTGGATTTATTAACTGTCAACTGTCACACTGTCAACTGTATAACTATTTGACACTGTCCACTGTCAACCATGTAACTGTTAGACAACTGTGAACTGTTTAAATCAGCCCAAAATATCGTCCCCAATTTTTCCAAAATTCATCCATGGTTAATCCTTTAGCTTTCACCCAATCTTCCAAAAGGGCCAACCGGTACTGGACTTTAGGCTTTTGAGTTACTGTCTCCCCTTTAAAAGCCGGGGCATCCGGAGAAAGAAGGCACAATGGCGGATAAAGGATGCACCACCAGTTCCGGCCTTTGCCCTCTCCCACGATCACCCGGAGACTTTTATACTCTCCAGCCCCCAAGGTTCCAAAAGGATATTCCCGCTCTGGAAACATATGGCGGCCAAATTCTGCCCGTACCGGTAAATCCCGGTGATGCTTGGCGATTTCATCTCGGGCTGCTGCTACAATCTGATCTAAATTAGCCCGAATGATGCCCTCGGCTAGAACCGGATCCTTCACATCCAGCAAAAATTTCTCTGTCAACTCGACAATACGGTTACGGATTTGAAGTTTTAGATTTTGATCTACCAACGCATCGCTATTGGCGATCACATGTAACCGAATTAAATTCTTTTGATTATAAGCCTCCAAATTGGATGGCTTCATCCAGGCAAACCCGGAGCTCGCTGTGGCCAATCCCAGAAAAACAGCGATTAATATCGTTATCGTCAAAATCCGGTATCGTAACACGTCACCCATTCCCCCGTCACCTTTACTCGACTTCACTGTCGGAAATATACCGCCTCATATGCTTTAGGGCTGATTTCTCCAACCGGGAAACCTGGGCTTGTGAAATACCGATCTCATCGGCAACTTCCATTTGAGTCCGCCCTTCAAAGAAGCGTTTTTTCAAAATTAGACTTTCCCGTTCATTCAGTTTGGACATGGCCTCTTTGATTGACAGCCCTTCCAGCCATTGGCCATCCAATTGCTTTTCATCACCGATTTGATCCATCACATAGATAGGATCGCCGCCATCATGATAAATGGGTTCAAATAAAGATACCGGTTCCTGAATGGCATCCAATGCAAAGACCACTTCTTCCCGGGGAACATTGAGTTCTGCTGCAATCTCCGCCACTGTCGGCTCTTTCGAATTTTTACTCACCAATGCATCCCGTACTTGCAATGCCTTATACGCAATATCCCGCAGGGAACGGCTGACCCGTACCGGGTTGTTATCCCGCAAATAACGTCGGATTTCTCCGATAATCATCGGTACCGCATATGTCGAAAATTTAACATTTTGAGATAAATCAAAATTATCGATGGCTTTCATCAGTCCAATGCATCCTACTTGAAACAAATCGTCGACATATTCGCCCCGATTGTTAAACCGTTGGATAACACTTAATACTAGACGCAGATTGCCATTGATCAATTCCTCCCTGGCAGACCGTTCTCCATTTTGCATCCTTTCAAGCAATTCCCGCATTTTACTGCCGGAAAGTACTGGCAATTTGGAAGTATTGACTCCGCAAATTTCAACTTTATTGACTAACATTAAGCCTATCACTCCCGATTAACATTCGGCGCCGTCAATATCGATTATTGCCACGGGAGCCAAAAAATATACTTGTATATCTGCAGTCGAAAATGTCAATAATCAATGATTAACCCTGGACATAAATAAAGCCCCTCCTCCTTTCGGAGCGGGGCCATCAAACTTTATTCCAATCGCCAGATCTCTTTTTTCAGTTTGCGGATAATCCGTTTTTCCAGCCGGGAGATATAGGACTGGGATATCCCCAGAAAATCGGCAACCTCCTTTTGAGTCTTTTCAATACCATCTTTCAGACCAAAACGCAACTCCACGATGACCTTTTCCCGATCGGAAAGATGGTCTAATGCATATCCCAAGAGCTTTCGATCGACTTCTTCTTCAATATACTTATAAATCGAATCATTTTCGGTCCCCAAAACATCAGAAAGCAACAGTTCATTCCCGTCCCAGTCGATATTGAGGGGTTCATCAAAGGAAACCTCCGAACGGGTTTTATTGTTGCGACGCAAATACATTAGGATCTCATTTTCAATACACCGGGAAGCATATGTGGCCAGTTTAATTCGTTTCGTCGGATCAAAAGTATTCACAGCTTTGATTAGCCCGATGGTTCCAATGGAAACGAGATCTTCGATACCGACCCCTGTATTTTCAAATTTTCGGGCGATATAAACCACCAATCGCAAATTTCGCTCAATTAGGATAGTTTTAACCGCCCGATCTCCATTGGCTAACCGTTCAAGCAGATAAAGCTCTTCATCATTGGTCAACGGCGGCGGCAAAGCTTCGCTACTCCCGATGTAAGCAATGAGTTTTGGAGCTATCCCAAGCTTCATTAATATACGTAATAAATACATCCTAAACATCAGTGACCATCTTCGAATTTGCCGACTCATCATAGCTCCTCCTTTTTTAAAAGCCCCCGTCATTTAATACGACCGGAGGGATTAATCCCTGATATAGTCCTTCCGGCGAAAGGCGGGACTGATGCAACGCCACTACTACATTGCGGTGCGTTGCCCTTTGATTTTTTTGATAAACCTCTAAAACATCCGGTCGAAAGCCAACCATCATTCCTCCGCTTTGGCCGACCGCATGAAACGGCAACAAACGAAAACGTTTTTCCCATCCTTCCGGTACATCCTGATAACCGCTGAACTGCCCATCAGTCAATCCTTGAGTTAAACGGATAAGCTCCGGCGGTAAAAATGACTGTAATCGGTCCAACTCCACGATCACCACAGGATGTCGCGTCAACGGATCGATCAAGGTATTACCTGTATCTAACAAGGCTGTTAGCTTGACTTCATGGCCATCCCACCGAACCGTTACCGGATAAAGACATACCTGTTCCCAAATTTTCTGATGGATGACTCCCCAGCCTAGTTCGCCCAAGATGAAAATGAACATCAAATGTAGCCAAAAACGCCAACCGAGTCCGATATCCACTTGGAAAAAACGCTGATTGAGACTGTCAACCCCCCAATGGATCCCAGCCAGTAAAAATGAAAGCAAATAAAAATATCCGGCGAGCCGGGTCATCTTTCTTAGCGTGACCGGAAAAAAGACGATCCCGAGCATCATTCCGGGGAGGACCACCATATATAGTAAAGGCGATAAAACCCATGAAAAAAGCAGACCTGATGACACCTGGTACATGAGAACCATAAACTGAAACAATCCTCCCACCAGGCCGCCGATAATATAGCGCCGGAAAGGGGGATAATAGGATGTGATTTGTCCAACCATCCACAACAAGGCAGTATCCTGTATCCATCCAAATAGGCCGCCCAAAAGCGGAGTATCCAAATAGATGGTAACTGTCTCCAACAGTTTCACCGCCTCAACCATATTTTACAAAAAATCACGGAGGATTCCTCTTTAAAAAATCCGACAAACTCCTTGGATATCTCAGTTTTTCTCGATTTTTGCCGAAACATCCCAAAGACGCCAAAAGCGCTCAGGCTATTATTCACCTGAACGCTTTTTTGACTCATTTTCCTATTTCGATATTAATTTTTTACTTTTTCCGTAAAAAGGTAGGTATCTCCAGATCATCCGTAATAAACGGCCGAATCTCTAAATCTTGAGAGATTCGTTTCGGCCGGCGTTGTTCAAAGCCAGTAGCAATGACCGTTACCCGAATTTCATCACCTAGCGTCTCATCGATCACTGCACCAAAGATAATGTTGGCATCCGGATCCGCTGCTTCGGAGATAATCCGAGCTGCTTCATTCACTTCATACAAACCCAGATTACTGCTTCCGGTAATATTCAACAATACGCCCTTCGACCCTTCGATGGAAGCCTCCAAAAGCGGGCTTTCCACTGCCGCTTTCGCAGCAAGCACCGCCCGATCTTCTCCTTTGGCCACCCCGATCCCCATCAGGGCCGAACCTGCTTCGGACATAATGGTTTTCACGTCTGCAAAATCCACGTTGATTAAACCAGTGATGGTAATCAAGTCAGATATGCCCTGAACACCTTGGCGAAGAACGTCATCAGCAATTCGGAATGCTTCCAACATCGGTGTATTCTTATCCACGATCTGCAACAAGCGTTCATTGGGGATGGTGATTAAGGTATCTACGCTATCCTTCAATACAGAAAGTCCCCGTTCCGCCTGCATCATCCGAACCCGGCCTTCAAAGGAAAAGGGTTTGGTAACCACTCCTACGGTAAGAGCGCCGCTGTCCTTCGCAATCTGAGCAATGACTGGAGCAGCACCGGTACCGGTTCCTCCGCCCATTCCGGCAGTGACGAACACCATATCCGCGCCCTGCAAAATACCGGCTAACTCATCTTTACTTTCCAACGCTGCTTGTTGCCCGATTTCAGGATTGGCTCCGGCGCCGAGACCTTTGGTTAACACATCACCGATCCGCAACCGGATATCCGCATTGGAACGATTTAACGCTTGTCCGTCAGTATTGATCGCGATAAACTCGACTCCTTGAATTTTGGCTTCAATCATTCGGTTGATTGCATTGGTGCCTCCGCCACCGACACCAACGACTTTAATATTGGCAAATTGCTGATTGGCAACCTCAAATTCAAGCATATAATAATCCTCCTGTAGATGCATATCCGAATCTTCGATGCATTCGTTTTCTATTATTCAAGGATCTAAATGTCTATTAGTTCCACACTGAATGAAATTCCCCTTCTAACGGGAAAAATTTTTTATTTCAGTAACATTTATGGGCACTAGCGGGAAATCACCGTTGGTATATCCGGTACCCGCAGGTTAATCCCCTTAAACTCATGAAATTTTTCATGGCTGACGATCGCTCTTAAATTAGCGATTTTCGCCTCTAGTTTATCCATGTTGCCCAAGTCCGCCGGTATCCGGCTTGACGATGGCGTCCGCAGATATAGGCGGTAATTTCGAAGATCGATTTCTGTGGTGATTTCCCGTAGCGGTTGATCCATCAGCGCCATAATCGCCAATATTTCATCAAACTTCTTGGCTCTCACGGACTTTCCCGGTTCCGGATTGATCATTGCACAACCAGTAACCAAAGGAAGTCGAAAACCGTCACGCGGTCCCGGTCCGGCTAAAACCACTCCGTCTTCTGCAATACAGACATATTGTTTCTGATATGCGACCCAAACCAAAGGTACCCGTTCTTCCACTCGAATCCGAACCGTATCCGGCGGCTGAATTTCAACGTTGGCCCGCTTGATCATGGGATTTTTTTCTATCTGAGCCGCAACAACCTCCGGTTTTACTTGAAAAACAGTTTGTCGGCGATCTATACCTGAAGCAAGGATAATCTCTTCTTTGGTAACTTGCCGGTTATGATAAACTTGAATATGACGAAGGCGAAAAACATCGGAATTAGCGATAATAAATCCTGCCAAAATCACAGCTAAAAGAAGAAACATCTGTATAAAACCAACCGCTCCGTGCTCGTCCCGAAGCCGGTAAATATCTAAACGCAGGTCATTCCATTTCATTTAAAACCGTCCTGTTCCATCAAACGGCTTAACTCCTTTGATATAAGCCCAAAATCAATTTGACTTCTCCGACACCAATACCCATCTTCCGGGCTATATCAGCTACTTCCATCCCTTGACTGTGTAAAGCTAAAACCTGTTGACGCTTATCATCGACGGATTGACCATTCTCCTCCGCCTGAGCCGAAACAGCCACATCCTGCAGAGAGTCAACCGGCTGAAAGGCCATCGCCGGATCATTGACAACTACCGGCCTGTCAATGTTCTCGGGCTCTTGGATAATCATCGGTTGATAGGTAGCCTTGGATTCTTGCACCTGCATCGGCTGATTAGCCATTCCCAACTCTTCATTGGAAGCTTCGTCTAATCCGGCAACCTCTTCAAACTCTTCAATAATCGCTGCGACCAAGTCTTCCAATTCCCGTATTTCCTGACTGACCCGTTTCAAACGACGTTCCAGGTTGCGGCCATGAAAATGTTGCATGACCATAACGATCAGGATATTAAATCCAAGTAACGTAATAACTTCCACCAAACGCACCGGTCATGCCTCCATTATATAACAAATATACTAAAATCTTACATCGATATGGGTTCCCCGTTGTTCATCACGAAGCTCATCTTGATTTTCAGCTTCGGGTTCCACTTTGGCACCAGTCCGTGAACGGCTATATTTCAGATTGCGCCGTTTTTCTTTTTCTGAATCTTCCCGTCGAATGGTTCGGCCTTTACTAGATGATTCATTGCGTTGAACCTGTTCCTGTTGAATCTGGGACTGTTGGATCAATTGGCGATGAAACTCAAAATGATCCGTGGCCGGACGGTTATGCTGAACGCCCTGAACCTTTTGGACATCCATCGAACGTGGAACCATTGTTTGCAGATCAACGGGTTTAAGCATGATAACCTCCAAAAACGCTTTTATCCTCTGTTATTTCCGCACTGTATGGCTCCAGATTAACGGTAAGGCTGAGTCTGAATTTCACCCTCACCGTACATCAGGGTCACAAATTTTATTTCATCTTTGATTATTGTGGTTGCTTTTCCAATGGTAATCCGCACACCCGGATATATCGTATCTCTCGCCCGGATTCGAGCTTTCTCTTTGGATAGAACCACCATTTCCTCGAGAAGTTCTTTCCGCCTTGCTTCTGCCTCAGCAATTTGCCCTTTCAGCACATATGTGGTTTTCACCAGGTTCTGATACATTTCCTGACGATCCTTGGGTAAATATGGACTTTTCTCGAGCAAAGCCACAGCTTTCTCTGCTTTTTCCAGATTTACTTTATATTCTTTGATTTGATCTTCCAAATCCTGAAATTCGATTTTCATTTTCGGCCGAATACCGACTTCCATTTCGGTCACTGTTCCGAATTTGGACCCGATAATCTTCGCCGAAATCTCCTCACCGGCCCGAAGAATTCCGCCGACTATCAACCCTTTTCCACTATCCACGCTGATTTTACCGTCAGCATTCACCTGGCAGTACATCATCGCTTCTTTTATCAGCACATTACTGTCACAATTGATAGAAGCATGCTCCACATACTTGGCACTGAAATCTCCAACACAATTGATCTGTGCTTTATCCATCCCGGATATACCGCCGAAAATTGTAATGCTGCCACCGGCTGTTAGATCGGCAGCCTCCACCATTCCGCGAATAGTGATATCTCCGTCGGCTTCCACCTTAAATCCTGCTGTGACATTTCCGCGAACCACTACGCTGCCCCGGAAATTAATGTTTCCAGTGTTGAAATCCACATCTCCCTTCACTTCGTGAATGGGAAATACGCTCAGTTTCCCGGCACTGAACGAAGGTTCGCCGTTGATGGTAGAGACCGCTCTCAAACCATCATTCGTCATCACCACATTCTTGCCAAGCCTTAAGGTTTTATCTTTACCCGGAACAGGGGCCAAGGAGTTACCAAACACATCAACCCCAGGTTCACCGGGAGTAGCCGGAATTTTTTCAGCCAAAACTTCTCCAACGACAACATTTTGAACTGTCTGAAGATCCCGATAATCGACCCGGCCAAATTCATCCTCAGTCAAGGAGTGTTCCCCTGGCGTTAAGGAAAATAAAAACCGAAACTCCGCGTCTTTCCCGGCCACCGGCCGTTGGCCGGAAGCTACCAGATGAGGTCCGGTTTTTTGGGATTTGATCACCTCTTTAACAGCCTCTTCATCAATCCCGAAAACGATGTTTTCTGATTTTAAGGCCTGAAAAGCCTCCTCAACAGTAGGCCATTTCCCGTTACCAACGGGGGGTTCGATAACCAAATAAGCCTCCATCTTATCAGTAGAGGTTTCTACTTTAATCAATCCATCGCGATCCACAACTTGCTCTGTCATTTGTCTTTCATACCTCCGCTGCCGATTTATGCCACCTGTTTAAACGACCCCGCAGCCGAAAAATAGCTTTGGTATGTATTTGGGAAACCCGAGATTCTGAGATCTCCATAATTTCGCCAATTTCCTTTAATGTAAGCCCTTCATAATAGTAAAGGGCAATAACCATTCGCTCCCGCTCCGGAAGGCAATCGATGGCTCCTGTCAACGTCGCTTTAATTTCTTCAATCTCAACATGGTGTAACGGATCTTCACTCTCATCGTTTCGAATCAAATCCAAGACCCGAACCGAATCATCCTCATTGGAATTGACTAGCCACAGTTCATCCAAAGAACTCAATGTCGTACAGCTGACTTCCGACAGCAAATCATAAAATTCGGAAAGGCTGACATGCATGGCTTCACTGATCTCCTGATAGGTAGCAGATCTTCCCAATTTATTCTCGAGATCAGCGCAAACCCTCTCCAATTCTCTGGCTTTTTGGCGAACTGATCGTGGAACCCAGTCATTACTTCGCAATCCGTCCAGGATCGCTCCTCGGATTCTGGCAATGGCATAAGTCTCAAATTTAATTCCCCGAGAAGGATCAAATTTATCAATCGCGTCCATCAATCCAAAGACACCATAACTGACCAAATCATCAAACTCGACATTTGAAGGTAACCCAATTGCAACCCGGCCGGCGACGTATTTAACCAATGGAGCATAGCGTAAAATTATCGCTTCCCTGGCAGCTGGCGTTTTTAGAGTTAAATAATTTTTCCACAAAATCTCTTCATTTTGCATCGTTTTCTCGATGGACATAGCTGCCATCCTCCTGTCTAAAATATTAACCGTCCGCTGGTCAACTGTCCATCCTTGGAGTTAACTGCTTAACCCATTGATAATTCCATCGTTCCCTGATTTATGGTACGTACATAAACCTTACCGGTATTCAGATCGAAAAGAACGCTGCGCCCGAATTTTCCGCCCACACTCCGGGCAACGATCGGTATCCCAATTTTCACGCAGGCTTCCTCTACCGACTGAATATTTCGTACCCCAATGTCTAACAACGAATCTTCTGATTTAAACGCAAACATATGAGCGCCGCCAACGATAATCACTTGAATCCTGGACTGAATCGCTCCCAATTTTACCATCTCTCTGACTAAAAACGGTACGGCAGTATCCCCGAATTTCCCGGGATTAAAGTTCTCTCTAAATATCGAACTGTCCGGAAGCATTACATGGGCCAACCCACCGACTTTAATCGCCTGGTCATAGGCACAAACCGCGATACAGGATCCCAAACCTAAAGAAGCCAACTTTTCTGGTGCCTGAGTAACTTTCAGCTCAGCCATACCAATTTGTATTGCATCAACAAACATCTATCAAACTCCAATGGCTTCCAAAATAACTTGCAGGGAACCTGGATCCGGAATGAGGAAAAAATGGCCGTCCATCTTTTCCTGTGTCATTTTGAATTGTGTATCGATGAGCATCGCATAATCTCCGACCATTCCAAAATCCAACAACGCTGAATTGATAATAGCCCCAGCCATATCACACGCATAGGCCGGTACCGACGATAACATGTTCAATCCGGTTAATCGAGAGATGGCGTTTAAATAAGCGCCGGTCATAATATTGCTAATTTCCTGTAAGACGGATTGATCTAAATCTTCGATTTCCACGTCTCCCGGCAGAGTTTTAGAGTTCACTATTTTCACCAATGTCTGTGCATCGTCATAGTTGAACAAAAATATGATCTTCCCGGGAGCATCGCCAAACACCTTCATATAAATACCGACCACGATTTTCTCGGGTCCCCCCAGAAAATCACTGACTTTGCTCAAGGTTAAAATCGAAACATTGGGAACAGTCATCTCGATCCTTTCGGACATCAGCTGCGATAAAGCCGTTGCCGCATGACCAGCACCAATATTCCCAATTTCCTTCAAAACATCCAGATGAACATTACTCAAATTTTCAATGGTAACCATTTTATTCTCCTAAATCTGTTTCACGGAGCTCTTTAGCCTCTTCAGCGGACAAAGCCCGATCCAGATTTAATAAAACGATTAAACGGTCACCCACTTTGGCTACACCGCTTAGGAAATAGGCGTCGACCCCTTTGGTAATTTGAGGGGCATCTTCAATGGCTGAGACATTGATCCTAAGCACTTCAACCACGGCATCGACCATCATGCCGACGAGATTATCGTTGATTTCCACAATAACTACCCGGGTATCGCTCCCGATAGGTTTCAAGGATAAGCCGAAACGTTTTCGCAAATCAACGATGGGTACGATCTCACCGCGAAGATTGATCACGCCTTCGACAAATGCCGGTGCTTTAGGCACACGCGTAATATTTTGATCCAGTTTTTCAATTTCCCTAACCTGGAGAATATCCACACCAAACTCTTCTTCTCCAAGTTTGAAGATGATTAACTGTTTTGTCTCTTCGACGACTTGCTCCTTAGCCTTCATCTTCAACACCCCTTTCGTGTTAAGCCACCGCTCTGATATCTATGATCAATGCGACTCTTCCGTCACCAAGAATCGTCGCTCCGGCGATACCTTTCACAGAACCCAGATACCCGCCAAGAGACTTAATCACCACGTCCTGTTGGCGTAATAAGGCATCAACCACGCATCCAATCAGCCGATCGCCTATCCGCAACACCACCACGTCCAACTCTTCCAATTCGTGATTGATGGCATCCGGAGTATCAAGAACTTCTTGCAACCGGATAATCGGGATCAGTTCCCCGCGAAGCATACATACCTGCTGAGAACGGACTTGTTTGATTTCATCCTGCCGCAAGCTGATAATCTGTTCAATATATCCTGAAGGAATAGCATAAATTTCTTTACCCAACTGAACCATTAACGTCTGGATAATTGCCAACGTCAACGGGAGACGAATCTCTAGGAGCGAACCTTTTCCAAATTCCGAATGAATCCGGATCATGCCGCCCAAAGAATCCACCTTGGTTTTGACCACATCCATACCGACACCGCGGCCGGATACATCTGTTACTTTACTGGCTGTCGAAAAACCAGGCATGAGCGTTAGCTCCAGGATCTGATCCTCTCTCATCTCAGCCAAGGCTTCTTTGGTGACGATGCCCATCCGAAGCGCCTTTTCCTTCACCTTTTCCACATTAAACCCTCGGCCGTCATCTTCAATGGCAATCACCACGTTATTGCCTTCTTGATATGCATTTAGCCGTACCGTTCCGGTTCTCGGCTTACCGGCATTCTCCCGTTCCTCGGGAGACTCAATACCATGATCCACCGAATTGCGAATGATATGAACCAGAGGATCGCCGATCTCATCGATAACCGTTCGATCCAGCTCAGTTTCACCGCCTTCGATCACCAGGTCAATCTCCTTCCCCAATTCTTTGGATAAATCCCGAACTAAACGGGGAAAACGGGAAAATACCGTTTCAATAGGAACCATTCGGGTTTTTAATACGCTGTCTCTCAAATCCAACGTCAAACGGCCGACCTGTTCCAAAACCTCCTCCAAATCCTTGGAACGAAGATTGGAACTAATGGCCTCGAGACGGGAACGGTTGATCACCAATTCTGCAACTAAATTCATTAAAACATCCAATTTACGGATGTCCACCCGGACTGTTTGGCCGGTAACTTTGGTCCGTTCCTCCACCGACTGGTTTTGCATCCGTTTTTCCATGGGAAGATTCTGAGGATCGATCTTCTCAAAGGACACCTGCGCAATATCGGTGATATTGGAAATAGATTTGGCCAATTCTTCCGGCGGGTTGGACATAAGAACCGCAACGATAAACTCAAGATCAAACTTTTCATCTTCAAGATCCTTTAGGGACGGCATACTCTTCACAATGGTTCCCAGCCGTTCGATCTCCCGAAGGACCATAAAAACCCGTACCCCTTTGAGCACGCAATTTTCGGCCATCTTGACCGAAAAATGATACAACTGCACATTATCATTGATCGCAGCCAAAATCTCTTCTTTCTCTGCTTCCAGATAACGAAGTTGGATATTTTTTCTCCGTTCCTGCTGAGGTTGGGCTGCAACATTTCCAACATTGAATAACTGCAGCGCTTGAACAACACCGGTTATTTCGATATCCTCTTCTTTTCCCTCACCGATCTTGTTTGCTAATATTTCAAGGAGATCCACCGCTTCAAAAAGGGTATTGACGATCTCCGGCGTCATCGTCAATTCTTTAGCCCGTAATTTACTGAGTACATCTTCCATGGTGTGGGTTAAATTAGCCATTTTATTAAAGCCCATCGTCGCCGAAGCGCCTTTTAAGGTATGGGCGGCTCTAAATATTTGGTCCAAAATGGACGAATTTTCAGGATCATGCTCCAATTCTAGCAAGGACTGGTTCAATGTCTGCAAATGTTCCCGACATTCATCCATAAAAACGCTAAGATATTGGGATGTATCCATAATCCCACCTCCCAAGGTATAATTAGACTTTTCAAGAACAATTCCTGCCGTTTTTTAAATAATTTTAAACAAAAATACGCTTTCTTACCGATAAATATCTATTTTTGTCATCCTTAACGAAATTTTCCTCTGAGGAGGCGCTCAAAAAATCCGCCCGATGTCTCTCGGCTCGTCGTACGATCCATCAAATTACGGGCAATCTGAAATACATTTTGCGCAGCCGCCGACCGAGGATGGCTGATGACGAAAGGCTGTTGTTCCCGGACTGCCTTCGGAACATCGGGATCCCAGGGAATAGAGCCAATGTTGAGCAAATCAATACCTAAAAATCGCTTGGATACGGTGGACAGCCGGTCCATTACTTGCTTGCCTTCATGATGGTCCCGGGTCATATTCACAACAACCCAGATTGGAAGAGACGGCTTCGTGCTGGCCACCACTTTAATAATGCCATATGCATCCGTGAGAGCCGTCGGTTCCGGAGTGGTGACAACGATCACTTCACCGGCAGCTAAAACAAATTTGAGAACATTCTGTGAAATACCGGCCCCCGTATCAATCAACATAATATCCGAATTTTTTTCGAGATCATTCAATTGTTCCAAACAATATTCCAAGCTCTGCGCATTCAGATTGGCCATTTGATAATCACCGGATCCGCCGGCAATAATTTTCAAACCAAGCGGGCCTTGAGTGATCACATCATCGATGCGTTTTTCGCCGGTTAACACTTGTCCCAAGTGATATCTGGGAACTATTCCCATCATCATATCCACATTAGCCATTCCCAAATCGGCATCAACCAGCACTACGCGGCTTCCCAGCTTTAGTAAGGCAATGCTTAAATTAACGGAAAGATTGGTCTTTCCGACGCCTCCTTTGCCGCTGGTAATAACAACTACCCTGGCCGATCGGATTTGGGTTTGGGTTTGGGCTTGAGTTTGGTTTTGATTTTTAAAGAGCTGCCGTAAACGTTCAGCCTGATCAACCATGCATTATCCCCTTAAATAACTCTGTGACTAATTTTTGTGGTTGGGCAACCTCGATATCGTCTGGAACATTCTGCCCGACGGTCAGATAAGAGATCGGACGTCTGACCTTCCATGCCAAACTGACGACGGGCCCCAGGCAACTGGTTTCATCCAGTTTGGTGAAGATCAAATGGGTATAAGCAATCTTCGAAAATTTATCTTCGATAGCCACCATATCTCTCCATTGAGTCGTCGCACTGAGCACCAATAAAATTTCAGAAATTTGAGCATTGGTCAAAAAACGGTGTAACTCTTCCATCATCGTTTGGTTGTGCGGACTCCGTCCGGCAGTATCGATTAAAATCACATCGCATCCTGATAAATTTTGAATCGCCTGATCCAGGTCAGAAGGGGCATAAACCACTTCTACCGGGAGATTCATAATATCACCATAAGTCTTTAAATGCTCTACTGCTGCGATTCGGTAGGTATCTATCGTAATCAGCCCAACTTTTCTGCCTTGAAACAAGTTGATATGCGCAGCAAGCTTCGCAATCGTTGTAGTTTTACCAACCCCCGTAGCGCCAATCAAAGCCGCAATAACGGGTTTTCCGTTATCCAACTTTAACGGCTCCGAGAACATCAAATCAGAGATTAACCGTTGTTGACAATAGTCAAGAATAACGGATTGGGGAGTCGAAGCATCCACTGTCTCCGGCAAACCGGCAACCAAATATTCCGCCAGTTCTTTTGACAAGCCGGCATCCATTAGCCATTGACGCAATGAATCCCGAATCCCTGATTCCGACTCCGTTGATTTCGCCGATTCCGCCGGGTACACCGAAACACCGGGTGACGCTTGAGGTTTTTGAGCAACCTGGCGAATTAACTCTTTCATCTCGGCAATCTCTTCCCGGATCGAGCTCAGATCCGGTTCAACAGAAGCCGTTGAAGTTACGGAAGTTACCGGAGTTACCGGTGTTACCGGAGTTGCTGGGGTTGTCGAAGTGACCGGGATGACCGAAGGCGCCATAGCTATTGAAACTCCAGAAGCTGCTGTTTCCTGGAACGCCGGCCGTTCATTGATGATACGGCCTTTGATTTCGGGCTCCCGCTGTAACGGTAGGGGTTGAAACGCAGTATTCGAAAGAACATTTTGCTCTTTATTTTCTACGGCCGACTGGGCAACATCTTTTTTCGATGGTTTCGGTTTTTCATCCACCGCAGCGATAACTTCCACCCGACGGCGGCCGAACAAACCTAAAAAACCACCTTCTTTAAAGGGTTTGGTATGCAAGATAATCGCATCTCGGCCCAGATCATTTTTGACTCTGGCAATCGCCTCTTGAATGGAATCCGCTATATATCGTTTAACCCTCATTGAACACCATCCACCACTCCAATAGCTTGAACTTCAGCTTCAGCTACTAGTTCATTATAAGATAAAACCATCAATTTGGTCGAAAGCCGCTCAGTAATCCGCCGGAACGTCAACCGAATCGCCGGTGAACAGAGAATAACCGGCTGATAACCGGAAGCTGTGACCTGCTGTACCAAATCGCCCAATTTTTTGTATATTCCTTGAATCAAATTGGGATCGATAGAATAACCCTGTGATACCTTCGCTTCTTCTTGAGCCCTCATGATCACCTGTTCCAATCGGGGATCAATAGTAATCACCCGGACCACGCCGTCATCGGATTGGACCATTTTGGTAATTTGGCGGGCTAAAGACTGTCGAACGAATTCCGTCAACATATCAATATCTTTGGTCATCGGCGCATAATCGGCCAGCGTCTCCAAGATGGTCACCAGATTTCGAATGGGTATCCCTTCCTTAAGCAAATTCACCAAAACTTTCTGAATTTCACCGATGGTCATCAAATTCGGTATCAATTCGGAGACAACCACATTGTATTCTTCTTTGATATTATTGATCAATGCCTGAACTTCTTGACGGCCCAGCAGTTCATAGGCTCTGGATTTGATAACTTCCGTCAAATGAGTTGCTAAAATCGACGGCGGATCGACCACCGTATATCCGGCAAGCTCCGCCGCTTCCCGCTGAGAATCGGTAATCCAAAGCGCCGGAAGTCCAAAAGCCGGTTCTGTGGTGGGGATCCCTTCGATCTTTTGAGAAACAATCCCCGGATCCATGGCCAAATAATAATTGGGAATAATTTCGCCTTTGGCCACTTCGATCCCTTTGATTTTAATTACATAGTGGGTTGGATCCAACTGCATATTATCACGGATCCGAATGGGAGGTAATATCATTCCGAGTTCCAAAGCAGTCTGACGCCGGATCATCGATACCCGATCGAACAAATCTCCACCCTGACCCGGATCAACCAATGGAATTAAGCGATAGCCGATTTCCAGTTCCATCGCTTCAACCTGCAATAGCGAGGCCACATTCTCCGGTTTTTTAACTTCTTCGGCAGCAGCAGCCTTCTCTTCAGCGACAGCCTGACTTTGGGCAATGGTCATTTGCTTGAGGGTATATCCGAAGAACCCAATAAGACCTCCAAGGATAAAAAAGGGAATCGTCGGCATTCCCGGAATAATTCCTAAAAGAGCAAATACCCCGGCAACAATCATGAAAATTTTTGGATACGCCACCAATTGCCGGGTCAAATCGGAACCCAGATTATCTTCGGAAGCAGATCGGGTTACTAAAATACCGGTAGCCGTCGAAATTAACAATGCTGGCACCTGGCTGACCAGTCCATCGCCGATGGTTAATAAAGCGAAGGTCTGCAATGATTGCAACGGCTCCATTCCTTTTTGAAGAGCCCCGATGGCAAATCCGCCCAACAGATTGACGACGGTAATCAGAATTCCGGCAATGGCATCGCCTTTGACGAACTTACTAGCACCGTCCATGGCTCCGTAGAAATCCGCCTCACGCTCAATTTCACGACGGCGGACGCGAGCTTCAGCTTCATTAATCAATCCGGCATTCAGATCAGCGTCTATGCTCATCTGCTTACCGGGCATGGCATCCAAGGTAAACCGGGCAGCCACTTCGGCAACCCGTTCCGAACCTTTGGTAATCACCATAAATTGAATAATGGTGAAGATAAGGAACATTACAAAACCGACAATATAATTGCTTCCTGCCACCACATTCCCGAAAGCATCGATCACCGCACCGGCTTTGGCATGGAGCAAAATCGACCGGGTAGAAGAAACATTTAATCCCAATCGAAACAAGGTGGTAATCAACAATAACGAAGGGAAAACTGAGAATTCCAAACTTTTCTGGACATACATCGTCAAAAGAAGAATCGCAAATCCGACAAAAATATTCATGCTGATGAGCATATCCAGCATCCAGGTGGGCAACGGGACGATAAACATGATCAATACCACGACAATCATCCCGACAACTGCCATTTCACCGTTTTTTAATAATTGACCGCTTAATGTAACATTGTTTGACTGAGCCATTCTATCTCCCTATCGTTTCATATCCTCTATCTATCTTTACACAAAAAATATACACTTAGTATATCGGCACAATCAACTGAAGATTAAACCCAAAATATCGGCAATAATAACATAATAAATAACATAAGTTATCGAACCTGACGGTTCTGGCGCAACCGGTAAACGAAGGCCAACACTTCAGCCACTGCCTGAAACAACTCCGCCGGAATCGCCTCCCCGATCTCGACGGTTCGATAAAGGGCTTGAGCCAAGGGCTTATTTTCCACGATAGCAATATCATTTTCTTTGGCAATTTCCTTGATCTTGGCAGCGATGAAGTCTTCACCTTTGGCTATCACGATCGGGGCAGACATGGTCTGAGCATCATAACGCAATGCCACCGCATAATGGGTCGGGTTGGTAATAACCACATCCGCCTTGGGCACTTCCTGCATCATCCGCCGCATAGCAATTTGACGCTGACGCTGCCGAATTTTCCCTTTGATCTGCGGATTTCCTTCCTGCTGCTTCATTTCATCCTTAATTTCTCTTTTAGACATCCTCAAGCTCTTACGATGTTGATACCGTTGATAATAAAAATCCAGGATAGCAATGATCAACAGCAGCGTGCAGACTTTTGTGGCAACCCGATATAGAATGCGCCAGATCTCCGTTGCTACTCTTAATGGGGATTGGTCCAAAAACTGGAGCAACGCTCCAGATTGTTCCCGAAGCGTTCCATACGTTACATAGCCAACGATTGTCAACTTCAAAGCCGCTTTGGCAAATTCCACCAAACCCTGAGCGCTCATCAGACGCCGAAAACCATTGAGAGGATTTAAACGATTAAATTTTGGCTTTAACGTTTCTAAAGTAAACAAAGGCCCAATCTGAATATAATTTACAGCAAACCCGATAACCATCGCACTAAGGCCCAACGGCAAAAAAATCTTTCCAAAAAAGATAACCTGAGTCAGAAGAATCATTCTCAGATTGGTGTCGGACAGTTCGATATTGACTTGGCCCGGTGATAACATCTTCCGGAAATAACTGAAAAGTTCTTGAAAGAACCATTCCCCCACGAAATTCAAGATCAAAAACAACCCCATTAAAACGATGACCGAATTGAGTTCGGTACTCTTAGCAACTTGTCCCTTCTTACGCGCATCCGCTTTACGTTTAGGGGTTGCTTCCTCGGTTTTATCAGGATCTTGGGCAAAAAATTGGAGATCAAAACGATATTCCGCCCCAAGTTTCAGAGGGGAATCCAATCTTGCTTCAGGATGCCGGATATTTGTCCAATGATCCAACAATTGCCTCATCATATTCCCTCATCATCACTTACTCCATTTATCCGGTCAAATGACGTAATATCATCCGCAATAGCTTAAAAGCCGTTCCGGAGCTGGAAAAATTTTGCTCAATCAGATAAACATAAGCCGGAATAAACATGGCCAGTGTCATCAAGCCAACGATAATTTTAATGGAAAAACCCATGACAAAAACGTTGATTTGCGGAATCAGCTTTGAAATCATTCCCAAGGCCACATCCGTCAGAAAAATGGTTCCAACTATCGGTATTCCAATCTTAAAACCAAGATAAAACATATTTGAAAAAGCCCGGAGAAAAACTCCCACCGCCTCCCGATGGAAGAAAAACGCCCCCGGTCCGATCACATCATAGCTTTTAATAAATGAAGAGATTAACGTATGATGACCATCGATGGCGAGGAAGATTAATCCCCCCAAAATGGCATTAAATTGACCCAATAACGGCATTTCAGTTCCTGACTGAGGATCGAGGACATTAATCATTCCAAAACCCATGGGCACATCAAAAAAATATCCGGCCAATTGCAAGGCATACATCGTCAAATTCACCATTAGCCCCATAATCAATCCGACGATCATTTCCTGTATTAGCGTGACAATAGCCATCCAGTAACTGAATGCTTCCAAATCCAGATCGCTTTGAATATACGGGGCTACCGTCAAAGCAAGAGCTCCAGCAAAAAGCGCTTTAGCCTGTGCCGGAATGCTTCGGCTCTGAAACAGCGGCGCTGTGACCATCAGCCCGGAAGCCCTCACAAGGCCCAGTAAAAACTGGGTGATATTCATACCGATGAATGCTTCGATATTCAATAGCAATGACTCCCAGCCATGTATTATGATGATAAATGATATTTATCGTTATGGGAAACAAAGAGGAAACAACTATTTGATAAAGGTAAATTGATTGAGATTCGCCAGTATTTTCGATGCAAAGGAGGTCAATGAATGCAGCATCCAAGGACCAAAGATCACCAGTGCAATTAGAATGCCCAGAAGTTTCGGGATGAACGTCAATGTCTGTTCATGGATTTGAGTTGTGGCCTGAAAAATGCTCACCACTAAGCCGATAATTAACCCGATTCCGAGAATAGGCGCTGAAATCATTAAGGCTACCCACAACGCCTCCCGGGCCACTGAAATGATAAAGGTATCCGTCATCGCTTTCGACCTCACATTATCTTTTAATAAAGCATACGGTCTCCCGGATTTTGCCTAAAACCTATACAAAACTGGTAATCAATGACCGGACTACTAAGTGCCAGCCGTCCACCATCACAAAGAGTAAGATTTTAAAGGGAAGAGAAATCAGGGACGGCGGCAACATCATCATCCCCATGGACATCAACGTACTGGCGACGATCATATCAATAATCAAAAACGGAATGAAAATCATAAATCCAATTTGAAATGCAGTTTTTAACTCACTGATAATAAATGCAGGAATAACGACCTGTGTCGGGATCTCATCTTTATTCGCAGGCCGTTTTATCTTTGAAGCCTTAATAAAGAGCTGAAGATCTTTCGTTCGGGTCTGTTTAAACATAAAATCCCGAATCGGTGCCATCGCTTGATTAAAAGCTGCCTCTTGGGCTATTTCGCCTTTTAAAAAAGGCTGTAATGCCGTATCATTGACTTTCGCCCAGGTAGGAGCCATGGTAAAAAAGGTCAAAAATAACGCCAAACCGATCATCACCTGGTTCGGCGGCATTTGATTCGTCCCCAGAGCCGTCCTGGTAAAAGAAAGGACAATTACAATCCGAATAAATGACGTAGTCATAATCAAGATAGCCGGAGCCAAAGAGAGCACTGTTAAAATGATCAGCAGTTGCAAACTTTGGGCAACTTCAGCCGGACCTTGAGCTTCACCGACACCGATCTGAATCTGGGGGATCGGCATTGCCGGAGCAGCCCAGCTAATCCCGGAAAAAGCACCAAGCAACATCAGCACCAGCAATCCGGTATATATCATTTTTCGCTGTTGGCTCATGTTCTTTTGCATCTGTCCGCTACCTTCGCTTTCTCCACGACCGAATCCGTTCTAACCCTTCGGTAAGCTTTTTCTTCACATCGGAAAAGTCATCCTGAGTCAATGTCGCATTTTCGTCATCCGGTTGGATGAAATTTTGCAACATGGATTTGAATTTCTCGCCCGGAAGCATTACGCCATTTCCTTGGGTTAGATTGAGCATTTCATAAAAGGTCTCATCATTATATTCTTTGAGCAATGTAATCCCGTGCTCGGTACAGCCCACCAGAAGCACCTGATTGTTGACTAATAATAGATAAATATGGCGATTAGGCCCCAAAGTGAGGCTTTCTGCCACCTTAATATATTTCGCCTGCGACACATTGAGCTTCCCCGCTAAAAAACGGGTCGCCCAATAGGCAAGGAAAAGAACAACCATCAATGAAAATAAAGCCCACACCCACTGTCCACCAAATTCAGGACTCGGAGGTTCATTGGCTTCTGCGGCAAAAACTACTGGCAGGAAGGAAAAACCGGCGATCAAGACAAGGGCAGTAAAAAACCGGTTAAATTTACCCAAATATGTCGCTCCCTTCCGTTTATGACAAAACTTTTCGGACCGCTTCCAAAACCCGATCCGGTTGGAACGGCTTAACCACAAAGTCGCGGGCTCCAGCTTGAATCGCATCAATAACCATGGCCTGTTGACCCATAGCGCTGCACATGATAATTAAAGCATTCGGATCGATTTTCCGAATTTCCTTAACTGCAGTGATTCCGTCCATATCCGGCATAGTAATATCCATGGTCACCAGATCCGGTTGGAGTTCTTTATATTTTTCTATGGCTTTAGCACCATCTTCTGCCTCACCTACGACTTCATATCCCCCTTTTCTCAGGATATCTTTGATCATCATTCGCATAAATGCCGCATCATCCACAACTAATACTCGATTACGCACCTGAAACTCCCCCTTTAGGATTATTGAAGCGTATTGGCTCTCTCAATCTGACTGACAATATCAGTCACTTTAATACCAAAGTTTTCATCGATAACAACGACTTCACCCTTGGCAATCAACTTTCCGTTAACGAAGATATCCACTGGATCGCCGGCCAGTTTATCCAATTCGATAATGGATCCTACCCCTAATTCGAGGATCTCTTTAATCTTCATCCGAGTACTACCCAATTCAACAGTAACCTTCAGGGGTACGTCCAATATCAAACCAATATTCCCATTTTCCTTAACCGCCTTGTTGTTACCAATGGCCGCAAATTGAGCAGGCTGTACCGTGACTTGAGGCTTGGGTTCCGTCCGGTAAACCGGTTCCGCGGCTGCAGCCGCCGCTGCGGCTCCCGACGGACTGCTGTCGGCTACAGGCGCCTTCGAAGCAACGGTTTCGGCTTTCGTCTCCTGCGGCGAAGGCGCAACAGTTTGATTCAACAACGAATCCACCAACTCAGCAGCAAATTCGTACGGAAGAATCAACATCACTTCGCTGTCAACCAAACCTTCGATAATCAATTTAAATTTCACGGCCGCCAGATGATCATCTTCATTGATTCCCCGGATACCCGCTCCGGCGCTTCCGAAATCAACCACAGTCAGCCGGGGAGTGTCGATCTCAATCCGCTTCGAAAACAATGTAGACAACGATGTGGCCGCATTGCCGGCCATCTGGTTCATGGCCTCGGAAACAGCGCTCAGCGCCAGGTCATCCAGGGTTTCCTTGGGATTTTCGCCGGTTCCGCCCATCATCAAATCGGCAATAACGGCAGCGTCGCGCATTTTTAAAATTAAAATATTTCCGCCGTGAAGCCCGATTTTATAATCTACTTCAACCAAAACGTATGGATTGGGATATTGTTCTTTCAATTCCCGCTGGGTTGTTAAAAAAACCGTCGGGGTATTAATATCCACCCGTTTATTCAACAGTTGGGACAGCGCAGTAGAGGCTGTTCCATAACTGATATTTCCTATTTCGCCCAAGGCATCCTTTTGAACGGAAGATAACTGGGGCGCATTATCAACCACCTGGGACGAATTATCAGCATCCCTTAACAGCGCATTAATCTCTTCCTGAGATAAAATCTGGCGATCCATTATCTTCTTCTCCTTCCTGAATCAGCCGTCCGATTTGAACAGCCATCCGGCTTCCGGAGATGCCGGGACTTCCCATAAATTTAACGTGATTACCTATTCTGACTGGCAAAAACTGGTTAACGTGTTGATCGAGCTGAATCACATCACCCACAGAAAGTTCCATCAGTTCGCCGACAGTGATGTTCGCATGACCCAGTTCCACCACAACCCGCACCTTGGCTTGTTCCAGCCGGTGCTGAATCGCAGAAATACTTTGTTCATTCGAATGTTGGCCGCTTCGGGCAAACCAAAATTGAGCATTTAACCGATTGATAATCGGTTCCAAAACTACATAAGGAAGACAAATATTCATCAGTCCGAAGGTCTCACCGATCCGGACATCCAGCGTAACCAGTACAATCATATCTGACGGCGGTATAATTTGGGTGAATAACGGATTTAACTCCGTACTCTGATAAACAGGTTGCAAATCAACTACAGCTTGCCATGCTTCCTGAATATTACCAAACATTTTAAGAACAACCCGTTTAATCACCGTCAGTTCAATATCAGTCAATTCTCGCACTTTCTCTATCGTGGCACCCGTCCCCCCGAGCAAACGATCGATAATTGCAAAGGCCAGTTGCGGGGAGAACTCGATAATAATGTCGCCCTCCAACGGTTTAAGGGCAATGACATTCATGACAGTTGGATTTGACAATGACTTGGTAAATTCGTCATAGGTTAATTGATCAATCGAAGCTACCTGGACCCGGACCATGCTCCGCAGATACGCTGAGAGTGAAGTTGTTAACAAGCGGGCAAAGTTCTCATGAAGCATAACCAAGGTCCGAAGTTGGTCTTTGGAGAATTTATTTGGCCGCCGAAAATCATAAGGTTTAACTTTTTTCTTTTTTTCGTCACTGATAACTTCGTCAACTTTGATGGTCCCAGAGGAAAGCGCTTCAATCAACGAATCTATTTCCGATTGTGAAAGAACTTCGGCCACCCCAAAGACACCTCCTACTGGATTACAAAGTCTTGAAAGAACAAGTTGGTCACCTTTCCTTGGACCAAATGGGAATTAATCGCTCTAATTATTTCGCTCCGTATCTGTTCTTTCCCTTCTTTTTCGTCAATTTTCTTTTTGGTATTTCTGCTCAAAATATTGATGATCAAGTCCCGGACCTGTGGAATCCTGGCGGTCAGCTCTGCCTGGGCTTTTTCATTGTTTACTTCCAACGTCACATTAACTTTCAGGTACCGTTCCAACCCTCTTTCATCGGGCTGGAGATTGACAATGATATCATTCCCCAACGACACCAAGGGGCCAAGCATGGCTTTCTTTCCGGCTACCTTCTCCGTCTGGCCGTTATGTTTATTCAAACTCAAAAATAAAACGGTACCCGCCACCACGACGGTGATTAAAAACGCAAAAAAACCGATTAAAACGATTTTCATCATTGAATTGTTATTGTTTTCCTGGGCCATTGGACAACCCCCCGAGAATTTTAATTCGTTTGAATAATAATATCCACCCGTCGGTTTTTCTCCCGGTTTTGTTCCGAAGTATTGGGCACCAGCGGGCGATATGGGCCGTAAGCTGCTACGGAAAGCTGTTCCGGCGGTATTTTAATGTGATCGATCAAATACTTAGTGACATTCACCGCCCGAATGGAAGACAACTCCCAGTTGGAGGGAAACCGATAATTGCTGATGGGCAAATCACACGAGTGCCCCTCGATTCGAATCGGGAAAGTATTTTCCTTCAATATTGCCCCGACCTCATCAAGGATGGGGATGGCTTCTTCCAAAATATCGGCTGAAGCAATCTTAAAAAACAGCCGTTCTTTAAAACTAATGACGATACCTTCCTTGGTCTGCGAAAGCTCGACTTTTCCTTCCAATCCTTTGTTATTCAAAATACTCTGAAGCCGCTGGAACATAAGCTGTGCCGGACTGGGAGTGGTTAACTCTCCAATATCATCCACGGTTATCCCATGTTGCAAAACGCCGACATTGCCTCCAAGGGCTCCCCTAAGTGAATTGGAGATTTGAATATATTTCTTGGCATCAATCGACGAAAACGCATATAACAGCACGAAGAAGGTTAAAACCAGTGTGACCATGTCCCCGTATGTAACCATCCATAACGGAGCTCCCGGTTGAGGTTTCTCTTTTCCATTTCGCTTCAGCTTTCTTCACCCCCCTGTTCCCTGACAGCCGCATTCTGTTTGTCGTTCATGGATTTCCGTTGCGTTGCAGACAAGAAGGCGTTGAGTTTTTCTTCAACGATGCGTGGATTTTCGCCCGCTTGAATCGACAGGATCCCTTCGATCATAATTTGCTTGATAAATATTTCATCTGAAGTTTTTTGAGCCATTTTTCCGGCGATCGGAATACAAATCAAGTTGGCCCACACTGCGCCGTAAAAGGTAGTGATCAAGGCAACTGCCATTGAAGGCCCGATCTGGTTCATATCATCGAGGTTCGCCAACATTTGAACCAATCCGATAACCGTTCCAATCATACCGAAAGCCGGAGCCAATGCCGCCCAGGCATCAAAAAACGCTTTATTCGATTTATGCCGCTCTTCCGTAAAGGAGAGTTCGATTTCTAAAATACTCCGCACCAATTCCGGATCAGTGCCATCCACAATCATTTGAATTCCTTTTTTCAAGAATTCATCACCGGATTTTTGAACTTCATCTTCAAGGGCCAACAACCCTTCACGACGGGCTTTTTTGGCATATTCAACGATCTCTGTCAGAACTGTCTCCGTATTCAGTTCGGACTTTTTCAGAATATGAAACATAGCCTTAAAAGCCCTGGCAATTTCCTCAAAGGAAAAGTTGATAAACATGGCCATCATGGAACCGCCAAAAGTAATAAAAATTGAAGGAAGATCAAAAAACCCTCTTAATGTACCGCCTAAAGCAATTCCGACGGTAATAACGATAAAGCCCCCAACTATACCAATAATCGTTGCTATTTCCATAATTTCACCTCAAGGCATTCCGTCTTGATCAGTAAAACTGCCTTTCCCTACGATTTTTCGATACTCAATGATTCGGTCAACCACATCGTCAATCAGATCCTGAACCACCAAACGCTTACCGTTAATCAACGTGATAACGGTATCCGGAGTCGCCTCAATGGTTTCGATCAAATGCGGATTGACCATGATCTCCTCTCCGTTCAAACGTTTAACCGATATCATCAAAACCTACTGCCTTTCTTCCGTCAAAGCACCCTCTGACTTATTTTTGCTCGTCCCTGCCTAAGACAGGGACGAGCTATTCACTTATATTACCGTTTCAGATTAACCAATTCCTGAAGCATTTCGTCGGAGGTTGTAATGATTCGGGAATTTGCTTGGTAACCCCGTTGCGTTGTGATCATATCGGTAAATTCTTGTGCCAAATCCACATTGGACATTTCAAGAGCACCCGTCGTGATCTGGCCCCGTCCGGCTTGACCCGCTACCCCGATTTGAGCAGTACCGGAGTTATTGGACTCCGAAAAGAGGCTATCTCCCGAACGGGTCAACCCTGCTGGGTTGGTAAAGCTGGCAACCGCTATTTGGGCTAATGTTTTCGTTAATCCGTTGGAGAAGACGCCGATAATTTGTCCCGTTGAATCAATATTGTAACTTTGCAGTTCGCCCATGGGATAACCGTTTTGGGAAGGAGACGTAATCTCCGACGTCGACGATGCAAACTGAGTAACATTGGAGAAATCCGGATTAATCACAACCGTTTCGGCTCCAGTGGGCGTAAACGTGATGGGGGTCCCTGCCGCAGATACCAGACGGCCAGTCGTATCAAAGTTCAATGTACCGTTACCGATTACATTCCCTTGGGGATCGGTTGTTTCCCAAACCCAACTATTGACCGAAACTTTTGTTACAATTGTCGTAAGATTATGGGCATTACCCAACGAATCATAAATACGGGTGGATGTCACCAATGGATCGGGAGCTTTAAATGTACCCTGCAAACTCGTAAGAGGAGTAGTATTCGTTACAAATGCACCTCCGTTGAGGTCTCCGACATTCGGCGGATTAATCGTCACTGAAGTGGTTGAACCTGCAGCCGTCACGATAAAAGGACCTCCGGTTACCGACTTCACGGTGCCGTCCAAATTCAAGGTGATCCGGCCAGTCGCCGTATCACCGGTGATCGTACCGTTGTCAACACTGACCACATATTCAAATTCGTTATAATTTGACGTTGCGGTCAAAGTAAATGAAAGCCGGAAGGATTTTCCGTC
>Ga0209608_1000298_pt1 | contig 52096 bp, 49 predicted proteins | sample AD_UKC130_MetaG_FD_184428 | JGI IMG/M metagenome (GOLD analysis project Ga0209608, IMG submission 184428) | Active sludge microbial communities of municipal wastewater-treating anaerobic digesters from Canada - AD_UKC130_MetaG (SPAdes) (version 2) | ecosystem: Engineered > Bioreactor > Anaerobic...
ACTTCTCAAAGATTTCATACGAGCCAAGCGTGGTTTCAAGAAATTCAGTAACATACCGAAATACATCAATGGCTGGGTGTACATCCACAACTTATTCAAAGACTTAGGAGGTGACAAGTATGCCATTATTCAATCTTTACTCGCTATCATCACGCCAAGTTAACAGCATCCGTTATCGCATGGGTCTATTATATAGCTAATTAAGCATGTAAAAAGATAGCAGGTACATAGAGTTCTTCACTTGTTAACCCGCCATGCATACCGGAGAGCTTTTCTTCTCCCCCGCTGTACAGGTAAGTGAAGGCATTATCTTCTCTTGCAACCATTATAACATCACCTATGCGATTGTACAATTCTGGATGTGTACGGCCTGTACCAAATAGTTCCAGGTCAAGAGCCTCTCTTGGAGTTAAAAAATCTACGGTATTTGGATAATTAGAGTTGAAATAATCTTTGAGTAAATCTACGTTATTACGCCTTGCAAGGTAAAAATACATCATCCTCATCTCACCACCCGGGGGTGATGATAAAAGTCTGTTGAAATTATCGCTTGGTTTGAGAAAGTTGTTGCGAGTTGGTGGAATCTGGATCATGCCGTGGTCCGAAGTAATTACAAGTAACGTTTCATCATTTAGAGATTCTTCTGAAAATCTCTTGAGTTCGGTCAGGATTCTCTTCATCTCAATTGTATATGCGTCACTATCCGGCCCTTTCTTGTGTCCTAATCCGTCCAAGTGCCCCCAGTATACGTACAATATGCCAGTCCAGTCTTCTGAAAGTCTCTTTTTGAGGGTAGCAAGCAGATCTCCCATGTAATAATAACTCATGATATGTCCATTGCGATGAATGAGGTAAGAAAGGCCCGAATTTGCTATCGATGCGTGTGTTAGTACTCCACCGTAGAGTTCCTTTTCTCTCAGTGCATCAAAGACGTTTTCTAACCTGTGAATTCTCTTTTTCATCATATTTGAAAACATTCCACCCTCGACGCCGGGATACGAAAACTCTATCATGTTCGTGATGGAACCGATTTCTCTTAGATAAAGTATGTAGCCAAGCATGCCGTGTTCTTTTGGTGTCTTTGCTGTAAACCAGCTCGTAACCGCCGCAGTTGTCGTTGTTGGAAAGACGCTGGAAACTTTCAGCACGTCTTGGAAATTCAATTCTTCGTTCATCTTCGCGAACTTTTCATACCCCATTCCATCAACCAGAAATATCACTATTTTCTTTGCATGTTTTAAAATCCCCTCGAAAGAACCTTCGAGGGGATATTCTTCATGGTACGTTTGACAGTCAAAGTGTTTTAAGAATGTGGAAACTAAATTCACTATACTTTTCTGATAATCAGGTTTGTGTTCTATCATCTTTCTATCACACTCTTTCACGAGTGATGCTAAACGATTGTTATCTTCGTTAACCTTTTACAGCTCCGCTTACAAGACCACCAACTATGTATCTTTGCATTAGCAAGAAGAGGACTACCATAGGTACCATCCCTATGAGTGCTGCTGCCGTAAACAATCCCCACTCAGTTTCAAATGGACCAGTTGAGAATGTGTAGAGCCCGACCGCGTACGTGTATTGTTTGACATCTTGCAGGATGATCTTTGCAAGGATGAATTCGTTGAACGTGCTCATGAACGTGAGAATCACGATAACGGCAAGTATAGGCGATGCGAGAGGAATGACTATTTTTACAAACGTCTGCCATCTCGTTGCACCATCTATGAGTGCTGCTTCTTCAAGGGAATCTGGTATCGTATCGTAATATCCCTTGATCAAGTACATGTTGTAAGCTATGCCACCCAAGTATGCAAATATAAGACCTGAGAGCTTACTCAATCCAAATCCTGGAATGTACTTACCAGCAAATGAAAGGAACGTGTAAATAGCGATCATGTACATGATTGCTGGGAACATTTGAATGAGTAGTAATCCCATTATACCATATTTTCTTCCTTTAAATCTCATTCTGCTAAATGGATAAGCTGCCAAGGCTGTTACTGCAGTGGTGATGAGTGAGACTGTTATCGCAACTATGATACTGTTCAATATCCACCTGACTAAGTAGTTATCGGCCTTTCTTTGCCAAATTTGGTCGATTCTGAACGCTGCACCATCTATTGCTTTGAGTTGACCCTTTGCCGCACTACTTAGGTCTAATTTGTCGGAAAGCTCAGTCGCCTTTCTTGACATAACGTTCATACTTGGTACTACATCGCTCCTGTAAGTTGAAAGTACGACGTCAGTCAATTTCTCGAGTGATTGCGGCCTTACCTTTATTCCGGTCTTCGATACATTCATGAATTCCGGACCTTGAATTGATACTTCGTTTAGATACATCTTCAATTCTTTCATGTATGGCTCATAGCTTTGAACGAAAAGATCATAGTTTGTAAACATATCTTTCGCAGTTCCCGGCCAATCGATGTTCTTAATTAATGCTCTTAAACTCTTCTGTTCTTTTGAACTTTCAGGTAGCTGTGAAGCAAAATCCGTTACCAATCCAAAAACACGTTTCGATTGTATGTTAAGTAACTGGAGTTGAGTTGGCAATTTTAACGACGACACTCTGCTTTTTATATCTGAAAGTTGCGCTTTTACAACTTCAGAATTCAGATAAATCAAAGCGGGCGAGATTTCTTCATACGCCTTGGTGACTTCATCGTTCAATTTGTCCAATTGATTCTGCAATCTTGTCAAGTTTGAACTATATTGATTGATCTGGGCCTGCAATTCCAACATCTTTTCAGTTGTACTATTCAATTGATTGAGTAGTTGGACACTCTCTTTGATCGTCGATGCCACGTTTGTTGTAAATGCATCTGTCGTATTCAAAAAGTCTCGGTAAGGAGCGCGATCTTTGTACGAGAAGTTTTCCCATTGGCTCAACACCTTGCTGTAAAGTGCAACAAATTCGTTGACTGTGTCACTGATCTCTTGCAAATCTTGATACTTTTCAGTCTTAACTCTCACGTCGGCAATTGCAGATAGTACCGTTGTAAAGTTAGACTTTATGGTCTCTTCATCCGGTAAAAACTCTGCAGGTGCTGATGAATTCTTTGCTGATTCCAAGATTTGAAGCAGGCTGTTAAGTACCTTCGAGTATTCTTTGAGTTGTGGAACAAGCAGGCTTTTGATTGTACCAATCTGGTTCGTAAATTGTGATTGGTAAGCCGCATATGATTTTTGAAGTGGCTGCAGCGTTGAATTGACGCTATCTATTTCTCCCTTTAGTATCCCTATTTGACTCTTTCTGCCACCGATCATTTCTTCCCACTTTTGCTGACCAGCTGTGGGATCTACATCAGAAATGGAGGAAAGGTCTACTCCATTGTTGTAAAGGTCGTAGGCTGCAACGTCGATATATTGTGCTGGTTTTTCGAAGTTCAATACAGTGATTATGTCGTCAAGATTCTTTGAAAAGGTTGCTATGAGCTGATCTGAGTTCTGTTCGAAGTAATCTCTTATTTCGTTTATGTTTTCATCGATCTTGGCTTTGAGGGACTCTGTCTCTTTTATGTAATTTTGGAACTTTTGAACATCTTTGGCAAATAGCTGTTTTGCCTCTTCAGTCGTAATTTTGTCGTGAGGTGGAGCAGATAGTATGAGTGCATCTATATCTGAGACTAACCTTGGACCATTCTGTTCTGGTGCCAATAGGTCTCTATAGTTCTGTATAGTGAGCCTGCTGCTGAACATCTTTGTCGAAAATGCAGCATTGTCTCTTCTCAATGATGTTGAAACAACCCATACTATTGGGAATAGGACTACAATACACACTACAATAAGTATTATGTGAGTAAGTACCTTTCTTTTTTTGGCCATTATCTGTTCACCTCTTCAAAGGAACCTGATAGTCTGAAGTTTATAAAACTCAGTCCTCCAACGATGAAGAATATTATTATGGAAATAGCTGAAGCAAAACCGAAGTCTTGGCCTCTTCCACCTTCAAATGCTAACTTGTACGTGTAGGATATGAGTATATCCGTTGAACCTGCAGGCGTGTTTGTATTCGGCATTGCAGGTCCACCACCTGTGAGCAGGTATATGTTACCGAAGTTGTTGAAGTTGAATGCGAAGCTACCAACAAGAAGTGGTGCTACAGTTGTCATCAACAATGGGAACGTGATTTTCCAAAATCTTTGCCATTTGCTTGCCCCATCGATAGACGCAGCCTCGTAATAATCTTGTGGGATACTCTGCAACGCACCGAGGGTTACAACCATCATGTAGGGGAAACCAAGCCATGTATTGACTATCAATACTGCTACCTTCGCCCAAAATGGATCATTCATCCACTTTATCGGTGTTCCTCCAAATAACTGAGAGATGATGAACTTATTTATGATACCGTAAGTCTCGTTGAAAAATCCATTTTTCCAAACCAAGACGGATATGAATGCTGGTATCGCCCATGGAATTATAAGAAGAGATCTGTAAATGGTTTTACCGCGTAAATTTGGGTCGTTCAACACTAATGCAAGTATCATACCTATGACAAATGTGAATAGAACGCTTAAAGCTGCCCAAATGAAGTTCCAGATGAATATCTTTGCAAACGGTCCAGAAATAGCTGGGTCAGTGAATATCTTGGTAAAATTCTTTACACCGTAGTTAGATATGTATCCCGCTACAGCATACCTTTCTCCATTTTCATTTGTATCGTAAATCGTTCCATTTTCTTCTATCAACGGTTTGTTTGTCATCGTGTTAATGATAACCGTTTTTACAACGCTCTTACCATTCTCTACAGTTTCAGCTAATCCGAGTTTGTACATGTGCTTTATCTGAGAGAACGTGAACTTTCCTTCTTCATCCTGACGAATTGAGTATCTATTTGAAAGAGTGTCTACAAATTCTACTTTGCTTAATGTTGGGAAAAGAATGGAATATTTGAAGAAATCTTCGTTAATAGCGGTTGAAGAGTCGTCCGGAGAATAGAAGTATTTGAACAAGTCATTTCCTTCTCTAACGATTTCAATTCTGTTGTTCTCTGTTTCGAATCTTAGCCTACTTTCGTTTAGTCTTACCAATTCGGACTCACCAAGTATCAAGTCCCCTGCCTCACTCTTGAGGACTTTGTAATCGTTTGCTACGTACGATTCATCACCATCGTAAACAATTACTTTGAAATCGGTTGTTGGTTGAGTTCCATTATATTTCACGTAGACATTGTACGAGTAAGTCTTACCGTCTTCTACATTGTACGTGTAAATTGGATCAACGAGTAGTCTTTCAACCACTTCTTGCCTCGTCATGATGTGACCCGTTCCATAGTTTGTAAATGCAGTCCTTATTGTAAATGCTATAGGGTACAACACAAGAATGAATAACAAAATAAGTGCAGGAATCATGTACCTGTAAGGATAAGCCTTTCGATTGATTATGAAAAAGTCTATCAAGAAGATCAAGACAAAGAGCGTTATGGATAATTCGTAAAATCCTTTGCTAAGTAGGAATATCCCTCCTAGTACACTAAGAACAGTAAACGCCGCTAGTAAAATCCAACCTAGAAGTTTTAAGAACTTCATCAATTCATCCTCCTTCTTCCATAACCTCCCGATTTTTTGAAACTTTGAGGACTTCTACAATGACATCTCCAAAGTGCTCAAACTGACTTAAGAAAAAGCACGGGGCAATGCCCCGTGCCCCTCTATATATAGTTCAAAATCTGTTACTTAATTTGCGCCTTTATCTGTGCAACTGCATCGGCAAGTGCTTTTTCTGGTGCTACACCTTGGTCAAGTACTTTTGCAAGTGCGTCGCCCATTGCGCCCCATACTGCTGCCATTTCTGGAACGTTTGGCATTGGTATTCCGTAGTTTCCAAGGAAATCTGCAAATTTCTTTGTGAGAGGATCTTTTGCCATCACGAGGTCGTTAACGTCTTTTCTTGATGGGCATCTTGGGTCAGATTGCCAAATTTGGTACATGACATCTTTCGTAGCTATGAATTTTGTGAGGAAGTCCATTGCAAATAACTTATTCTTGCTCTTTGCATTAACCATGAATCCTTGTGCGCCAAAGAATGGTTTTGGATCTTTGTCACCAGGAAGTGTTGGAATTGGTGCAACGTCGAAGTTTATACCAGCTTGTTTGTAACCTGGAATTGCCCAAGGTCCGTTGAGAATCATTGCTGCAAGTCCATCCTTGAATAGTCCATCCATGGTATTGTAGTTGTCACCGGATTGTAAGAGTTTTTGATCAACTAAGCTCTTCAAGAATTTCATTCCTTGAATTGACCCTGCGTTTGCAAGTCCAACGTCTTTTACATTGATCTTACCAGATTTGTCTGTTCCAAATACGTATCCGCCGTAAGCAAACAATGCAAATGCACTGTTGTAGAAGTTTTTGAAATCGTATGTGAATCCTCTGACTTCTCCACCATAATCCTTTTCAATCTTCTTTGCCAATGCTATGAGTTCGTCGAACGTTTTTGGTGGGGTTGACACGTAATCTTTGTTGTAAATCAATGCCTCACCGTCAAATGCATACGGAATACCGTAAAGTTTTCCGTTGTAAGTGAAGCCTTGAAGTGGTGATGGGAAGTACTTGTCTTTTTCTGGAAGGTTGATTGGTTCTAGTAAACCGTTAACAACAAGTTCACCTGTCCAGTCGTGTGCACCGACTATGATATCTGGACCTTCACCTGCTGGCGCTGCTGTTAAGAACTTAGATTTGATATCTACAAAATTCACTTGAACGATGTCAACTTGTACACCGTACTTTGCTTTGTACTGATCTGCAAGTTTCTTGAGGATAGGCACTTGTGCCTCAGACGTCCAAACCGTAATCTTCTTTGTTGCTCCGAATGCCATAAAGACAAATAATACGGCAAGAACTACCGTTAAAAACTTTCTCATACGCTCTACCTCCCCTTTGCTCAGGATATGATGGAAAGATTCATTCCACAATCTTGTGCATAAATTTTTCTTACTCCGGATTTATTATACTACAACTTTTGACAAAGTGAACATCGATTTGGAATAGTTTCCACGTATAATCAGGAAAAAATGGATTGAAATCGTCACGTGTAGAAATATACTCAAACATACTTACGTATAACTTAGCATACTGAAGCAAGCAGCGATGATGAACTTGTTTTCATCGATAATTTTGAATACTCATCGTTGAAGATTGGAGAAGTGTATTGTATAATGTAAATTGAGTTCAAGGACTGCACAAGTAGAATTTATATTTTTGAGAATTTTATCATATCGTACTCAAGTACACTGGAGGTGTAAGAAGATGGAAAAGAGAAGGAGAGTTATCATTCTCGGTGCCGCAGGAAGAGACTTTCACAATTTCAACACGTTTTTCAGAAACAATCCCGATTATGAAGTTGTAGCATTCACCGCCACACAGATTCCTGATATTGCTGGTAGAGTATACCCAGCAGAGTTAGCTGGTCCACTTTATCCAAATGGTATTCCTATCGAAGAAGAGGCAAAATTGCCAGAATTAGTCAAGAAGTACAATGCTGATGAAATTGTACTTGCTTACAGTGATTTGCCACACCAATATGTTATGGAAAGGGCATCAATGGCACTTGCAACTGGGGCAGATTTCAAACTGATGGGGCCAAAATCTACGATGGTCGAATCCACAAAGCCAGTTATTTCCATTTGTGCTATAAGGACCGGTTCTGGAAAGAGTCAGACTACAAGAAGAGTTTTAGATGTTCTTAGGGCATACGGAATGAAAGTCATATCCATTAGACATCCAATGCCATATGGTGATTTGGTTGCACAGAAGGTTCAGAGATTTTCCGATTATTCTGACCTTGACAAGTACGAATGTACAATTGAAGAAAGAGAAGAATATGAACCACATATCGACAGAAAGAGCGTTATCTACGCAGGTGTCGATTACGAAGCAATATTGAGATCAGCTGAAGCAGAGAATCCCGATGTGATTCTTTGGGATGGTGGAAACAACGACTTCCCATTCTACAAATCTGACTTGCAGATAGTTGTAGTTGACCCGCACAGACCTGGTCACGAAGTATCGTACTATCCCGGCATGGCAAATTTACTCATGGCAGATGTTATAGTCATCAACAAAGAAGAAACTGCAAATAGAGACGACATTGAAACTGTGAGAAAGAACATAGCAAAGTGGAATCCAAATGCAATAGTTGTAGATGCAGCATCACCGATATTTGTTGACGATCCATCGATTATACGAGGAAAGAAAGTGCTCGTAGTGGAAGATGGACCAACTCTAACGCACGGTGAGATGAGATACGGTGCAGGGTACGTGGCAGCAAAGAAATACGGTGCAAAAGAATTAATCGACCCAAGGCCATTTGCAGTTGGTTCTATCGTCTCAACGTACAACAAGTATAACCACCTTGATGTCATACTTCCAGCAATGGGATACGGCGATAAGCAGATTAGAGAACTTGAAGAGACGATAAACAATTCAGATGCCGATGTTGTTGTAATCGGTACACCAATTGATTTGAGAAGAGTTATGAAGATAAACAAACCTGCCGTAAGAGTCAGATACGAACTACAAGAAATAGGCGAACCAACTTTTGAAGAAATACTAAAAGACTTCCTTGCAAAGAAAGGCTTACTGAAATAATCTAATTATATTCTAATTCAATTAAATAAAATCAGGTGCGGACAATTAATCCGCACCTGATTTTTGGTTAGCATGGAATTTTTCAAAACTATGCCATGGAATCTAAGTTCTTGCCTTGGTAAAGTTCCCCGACAACACGCACTAGCTTCATGTTCATATCTTGCTGCTTGTAAAACGCAAACTCGAGTGTTCTCATCATCGCATCTTGAGCTTTTTGTACCTGAGCTTCAGCTTGAGCACCTGAAGCAGAGGATGTACTACGATTTTGAACGGGAGCTGTGAACATTGCAAAATTCGGTGCACTGGTACCTTCAATTCTCATCGGCACCACCTCCTATATCGTTTACTTATCGCTTTTTTCTGGAATTTCTTTAGCACTTTTGCAACTCACAATTGAAAAGATCGTTCTTTCATCGTTGCTGTCAACCTTTATTTCCATTCCAATCTTCTTCGATATCTCACTAGCTATGTAAAGCCCTAAACCAGTTCCCTGTGAGTCTTTACCCTTGTAGAATCTGTCGAATATCTTCTGCAAATCTTCTTCTGGTATCTTCGGACCATGGTTTATCACATCTATTCTATCGTTCGAAATCTTGATCTCAACAGGTGGTTGACCATGGGTAAATGCATTACTGAGAAGTATTGAGATTATTATGCCAAGGCCTTCTTTGTTAGATTCTGCTACGCCTTGCCCTTCGATTGAGATCTCCTTACCTTTGAATCTTTGCCTTACGATCTCATCTGTAAACTCAAACAAATCTATGGGTTCCCTAGTCAATGTTTCCACTTTGGCTATGAGAAGCATGTTTTCGATAATTTCCTTTATCTCTTTACTACTCTCCTCTATTGCATTTATCGACTCATTTAGTATTTCTTCATCTTTAAGTCCCCATCTTCTCAACATGTTAACGTAACCCATCAAGCTTGCAACTGGCGTCCGCAATTCATGCGAGACTGCAGAGACAAATGATTCTTGTGACTTATATGCAGCTTCTATTCGCTCCATAAGATCATTGAATTTGGAAACTAGTTCAGCCACTTCTACACTCTTGGGTTTTATGGCAACTCTGAAAGACACGTCTTTTCCACCAAGTGTTTCGATCTGATTTACAAACTCTTTCATGTCTCTAACGCTGCGTTTAGAGATGTAATAGTTTGCAAAAAACACTGAAGCAGCTAGGATAATTATGGCAAATATGAATATTCTTCTCAACATACTTATGAACAGAATCGAAGGAGTTACGTCCCTTCCAAAGATAATCGGTTGCAATTTGACGAAATAAAAATACCTGTCAGAGATTTCTTTAATACCTTGTGCATCAACGTATCCTATTCCATAGGGATCATTTATGACTGCCTTCTCATCACTAGATGCGACATACATGTCCCATTTTCTAACGATGTACTGTGTACCAAATGGGGTCTGAATTATTGTAACAAACTTGTCTGCATTGACGAATTCGTTTGTAATGCTCTTCATAACAGACACTGCGAAGAAATTGTATATCAAAAAGAGCAGAACAGCTACGATGACAATTGCTGCTATGGTGTTGAATAGCGATAGCTTAGTTGCCAGCTTCAAGTTTGTCACCAGCTATTTTGTATCCAACTCCACGAATTGTTTTTATCAAATCAGGGGAGAGCTTTTTTCGGATGTAGTTTATGTAAACTTCGACGGTATTGTCAGAGCCGTAGTAATCTATTCCCCAAACAGCATTTAATATCTCTTCCTTACTTACCACTCTTTGCTTATTCTTTACTAAATACAGTAGCAGTTCAAATTCAGTTTTACTCAAATCAACTTCCTCACCATTGTAGAGTATCCTTCTTTGCTCTTCGTATATCTCCAATGGACCAAGAATGACTGGTGTAGAGATGCTCAAATGTTTTCTTCTCAGAAGTGCTTTTATACGTGCAAGCAATTCTTCGTTGTCGAATGGCTTTGTCATGTAATCATCTGCACCGGAATCAAACCCTGTCAATTTGTCTTTTTTCATTCCAAGGGCAGTCAGCATGAGGATTATAACATCGGGGCTGAGTTTTCTAACCTGTGTGGCAACTTCATAGCCATCCATGTCTGGAAGCATTATATCTAATATGATTAGGTCGGGGGCATCTTCTCTAAAATTTTCAATCGCATCCGTTCCATTTTCGTAAGAGACAACATCGTATCCCGCATGTTCGACTTCGATTTCTAACAATCTTCTAATCTTTCTATCGTCTTCTACAATCATAATCTTGGCAAATTTGTTTTCTTTGTCCTTGTCCATCCTTTGTCACCCACTCTTTGTACTTTCTCATTGTCAAGACTATTCTAAGCGAGAATTCTTAAAATGTTCTTAAAGCTCAAAGATAATTTAAGATTGAAAAATGTGGTTACTATGGTATAATTTATACTTGCTGGACGGAGGCGTGTCCGAACAGGCTAAGGAGCCGGTCTCGAAAATCGGTGGACCTTACGGTCCTTGTGGGTTCGAGTCCCACCGCCTCCGCCATTTTATTTCACTTCATTCCATTGACTAAAACTACTTTTGTATATCTTGCTTTTGAAGAGGTTCGGTAAAAGCACTTGTCCATAAACTTTCAAAGTCTAACCCATCTGCTTTCATCGCCGCTAAGGTATCGAAGAAAAGATTTTGAACGAGTATCATCGCATATTCATCGTCAAATAATATAAGCATGTAATATGTCATGAGCTCTCCATTGTTTTTTTGCCATATCTTGTATGTGTTCACCAATGTGCCTTCCGATGATGATAATTGTTGGTAGATCGCTGCAAATATATCATCGATCGTTTGAGAGTACTTATCAGATTGTTCTTTGGTGATTTTTGCCTTTATATTCAGCTTAGTTTGCTCCAAGAGATCCATTATTTCTTGGAGTGCGTTTTGTTTTGCCCCTTCTTTTACAACGGAAATGCTGAACTGAGGACCAGTGTAATCCCCTAGTCCATAGATGATCTTTTTTTCGTTCGATAGTTGTTCTAATCTCTTCGTCAGCACGTAATTTTCATAAACCAAGGATGCATTTTTGTCCAATTTGCTGACGTCTGGAAGCATTTGCTTTATCTCCTCCGGTGGCTGTATACTTGGTTTTGAAATGCTGGTAGATAAAACTTGAGTGAATAGCAAAGCAACAGCCACCGTAGAAAATATCACCCAAAATATTGTTTCTCGCATCATATCACCTCAATTCGAGGATTCCTCTCCAAACGATTTATTAAAAGCTCAAGAGATTGTGCATAACTCAACTCATCGAAGAGCAAGACGTCACTATTGTCAACATCTTCGATTTCTTGCCGTTCTACTAGGAGCCCAGCGTTCCCGTGAGCATAGAACCAAGGCTTATATTTAGTAGAATATGTAACTTTCTTTATGTGCAATTCTTCTATTATCTTCCTAATCAACGTGCTCCTCACCACATCGCCAAATGCGTCATGGTATGGTCCCGCAATTAAATACTCCATCTGGGATTGAGGGACATGATAACCTAATCTAGTCACTTGACCATTGTTGCATTCTATTAAAGCCACCATCTCGGCAACTGTATCAATAGCATCAACTAAGTTCAATGGAGTGTACAAACCGTCTCTGTACATGTCTTCCAGTTCAGTGTTTTTAAAAACCAACGTAGGATGAATCCTAAAAACACGTATCCCACTATCAAGCAAAAGTTGTACGGTCCTTATGTCCTTTTGCCGTGTATCGTTTGGTAAACCAATCATCAGATGCGCTATTATCTCAAATTCGTCTTTAAGATGCTCTATCGTCTTTAAAGCCTCTTCCGCCTTGTATCCCCTCTTGGAGCATTCAAGAACTCCATCATCTAAGCTCTCTATTCCAAGTTCAATAACTTGAACATTCCAATCTTTGAGCAATGCTATAGTCTCTTCATCAATTGAGTCAGGTCTTGTCGATATACGTTTTGGAATATCCGGTGATATCATGAGCAAGCGTTTCATTGCATCCTTATTCAGCCCCGTGAAAGTACCACCATAAAATGCGATTTCATCTACGTTTGAAAAGTCTATACTTTCGAGTTCAGCAATGTTTGGAATTGTTTCACCTGTCATTATAATCTGATTGCAAAATACGCACCTTGTCTTACATCCTGCATTTGGGAGAAAAACTGGGTATATCTTTCTTTTACCCCTTCTGTTCAACTCAACATCTCCTTGACAACATCATTTACCAACTTCCCATCTGCCGCACCTTTGACGCGGGCCATTGTTTCTTTCATCACCTTTCCAAAATCTTTCTGCGTTGCATGCATTTGCTCTATTATCTCTGCGACGATTTTCTGAATGTCCTCACGAGAGAGCATCTTTGGTGCATACTCTTGGAGTATTGTCAGTTCTTCTTCTTCGGCCTTTGCCAGGTCTTCTCTTCCCGCATTTCTATATGCTTCCACAGATTCTTGTCTCTTCTTCATTTCTTTCAAGATGAGCTTTTGAATATCCTCATCCGTTGCTATCTTTTTCTCGCCCTCTACTTCAAAATAACCGATGGCCGACTTTACGGACCTCAAGACTCTCAATCTCAGTTCGTCTTTGTTTTTCATTGCTTCTTTCATATCGTTCAAAATCTTCTCTTTGAGTGCCACTTTGCACTACCTCCCATGCATCTTTAATATTACATGATTAATGCGTGACTTATGTGTTTGGCACATGTATGTACCTAACTTCTAACGCCCAGAAAACCATCGAAAAAATTTCTCGCAGCGGACAAGTTTGCTCGCGGATTGTATCCTCCCTCTTGAACAATACATATCATCGTTATCTTCTCACAAAGTGTTGTGGAGATTAAACTTCCAATATCCCGATAATCTTCCGAAAGGAGAGAAAACTTACCGACTGGGTCTTCTATATGCGTGTCCGTACCAAAAGAAACAATGAGAAAATCAGGCCCGTAACTAAGAATCTTTCCAATGGCCTTGTTGAGTGCTTCAATGTAGATTCTCTTATCGCTTCCACCGGGTAACGGTATGTTCAGATTGGTACCTTCTGCTTTACCTGTGCCAATCTCGTCTTCGTAACCACTGTACCACGGGAAAAATTTTCTTGGATCTCCATGGATGGACACGTACAATACGGATGGATCATCGTAAAAAATATCTTGCGTGCCATTACCATGATGAAAGTCTATATCGAGTATGGCAACTCTCAATCCTTTGCTGTTTAAATACCTCGCAGCTATCGCCACATTGTTGAAATAACAATAACCACCACCATAGTTACGCATCGCATGGTGACCAGGTGGCCTACTTATCGAATAAACTGGTCTTTTGTTCTCTAAGACATAACTCACTGAAGTCAAAACAGCATTTACTGCTTTGACCGCAGCATCGTAAGAAGATCTCAAGATTGGCGTTCCTGTGTCAAATATTGGATCAACGAAAAAGACTTCGGGTATATATTCTCCTTCAACTTCTGCTGATTTTCTTTTTATATACTCGTAGTACTTCTCGTTGTGGACTTTTAATATCCACTCCTCTGAGAACTTTTCAGGAGAAATGCTTTCAAATCTTTTGGTCATGTAGTTGTGAACGTACTTCAGCCTGAGCGGCCTTTCTGGATTTCTGACGAATCGTCCGTTGTCTATTTCTTTGGTTGGTATGAAATCTTCATTCAAATCCGAGCATATAAATAAATCACTATTAGACACTTCTATCATTCCTCTAATTCTTCAATTTTTCTCACTCTTCGTTCGTGTCTTCCGCCTTCAAAGTCTGTGCTCAAGAATGCATCAACTATCCATTTTGCTAATTCTATGCCGGTCAGTCTTCCTGCTAACACAAGTACATTCGCATTATTATGCTTTCGTGCGTATAATGCCATATCTGGAAACATGCAGAGTGCCGCTCTGATTCCCCTTATCTTGTTGGCCGCTATCGACATACCAATACCAGTTCCACACAGCAAGATACCGAAGTCACATTCTTTATCCACAACTTTCTTCGAAACCTTCTTTGCATAGTCGGGATAATCCACACTCTCTATTGAGTGTGTACCGCAATCGATCACTTCGATATTCTTTTTACGGAGGTACTCTACGATCTTTTCTTTCATCTCAAAAGCAGCGTGGTCACTACCGATCGCTATCTTCAATTTAGATCACTCACTTCAAACTATTTGCGGCTTCAGCTATAGTAGCATACGACTTGAAAACTCTATCGAGTGCAGTCATGTTCAAAAGCTTCTTGATGTTCTCGTTTACATTCGCAAGGGCAATACTCCCGCCAGCTGTTATGGCACTCTTGTGCAGACTCACAAACGTTCCGAGTCCAAAGCTATCGACGTTGCTAACTCTTGTGAAATCGAAGACTATTTTAGTCTTACCTTTTTTGATCAGGTTATCAATAACCCAATTTCTAAGTGCCGTTGCATTTTGCATTGTGATGTCACCATCCAATGATACAATGACAACCCCAAATTGTTCCGTGAATGTGTACATAATTTATCCCCTCCCTATCTATTCAAAAACTCTATAGCATCTTTCTCACTTTCAAATATGTTTAAAACCCTATCTAATGCCGTCATTTTAAGAAGTTTCTTGATGTTTTCATCAAAATTCACAAACGCTATGGACCCCGCCTTCATTAAAGATTGCCTGTGCAGTGCAACAATAGTACCAAGACCAGTACTGTCAATATACTCAGTTCCCGAGAAATCAAGTAATACATGTATATAACCTTTATCAAATGCCTCTGTATAGATGTACTCTTTTATATCATAGCTGTTGTTTAAGTCAAATTTTTTTGGCATTTTGAATTCCACTATCTTGCCTAATATGAGTTGCTGTTCAAGTTTACTCGATTCCTTCACGCATGTTCCCCCTCATCCCATTAAGGTTGGGCTCTCAACTTGTTATTCTGATGAGACCTATCATTTTTCCAATAATTCTGACTCTCTTCGGGTCGTAAACCATAACCTGATATGCATCATTCTCTGGAACGAGTTCAACTTGTTCATCCCTTACGTTAATCCTTTTCAAAGTTATCTTATCATCAACAACAGCAGCGACTATGGAGTTGTTCTCGGCAGTGTACTGTCTTTTCAATATAACGTAATCGCCATCAATTATGTGGGCATTTATCATGCTCTCTCCTTGCACCTTGAGAGCAAAGTACTCACCGTATCCTTTAAGCATAGCCAATGGTACTTCTATTTCTTCATCGATCTCCTCAAACATTTCAATGGCTTGTCCTGCAGCTATTTTTCCCTTTACAGGCACTATGATGCTCTCTTTCCTGTCCGATAGAGAGATCGTTCTGGGCCCTTTTCCTCTTTTTATGTAACCTTTCTTTTCAAGTGCAATAACATGTTGCTGTGCACCTCTAGGTGTCATCTTGAATCTCTTTGCTACATCTCTGATCGAAGGAGCATAACCCTTGATCATTATATATTCTTTTATAAAATCGTATACTAAAGTCTGTTTTTCTGTGAGATCTTTCATACGTCGAACACCATCCTAACATATAATTGGTTATCCACATTTTCAATTTTTAGGTTGTAGTAAGTAAGTGCCTTTAGCTCCGTGTAAATCCTTGATTCAATATAACTAATACAGTACCCATCTGTTTCATATGGATAATAGCCTCTATCAACAAGTGAGATTATATCGTTTACAGCGTCAAAGAGTTTATCTTCATCAAATTCTCCCGTATTCTCATTGATGATATTATAACATTTTTCAAGCTTTTTGTGCAAATGTTTCTTTTGCTCTGAAGACTCTTTAGCCAGGTAATGTGTGTTATCTTTTATTATAGAAACAATATCTCTGAATGCTTCTAATGTATCATTGGCGATTATTTCGTAAGCAATATCCGCCGTGTGTTCTATTTCCCGATACAAATTTACTCTTCACCACCAAGGACAGCGAAGTCTGCAATGCAATCACTTTCAGCTAAATGAATTATCTTGACGCCTTGTGCGACTCTCCCTCTTGAGGGTATGTCTGAAATCTTGAACTTGATACTCGCACCATCTTTTGTAAACACGACGATCTCTTCATTTCCCGTGACGTATGAAACACCCACAATTGGGCCTGTCTTTTCGAGCTCACTTATATTCTTAATTCCAAGGCCATCTCTCGATTGCTTCCGGTACTCATTTATTTCTGTGATCTTGCCGTATCCATTTTCCGTGATTGTCAAAATATAGCCACTGTCGTTGTCGAGTATCGTTGACGATATCACTCGATCGCCTTCTCTCAATCGAATGCCCCTTACGCCTGCAGCATTTCTTCCCATCGTTCGTACATCGTCAACTCCGAATCTGATGCTCAGTCCCAATTTTGTCGATATTAGTACTGTACTTTGATCAGATGTAACTCTAAGAACTGACACGAGTTCATCACCGTCTTTGAACGTTATTGCCCTAATACCTTTTGAATTGATGTTTCTAAAGTCGTCTAAGCTCGTGCGCTTAACTATGCCGTTTTTTGTGACAAAGAATAGATCACCAATGTAATCTGTAATATCGATCATCGACAGCACTCTCTCGCCATCATCGAGCTTTATGTACTTCGTAACTGGTTTGCCTTTGGTCGCCCTATTGCTTTCCTCAACCTCTATGTTCTCAAGTTCGTATACCTTACCATGCGATGTAAAGAACAACGTCTTGTTGTGGAGTTTCGTGTACAACACTTGAGAGATGATATCGTCCTCCATCAAATTAGCGCCCAAAACGCCTTTACCATTCCTCTTTTGAGTCCTGAACGCATTAACATCCATTAGTTTCAAGAAACCTTTTCTTGTTAGCGTTATCACAACATCTTTATTCGATACGAGGTCTTTCTTATCAAATTTTGTCACTGTCTCTTCGTACTCTGTTATCTCAGTGCGTCTTTCATCACCATACTTGTTCTTTATTTCTTCAAGCTCACTGACTATAACATCGTAAACTTTGTAGTCGCTCATCAGCAATTCCTTTTCTTTGTCCAATTTTACCAGTATCGCACTGTACTCTTCTTGCAAATTCTGTGTCTCAAGGCTTGTTAATCTACCAAGTCTCATGTCCAGCACAGCCTTTGCCTGCTCTTCACTCATGCTCAGAATGTCCATAAGCTGAGCTGCTGCCTCTGCTGCATCTTTTGCGCTTCTAACGATGTTCACAACAGTATCGATTGCCCTCGAAGCTTTAATTAGTCCTTCGAGTATGTGTGCCCTCTTCGAGTCTTGTTGGTATGCGTACTGGGTTCTTTTTCTGACTACGTCGAATCTGTGTTTTACGTACGCTTCTATGAGTTGTTTCAAATTCATGAGCCGGGGCTGTTTATCGCCATCTATCACCAAGAAATTGGCATTGAATCTGACCTGCAAGTTGGTCTTTTGATATAGATTGTTGAGTATAACCTCTTCGTTCAGATCTTCCGGTAATTCTATAACAATTCTTAAACCGTCCTTGTCGCTCTCGTCGCGTAGGTCTTTTACAGGTATTTCTTCTTCTTCCAAGAACTTTGCTATCTGTCCTATCAGCTCAGCCTTGTTCACGTTGTAAGGGATTTCGTTGATAATTATACTTTTTCTTTTCCTTTCGTGTTTTATCTCTACTCTTCCCCTTACGGTAAAGCTACCTTTTCCAGTTATGTACATCTCCCTTATGCCACTTTTGCCTATGATGATTCCACCAGTTGGAAAATCTGGTCCTTCGATGATGTCTATGAGTTGTTCGATGGAGACGTCTGGATTTTTGACGTACGTAATGATTGCATCTACAACGTTGTTTAAATTGTGTGTTGGAATATTCGTTGCCATACCAACTGCTATACCGCTCGCACCGTTGAGTAGTAGATTAGGTAACTTTGCTGGTAGCACTTCTGGTTCTTGTAAACTGCCATCAAAGTTATCGAGCATCCTAACTGTTTGCTTATCTATATCTTCAATCATTTCATCTGCAATTCTCTGTAATTTTGCCTCCGTGTACCTCATAGCAGCTGGCGGGTCCCTGTCTATTGAACCGAAGTTTCCTTGCCCTTCAACAATTGGATAGCGCATAGCCCACGGCTGTGCCATCCTCACAAGTGCGTCGTATATGGAAGCATCTCCATGTGGGTGGTACTTACCCATGACCTCACCAACGATACGCGCCGCCTTTTTGGATGATTTACTATGCGCAAGACCAAGTTCATACATAGAGTAAATGATTCTTCTTTGGACTGGTTTGAGTCCATCTCGCACGTCTGGAATTGCACGACCTATTATGACACTCATAGAGTAACTCAAGTATGACTTGACGAGTTCATCTTCCAGTACACGGTCGATTACATTCGTTGCGTTTGATGGATTCTCAGTCGCCCCTTCATTTCCATTGTTCATACCGCGATTAAGCTCGCGATCTATTTCATCACTCATTACTATGCCTCCCTACCACTTTCAATATTTTTCTATGTTTTTGATAACACGCATGTGTCAATGTGTGCTAAGCTGAAATTTTGTGCTAATTTGTCAGGAAATCTTTGCACCAGGTTCTATGTCCCCTGAAACTGTCAATAATCTGAGTTGACCATCCTTCTTTGCTGCCAATAACATGCCTCTCGACTCTATGCCCATCAACTTTGCAGGCTTAAGATTTGCTACAACAATTATCAATCTACCGACGAGTTCTTCCGGGCTATAGTATTGTGCTATTCCAGCAACTATCTGTCTCTTACCAAGCTCGCCGAGGTCGATCTGCAATTTAACCAACTTTTCAGATTTTTGTACTCTTTCCGCTTCAAGTATCTTGGCAACTCTGAGGTCCACCCTTTTGAATGTGTCAATATCCAAGAATTCTTCCGTTGTTACCACATTTTCAGCCTTGCTGTCGCTTGTTTCTTTCACTTCCAGCTTTTTTTCTTCTTCTGGTTTGTTATTCAGTTTTTCCATTTTATCTACCTCCGTGTTCGTCTTCTCACTTTCTATCTTTTCCATCTTCTTGAATAGTGGCTCGCCATGTATAATGCTCTTCCCCTTTAGGTTGTTCCACCCTTCCAATACATGATCAGTGAACACAGGTTCCATGGAAAGTCTTCTGTAAACTTCTGCAGAAGAATTGGGCATAACTGGGGATGCAAGCGTCGCAACTTTCATTATGTTCTCTGTCACGATTGCCAAAACTGTGCCAAGTCTTTCCATCTTCCCCTCTTTCGCCAACGTCCACGGTCTTGTTTCATCAAAATACTTGTTGAGTGAAGATATGAACTGCCACAGGTGATCTAACGCATCTGTGATTTTGTATCTTTCCATAAGCTCTATGTAAGTTCTTTTGGTTTCTTCGTATTCTTCTAAGAGTTTCCTATCGATGTCTTCCAATGTTTTGATCTCCGGTATCTTTGAATCAAAGTGCTTCTTGATCATTGCAAGCGTTCTGTGTAGTAAATTACCGTAGTCATTTGCCAGATCAGAATTCAATCGTTTTATGAGGTTCTCTTCCGAGAAGTCACCATCTCTACCAAACATTACATCTCGTGCAAGGTAGTATCTGACAACATCGTTCCCATATTTGTTCATGTATTCTCTCGGATCTATTGCATTTCCCAGAGATTTACTTATCTTCTGTCCATTAACAGTCAACCAACCGTGTGCGTATACCTTTTTAGGCAAAGGTAAACCCACAGACATTAACATGGCAGGCCAAATAAGGCTATGGAATCTGTTGATTTCCTTGCCTATCAAATGTAAATCGGCGGGCCACCATTTTTCAAACGTCTCTAAATTATCAGGATAGCCGATGGCTGAAACATAGTTTATCAAGGCGTCAACCCAAACATATATCACATGTTGTGGGTCATCTGGCATCGGAATGCCCCACTTTAGTGTTGTTCGCGTTATGGATAAATCTTTTAAACCAGATTCCAGAATCTTGAGCATCTCATTTCTTCTGAAATCCGGCTCAACAAATTCTGGATTCTCGGTGAACAGTTTTAAAAGCGATTCGTTGTATTTTGAAAGTTTGAAGAAGTAATTTTCTTCCTTTATGAGTTGAACTTCTCTCTTGCAAGTTGGGCATATTTTATGGCCATGCTCATCCATCTCGAGTTCGTCTTCATTCCAGTAAGTCTCGCAAGGAACACAGTACCATCCCTCGTATGTACCTTTGTATAAGTCACCATTTTCCAACATCTTCGAAACGAAATACTGAACTGTCCTCACATGTGACTCATCGGTTGTTCTGACAAAATAATCGTTTGTTATGCCAAGGTCTTTCCAAAGCTGTTTAAATTTTCCAGCCAATTCATCACATAACTGCTTAGGCTCAATTCCTTTTTGCCTTGCTGCTTGTTCGATTTTTTGACCGTGTTCATCGGTACCTGTAAGGTAAAAGACGTCGTATCCCATCATTCTCTTATATCTTGCGATTATATCGCCCATAATCGTAGTATACGAACTACCGATGTGTGGTTCTGCATTAACGTAATAAATGGGTGTTGTTATGTAAAACTTTTTCACAATATGGCACCTCCAAATGTTCTCTTCTTCTATTATTTTATACGAATTTTAATGTGAATTCTCATATAAAATTATATCACACAACCTAGTAACGTATGTGAAGAAATAGAAAACATTAACAAAACAAATATTTTGCACACACTTTTGTCACATTCTCATTAAATCGCTATTTTAGAGCGAAATTCAACAACAAAGGGTGGCAAATGCCACCCTTTGATTGTCTCTCGATTGTCTAACTATTTATCCTTCTATTTAATTATACTTCTTGATACTTCTTGCCTCTTCGATTTTGGATTTTAAAAATTACTCTTCGTATTCAAACAGTTCTTTCAATGGTGGAATAAGGTCCAAGTATCTCTTATAGTAATTGAGTTTCCAGCCAGGTCTTATAAGGTTGACATCTTTTATCACCGGATTCAGTTTCAGCAGTTCATCTTCTGAAACAGCTAATCTGTAAGCAATTTGCCTGAACGTATCTCCAGGTTGCACAGTGTATTGCAATCCAATGTAGACTGATCTGTTCATATCTTCTTGCAAATTGATCGTCTCGCCACCGACGATTGTCTTGATGTTTTCAAGAAGGATATTGGCAACTGGAACTTCAAAGTCCTTTACAACTTTGCCAGCAAATATAGGATTATCGCCGTACGTTCTTAGAGATGGTAGGGACACAAAGAATTGATCACTATCACTTATGGGTTTACCGGCAAAATCAAGTCGTCTGATTGTACCATCGTTTATGACGTTCTCATACTGGATATTTTCAAACAAATCTATTATCCAAGGTTCTTTTGATAACAAAGAACTAAATACTATTCTGCTATCGCTGAATTTTATGTACTTTGAGTAGGAAGCTACGAGATTTCTAATATCCATTCCCGTCATCTGCACGAGTTTTACAGTAGTTGTCTTTCCAACCATCTTGTATATATCTTTTCTCGTTACTATGCCTTCTGCCAATCCGCTATAATTGGGATTGAAGACGTTCCATATTCCAGCACTTGCTTTCGTGTAATCGATGATAGATTTATTCACTATCTCTGTTATCAAGTTGTCTTCAAGAATCGCCATGTATTTGTGAAATCCAACGGTTATGGTAGAGTCAAGGACCCTTTCGTTCAACCAATTTTCAACGGGTGCTTCATATTGTTCTGCCCAAGAGAGTATTGGTTGTGAGACTTCTACACTAGCCATGTCAACGTTTTTGATGCTGATATCTTTAATGGCCCACTTGTTAGAAACTTTATTTAATTTTATGTTTATCTCATTTATCGATGAACCATCTGCTCCTGGTATGGAATATGCCTTATTGTTATTTGTCCCAGTGTAAACGATGGCTTCATTACCGAAGAGGAACACATCTACATCTTTGGCAAATTCTTTCACAAGTCGATCCCCTATATTCAAATCACTTTCAAGTGCTAACTTCTTCCCAGTTATTGGGTCGTTGGTTATACCACCGCTCGTTGCAAGGACGATTACGTCTGGCTTTACTTGCTCTTTTAATTTGGTCAGCTTCTCTTTTATCACTTTTACTTGGTCATCAAATGTCATCTTACCGTAGTTCGGTGTAACACCGATTGTGGCTACCTTGAGACCGTTGGGAAGAACCTTGGTATAGTAAGTATAAACCTTAGTATTAAGACCTTTTAGATTTCCAGCGAGTGTGTATCCTTTGAATTTTCCGATTAAGTTTTCCAACCTGTCTTGCTCTAAGGAAAGTTCAAAAGTACCCGGTACGAATACATCATATCCAATTTGGTTGAAGAGCGTCATAACTGGGTTGTCTGGTTTGTCGATGTAGTAGTCACCGAAAGGACTTCCGTAGGTGAGATTACCCGTATCGATTAAGACCAAGTTCTCATTGTTCGATTTTAATTCTTGAACGTAAGAATAAATTGGAATCAATCCTTTTGCCTCGAATGACTCCGTAAAGTAATTGTACGGAACTACATTCCCGTATACGTTTGAGCTGTGGAGAATAACCACATCAGCCTCGGTTGCTGAAGGTCCAGCTCCAAGGGCAAAAATGTAGAACAGAACGATAAACAGTATGCTCATAATAGGTTTTTTCATGTTCTTACCTCCTCATCCACCAATTTTTTATAGCAGTCTTTACATACTGCAATATATTTTTCTTTTCCACCAACATCGATTATACCACCATCAATTTTCTTTTTGTAAGAAAGTGTACCTGTATACTCGCCACATATCTCACACACTGCCTTTTTCTTGATCACCTCGTCGGCTAGTGCCATGAGTGATGCTGTCGTTGGAAACGGCTGCCATAGATAATTCAAATCCAACCCAGCACAGTACACATCCACACCATCAGCCGTCATATCCTTAACTAAATACGTTATATCATTTTCAAAGAAGTGCACCTCGTCTATGAAAATTGCATCCGGTTTTTCATCAAGGTTCTTGTAAATGGTCTCCATCTCATCAAGGTTTTTCACCACAGTTGCGGGCATCTTGAATAATTTGTGAGTTACGACATCATCGGCACTGTACCTAACATCTATCTGTGGTTTGAAGATCTTTATCTTCTTTCGACCAAGCTCATAAATTTCAGCAAAATTCAAGAGTTCAGTCGTCTTTCCAGAATACATTGGTCCAGTTATCACGGTGAGTTTCCCAATCTGCTGCAAGTTATACACCTCCGTCTCTATCAACATCTTTTGCAAAGCACAACATCACAAGCATCATAAGCACAATGACAAGCAATAAGCAAGAACAATTTTTGAGGGATTTATAAGAAACTTTGTAAGAAATCGAGTAATTTCTGATATAATTATATCAAAAAAGGGAGGTTATGTATACCTTGAATAGTGGAAATAATGTAAAAATTTTGGTAGACACGCATGCTCACTTGCATATGAATCAGTTCGATACAGACAGGGATGACGTATTGAAAAGGGCTAGTACATTAGAGCTTGTCATAAACGTTTCTACAAGCCTTTCCGACATTGACGATACCATAAAAATCGCAAATCTGTGTGACAATACATTCGCAGCTATAGGTATTCATCCACACGATTCCAAAGATGTTGGTAATGATTATCTTGATATAATTCAAAAAAAGATAGATATTCAAAAGAGAGGTAAGAGAATCATCGCTATCGGTGAAATCGGTCTGGATTATTTTAGAAATATGTCACCGATAGATACGCAGAAAAAGGTCTTTGCAGAGCAACTTATGCTTGCTCAAGAAAACGATTTACCGGTGATTCTCCACATTCGAGATGCTTACGAAGATGCATACGATATACTGAAAACAGTTGGTATACCTGAAAAAAGGGGTATTGTCCACTCATTTAGCAGCGATGAAAATTGGGCAAAGAAGTTCGTAAAATTGGGATTTAAACTGGGAATTGGCGGACCTATCACATATCCGAAAAACAATTTGCTGAGAAGTGTGGTCAAAATAGTAGGTGTAGAGAATATAGTTACCGAAACAGATTGTCCTTATTTGCCACCTCAACAGTATAGAGGAAAGCGCAACGAACCAATTTACGTTTCGTACGTTGTCGACACGCTGAATGGTATCTTTGAATGCGACATCTCTACGATAGTCTTTGAAAACGCATTGCAACTTTTTGGATTGACAAAAATTGGCGGAGCTGGTTTGAGATGATCGAAGCAATAACTGGAAAGTACATTGGTAGAAATGAAGGTAATCTGTTAGTTAAAACTGGGGATTTCGTATTAAGGATAGTATCGGATCTCGATAGCTTTTCTGACTGTAAGGAAAACGATGAGATAACAGTGTATACGAAACTCATAGTTACCCAAGACGATATATCGATCTATGGATTTGATTCGAAGAGTAAAAGAACCATCTTTGAAAAGCTTATAAAAGTATCGAAACTTGGTCCCAAAACGGCAGTCAAAATCCTCTCTTCAACAACGGGAGAATTTCTCTCAAATGCGATAGCTACAGGAGATGTTGAAAAACTTGCGTCTATACCCGGAATTGGTAAGAAAACTGCCGAAAGGATTGTGACAGAATTAAAAGACGAATTTGAACCATCCGAGGTAGATGATGTATCCATTGAAGCAATAGAGGCTTTGATTTCATTGGGATACAGCAGAACATTGGCAAGGAATGCTGTAAAGAGAGTTGGAAAGGAAAAGGATGTTGCCAAAGTGATAAAAGAAGCTTTGAGAATACTCTCGAGTGGTACATGATTAACAAAATTAACAAACGTGGATGGTCCAAAAGAACAAAGGGATGATACTATGGGGTAGAGATCGGTGGCGTTAGTGCTAGACCCGCAATAGTCAATCCTATGTTGGGTTACAAACTAGATCCGGGAGAACCGGGAATACCTTCTGGTGCCCCTGCGAGCCAAAGTGTGCTCAGAGTGCTTAATCAGGAATTAGCAAACTACATGGATTTTAAGAAACAAGCTGCTGAGCAAGGTGGATTTGTCATTGGCGGTGGTATATATTTGGATTTGAGAAGGCGTGGTTCTTTTCTTGCCGCCGTTGCAGGAAAAACAAAGGTCTTCATGTATCTACCCGGCGATAAGACAGGGCAGAATGCAAAGGTCCCAAGTCAAGAAGATAGTGGCTCTGCACAGAACAGTACTGAAAATGGTACCTCTGTCGACGATGCAAAAAAGACCGAAGTAAGCAGAAAAATAGACGAGCTGTACAACAAACTTGCCATGTCAAGTGACCCATACGAAAGGCAACAATTAGAACAGCAGATAGTGATGTTAACCATGGCAATGAACGCACTTGTGGCAGGAATGAAAATGCCAGAGTTTTTAATTGGTATGTTATTAAACACTGCAGTTTAATGGAGTCAATATAGTGATCTATATAGTTTAGGCATGTTAACAACATTGTCTGATAACCGAATGGAGGGATATGTGTTGAAATTGTCGCAAATAATCGAAGAAGTTGGATTAAAAAGTGTATATCTACACAACGATTGCGAGATAGAACATGGATATGTGGGAGATTTGTTGAGCATTGTCATGCGTTCTGCAAAAGAGAATTCCATTTGGATGACTGTGCAGAGCCACGTTAATATCGTTGCTGTAGCTACATTGACAGGTATCAGGGCTATTGTTTTGTGCGAGGGGATGGAATTTCCAGAAGATACACTTCAAAAGGCGCAAGAAGAGGGAATAAGCTTGCTTGTAACAGAGGAAAATGCATACAGAGTCTCTGGAAAGATTTACTCACTCGGTGTAAGATAAATCGAACAAGATATCATAAAAATAGAAAAGGTCGAAATGATTGGAATGACTGAGAGTATTGGGAATGAGTTCTTACCTAATGAAAATAAAGTGTACAAGGCTGATCTACACATACATTCTTGTTTGTCCCCTTGTGCGGATTTGACGATGGTTCCATCTACTGTATGCACAAAAGACATTGATATATTGGCAATAACAGACCATAATACCGCTGAAAATGTAGCGGCTTTTGTTTGTTTGTGTAGAGATAAAGTCGTGATACCCGGAATAGAAATCCATACGTTTGAAGATGTACACATACTTGGCTATTTTTCAACGCTTTCAGATGTAATGGAAGTTTCCAAGATTGTGAGTGAGAACACGAATCCATTTCCATATGATCCTGAGACATTTGGGTATCAACTCTTGCTCAACGAATCGGAAGACTTTATAGGGATGCTCGACAATTATTTGGGATTTCCAACGAATTTGAGCATAGATCAGACGATCGATTTGATTGAGAAACATAATGGATTAGCTGTTTTTGCTCACGCTGATCGAAAGTTCGGTGTTATTTATCAACTTGGCATGCTACCAAAAAATGCGCACTTCGTCGAAGTGAGAAAAAGGGAAACTTGGCAAGAACTCAAAAGTACTGGTCACATAGTGCTTACATCTTCAGATGCACACGTTCCAGGTGAAATAGGTTCGAGAAAAATCTTCTTCCAAAATGATGCATTCAGCGGTAAAATTGATGCACATAGCGTTATCTCAGCTGTGGCATTGGGGAGGTTCAGAACAATTTGGGATTGATAACACTTTCGGACCATCTACACGACATAGCGGAGAATTCAGTGAATGCTGGTGCAAAAAACGTAACTATTGTCGTTGAAGAGACTTCAGAAACTTTCTTCTTTTCCGTTGAAGATGATGCAGGAGGTATACGGCCAGACATATTTGAGAAGATATTTGACCCCTTCGTCACTACGAGAAAAAAGGAGATACGGAGGGTGGGACTTGGTTTGCCGTTTCTCAAGCAAGCGGCAGAAACTACCGGTGGATATGTAAGAGTAGAAACTGAGTTTGGAAAGGGTACAAAGACTGAAGTGCTATTCTACAAATCAAACATCGATTGCCAGCCAGTTGGTAATTTGCCACAGACCTTCCTCGTTTTGTTACTCAACGGTGGAATAGAATGGCACATAAAGAGATGCTACAATTCGAGTTGCTATGAAATAGATACGCAAACATTATCAAAATACGTTGGCCAGCTCGACTCTCCAGGCAAGATAAGTTTAGTATCTGACATGTTGGAAGAGTTGGAAAACTCATTGATCGAAGAAGAAAAAATCTGATCTCGTAAGGGAGGGAGTTAAGTGAAAGTAGTAAAAAGATTGTTTGTATTAATGTTGATCACATTTTCTGCTTTTGCATTTTCATTCACACTTAAAGATGTACAGTTCGATGGACTCAAGGCTGTGACAAAAGATGAATTGTTGCCACTGTATCAAAATTATCTGGGTAAAGATGTGAATGAAAATGCCGTAAACGCTATACTATCATCCATCGACGAAACTGGCTATTTTGAAAGTATCGATTACGAACTTGTAGATGACTCGGCGACGGATACAAAGATTTTGAAGATTAGACTTGTCGAGAATGCACCTGTAAAAAAGGTCTCGATTGAGATAAATGGTCCTGGGCTAATAAGCGTGGAAACCTTGCAGAGTTCAATTACTCTACTTGAAAACAAACCATTCAGCTTCACGAAGTTCTGGGAGAGTATAGACAAAATTGCAAGTGCTTATTCAAGTCAAGGTTACATGGTTGCAACACCGCGCAGTCAAGATAAGTCGTTTGCATTCATCTACGTAACTGGCTCAGTTGGCGATGATGAAACGGTGACATTCAAAGTAAACGAGTACGTACTCTACGATGTTAATTTTGAAATTGTCTCCCAAGATGATGAATTCAAAAAGGAATTTGAAACAATACAAAGCAAGCTGAGCGTCAAAAAATATGTTGATTACGAAAAGAAAGATTGGTTCATGAAGATATTCGATAGTGAGAAAGATTACGTGATGACACTCCAATCACTTCAGACCCTATTTCAAGATTTGACAAAGTACATTTTTGTAAAGATTGTCAACGTATCCACCGAGGAAGTCGAATCAAAGTATCCCGCAAAAGTCATTACCTTAACGGTTACGGACAATACTGTATTGACCCAACCAGTCTACTTGAAAGGGATAAAGACAAAGGGCAACACGTTATTTACGCAAAACGAATTGATCGGCGAGACTAGCGAAGGCACGTATACAAATCTTGCAGTGCTTAAGAAGATGCAAGATGTAAAGGATAAGTACGACAAAGCCGGATATTTCATAGATTTAAATCTTGAAGCTGGTGATGATAATACAATCAATATATTGATAACTGAACTAAAAGTAAGAAACGTAAAGGTAGAAGGAAATAGCGTTACCAAAGATTACGTCTTCAACGATTTAATATACGTCAAACCAGGTGATTTTCTTAAGAGAGACGCATTGCAGCTGACTTATACGGAAATTTACAAATCTAATTTCTTCGATTCAGTAGATTTTAACATACAACCCGTTGAAAACGACAATTCACTTGTTGATGTTGCAGTAGTACTCACAGAAAAGGCGAAGAAATTCGATTTCCAAGGTGGAATTGTGTATGCACCAGTTACCGATAGCAGTAAACAGTGGTGGGAAGGTTTTGGCGGTACATTATCACTCTCAACAACAAATCCAACTGGAAACGGCGAGAATGTATCTCTCAATTTCCAAAGAGACTTCACCTCGACACAACTGTCATTTACCAGTGGGATAAGGAAACCATTTGAATGGCCAGTTATATTGAGTGGTTCCGTTAATTATCAGGGTGTAACATCAGATGGTACAACAACGACAAATGTCTCCTACTCAGCTGGATTGAATACGTTAAAAACACAGCTTGGGCAATTCGGTATCAGTGTAAAATACGAAGACACAACGGAATCTAGCAGTACAAGTGTCACTTCGAGTACACTTTCTTTTCCAATAAGTTACGTCTATGAAACACTCGATAGTCTTTATGTACCGATGAAAGGATACTCATTCTCGTTGACTGGAACAAAGTACTTGCCAATATCTGTTAACGGGTCCGATGCACTCAGTTATTCTGCAGAATTGACATTGCATTTCCCACTTACAAAAGACATATCATTTGCATCAAGAGTACTTGCAGGACAAGTATTTCAAACGTCTGGAAAAGAAATAACCTATAGTCTCGCTGGACTAAACCAAGTGAGAGGTGTAAAAACAAGCCTAACAGGTTCTGTAATTGGTTTGACCAACAACGAAATAAGATTCAAACAGGAAAATGCACTCACTTATTTCTCGCTCTTCTACGATGCTGGATTCGTATCGAATGACTATGATTTCCAAAACATTGAGATGGCGTTTGGTGCTGAACTTGGAATCAATGTGCCACTGTTTGGACTATTGAGGCTCGGTTTTGGTGTCCCAGTAAATAATCCATCCCAGCCAAATACATTCATACTAATCGGTAAGACATTCTAAATTCTAACATATCATGCACTTTATAGGGTGAGAAGATGGCAGATGTAACTGATTTAGTAAACCATTTGGAAGGAATAAGAGATGAGGCAAGGACACTTGTAGAAACAAGATGGGAAGAATTTGAAAACCTTAAAAAAAACGGCGATGAAGAGGAATTATTTGCCGAACTCAGTTTTTGCGTGCTAACGGCAAATTGGAGCGCTCAAGGTGGCATAAAGGCTCAAAAAACAATAGGAAGAGGCTTTGCAACATTGCCACAAGAAGAACTTGCAGAAATGCTCGTAAGTGTCGGACATAGGTATCCTCAAGCACGTGCTCAGTACATAGTATCAAATAGATGGATAATAGGCCGTTTGAAGGCACTTATCGAAGAACCAGATCCCAGGGAGTTCCTCGTAAAGAACGTAAAGGGGTTGGGATGGAAAGAGAGCTCGCATTTTTTGAGAAACGTGGCATTCTGTGATTATGCGATATTGGACAAACATGTCTTGAGAGTAATGCAGCGTTATGGACTAATAGACGAGATACCAAAAGGATGGACGAAAAAGAAGTATTTAGATTACGAAGAAAGGTTGAAAAGGGTCTCAGAGAGTTTCGGAGAGTGTTTGGGAAAGTTTGACCTTTACTTATGGTATATGATAAAACATACTGTAGATAAATGATATTTATCTCAAGTATCTCAGCAGCGGAAGGGAGGGAAGAGCACAATGTTTGTTCTATTGTATTATTGTGCTCGTATTATATGAGACTCATCGAAAGTGTTCCCAATTTCAGTGAGGGAAGAAGGGAAGAAATCGTAAGGCAGATCATCGAACAGGCCAACAAGTATCCGAAGGTCAAAATGCTTGATTGGTCGATGGACAAAGACCACAATAGGTCCGTTGTCACAATAGTTGGTGACCCTGACCAAGTCCTTGATGCACTGTTTGATATGACAAAAAAGGCTGCAGAACTGATAGATTTGAGGTATCACAAGGGTGAACATCCGAGGATGGGGGCAACTGACGTTATTCCTCTTGTCCCATTAGTTGGCACAACAATGGCAGAATGTGTAGAATGGTCTAAAAAACTGGGTGAGAGAATTGGAAGAGAATTGAACATTCCAGTCTATTTGTATGAGCGAAGTGCAAGTGTACCGGAAAGGGAGAATCTGTCTGAGATTAGAAAAGGTGAATTCGAAGGTTTCTTTGAAAAAATAAAGAATCCAAGATGGAAACCAGATTTTGGGCCTGAGAAAGTACACGAAACCGCTGGAGTGACCGCTGTCGGTGCCAGAGAATTTCTCATTGCATTCAATGTAGAGCTTGGAACGAATAATGTGGAGATTGCCGATAAGATAGCTAAAACCGTTCGAAATATCAGTGGTGGATATAGATACGTCAAGGCAATGGGCGTCGAGCTGAAAGAAAAGGGCATAGTCCAAGTATCAATGAACCTCACAAACTACAAGAAATCACCGATATTCAGAGTTTTTGAAACGATAAAGAGAGAAGCACAGAGGTATGGTGTACCGGTCGTCGGGTCTGAGATCATAGGTATGGTACCTCTCCAAGCAATTGTGGATACGTTCTCTTGGTATCTACAACTAGATGAATTCTCGATGAATAGGGTCATAGAGCAAAGGCTTATGGACGAAATTACGAAAGATTGATAAAAGAATTTTTGGGAGATGCAATTGCATCTCCTTTATTTTTGTGGTATAATAATTCGTAGTACGAACCAATTGTGCTTATAGCACACAGGAAATATTAGGAGGTGAGATCTATGGAATATCGAAAAGTTGGTAAGTGGGGAGTAAAGATCAGTGAGCTTTCGATCGGTTCATGGCTAACTCTTGGAAATCAGTTGGATTATGAGGGAACAAGAAAGATCATAAGATACGGTGTTGAAAACGGTGTTAATTTCATTGATACAGCTGAAGGATATGCTGATGGGATTGCAGAATCGATACTCGGTAAAGTGCTGAAGGAATACCGTAGAGAGGATCTTGTTGTCTCAACGAAGATTTTCTGGGGTGGAAGTGGTCCAAACGATCAGGGACTTTCCAGAAAACACTTGATAGAAGGTATCAGGAATTCGCTAAAGAGATTGCAGTTGGAGTATGTAGACATCGTCTATTGTCACAGGCCTGATCCTCAAGTACCGATGGAAGAAGTAGTTTGGGCAATGGATCAAATTCTGCGCAACGGGCAAGCTCTTTATTGGGGAACGAGCGAATGGAGCGCTGAACAGATAGAAAAGGCACACATCGTTGCAAAAGAATTGAATTGCATGCCTCCTATAGTTGAGCAGCCACAGTACAACTTGATCGTAAAGAAGCGTGTTGAGGAGGAGTACGCTCCGATATATGCGAAATATGGGATGGGACTGACTACGTTTAGCCCATTGGCATCTGGCGTACTGAGTGGCAAGTATCTCGATGGGATACCGGAAGGTTCTCGTTTGGACAGATGGCCCTGGTTGAAAAAGTCAATGGAAGAGAGAGGAATATTTGAAGGAGAAACTGTGAACAAGCTCAAGAGGATAAGAGAGATTGCAACAAGTTTAGATGCCACTATGTCACAACTTGCACTTGCATGGTGCTTGAAGAACAAGAACGTCAGCAGTGTCATACTCGGTGTCAGTTCACTAAACCAGCTCGCAGAAAATCTTAAGGCAGTCGAAGTAAAAGAGAAGATCACCGACGAGATTTATAGAGAACTTAGTTCAATGTTTTGATTTTTTGCCATAAAAGTATCTTAAAAAGGCCGAGAAAATGACTTCTCGGCCTTTTTGCAATACAATTTTCGTGTTAGATTGGTACCAAATTAGGTGTTCAATTCAAATGTATAGAACTTGAATGGCTTAAAATCGAATGTAACACAATTATCTTTGATTTCTAATTCTTGGAGCTTATTTTCAAGCACATCCACTAAAGAGACCTTTCCCATTTCCTTGGCACTTTGCGCGGATAGCTTTATAGCTGAAGTACCTGAACTGCCGACGCTTTCCAGTATCCTTAGATACAATTTACCATCTGTCTTCCTGAATGAAAGAATCCTGAAGTTATCGTTCAGTACCTGTACGTTGATAAAAGGTGCTGCAATCTTTCCATTGAATATAGTCATTTTTCTATTAAGACTCTCCGCACGTTTATAGAACTCTTTTACATCGCAAGATGGATGGACATATATAGAGTACGTAAACTCGTGATAACCTTCGTCAGCATAGAAATCCGGATAGATTCCGGCCTTTAATAGTGTCATCTCCATCGTTGAACCATTCACCTTGTGGCCATATTTCCCATCGTTGATAATACACACGCCGTAGTCGTACTGAGAGAGGTCTACCCAACTATGTGCAAGCACTTCAAAACGTGCTTGCTCAAAATTTGTGTTATTGTGAGTAGGTCTCTCTATGTATCCACCATCTATATCGTACTTTGCATATCTACTCAATATATTCGTTGGAAATAGCACTTTAAGCAGCGTTCTTCTGTGATGCCAATCCAATTTCGTGTGGACTTTTAGTTCATCACTACCCCTTTCCAGAACGTAGAACTGCTCAATCGTACTTGAATCGAACAAGTATACGACACGTATGACCTGTCTAATCGAATTTTTTTCTACAAACTCTATCTTTGAAGCACTCAACCTGCGTTCTGAACCTTTACTCCTCACATCTATATCCCAATTTTCCCAATATGCAGGTACATCTCCATATACAGTGAGTAAATTACCCGCATGTTCAAAAGCCCATTTTCCAAGTGGCTTGTTGAAAACATTGACTGAGCCATCCTCGTTGACGATGACCTTTAGTTTCTCATTTTCCATCGAATAGTTGCTTACTCGCTTTTGTGCCTGCAAATCTGCTTCATCATCCAATTTGCCATCTTCCATATCTGCAATTCTAAATGTCCTAAAACCAAGTCCAGGTATTTTCTCATCGCTATCGTACACGTACGTTCCATCAAATGTTTTTGCACAATCAATCTGTTTATCACCATCGAACACTCTTGCTGGCTTGTCATAGATAAAGTGGACACCCTGCTCAAAAGAAGAGGGGTTAAAAAGTGTAATGTAATCTGTATGCTGCTCTGTTTTTGATTCAACTATACTCTTTTGAATCTTGATACATTCTTCGATCACGTACTTCAGTTCATTTTCGGCATCTTCGTACACTTCTCTGATGGCCGAACCAGGAAGGATATCGTGAAATTCGTTGCGCAACAACATCTTCCACAATTCATCTATGGGTTCTTGATAATTACCGTCGAAGAGTGCGTTTATGATTTCGGTATTTCTCAATTCATTCTCTGCACGTCTGTGCAGTTTTTTCGTGCGGCTTTGAGATGTAAGCGTTCCTCTGTGTAGTTCCAAATACAACTCACCATCCCAAACGGGCAATTTAGCACTGTCGATTTTCTGATCCAACCTTTCCAGAAACTGTTCGGCAGTGGAGTACTCAACGTGCGGTACACCAGGTATCTCGTTTAATGGTACATAATTTTCACACATCTCTTCTGTAGGCCCGCCACCACCATCGCCATAACCAAACGATAGGAAAAACTCATTTGTTATATCCTTCTGTCTGAAGTTACTGAACGTATTTATCAAAGACTTTGCATTAACTCTGCCGTTGTATCCATCTTCAAAATTCTTGAAATTGTAGTAAATTACTTCAGAGGCATCTATCCCTCTCCAGAGACATATATCGTACGGAAAATCGTTGGCCTCGTTCCAATTAAGTTTTGTCGTGACAAAGTAATCTATACCCGACTGTTTCATAACCTGAGGCAATATCCAAGAAAAGCCAAACACGTCCGGAAGCCACGCAACTTTACTCTTTACGCCGAACTCCTTGAGAAAGAACTTTTGACCGTAATAGAATTGCCTTATCAGTGATTCGATGCTTGGCACATTGCAATCGGATTCAACCCACATACCACCGACTGTTTCCCATCGCCCGCTCTTGATCAATGATCTGATCTCCTCAAAAACTTGAGGATGGGATTTTTTCACATCCGCGTACATCTGCGCTGAAGACTGAATGTAGATGAATTGTGGATATCTCTTTGCCAATTGTATTGCATTCGAGAATGTTCTAACTATCTTTCTCTTCGTTTCGTCTATTGGCCAAAGCCAAGCATAATCGATATGTGCGTGCCCTGCAACGAATGCCTTACCAATTTTCGGGAATAGTTCATTCAACTTTCTTATCTTACTTCTATATACATCGAATGACTCCACCAAACTCGTTTTCACTTTTTCATCATATACACATTCATCGGGAAAGTCTGGATGAGACCAAGTTGACATCACTTGGTCGAAGATACTTGGATTTTCCGTAATTGTCTTGATGTAAACACTGCTGGACCTAGGAACGTACAAACTAGACAAGAATTCATCCGTCACATCTATGAGTGCCTTTGCAAGGTTTTCGTCTTTAGTTTCATTGGCAACTTCTACAACATTCTTCGCAAAGTTCAGAACCTTCCACATATCCTCATCGTACACAATCCACTTTGCATACTTGAAAACACTCTCTTCCCTTGAACCGAAAAGTCCCCTTGCAACGGTCTGTACCTCGACCTCATGCTTCTGTTCATCGCAAAATGGTGTCAAATTGATTTCTCTGTGATATTCATTTATCTCACCGTATGGTTTTTCATCTATCAAAACCAAACTCTCTCCGCCAAACCAACCGCGTAGATAAAGCTTCTCGTTCGGCTTTAGTTTTTCAAATGCAAATGCATTCTTGAAATGGACAGGATTACCGGAGTAATCCCAAGTGTACGGAGTTTTTATGACCTTATCATAGTAAGTCCATCCATCGAAAGACTCTTTCCTCACGATGGTAAATGGTAAAAGTTCTCCAAGTAACCTGTAAAGTCGTCCAATTTCTCGATCTCTGCTCCGTTCCATAACTATCCTCCTCACGTCGCAAAATTTGGTACCTGATAGGAATCAAGTCCTTGTTAAGTATGAATCCCTATCTAAATTTCTATAGTAGCTACCTTCTCATTTCACTCGCAATCATCACACAGCGCTTTGCTTGCGCAGTATGTGATTTACCGTCTCAGTACACAAGAGCATCAAAACAACATAAGACAGAGCAAAAAGTGGGAATAAAGCCACGGTCGTGCGTGCTGCAATTAGACCGAATAGTGGGGGAAGAAGTGTTGTTCCTGCGTACGCAGTAGCCATCTGATATCCGATAAGTTTTGCAGAGTTCTCACTTCCAAATCGAGCTGGCGTTTCGTGAATGAGACCTGGAAAGATTGGTGCAAATCCAAGACCGATAAGTATTAGACCAACCATGTAGAATATGGCAGGTAGAGGTAGCAAAAGTATCAAGACACCTATGAGAGAAATGATCTGACCCCACAGTATGAGAAATCTATTCGAGACTTTCATCGTTATGAATCCAGAGATTATTCTGCCAGCTGTGATTCCACCGTAGTATAGCGAAACCCACCCGGCAGCTACTTGTGCACTAACATGCTTAGCACCAACCAAGTAACTTGCTCCCCACAGACCCACTGTAGCTTCTGCACCACAATAGAATAAGAAGGTTAGCAGAGATTGCGTGACACCGCCGATACCAAAGACCCCACTTCTTCCATTTATTCTGTTCTTTGCTTGTGATTGATTGCTTTTAGACGTTGAATTTGCATTATCATTAGCGATATTTGCTTTCCTGCTTTCCTCAACACGCTTCCACAACGGAAGTGATGTGAATAGAATTGCGGCAACTGTGAATTGAATGATCGCTACTGTTCTGTATCCCAGTCTCCAAGAGTTTCCATTTCCGATGTAGTAAGATAGTATAGCAGGTCCTGCAGTTGCACCTACGCCCCAAAAGCTATGGAGCCAGTTCATATGGTGGGCTTTGTAATTTTCGGCCACGTAATGATTCAGAGCAGAATCGACTGAGCCACCACCAAGTCCAAGTGGAATTGCCAGTAGAAAGAACCAAATCATTGAATTTGAAAAGGAGTAACCAAGTAGTGCTATAGCAGTCATGAGACAGCTAACAAACGTAACTTTCGCTGTTCCAAATTTTTTGATCATTACTCCACTAAGTAAACTCGAAAGAATCGTTCCAAATGAGATAGTCATGGACATGATACCGGCAGCACTTAAAGGTACGCCCAAATCTTTACGCATCACAGGCCAAGCTGAACCGAGTAAAGAGTCTGGTAATCCCAAACTGATGAATGCTAAATAGATGACGATTAATAATAAAGTAGCCACGATATATCTCTACCTCCACTTTTCAGCTTATTTTGTATATATTTTTTGCGTAGTATTAGAATTTTTGTTCTTAGCTTGCAAGCCTTGGATAAAGCAGTGTTGCTATGACCACTGCAATGAGTATCATGCCTATAAGCAAGCCAACATGCAAGAGCATATTCGTATATACACCTGTGACTAATATACCTCTCAATATTTCCACCACATAACTTAGTGGATTGATGACTGCTACTGTCAACGAAATCACCTATTCCCATCAGTTCGACAAGTTCGTTGATCTGCTTTTCTCTCTCACTTCTGTTCAATCCAACAAGTTTTGCAAAGATAAGCAAATTTTCGTATCCTGTGAGTGTTCCATCACTAGATAAGGCCTGTGGGACATATCCAATGAAGTTCCTTATGATTGCAGCATCCTTTGGAAGGAAATAACCGTTTATCTCGACTTGTCCTTTCGTTGGAGGTATCAATGTTGAGATAATCCTAACCGTCGTTGTCTTACCTGCACCATTTGGCCCAAGGAGACCGAATAGTTCTCCCTTTTTCACCTCGAAGGAAATACCATCAAGCGCCTTCACTTGTTTAAAGTATTTATAGAGTTGCTCTACTTTAATCACTTTAACTCGCCGTCCTCTAAAGTGTTCTACAAAATGTTCTACAACATAATTATGGACACGATTCTTGCTTATGTCAATATTCGTAATCAGAATTATCGATCAAATCTTTGAGTGATATTCTTTTCCCTTAGTCTCTTGAATCGATATTGTACTCCTATTTCAAACTATTCCTGCGACACAGTAAAAGTGTATACATTCTACAAGTTTGCAAGTGCATAAACACATTGCACAGGATTTTTATCTTTTAGTGGATAATGGTATATAATTGAGTCGATAGGGACGGAATTTAGATGATCAAAACTGGAGGTGGAACGTATGATTTTGGAAGATGTGCTGATCGTTGATCCGGTCGATGGGCAATACATTGGTACCATCGAGTTTGAAGAAAAGATCGAGGGAATAATTAGAAAATCAGATGTAACTTCTACTAAGAGTGAAAATATACTTTTCCCTGCATTTGTTGACCCGCACATCCATGGAATTAGAGGAATCGACACGATGTATGCGTCAAAGGAAGATTTTTTGAAATTCAAAGAATACGAGGCACTTGAAGGTGTGTGGCGCTTCTTTCCAACGACAGTCACCGCTACATTCGAAAGGCTTGCACAGATTCAACTTCCGGATGAGCCAGAAGGTTTCAAGTTACACGTGGAAGGGCCATTCATAAGCGAGAAGAGAAAGGGAGCACACAACGCAAAGTACATAATTCCACCAGTGAATCGATTGTTCGAATATGTTCAACCTGCGACAATAGGTTTGATTACAATGGCATTGGAATGGGAGAATTTTGAAGAATTTGCAAATACCTGCACTGAAAGTGGCATCAAAGTCTCAATTGGTCATTCGAATGCAACGTTTGAACAAGCCAGGTGGGCATACAAGAAAGGATATACACGTCTAACGCACTTTCCTAACGCGATGAGCCCGCTACATCACAGGGAGATGGGATTGGTAGGCGCTGGATTGTATTTTGATTTTGTAGTTGAACTCATCTGTGACGGGCTACACGTAGCGCCAGAATTCATCGAGCTCATTTACAGAATCAAGGGCGCAGACAAAATCATGCTTGTAACAGACAGCATTTCGGCTGCCGGATTATCCGATGGTCATTATATGCTTGGAGACTTGGATGTGTACGTAAATGATGGCATCGCTAAGTTGGTTGATGGAACTATCGCAGGAAGCTTGCTAACGTTCAGTCAAGCGGTGAGGAATTTCCATAAGTTCACAAATTGTTCGCTCGTTGAGCTTGCAAAAGTGTCGTCTTACAACACGTGTTTGAACTTGGGAATCAAAGGTGGAAGAATATGCGAAGGTTATCCAGCAAAATTCGTATTACTCGACGAAAATTTGCAGGTAAAAAAGACGATCGGATTTTGATTGTTCGTAATATCGAAGTTTTCTTAGTTGTGCTCGTTATTCTATCGTTCCAGACAATCACTTTTGCCATCGACTTTGTCCCATTTGGTCACCGTGATGTCGTATGGAGGTTAACAACAGATGGGAAAGCGGTCTACTCGGTTGGTGCTGATGGAACATTGAAGGTATGGACATCCAATCTCTTGCTTGTCCAAAGTGTACCAACACACTCAAGTTGGGCACGTGCAGTCGCTGTAAATGACAAATACATAGCAGTCGGTGGCTACAAACCTGATAATACTATAAAGATATATGACAAATCTACTTTAAGGCTCGTAAGAACATTAACGGGCCATACAGGCTCAGTTTTTTCACTTACCTTTTACAAGGATTTGCTCATCTCTGGAAGTTCTGACAACAAGATAATAGTTTGGAAAAATTTTGCACCGTTGAAAACGTTGTTAATGCATGATGGCTGGATACGTGAGATGTTCGTTTCAGGAGATTTACTCGTTTCAGGAGATGAAAATGGTCGGGTAGTCGTAACGAACCTTAACAATTTTTCTCTTGCAAAAACCTTTGAGATAAATGAAATGATTACATCGATGAGTGGTATTAAGGATGAAGTGTTCATCGGCACTGCAGTTGGAAACGTGTATGAGTTGACGCTAAAAGACAAGAAAATGAAAAAGCTCACAGATAAGTACATTACGCAAGAGACCAGTGCTGAAACGCCCCCTTCTCAAATAAGCTCGATATTGTGCACGACTGATAAACTTTTTATATCTGTCGTTGGAACGGTGCTCGTCTACAGTTTGAAAGGAGGAGAAGTTAGTTTTATTCGTTCGTTCGATGCATCGGAAACGGAGATAACAAGCTTGACAATCCTTGACGATAGACTTTTCGTTGCCAACAGGTACGGAGAGATATTCACATACACTGTGGAAGGAAAATACATTGCAAAATCTCTGAGGCATTATCTTTCTTCTGCCAAGGTACTCTCGAATGGTGTTCATCTCATCATATCCAGGGAAACAGGCGATGTGGAGGTTTACAACAAAGATTCAGCAACGCTTCTGTGGAAAACGAACATTGGCAAGGCTGTGAGAAGTTTAGCGATTACGAATACTAACCAAGAGGAGACAATAATAGTTGGATGTGAGGATGGAAGTATCTACTTTATCAAAGATGGCCACACAATTAGAAGTGTAAAAATTGACAATGCGGCCATCTCACTTGCAGTTGTTGCAGATACGGTCTATGTAGGTACACTTGGTACCGTCTACTCAATTACGCGTGGTGGTATCCAAAAACTCTTTACTAATCCGGATGAGTGGAACACGTGTATCTTCCAAGATGCTAAGAATTTATCGTCACTGTATGTTGGAACGAACGTCGGTCGCGTGTATTCACTAAATCTATCGAAAAGAACGAATGAGAAAGTGGTGGAACTTCAAGATTATGTTGTGAAGATAACCGAGATAGATAAATTACCCATAGCGGTTACATTCAATGGGAGAGTATACAACCTTTCTACAAGAAAATTGATGGCAACTTTTCCCGAGAATGTTTATGATATAGCTTGTAAAGTTGGTTTAATCCTCTCAGCAGGTCAGTCTTTGAGTTATGTAGATGTAACAAAAGGAACCATAAAGAATCTAACGCAATTTGAAGCACCTTTAGTTAGCATTTCCACCCAAGAAGATGATGGTAATTACGTATTCGTTGGACTTTCAAATGGTCAAGTTATTCAGTTAGAAATACAAGTTAAGAACAAAGTGCCCTCCGCAAAAGTGGTTAAACGGTTCAGCCCAGAGCTGGCCAAGATTTCTTCGATTGTTGTTGATGATTCAAAAGATGCAGTCATCTGTGGTCATGAGGATGGGAAAGTATCGATATGGCAAAAAGATGGCAAGGATTCCAGTAGTTACAGCATTACTAAGATACTAGATGACCATACGCAATCAGTTAAGAAGGTTATTACGTACAAAGATTACGTAATATCATCTTCCGCAGATGGTACGATAAAGATATGGGACTTTGAAACGGGTAAGCTCATCATTACACTAATGGGACACAGTAACTATGTCTGGGCATTATATGCAGTCGATTCAAGACTCATCAGTGGTGATTGGAATGGAAAGCTGATTGTGTGGAATATCGAAAATGTGAAAAACGTGTACAAAGATCAAGAAATCCAGACAAGTTTGTCGATAACTGATATATGGACCGACACGAAAGATGAGATCTATCTTTCAACCCTTGAGGGATACATCGTCAAAATAAGTGGAAATGCGTTGAGTTCAATGAAAAAGCTGAAGGTCGCAAAAGAAACCCTGTGGTCTATCGATGGATTATCAGATAGCATATACACTGCAGGTTGGGATGGGAACTTATACACTTTAGATAGAGACTTAAAGTTTGTGAATGTGTACAAATCTCACAATTCAACAATCTTCAAGGTTGCCATCTGCAACAGCAACATCATCACGGCAGGCTCAGATAATCTGATAAAGGTGTGGGGAAGTAAAGGAAACTCCCTCATCCTTGAAAAGACCTTCAGTGATTTTAGACAGTCTATCTTGGCAATCGCTCTTTCGAAGGAAACAGGAAAGATAATCACGACAGATGGAAATTCAATCTTGGAACTACAAATAGGCAAATAGTTGCGTGGGAGTTTTCATTTTCTGCAAACTTTGAAACACAGCATCAAGATGGAATTGATAGCTCAAGATTTGTAAAAAGTGAGATGATATGGTAAAATGGTGAGAGAAACCAGAAAAAGTGGAAAAAGCAAACAAATGCGGTCTTTTTAAGCTATTTTTGCGGCTTTACTTCATCAGCAATTCTTTAAGACCGAGTTGAAGGAGGGTAGGTATGGCAAATTTCTATTCCAAGAAAGTGGAAGAAGTTTTGGCAGAGCTTAAAACAAGCTTAAGCGGTCTTACGTCACAAGAAGCACAAAAGAGACTGAGTGAACATGGTTTCAACGAGTTACAAGAGAAGAAGGAAGAAACTCTTCTACAGATGTTCATCGATCAGTTCAAGGATTTCATGATCGTCATATTGATCATTGCCGCAGTAATTTCTGCATTTGTTGGAGAGTTCACAGACGCTATCGTCATAGTCGCCATAGTGGTTTTGAACGCACTTCTCGGTGTTATTCAGGAAAACAGGGCCAACAAAGCTCTGAAAGCTTTAAAGAAAATGACAAAGCCTAATGCCAAAGTGATAAGGGATGGCAAAGTGCAAGTGATCCCAACAAGAGAACTTGTTCCAGGCGATATCGTAGTGCTTGAAGCTGGAGATTTTGTCCCTGCAGATGGTCGGTTGATAGAAGTGGCAAATTTGAAGATCAACGAGGCATCCCTTACGGGAGAATCTGTACCTGTCGAAAAACGTATAGACCCTATTGAATCGGAAGATGTGCCAATAGGTGATAGGATAAATATGGTATTTACAGGTACCACTGTTGTCTACGGTAGAGGGAAAATGGTAGTTGTAAATACCGGCATGAATACAGAGATGGGTAACATAGCTTCAATGATGGAGGAAGAAAAGGCAATAACTCCGTTGCAGGAAAGACTTGCAGAACTTGGTAAAACACTTGCAATCATCTGTTTAGCTATATCTGCATTGATATTCTTCATCGGTTATTTGAGAGGCACTCCACTATTAGAGATGTTCATGACTGCCATAAGTCTTGCTGTAGCGGCAATCCCTGAAGGACTCCCTGCGATTGTAACGATAACCTTGGCCATTGGAGTACAGCGAATGGTGAAGAGAAACGCAATTATAAGGAAGTTACCGGCAGTCGAGACATTGGGGAGTGCAAATGTCATATGTACAGATAAGACTGGAACACTTACACTGAACCAAATGACAGTGAAGAGTGTGTATGTAAATGGCCAAATTGAGAAAATTGAAGATGCAAAAGCAGATGAGTGGTCAGAGAAGTTAATAAGTTATTCCGCACTCTGTAGTGATGCAAAAATTGATGAAAACGGTAATGGAATAGGTGATCCTACCGAAGTAGCTTTAGTAGCGGCACTTAGAGATTACGGTAAAGAAAAGGCCGAATTAGAAGAGGCTCTCCCTAGAGTTGACGAGCTTCCTTTCGATTCTGAAAGGAAACTGATGACAACTGTGCATAAGACCGACAACGGATACTTGGTCATCACAAAGGGAGCATTGGAAAGTGTCATGTCCATATGCACATCTATAGAGAAAGATGGAAAAATCAGGGCTATCGAGCCACAAGATTTAGAAGATATAGAAAAAGCAAACACTGAAATGGCGCACAATGGAATGAGAGTCTTAGCATTGGCATACAAGATACTGCCAGAGAGGTACGAAAAGAAAGAGTTGGAAAGTAAATTGACGTTTCTTGGACTAATTGGCATGATCGACCCACCAAGACCAGAAGTAAAAGATGCAGTAAAAGAATGTGAGCTTGCTGGTATAACGACTGTAATGATAACGGGAGACCACAAACTGACTGCTGAAGCCATTGCACGCGACATTGGCATTCTACACGAGGGAGAAGAAGTGGTTACCGGAAGAGAACTGGAAAACATGAGCGATGAAGAACTAGCAGAAAAGGTTAAGAAAATAAGAGTGTATGCAAGAGTATCACCAGAGCATAAGGTTAGAATAGTCAAGGCATGGCAAAAGAACGATGCTGTTGTGTGTATGACAGGTGATGGGGTCAACGATGCGCCTGCACTCTCTCAAGCTGATATAGGCACTGCAATGGGTATTACAGGTACCGAAGTTGCAAAAGAAGCATCTGCAATGGTTTTGACAGATGACAATTTTGCTACGATAGTTGCAGCGGTAGAAGAAGGTAGAACGATATATGCCAACATACGTAAGTCGATAAGATATTTGCTCTCTTGCAACTTTGGAGAGATAATTACAGTGTTGTTAGCCAACATTTTTGGATTGGGCAACCATTACTTCCCATACATCTTTTATGGATTAACTTGGTAACTGATAGTCTACCAGCCCTTGGCCTTGGTATGGAGCCACCATCACACGATGTTATGAAGGCAAAACCACGTCCAAGAAACGAAAGCATTTTTGCTGGTGGGCTTGGAATCCAAATGATAATCGAGGGAATTGCAATGGGCCTTTTAGCAATAACCGCTTTCCATATCGGCAATGATTACAACCTTGAAACTGCTGAAACGATGACGTTTATGACGTTGGTATTTTCCCAACTTATCCATTCATTGAATTCAAGATCCACTAAGGAATCTCTTTTCAAGCTGGGTCTTGGCACAAATAAATTCCTGATAATGTCAATAGTAATAGGTTTTGGACTACAAATATTACTCGATACTCCGTTATTAAACGGCATTTTTAAAATATCAACACTTAACACAGTGCAATGGTTGTATGTCGTAGGTTTATCGTTGGTCATACTTTTGGTTGGCGAGGTTGAAAAGTTGATTTCTCGCATGCGTTCTTAATTTTTCTTGGTTCTATTAACAGATAAAATAGGAAACAACAAGAATTCATGTGGACTCGATGCTTTCTTGATCGAGTCCACTTTTGATAGAGATTGGTTTTTCTGAAATTGTTGAAATAAAGAAGACTGAGAATTGGTAGAGGAGTTGATTTTTTCATGGAAAAGACGATAAGTAGTAAGGACATATTCAAAGGGGTACTCTTACATGTACTCAGAGATGATGTAGAATTGGAAAACGGAGTAAGAAGCGTACGCGAGTTTGTACTTCATCCAGGAGCTGTAGCTGTTGTACCAGTTACTGATGATAACAAGGTGATACTCGTTGAACAGTACAGATATCCTATAAAGCAAAAATTGTTGGAGATTCCTGCTGGAAAGTTCGATAGCCCAGAAGAAGACCCTCTGGAATGTGCTAAGAGAGAATTGAAAGAGGAGACAGGATACGAATCTGGAAAATATGTGTATCTCGGCTACATTCACACTACTCCAGGCTTTTCGAACGAAATAATACACTTGTACCTTGCCTTAGATTTGAAACATGGTGATTCGAATCCGGACGAGGACGAAATAATACATGTTTACGTAGAGGATTTCAACGAGGTAATGAAGAAATGTATAAATGGAGAGATCACAGATGCAAAAACTATAGCTGGTATTGTAAAGTCGTATTTCAAATTGCGTGAGTTGAGAGGTGAGAATTGATGGTAAAAACAATAATCAACGGCGAGGAAAAAGATTTTGATGCGCAAGACTTTCAGACTTTCGGCGATTTCTTAAAGAAGGTGATACCCGAGGGGCAGATACTCAAATCGCTCAAGATAAATTCAAAAGATGTACCAATTGCGTTTATAGATGAGCTGAAAAGTGCAACGGTTGACGAAAATATAACGATAGAGATGGAGCTGGCAAATGCTGTACAATTTTTGAAAGAGACACTTAACGACGTGCTCGGTTACATAGAACATGTCAAGTCGTTGCTCCCTCAAGTATCGGATAACTTATTGAGCAATAACGAAGCTGGTTGGAAGGCAATAAAAGACCTATCTGAAGGAATATCCGCTATGGAGAACTTGAAGAGCTCAACTCAGCAAATTACAAAGCTAACTGAGAAAGAACTGAAATTGGTTGCCAAACCATCTGAAGTAATGGATATCTTGAATGCACTTCTCGGTGCTTTAGACATGCAAGACAATTTGGAAGTATCCGACATCATTAAAAACAAGGTTCCAATTGTATTGGATTATTACATAGAGTATTTCTCCAAGACACTTGAACTGATAAAGTCGTCTCAAATCAATTGATCACGTAATTAAAAAAGTATTCATTATCTGATATTTTAGTCGATAATCCATAAGTCATAGGCTTTGTAACAAAGATTTTTCATGAGGAGGTAGAAATATGGATTACAGAGAACAGATGGTTATGACTGCAAGCCCTGCAAAGTTGATTGAATTGCTTTTGGATAAGGCAATAAGTGTGATAGAAGATGCCAAGGTTTTGATCGATGAGAAGAATTTCAAAGGTGCAAACGAAAAGATCATACGTGCTCAAGATATAGTAATGGAGTTAAACCTCTCACTGGATGTTGAAGGTGGAGGAGATATTGCAAAAAATCTCCGCGCACTGTACAATTATATGTATAGAACACTTGTAGAAGCGAATATAAAGAAAGATGTAAAGAAATTGGATGAAGTCAAAACACTACTTTCTGACTTGCTTTCAACGTGGCAGGAGGCCATGAAGAAAGCTGGTAGCACTGCAAGTCAGATAGATGTAAATAAACCGAGGATAGACCTTACATTCTGAGATAAAATTGGATACTGATAAATTCTGAGGTGATTTATGAAGATAAGTTACGTGATCTCCAATATTTTGTTCATAGCTTTTGTAGTCGCGTTGGTAGTAGCCATAGTGTTTTTCGAAATAGGTCTAAGCTCGCTTAGGAAACAGAATGAAAGGAAGACCAAAGAGAGCAACACCTTAGGATTCAGGTGGCTCATTTATTCTGGCGTATTGTTAGCCTTGTCCATAGGAATATCTTTCCTAAATTTCTAACTTCAAACGCAACAAACAAAAATGCGAATATCAAATACCTCGATTATATTATCCCACACTTTGTGGTAGAATATACATAGCAGTGAAAAATCGTACAACCATAATGGGGGTGAACTTATGGAGCTGAAATTCTTGACTTTCCATATCGGTGATGAAGTATTCGCAATAAACATATCGAAAGTAGAGAGAGTAAAGGAATACGAAAAGACAACGAAGATGCCGAATATTGCAGATTACGTCGAAGGTATCATAAATCTTATGGGAGAGATCGTGCCCATAATAAATCTCAGAAAGAAGTTCGCATTGGAAGATTTTTCAAACAAGGAAAAGGCAAAGATAATTGTTGTGAAGCTCGAAGACAACAACAAAGTTGGATTTCTCGTAGATGATGTGAAAGAAGTGCTCACGGTAACAGAGGAATCGATAGACGAACCGCCCGCACATATAGGTGGGATGTCCAATGCAAAGTTCATATCCGGGGTAATAAAATTGCCAAATGAGATGGTTCTGACACTTGAAGTTGATTATCTACTCACAACGGAAGAAAAATTGGCCTTAGCAAAAATTTGATCAATATTTGTTCACGTGCGTTGAATTATTGATATATTATTTTTGATGATTTCCGTACTTATCGGAATAAATTTATATCTCCCATAATAGACTGAATGGGCAAATTGGTCGCCGATGTTAATACATAAACGGCAACCTTTATGTAAAAACCTGCTACATTAATTCCACACCAAATTAAGAGTAATTATATATTCTTCATATGTATCATTAAAACCAATCTGTTTCTCGTTTCCATAATCGTTTAATTGCCAATAAGGTGGAGAAGTAATGATAAGATGTACTGATTCATTCGGTACCTCTTTCATCCATCTTGAATCACCTATGATTATCTTGTGTTTTGTTTTCATCTTATTTCCTCCAATGGTTTTGGTTTGCCTAAAACCGCTGTTTAATATAATTCATTCATAACCAAAATACCTGACATAAGAATTTATTTGTTCAAGTATTTATAGAATTCCTCCGTTTAACCACACTCTATAAATTGTTTAAATACAAAACCACTCTCAATATTAATTATCGCTAAATCAAAATCTTTGTCACTGGAGATTCTCTCGCAAAATCTATATGAAAAAAATTAAATAATGAAAAAACAAGATTTGTAAACATTCTCATTGACCATCTGGCATTTTAAAACCACTTCTCTTTTTGCAACTAATCCTCTCCTTTAACACTTGCATGCTGACCACTTACAGCCAAAAGGCCTTGAAGGCTGCAATTAAAAGGAAGTAGCATTAATCTCTAAAATATTCTACATTTTCTCTAAGCATAAATTCAGTAACAAAGTCAAATACTTTGTATTTTTCGATTCTCGCATTTGTTGGTGTAGTTATTACTATTTTTTTATTCATATCAGAACCATAGAGAATAGTAGGACCTATTAATGCTCTAAGCCCATTTGAATAGTTTTCCCAAGGTGTATTTTTATCTATTCGTTTAAATTCTTCTATTTTAGGGTCGTTTGGTGCCAAGTTAATTTTTCCTTCATTCAATAATTTTGCAAATCTATCTCGAGCTTCCTTCCACCTATCGCCTAAAGCATAAAATTTGTTGCCAGGAATAACCTCATTTAAGGCATCAACTAACTGTTGTGGACTTACAGTTTCACCATCTATTTTGTCTAACTGGATCTGAAGTCTAAAAATCATAATCATTACATCTATTGGGATTTCCTTCTTTACTTTTAGATTTAAAATTTTTTTAATTTCAATTCCGCCTTTTGTTTTTTGCACGATTACCATATATGGTTCATAAATATTATTTTCTGTGCCTTCAAACGATATCCCCCGTACATTTTCCCCTTCCTTTGCTGTTTCTATTCCATCCATAGCATTTGTCAAAGCCCTAATTAATGGATGAGGTTTGTAGTTTGGGTTCTTCTTGAATTGCCTTGAAATATAGTCTAAGTAAATCTTCATTGCATCATTAAAAAAGTTAAACTCCATCTTATTCCCCCTTGTAAGATTTAATTAATAGGTTTATAAAATCAGTCTTTTTATCATCGATTTTTTGTTTTAATTCCTCGCGCTGGTTAAGAAGATTTTTGATAGATCTAGATACACATAGTAATGAAATATAATCACCTAAATATGGGATGAATCCTACAACATAACCCATGATTTCTATCGGTATTTCTTTTTTTATTATAACTGCTATTTCTCTTTTTAAAGAGGCTATTTCCTTCTCTTGTTCGTCAAATGCTTCCTTCAGATTTCTTTCAAGTTGTTCTGATGTTTTTAATAAATCCTCATCATTCTTGGCTTTTAAATCTGTAATGCCTTTTCTTAAAATACTTCTCATGTTTTCCAATTTATTTTCTTCACGAAGAATTTTTAATGCATCCAATGGGACGTTGCCAAGCCACTTAAACTTTTCCTTTTGAAGAGCATTAGAAATAGAGGCATCCATATCGAGCCCTCCCATTTCATAACTAAAAAAGAAATAAGGGAGATCATAGTCGTAGATTGGCTCTCCTGAAACTTTTTCACAGAAAAACTTATGTTCTTGTACCCTTATAAATTGAGATAACAGATACTCTCCAAACTCAAATCCAACAGTTTTGCCCTCCATTTGAAAATGCACCTTTGTATCAATGAAGCTTTCTAAGAATTCTTCAAATGTGTCAAACTTTTTGAAAATATTTGGTAACAAATCAGTTTGTTTTATTGCACTAAACAATTCCTTAATATCATCGAATCTTTCTAAGAATGCGAGAGCATCCTTTTCATTGTCTATTCCCTGTCTAAAAATCTTGCTTACATAATTAGCAAATCTTTCGCAGGCATTTGATAGTATTATATTTTTGTCATATTCATTCACTACGTTAAGATTAATTGGAAGTATTACAAGTGCGTTTTTTTCCAAATCAGCAAGCATTAAGTCTTTTAGTTTCCATAAGTTAAATACATGCCTTACAAGGCTTTTAAGATAATATTTTTTGTCCATAGTAGTTTGATTTTTAAAGATTGTTAAGTGGAGTACTGGATCAGGTATAACAATAGTATCTATATACAACAAACTTTTCTTTACGAAATCTTCGAGCAGTACTGGAGTAATGTCGCCAGAGTAGACACACTTTAATGAATCCTGTTTTCTTAGTGAATCTAAAGCTTTACTTGAATTTTCAGACCAAAATTTCATAATTTGTCTGTCTAAATCATTGATAGCATCTAGCATAAGATCAGAGACCAGCGGGTAATCTGCAATAGCCATTCCCAGATCAATATGACTATACTTATTATCTTCCAAATAGTTCTTTATGCTTCCAAAGTATGAATCAATAAGATCAAAGTAATGTTCATAGATTTTGTTAATTTCTTTCATATTATAACTAATTCACAGAGATGAAAAACCAGGAATGATGGAATAATGGTTAAGATAAGATAAACCGTATTAGGATGGAGTCCAAGAATAAGCACTGAAACTATTGTTACTACCGTTGTCATTAGGAGTCCGAAGATTGTACCCCCCAATACGTTTCCCAAGAGTACTGAGAGCAAGCTAATTGGTGCTAAGAGCAACCTTTCCAGGGAACCGATCCGAAGTTCAAAATTGATAACTACCGCATCTGCTGCAGTGGTACTGAATAGTATGGTCATCGCAATTAGTCCGGGCACTAATTCTTCAAAGCCTCGAGGATTTCTTAAGTAGATGGCTAAAATCCATGCAATAGGAAAGAAAATACCCCAACTAGCTGATGGAAGATTTAGGTAACAAGTCCGCATGTCCTTCAGGGCAATGTAATAAATGCCTCGCAAGTTACCTCGCCACATTCTACTTTCCTCCTTTTTCAATTGCCATAAAAGTCGGACTCAAGCCTGTAATTTTGATAAAGGCATCCTCAAAAGTTGGTTTAATACTATTTACCGATTGTATCCATATGTTTTTATCCTTAGCGAACCAGAACACCTTATCGTATAAATCTTGAGGAATACCCCTATAAATTCATACTCTATCTTGGTCTACCGTCACTATCTTAACCTCAGAAAGTCCATTAGATAGATCATCTAACGGCTACGATAACTACAGTTGGGTTTAGTTCTATCATCATATCTTTAGGTTTACCTCTTCCTCCGAAATGTCCACCTCTATTTACCTTACTCTTTATATCAGCGCTGCTTCCATCTTCTTCCAGTTCAATCACAGTAAAGCATAGAGCTCTTCCAAAATGTTCTGGAATTCTAGAGGATAATCCACTATCATCTATAGTAGGAATCACTATTCTTACCTTCACCTTTGCCTTCTATCTCTATTTTTATGTGAAAAATTATATCATATTTGTGCAATTTGTCAATATATAACTCTGAAGTTCGGACATTTATAATTTAAATAACAACACCTCCTTTCTATTGTGTTATCCTATTATTGGATAAACGCTAAAAGAAAGGAGGTTATTATATTATAATCAATATCACTATCCATCAGATCAAAAAATTTGTAAAAAAGTTAGCTCCTTTCGAAGAATCAGCCTCAGTATTCTTTTCTAAAGTTATTAAAGCATATCTTCAAGCTCAAAACTTCGTATATCTGATATGACTAACTCTATGAGAGATATCTATCATAAAGTAACTACTAAAGTAGATAAAAAAGAAGAAATATACTATAAGGCAATACAAAGATCCTTAGATAGAATTAGCGTAGAAACTTTTAAGAATATCCTTAAAGAATTCTTATCTACGAATGCTGAATTTATCATAATAGACCCTACAGAAATACCTAGGAAGGGTGCTAAAAGTACAGAATATGTAGGTACACTTCGTGATGGAAGGGCCAGAGGCTTCAACTTACTAGTAGTCAGTATACCCTATATTAGAATCTGTCCCACTTTATGCAAACTCTCTTTCGGATGGCATAGCTGAACCTTTCGACTAATGACCGCTTTGGTTCTTGGAAAAATTCTTTCCTTAAAAAAGGCACATGATAATAAATAAGAGATAATAGAAAACTTATTAAAAAAAAGAAAAGTGCACAACTTGCAGGCCTAATGTCGAAGCATTTTTCTCAATTATTTATCTTGTTTGTTGCCATCTGGTCTTGCAATATGTCCATTTATTCCATATTCATCATAAACATCTAACACCTTCTTGCAAAATTGAATCATTTTTTCGTCATTCGTAGCAATGGCTTTTTCATAAATTTTAATAAAATATTTTTTACCAGCCTCAGTCTGTGAGTAATTTTTTTTCAATAAATTATGTTCCATACATAAAGTTTGACCATTTGATATATCGTTACTTCCACCTTTATCTTTAGGCTTGATATGGTCTACTACCAGTTCAACTCCATCTTCTGGTCCTCTACCACAAATTACACATTTGTAGCCATCCCTTTCAAGAATGGCCTTCTTTACGCTGGGAGAAAAATCAAGTAATTTTACTTCTTTAGTATTATTAGGTTCATAACGATAAACACCTTTTTTGACTTTTATAAGTGTTCCATTTTGGTATAGTTGTCTGATGGCTCTCCAAGGGTCTCTGGGGGGAGACTTATGATCT
>Ga0209608_1000304_pt1 | contig 51330 bp, 35 predicted proteins | sample AD_UKC130_MetaG_FD_184428 | JGI IMG/M metagenome (GOLD analysis project Ga0209608, IMG submission 184428) | Active sludge microbial communities of municipal wastewater-treating anaerobic digesters from Canada - AD_UKC130_MetaG (SPAdes) (version 2) | ecosystem: Engineered > Bioreactor > Anaerobic...
TGGCGAGTTGGGGAAAGAGTATCGCTTTCATTGTTTTGCCCAGTTTGTTTTCGGCCGTCAGTGGGAACAATTACACCGGTTTGCGCTCGAGCGGGACGTCCGGATTTTTGGAGATATCCCAATCTATGTCTCCTATCACAGCGCCGACGTCTGGGCCAATCCCCAGTATTTTTTTCTTGACGAACATTACCGACCGATAGCGGTTGCCGGGGTACCGCCGGATTACTTCAATGCCACGGGCCAACTTTGGGGAAATCCCGTTTACCGATGGGAGGTGATTCAAAGTGAGGGCTACCGGTGGTGGATCGATCGGTTTCGCGCTGTGTTCCGCCTGGTTGACCTTGCCCGGGTCGATCATTTTCGTGGGTTTGCCGCCTTTTGGTCGGTTCCCGCTTCGCACGAAACGGCCGAGCGGGGACACTGGGTGACCGCACCGGGTGAGGACCTCTTTACCCGGCTTACCACGACATGGGAGGGGCCGTGGCGACAGTTGCCTGACGGTCGGAAAATCCTCCCTATTGTGGCGGAGGACCTCGGCCATATTACCCCAGACGTAATTGCCTTGCGACGCAAATTTGGTTTCCCGGGCATGGCCGTGCTCCAATTCGCCTTTGGGGCATCCCAAGTCGATGCTTTCTTGCCTGACCATGTGGCTGTGGATACCGTGATGTACTCCGGTACACATGACAATGATACAAGCCTTGGTTGGTTTGTTCACGAAATCTTGCCGCATCCCCAGTTGCACGAGCGACTTCGACGGTACTGTGCAGCCAAGGCGGAAACCATTAGTTGGGACATGATCCGACTGGCGTTCGAATCTCGTTCTCAGATTGCCATTGTCCCGCTTCAGGATGTCCTTGGCTTAGGTTCGGAGGCGCGGATGAATATTCCGGGAACACCGGATAATAACTGGCGGTGGCGGTTTTCTTTTAATTCTCTAAGTGAAGCACAGGCCGAACGATTGGCCCGACTTTCGGAAGACTCGGGGCGGAATACAGAGACCGCGATTCTATCTCCTGTTAGGCAAGCATCACCGGCGAAGCCGTGATCCTCACCGGTGAGGATCAGGTTTCTCGCCGCTTGAGATCGCCTCTTTGCGGCGATGAAGGGGCTCAATCGCCGCCCGAACCGTCCCCTCGTTGACCGGTGAAATAATTCCTCGTTCGTAAATGATTGCCGTGATTAACTCTGCGGGCGTCACGTCAAAGGCGGGATTATAAGCAGCAACGCCCTTTGGAGCTATTGGTAGGCCAAAAGGGCAAGTCACTTCTTCCGCTGCTCGTTGTTCAATGGGGATCAAACCGCCGTGAGGCAAGCTGAGGTCAAACGTGGAACTTGGGGCGGCCACGTAAAAGGGAATCCGATGGGCCTTGGCCAACACCGCCAGACCATAGGTTCCAATCTTGTTGGCGGTATCACCATTGGCAGCGATTCGGTCGGCTCCAACAATGACCGCTTGGACTTTTCCCTCCCGCATGACCTGAGCCGCCATGTTATCGCAAATAAGCGTCACGGGAATGCCATGCATGCTCAGTTCCCAGGTTGTCAGCCGTGCACCCTGCCACAGCGGACGAGTTTCATCCGCGAACACCGACAACCTTTTTCCCGAGGCAACGGCCGTATAGATGGCGGCCAAGGCCGTCCCCAGTTCGGATGTGGCCAGCGCACCGGCGTTGCAGTGGGTCAAAATCCCCATTCCGTCCGACAGAAGTGTGCTCCCCCAATCGCCGATACCGCGGCAAATCGCCCGGTCTTCCTCGTGAATGGCCCTAGCCTCTTCAAGAAGGGCTTGGCGTATCTGCTGATGCGACATGATTCCTCGGCAGGCCGCGGCATGGCGCTTCATGCGCTCTAAAGCCCAGAACAAATTGACCGCGGTTGGTCGGGAAGACGCAAGGTAAGCTGTGACGGCCTCTAATCGGTCGAAAAGGCTGTCCTCAGTGGGGGAGGCCAAAGCTTTCAATCCGAGACATACCCCATAAGCCGCGGCGATCCCAATGGCCGGGGCCCCCCGAACTTGCAGAGACTTGATCGCATGCCAGACCTGGTGTTCGTCCTGACAGTCGATGTACACCAACTTGCCGGGTAACTGTGTCTGATCGAGAATCTTCAGATACCCATCGATATCGCCAATCCACTCGAGTGTGGAAAACGGTTTCGATTCGTTCATTGCCAAGATCTTCTGACCAAAATGGTAATATATTGAGGTGAAGCACCTAATTGACGGCTCAGGGCGGTCGAACTCTGCGAAGAGAACCTAACCAACGGTTTCCCCGCTACCACCAAACTCTTCTGCAAGTTTCGTTTGCAACTGGCTATCCCGCGACTTGACTTTTTCGCTGAGCCGCTGCCTGAAGGTCTTAAGCCGTTGGGCCAATGTCTCGTCACTGAGAGCCAAGATTGAAATCGCCAGAAGGCCGGCGTTGCGTGCGCCACCGCCACCTACTCCAACGGTTGCCACCGGGATGTCGCCCGGCATCTGGACCATGGACAACAGCGAGTCCAATCCCCCCGCCAAGCCCGTGGGCACGGGGATCCCAATGACCGGCAAGGTCGTATGAGCCGCGACAACACCGGCCAGATGGGCAGCTCCCCCCGCAGCCGCCAGAATGACCTTCAGACCGCGAGTTTCTGCCTGGGCTGCGTACTCCGCAACTTGGTGTGGCGTGCGATGCGCGCTCATCACGTGAACTTCAAAGGGAACCCCAAATTCGTGCAAAGCACTCGCCGCTGGCTTGATATACTGCCAGTCACTGTCGCTACCCATAAGGATGCCAACAACCGGTCGGGACATAGTTTTTCACTCTCCTCACTTGCTTGGCTGAGTCTTTTTCGGGTTCTGGATCAAAATCGCAGGCCAATCAGTTTTTCAGGATCAGCCGGCGGCGAGCACTAACGAGACTGCCTGTCCGATCCGTGAGTGATTGAGGATCACGGCCGTGGGGATTTTCAACGGTCTGGGTGCCTTAGCCACGACGTCAATCGGACACTCTGGATCAGGCGTTTCGTAGTTCAGGGTGAAGGGTATCTTCTTTCCCGCAAAGGCCAAAAGACTGCCCGCCATTTCCACGATGCCTGTTCCGGCGGCCAAATTTCCAAAGAAGCTCTTTAATGCCGTCACAGGGACATCACCGAGTTCGCTGTGGATCGCCTTGGCCTCGGCCCTGTCGTCGTCCACGGTGCTAACTCCGTGGGCATTGACGTGTCCCACGTCACGAGGCGCCAAATCAGCCATTCTTAACGATAACCGAATTGCCTGCCGGATGGCCGTACCCTGGACAGGGTGATGAAGCCGTCGCGGCTCAAACGTACAGGCGTAGCCGAGAACTTGCGCCAGGATCCTGGCCCCTCGGGCTACGGCATGGTCACGGCGTTCGAGGACCACTGCACCAGCCCCTTCGCCGTGGATCATGCCGTCGCGAGCTGCATCGAACGGACGGCAGGCATGCTGCGGATCATCAACTCGTTTTGACAACTCGTAGGCCCCTTCGCGGACCCAAATGGAAGGATTGATCCTCGACCCAGTCCCGCCCGCAATCATGACATCGGCTTCACCCCGCTGGATGACCCGCACCGCTTCGATCAGCGAGGCCAGGCCCGAGACCTCGGCGAGCGTGAGTGTATTGTTTGGCCCCCGCGCATCGTGGGCAATGCCAATATGACACGCCGGCATATTGGGCAAATATTTTAGGAGCCATAGAGGATAAAGATCGGACATCGCGTACTGGCCCCACAGGGAGAAGTCAAAGTGCCCATCCACGATACAGCGGCGAATCGCGTTTTGAATCTCGTCCAATTCGCACGGGATGAGATCGGCGCCAAAAACAATGCCCAGTCGCTCGGGCTCCACACCACTCGACTTGATCCCCGACATCTCGACCGCCAGATCCGCCGCGACGAATCCCATTTGGATGTCGCGACTCATAACCTTGAGGGCTTTTCGGGGACGGACGCGGTCTTTAGCATCAAAATTGGTAACAACCCCGCCAATGCTGGATGCCCAAGCTTGCTCTCGAAGGGCCTCAATTTTGGTGATGCCTGATCGCCCCGCGCAAAGAGACTCCCAGAAGGCCTCACAGCCGATGCCAATAGGACTGACAATACCAACACCGGTTATGACGACTTCAGGCCAACCGTCCATGCTGTGCTTGTTATGCGGCACCTGCCATCCGCGAACGTGCTATGAAATACTACCCAGGTCGTTCTGTCACCGGACACGCTTGCCCATGCCCATATGACGACGGTTTTTCGGTCTAAAATCGTGATACTACCCAAGAATTGGGTTAACGACAAGGTAAACAATTTTCCGCGGAAAAGCTGATTCACGCGAGGAGTTTTGAGATCCCGGGCCAAAATAGCCCATAAACCCAACCGGGTTAGGCGTTCTCTTTTGCACAAAAACGCACGGGAATACCTGTTCTGTACAGTGGCGGAGAAGGCAACCGAACGTCCAATCGCATCCCAAAGGGATAAATCTTACCGAACTGGACCCTTGTCTTGGCACCGTGCCAAACCCGAACCTTTGGGACGCTCTCGAATGGTGGCCAAAACGGAAAGTGGACACTGACGACCTGCTGCTGCGGCCGAAAGGCCACCCAGCTTTGCCCCAAGACCACTCGATGCCCCTTTTCATCGCGGAATTCGGCGAAGCAGAGGATTGGCTTTCGGACTTGTCGGCTTTGACATCTGGAGTTTATCCGCGAAGACGCGCCTTCTTGCCGAACGGTGGACAAAAGCCATCCGCGGGAAAGTTCCCCGAGGCGAAGGGAATCCGATGGCTTGAATCCAAGGCTCTCTAGAAAGACCGCGCTTGTTAGCCAAATAGGCCTAGTAGCATAGGAGGGGACAAGACCCGATGGACAGCGGCAAGACCTATCACCTCTGTCTGGTAATATGTGATATTCGGGCAATTTGGCGAAATTCGCGACAGTTGCGCCCAGACTGCTTATCAGCAATGCCGTAATAATGAAGCCTGACCAATGCTCTTGGGCTAACAATGCGAGAACGCTCCCGACCGTGAAAACCGCGCCAAAGGCAACCAGGACCAAGGGATGTTGGACCAACCTGTGTGTGATGCGTTGGACGACCACTCCTCTTCCCCTAATCAAGTACGCTAGAACCAAGGGGAGGAAGACAAGCAGAACCACGGCGCGCAAGACAACCGACTCCGCCCTCGTCAAAACGAGGACTGCCACGATAACGGCCACCACCCAGCAGCAGATGCCCAAAACCAACACCAGCCATCGCGTGACAGTAGCGATGGGGTCCCGAGAGTTGGATCTGCTGGGGTAAACACTGACCATGAATGGGCGAAATCCGGCCTAACTTCCTTGGCGTCGGCCAGCGAAAACTTATTCGGTTAAGAGCCTATCTCAAAAGGTCGCCCTCTCCCTCCGGGAGAGGGTTGGGGTGAGGGCAACCGAACATCGGAATCAATTGAGAAAACCGGCAACGATTCGAGCCACCCTCACCCCCGACCCCTCTCCCGCCGAACGGGCGAGGGGAGATCATGGGATAGGCTCTAAGCACGACCCACTGCGTCAAGCAGATCGGAGATGCGATCGGTCTTTTCCCATGTGAATTCAGGGAGATTTCGACCGAAATGACCACCCGATGCCGTCTTCCGATAAATGGGACGTAGCAGATCGAGATACTCGATAATCCCGCCGGGCGTCAACGGGAACACCTCACGAATGGCTTGGCACAAGACTCTCTCTTCGACCTTACCGGTCCCATCGGTGTCCACATAAATGCTGACGGGATCGGCGACGCCGATGGCGTACGCCAGTTGGACCTCACAACGATCGGCCAAGCCCGCCGCCACGATGTTCTTGGCGATGTGTCGGGCCATGTATGCGGCGCTGCGGTCAACCTTTGTTGGGTCTTTCCCGCTGAAGGCCCCGCCGCCATGCTTTGCCCAGCCGCCATAGGTGTCCACGATGATTTTTCGGCCAGTCACACCTGTATCGCCATGCGGCCCACCGGTGACGAACCTCCCCGTGGGGTTGACGTAATACTTGATTTCGCCATTGACCAGGTCGGGCGGAAGGATCGGATTAACCACCTTCTCGATCACAAAATCGCGAATCTCTTTTTGGGTAATATCATCACTATGTTGCGTTGACACCACGACGGTATCCACCCGAACGGGCACCGGGCCATCGAACTCGACGGTCACTTGACTCTTGCTATCCGGGCGAAGCCAACCCACCTCACCCCGCTGTCGAATTTCCGTCAATCGCTGAAGGATTCGATGGGCCAGGGAAATCGGCAAGGGCATCAATTCGGGGGTGTGGTTAATTGCGTACCCGAACATCATTCCCTGATCGCCGGCCCCGATGGGCTTCCCGCGAGCCGTGTCGGCATTCACACCCATGGCGATGTCAGGGCTCTGCCGCCGCAGCGAGACGAGCACAGCGCAGGTCTCATAGTTAAAGCCCATGCTGTCGCTGGTGTATCCGACATCACGAATGACCTGGCGAACCACATCGGGGTAATTGATGGCCGCCTTCGTGGTAATCTCTCCAGCCACAATCGCCATGCCTGTGGCAACCAGGGTCTCGCAGGCTACCCGGCTGGTGGGATCTTCCGCGATGAGAGCATCCAAAATGCCATCCGAAATCTGATCTGCCAACTTGTCCGGATGGCCCATGCTGACTGACTCACTTGTAAACAAGAACCGACCATTAACCACGGAGACTGCCTCCTGAATTAAAACGCCTCAGAAAGAATCTTTTCAACTGAGTCCCAGCGACAGCTTAAACCAATGATTATAGGTTGCTCGCCCATGCCTCAGCAAGGTTAGGCCAAACCGGGGTCTTTTAAGCCTTGCCCAGCAGGCAAGCGGTGAGGCAGTAAACTATTGTCATACAGGGTAGTGCCCCATTTGAACGGCGATTACAGATTCTTCGGCGCTCACGGATGGACACTCTACAATGTAACCACCCCTTTGCTTGATTTTCCGATCCTTTCGAGTCAGAATTTGGTGTATCGTTCGCGATATCTTCGATGTGTTGGCACGGAGGCTTGGGCCAAGCGCAATTCTCTCCGGAGACAAACACCATGAGGACTTCCCAAATGGTTTCGGCAGCAAAGAGCTCAGAGCAAGGGTCGTACACTTTCAGTCGCCGCAACATGCTTTTGGCTTCAGGGGCCGTGGGATTGGGCTTGGTGGCCGGGAAAAGCCCTGCATTCTCTGCCCTTCTAGCGGAAGGGGCTCAAGGGACAGCGCAGTGGCCCGTCACGTGCCGCGATGTCATGCTCAAGAGGACAGGCGAGCCCGATTGCTGGGCTGCCATGGCCGCATACAACGTGGATGGTGTCGAGTCGGACATTACGGACGATCTTCGCTTGCCGTCGTTATACCAAGGGGACCGCGTTTTCAGCGTTGCCGAGCCACAGTCGAGACAGGAACTCAAGGCAGCCCTCGAAGCGGCTAAGAAACGAATCACCGCCTTCTGTATGCATAATCGTTTTGAAGAACGGCCTGAGTTTGAACTCGAATGGTGCAAAAAAGTCGCTGTAGCGGCAAAGGAATTGGGGGTCCCGGCCATTCGCATTGATGTTGTTCCCCGTCGGATGCCGCGAACAGAGTTCCTTCCCTTTGCCGTGAACCTGCTTCGAAAAATTGTGGATGCCACGGAGGACACCGGCGTGAAGTTTGCCGTCGAAAATCACGGCAATACCACCAATGATCCAACGTTTTTGGATGCCCTGTTTGAAGGCGTGGGTTCACCACGGTTGGGCTTAACGTTGGATACGGGCAATTTCTATTGGTTTGGCCATCCCCTCAGTCGCCTTTACGAGATATACGAACGGTTTGCCCATCGTGCATACCACACCCATTGTAAGAGCATTCAATATCCAGCCGACATGAGAGACAAGGAACGTCCTATGGGCTGGGAATACCAAAAGTATCACTGCCCCATCGACCAAGGCGACATCGACTTCGCCAAAGTCATTGGAATCCTGAGGAAGGCCGGTTACAGCAACGACTTGTGTATCGAGAACGAAGGGCTGGGACGACTCAGCGCGGAAGAAGCCGTTCAGACCGTTCGCAAAGAGGCTCAGCTCTTACGGAATCTTCAGTCTGCCATCACTCAAGAAGGGCGTTTTATGCCGGTGGCCCGGGCGTGAGAAGTTGCTCGCCGCCCACAACCTGTTTTTCCTGGCCTTCCCATCTAGCGCGAATTCGCGTTTACGCCGGATGCGTAAACTAGTGATGTGCGCTTTTTCTGGTGGAATGGCTGTTTCCTGTAGAATCGGCAAAATAACAAAAGTTTTCCGGTCCGTCTGTCGATACAGGAAACGCCATGTGGTGTAACCGTTACCAGCAAGACATACCGGCGTTCAGAGGACCTGACGGACAGTGGGTTTGCCTCCGTTGCGGCTCAGGAAGTCGCTCCACGGAAACCGGGGCTACGGAGGCGGAACATTTGATCGCCCAGGTTGGTTCTTCTTCGAGTTTCGAAACGCCCTCCGTCTCGCCGAATGAGAAAACGGAATCGGACACACCACGTTATGATGCCTGGGAATTGGATGAGGAACTTGCCCATCTCAAAAGGCTTCTCAGCATCCATCAGGTTAAACCAGGTGAATTGGTCACCCGATTTGATGCCTATCATGCTTTGGCAAAGCCAGCCCACTTACGGAAATCGCAAGTCCATCACGATTTATTGCGCGCTGAGCGACTCGCTGAAGCCGAACACGGGCCCGCGTGGTGGCTCTTTCTTTGTAGCGTCACGATCTTCGGCTGTGGTGCTATTCTCCTCGGGTGGGGGCTGGCTTTAAACCACGAACGCCTATTGATTTGGGGAATCCCAATCTTTGTCGCAGGACTGCTCGTCCTTATTGCCTCGATCTTGTTGCCCATTTTGGAGCGGCGGTCATCGCGTCTATCACCTCATCTTCCCATGAAACGCGTGAAAACCAACATGGAGACACTTCAGGCGGGGCGAGACGTCTGATCTCAGTTTCCCACGATGGAAGACGGCAAACCCGCGTTATGGTTCGTCGTTAGTGAAAAGGGCCGCCCAATCGGCAGATACCGGAGACGAGCGGGCAATCTCAAAAAAGTTAGCCGCATCCTCTGCGCGACCACTGCGAAATAGCATAACCCCAAGCAAAAAAGCCAGCATTGGGTCGTGGTTTTTCTTTTCACACTCCGCTGCCAAGTTAGCAAGGTGTTCTCGGAAGTCGAGTTCCCGTTCGTGATACAGACGCTGAACCGAAAATGGCTTCTTCGGCCAGGTGGGGTCAATTCTCAAACCACGGCGGAATGCCTGAAAGGCCAGCTCATATTGTTTCGTAGCGATTAAAGCAAATCCCTGCCGGAAAAGTGATTCCGCCACATCGGGGGCGGCCTTTTCCGCCTCCTTGTATTTGAAATAGGCATCCCGATATTGCCCGGCCGAAAACTGCTGATCTCCAAACGTCAGGAACCGACTGGCCAGTGCCCGTTGCTGTTCGTTGCTTGGTCGAAACTTGATCGGCTCCGCGACGGCGAGCCCCGACGGACCGCGGTTTTCGTTAACATGATCCGCTTGTGCAGTCGCGGTGGAACCCTGGGCGACGCCCGAAGATGACGGTTGGGGCCGTGTGGTCCCGATATAACGGTTCGTCACGGCCGCGAGATCCCGGAGGAGCGGCGCGGCGGGATCGAAGTAGATCAATCGCGGCTGGTAGTAGTAAACAGGGACGGTCCGAGGATAGCAATAGGCTACGGGGACCCGATAGTAACAGTAACCGGGGGGAACACCAGGATACCCAGTGTCCCAAACAACATCCTGATATGAGATAACGCCACCGCCCACGCCCGAAACGATAACAGTCGTTTGAGAAATATGCACCGAAGGCCCACACGGCCGGAGCTTGTGTCGATCAAAGTAACCTCCAGCACTTCCAGACGACACGCGGTCGTGAGGCGGGTGTACGTAACGCGAGTGCTCGTTTCCCGTGAACGGTCGTCCATTGCGTGATGGGCGAGACGTCGGCTCCATGGAGAACGCGACCCAGCCGATAACGACAAGGCAGACCGCCGCACACCAACACACTGGGTGAAGCGATCTCGATTGATTCGCCGACATTGCCCTCACCTCCTCAACCTGCCAGAGCGAATTAGCAGCATCCCAGCCCTGAGAGACCTTGCCCACGCCCACCTCTAGAATTCTACCAAGTCCGCCTTGACAGACCAACAGCATAATTGCCGCCTTTCAGAGGACGAGGAAAGATTTGTGTCGGCCATAGCCCTCTGAAAAGGGGAACACTTTTTGATCCTTGTTGAAGAGCGCAATCGATTCCAATCGAAAATAGCGTGCCTACCTCGCCCACAAGCTCTCGAACGAAGTGAACGAACGACCAAAGGCAAACGCTTGACGTCTGTTGTTGCCGGTTTTCTAATGGAACCGGCCGTGAGCGGCATCCTGTGTGCGGGCGGTGTGAGAACGTCAATCCATGAGAAAAAACGCCCGTGGAGAACGCCGTTCTTGCTCCTTGCGGGGAGTTGGGTGGAAGATTGTCCGTAAACTGACAAACTTGCGAGACGTTGTGTCATGATGATCAATGTTTTCGGGGAGCGCGACCTGGAATTGGCAACGTTTTCTACATCAATGCGTTTTCGTTACTTGATGCGATTCGCCAGAACATCGAAATTGGTCCAAGTTGGATCGACGGCCGGTCGACGTCCGTCCCGGATTGTGGCGCACTATCTGGTGACAATGCTGACCGCGTGGCTAATTCTGCCCGTTGCGTGCTGCTCTGCCGAAGATTTTGAGTGGCAATCGGCGGACCCCGCTGAGGTAGGTATCTCCCGAGAGGCCCTCGATGAACTTTGCCGGGCCCTGGCCGAGCGGAGGACAAAGGCCTTTTTTGTGGCCCGTCACGATAAGGTCGTTTGCGAATGGTATTCTCCAGATCATGGTCCCGATCGAAAGCATGGTACGGCCTCGCTGGCAAAGGCGATTGTTGGGGGTATGGCCTTGGCCGTCGCACTTGATGATGGATATGTCACCTTGGACGAGCCTGTCTCGAAATACATCCCGCAATGGCGTGAAGACCCCCGAAAGGCAAAGATTACGATTCGGCATTTGGGGTCTCACACGTCGGGTTTGGACGACTCCCGGCCGAACGAAGAGGCCCCCTGGAAAGATGCCTTCTGGCGACGAGAGGATCCCCCAAATGATCCTTTCACGATTTCTCGTGATCAAGCCCCGTTAAAGTTTGCCCCCGGCGAGGGCTTTCAATACAGTAACCCCGGCATCGCGATGCTGACATACGCCTTGGCCGCGGCCATGAGAAATGCGCTCGACAACAACATCCGCACTCTGTTACGTGACCGAGTCTATCGGCCCATTGGGATTGCCGACAACGAGTGGTCAATTGGTTACGGGAGAACATTCGAGGTGGATGGCTTGCCGCTTGTGGCAGCCTGGGGTGGCGGAAGCTTCACCACCCGTGCGACTGCCCGCATTGGACGCCTGGTACTCAAAGAAGGTATGTGGGAGGGCAAGCAGATTCTTAGCCGGGAGGCGGTCCGTCAAGTGACGCAGAGCGCGGGACTGCCGGGCGACTGTGGAATGGGTTGGTGGACGAATGCCGGCGAGCGGTTTCCTTTCTTGCCGCGAGACGCTGTCTGGGGAGCCGGGGCAGGGGATGAGGTCCTGCTTGTTATCCCCAGCCTCGATTTGATTATGGTTCGCTATGGAAATGATCTAGGTCCCCAGGCACCCTCGCAAGAGAACATCGGTCGGTTCCTTTTCCAGCCACTTATGAAGGCGGTCCTTTCGCACTCCCAAGTCTCTGGCCAAACGCAACCACCGTATCCGCCGAGTCCCGTAATCAGGGAGTTGCAATGGGCACCACCGGAAGAGATCATTCGGCTGGCACGAGGGAGTGACAACTGGCCCATCACGTGGGGCGACGACGATCAACTCTACACTGCCTATGGAGATGGTTGGGGGTTCGAACCACGGGTTCCCAAAAAACTCAGCCTCGGATTGGCCGTTGTCCGCGGAATGCCGCCCACTATTGAGGGTGCAAATATCCGCTCCGAATCGGTGGAACAATACGGAGACGGGTCGCGGGGTAAAAAGGCCAGCGGGATGCTGATGGTCGATGGCGTCCTCTACATGTTGGTCCGAAACGCGGGGAATGCCCAGTTGGCATTTTCCCGTGATCGTGGCCGGTCTTGGGAATGGGCGGATTGGAAATTCACCGTTAGCTTCGGTTGCCCAGTTTTCCTGAATTTTGGTCCTAACTACGCCGGTGCGCGGGACGATTATGTGTACATTTATTCACCAGACAGCGACAGCGCTTATACCCCGGCCGATCGGATGATCTTGGCACGGGTAGGAAAAGATGCCCTTTTAAAGCAAGAGGCTTACGAGTATTTTGTCGGGCTTGATCCTACGGGACAGCCTCGGTGGAGTCGCGATATACATCAACGTGGTGCGGTCTTTGTTCATGCGGGGCGATGTGGCCGATCGGGCATCACGTACAATCCCGCCCTGAAACGATACATTTGGTATCAGGTCTATCCGCAAAGCGATCACCCGGAGGGACCGCGTTTTTCGGGGGGCTGTGGCGTTTTTGACGCCCCAGAACCGTGGGGACCTTGGACGACTGTCTTTCACACAGACCGGTGGGATGTTGGGCCGGGCGAATCAGGGTGTTTCCCGACTAAGTGGATGAGCACCGATGGCCGTGAGATGTGGTTGGTTTTCTCGGGAGAAGACTGTTTCTCCCTGCGTCGGGCCAAACTCATAGTGCGATCTGCCGACAATTAAAGGTCTATGAGGGGGTAACGAATCGATCGTCGGGGCACAAGAGATTGGTCTTGAGAAGGGCTTTTCAAGTAGCTGAACAGGAGTCGTAAGAACTGGCCCTAGAGCCTATCCCAAAATTCCCTCTCCTCCGGGAGAGGGTTAGGGAGAGGGCAAGCGACCGCCGGAGTCGATTGAGAAAACCCGCAGCGATGCGAGCCACCCTCACCCCCGACCCCTCTCCCGCCGAACGGGCGAGGCGAGATTATAGGATAGGCTCTAAACGCGATACTGGCGAGCTGTGTGTCGGGCGAGGCGAAACAACAGAGCGATGAATTCCATGAAGTGGTGGACCGTCAAGGTTGGTGTGTTGCTAACGGGATTGTCAGCCACCATATCAAATGGTGAACCCGGGCCGGGGACAATACGTTCCCCATATCCACCAAGTCCCGTTTTTGCTGGGATAGAGCTTGACTGGTCCACCCATCGCCGCGAGGCGCAGGGGAGTGACCTGTTTCAACTGTGCTGGGCGGACAACGATCACCAATACGGTTTCTGGGGGGACGGGGGTGGGTTTGGGGGGACGAATCAGCTCGGTCGGGTCAGCCTTGGCTTTGCCCGGATCGAAGGTTCATGGAACGATTATCGGGGGTTCAATGTGTGGGGTGGAAAAGATGCCGAAACCCCCGCCACGTTTAAGGGAAAGAGTTGGGGAACAGTCTGCATCGATGGCGTCTTTTACTCGTGGATTGTGCCCGACGAACCTGACAGCGGGGGGCCTCGAGATCACTATCGGTATGTTGAATTGGCTCGCTCAACCGATCATGGGGCGACGTGGCAGAAAGCGCCGTGGCGATGGTACCGCGAGGATGAACTTATCGGACCCACGTTCCTCGTCGATGGTAAAAACCACAAGGCTGCGCCGGACTCTTACGTGTATGTCTATTTCATCCGCCCAGAAAGGAAGGATATCACTCAGCCTGTGGTGGGGTTGCGGGTGCAGAAGCCAGGAGCGATCTTTCTTGCCCGCGTTTCCCGCCAGGCCATCTTTCAAGGGCGCGAAGCCTACGAATGGTTTACGGGTATAAAAGGCAACCAACCAGTTTGGGGACACTTGGACCAGAAGCGACCTGTATTTGAAAATCCCAATGGTGTTGGGTGGTGCCTAAGTGCCATTTATCATTCAGGTTTTCAGCGAGTGCTTCTCGCTACGGAGCACACCGAATCATCTCGTGGCTGCATTGGGCTTTTTGACGCACCGGATCCCTGGGGGCCGTGGACAACGGTTGAATACTGGACCGCGGACAGGCCGTTTGGTGACCAGCGGCCCGGCAGTTCCTGGGAATGGAAGAGCAATATCTTTCTCATCTCCTTCGTCCCAAAGTGGTTTAGTCCCGATGGACGGGAGTTTACTTTGGTTTTTACCGGCGCCGGCAATGGACGCGATAATGACTCGCTCAATACGGTTCGAGGGCGTTTTCGTGTGAATGCCAATCCGCTTAAGAGTCTATCCAACAACCTTGCCTCTCCCATTCGGCGGGAGAGGGGCCAGGGGTGAGGGTGGCTCGAATCGTTGCCCGTTTTCTCGATCGACTCCGACGAAGGCTTACCCTCACCCCAACCCTCTCCCAAAGGGAGAGGGAACTTTGCGATACGTCTTTAGTGGGTTGCCCCCAATCCTGACCACTCGTTCAAGGCTCTCCGAAGTCCCACGTCTCAGTTTGACCATCGGCGGCCTGCAGTACAACGCGACGAATCGCAAATGTCTGGACCGGATTGGGATGAATGCGAATATGGATGACTTGTGCGTTCACAGGAAGAGTCGCTTGGACCATCGCATCACCCTCTGTTTTTTCCCACCGGGTAACGACGCGGTTGCCCGGCAAAAAGTCTTGATCGCCCGCCTTTCGCCATGCCAGAACAACTTGGCCAGCTTGATCGGCCCGAACAGTCAGACTCACCGTTACAGGCCCCTGAAGTGAAAGGCCCGCACAGGCGAGAAAGGCTTTCTGCAAAGCCGGGTTATCGCATTCGAGACGTAAATAACCGTTTTCAATAACGATTTGCGCATTCCGAGCAATCCACTCAGCCTTGGAAGAAGCGTTAGCTCCAAGTTGAGGAGCTGGTCTGCCTTCCAAATAAAAGTCGAAGTAAGCGTTCCAAACCCGGGCCATCGGTTCGGTACTTAACCCGGGGGGCTCTAGTTCCCCGGACCAGGCGACTAATTTCCGACGCAACCGATCAGCGACCTCGGGGGCATCTTTGAGCAAGTTTCGCTTTTCGCTGGGATCGGTCTTCAAGTTGAAAAGGTACTCCCGATCTCCACCACGGAGGAGTTTCCAGTCACCTTCGCGGATGGCGGCCTGGGCAATCCATCGCCACATCAGCGACTCATGGGGTGGTCCCTCCTTCTCGCCCCGCAAATACGGAACGAGGTCCACGCCGTCTGACTCTCCCACTTTTGTGTCCGCGCCGATCTGAGCTAACACGGTGGCTGCCACATCCAGAGTGCTGACCGGATGCTGATAGACTTGACCGCCTGGGATTTTCTCCGGCCAACTCATCAAAAAGGGAACATGAATTCCGCCCTCGGTGAGCATCCCTTTCTCACCGTTATAGGGATCGTTAAGACTACCATCCCATCCCCCGGCGTCGGTATTCAGGGGCGAGTCGGTCTTGCTGATCTTAAGCGGCGCACCATTATCACTGATGAAAAAGATGATGGTCTTGTCCCTTAAGTGTAGCTCCTCGAGGGTCTTGAGAATTTGGCCAACGCCCTCATCCACGGCAGAAATCATGGCCAGGGCCTGGCGACGGCGTTCCGGCATGTTACCGGGAAAACGGTCCGTGTACTGTCGGGGGGCATCGAGCGGCGTGTGCGGTGCGCGGTAGGCGATGTAAAGAAAGAAAGGTTGTTCGCGAAACCGCTTGATAACAGAAACGGCGGCCTTGGTGCAGGCATCAATGTGATACATCTCGGGATTCATAATACCCATTGGGCGATCTTCACCATCCAGCGTTATGTTGGCATAGAACGGTTGCTGGCCCATCTGGGAAAACACGTATTGAAAGCCGTGTTGGGGGATCTCGTTAGCCGGTCCCAGGTGCCATTTTCCAAACTGGGCCGTCACATAGCCCAGTGCTTGTAACCGCGTCGCGATGGTGGGCTGCTTGTTGAAGCCTTCTAAGGACGACTTGTTGCTCTCAACGCCGAATCGCCCTTGATATCTTCCTGTCAAAAGCCCCGCCCGCGAGGGCACGCATTGGGGGGCCGTTGTGTAGCCGTTCTGGAAGACAACTCCGCTTCTTGCCAGGCTGTCGAGATGCGGCGTCCTGATATCGGACACAACACCATGGATCCCCAGGTCTGCGTAGCCATGATCGTCGGTATAAAAGATCACCACATTCGGTCTTCGGGTACTTTCCCGGGCATCCGCTCTTGCGCAAACAAGGGCGAGCAATGCGATCGCTAAAAGGCCCATCACTATTGACTGTTGCAAATGATAAAAGCGTAAGGCCATGAATTACCTCCCCGATGTAATTGTGTCATGCTATGATGCTGCTGTGCTCATCTTCTTTTTTAGATTCATTTAGCACGATCGACGATTGCTAAGAATGTGAAAGCTATCGTTGGTCCCGGTGTGAGAGAACACGACCCTACACCTTTCCCGGACTCGCCAAGAAGCGACGACGGGTCGGTGTTTAGGCAGGCCGTCAAATCGCTCCAAAGAAACCTGATGATCCAACCCTTTAGGAGCCTATCTTATAATCTCCTCTCGCCCGTTCGGCGGGAGAGGGGTCGGGGGTGAGGGTGGGTCGAATCGTTGCCGGTTTTCTCAATTGATTCTGACCTTGGCTTGCCCTCACCCCAACCCTCTCCCGGAGGGAGAGGGGGAACGTTTTGGGATAGACTAAGATTTCCAAGCACCGGTCGATCTGTACTGTAATTCGCGAGCGTGTTAACCTGCCGACCCACAGCGCCGGCAAGCTCTGGTCCATTATGTTACACTCTCAAAACCGTTTGTCTATAATGGGCTCAGCCATTTCGATTCCCTTGGGGGCGACGCCACGAAAGGTGGCCGAGGATGCGATTGATCCTGGTAGGTCCTGAGACACCTCTTACGCTGAATCAGGTGACGGAGCCATGAAAGCATTGAATGACCCGCGTGAGCTGAGTCTAAAGTTTATTGTGTTGGGAAGTTTATGGGCCATGGCCGTGTCTTTGGGGGCCACCTATGCAGAAAGCCCCAAACCCACGGCATCGTTTGATGAAGTATGGCAAAGCTATCAATCGCGGTGGCGTAAACCAGAAATCCAAGCACGCATTGCCGAGGGCATTGAAAAGCACCGCAAGCAGGACATCACAATCAGGGTTGTGGATGCCGAAGGTCAGCCCGTGCCTGATGTGCACGTCCAGGTGATCCAGCAAACGCATGCCTTTCTTTTCGGTTGCAATGCGTTTGTGCTCGGTCAACTCGGTTCTGAAGAGAAAAACCGCCGCTACGAGGAGGCCTTCGCCCATTTGTTCAATTTCGCAACAGTTCCTTTCTATTGGAGCGGTACGGAGCCGGAGCAAGGACAATTGCGATATGCGGAAGGCTCACCCGAGATTTGGCGGCGGCCACCGCCGGATCGGTTCATTCCCTGGGCAGAAAAGTACGGCATCACCCTCAAGGGACATCCTTTGCTTTGGCATGCACATAACCCATCGTGGTTACCAAAAGATCCAGAAGCCCTGAAGGCCCTGTATCGAAAACGGTTCAAAGAAATCGCGGAACGCTACGCTGGCAAAATCAAAGTATGGGATGTCGTGAATGAGTCGCTCGTTGCTTCGCCGAGTTTCCCCCTATTTACAGAAGACCGCGATTACGTCCGCTGGGCGTTCCAAGAGGTGGCACCGCTCTTCCCTGAAGACACGGTCCTCATGATCAACGAAGTGACATCTTTTAACACACCACCCCAAGTGGCCCGGTATCGTGATCAAATCCGGGGATTACTGGCAGCCGGAGCGTCCGTTCGTGGGATTGGGCTGCAATTCCATTATTTCCGTCGGGAAGCGTTGGAAAATTATCTTCGTTCCGAGAACTCTGACCCTGCCAAACTCCTAGAAGGTTACCAAATCCTTAGTGAACTTGGTTTGCCGCTTTACATTACGGAGATCACGATCCCGTCCGCTGGGGAACAGGGCGAGGAGATTCAAGCCGAACTGGTGCGAAATCTTTATCGATTATGGTTTAGCGTCCCGATGATGGCCGGTATCACCTGGTGGAATCTTGCCGATGGCACGGCCGTGCAGGGAGAAAATGAGGCTCGGGGCGGCTTGATGACGGAGGACTTGCAGCCCAAACCGGCCTACCGCGAACTTGAACGGCTTATTCACCAGGAGTGGAAAACAAAGGCAGAAGGCCACACGGACCAAGCGGGCACCTATCGTGTGCGTGGATTCCATGGGCGGTACTTGGTCCGTGTGGGGAAGGAAAACACTTGGGTCGTACGGACGTTGACCGTGGATCAGAATAATCCGGCGGCCATGGAAGTGGTCTGGCAGGAAAACGAATAATTGGCTTCGAGTCTATTCCAAAAAGTCCCCCTCTCCCTCCGGGAGAGGGTTGGGGTGAGGGGAAGCGATCGTCGGAGTCGATCGAGAAAACCGGCAGCGATTCGAGCCACTCTCACCCGCGCCCCCTCTCGCGCCCAACGGGTGACGGGAATTATGGAATGGGCTCTTACTAAACCGGCTGAAAGAGCAGCTGCCGAAAAGAGCACGAGAAAAATTCGCCGGGCCGTTTGGTTTGCCCCGAGATCAAAGGAGTTTCCCAGAAAACACGTCGGCTTTGCGCGTGGGCAGTTGTACAAATGGTGCGCACGCTGAGAAACACCGATGGAAAGCTTCACCAGGTATTCTAGCCGCTGGGCCGGAGCAAGTCACGGCCAATACTAGCGTAAGCCAATGTTGATGACTATACTTACGGCTTTGGAATTCGCCAGCCAGGGTAAATGTAAGGGATTTGGTGGGCAAGGTGGGGATATGGTAACCAGCAGACAGATCGTCAGGCAGAAAGCGATCGAGTTGCTCGAGAAAGCGCCAGACGGTATCCGATTCTCTGATTTGGTTAGGGCGATCGAGGCAGAGTGTCCCGATATTCCAAGAGGCACAATTGCTGGGTCTCTCCAGGATTGGGACAAGGGGGAGCCCGAAAAAGTGTACAAGCCTGCACGAGGTTTGTTTCGCCATACACGCTTTCGAGAGGAAGTAGCGCCCGCAAAAGAGGATGTGCCTCCTGCTGGCACACAGGCTCCAAGCGAGGAATCGTTCTACGAACCGTTTGCGGAGTGGCTCGTCAGGGAGCTAGAAGAGTGCACCAAAGCGATTCCTTTGGGAAGAAATAAATTCAAAGACAAGTGGGGAACTCCGGATGTCATCGGTATCCGTGAACCGCGCAAAAGCGATATCATTAAGCCACCAACTGAGATCGTCTCTGCAGAGGTGAAACTAGACACTGCAAACGTGATCACGGCGTTTGGTCAAGCCTGTTCCTACAAACTTTTTAGCCATAAGTCTTATTTAGTGATTCCAAGTGACTCGCCTGAGGAGGATCTCGCAAGGGTTGATGCTTTATGCAGAATCTTCGGCATCGGCTTAATACTATTTGACAGAAGGAAACCTGAGTCGCCTAATTTTGAGATACGAGTGAGGGCGGCGAAACACGAGCCTGACATGTTTTATGCAAACAAGTATCTACGGTTTGTTGAAGAAGATCTCTTTCGGTGACAGATCTCCTCAGACGAAGAACCATCGTGGTTGACCAAATAGCGACAGCCAAACGTTGCCTCATGGTCTACCGTTTCCATCTGCCGGCAAATTGCAAACCGTTAGCCCGTTTGATGCCGCGTTTTTGCAAGAATCGCCCGCTCCTGGTGATTGTGGGGCTTTTGCCTTAGGGGCGGTAAGATGACGCCTTCCGCGGCGGAAGCAGCACGAGCGCGCCTGAGTTGATCGGCGAAGCCAGCCTGGGAATCAAACACCGGCAGGCACAGTTTTCGAGTGCCTATCGGCCGTTGCCGTAACCGCCGGACGAGCAGTTGAGTGTCTGTTTCCTATCGGTGGTTGTATCGGCAGGGAGAGACTTCGCTTTAGCCGAATCCTCGGTGCCGACGTCCAGTGGGCACGTCATGCCGTGTTGCAACTGCGAGATTACTGTCCACTTTGTGATGACTTAGAATCTATCCCAAAAAGCCCCCCTCTCCCTCCGGGAGAGGGTTGGGGTGAGGGCAAGCGAACGTCGGGATCGATCGAGAAAACCGGCAGCGATTCGAGGCACCCTCACCCCCGACCCCTCTCCCGCTGAACGGGCGAGGGGAGATTATGGGATAGGCTCTTAGCAAAGTTTGTGGCTCTCATTTACGAGTAGGCCCGGAGGGATTCGAACCCCCGACCAAGGGATTATGAGTCCCCTGCTCTCACCGCTGAGCTACGGGCCCAAAACGAATCCTTTATCGTATAGTCTTGGCCAATTCGCGATTTAGTCTTATGCCTCTTACTCAGAATGGCCTCATCCCGTCAATTCCAAGCCGTTTTGTCTTATTTTATCGGGTAGCGGAACCGCAGTAACAGGTCCCCGGTTAACGTTTGATGCTTGTGGCTACCATCGTCATCATTGGGGTGCTACCTTGGAAAGAATAACGAAAGTTGACGAGACGTGATTTGGGATACATCGTTGTCCCCGGGGGATAATGGGCGTTCTGATCGTCGCCAAGAGTGGCCGAAGGGTTGTGCCCGGCTGTGGCACCGATGCCCGATGGGACCCGAGAATCGCCAAAGACACGAGAGTTGCTTCGGCTGGTGGCGCGATGCGAAAAGGCGAGACATTGATTGATAAGGCATCCTCATAGGGGTGAATTATGGAAATTCACATCCTAGGTAGCGGCGGTTACCATCCAAGTTCCAAGAGGCACACGCTCTGCAGTGTGATTCCACAGGCCGGTGTAATCCTTGATGCCGGAACTGCCTTCTTCCGACTCGGCCGTTTCTTGGACCACAAACCCTGGCATGTCTTTTTGACACACGCCCATCTTGATCACGTGGTTGGCTTGACGTACTACTGGGGCCTTGCCCAGCAAAAAGAGGTAGGCCCTGTGAAGATCTGGGCGGACGAGAGCACGCTCAAGGCTATCAAAGATCTACTTTTCTCGCAGCCGCTTTTTCCCAAGATACCGCCGTACGAGTTTATTCCGGTTAGTCCGAACGAGAGCGTTGCAATAGCCACAGAGCGGGCGGGATGTGAGTCGGTTTCTGTCCTTCCGGTGCCGCTTTCTCATCCTGGAGGGGCACTGGGTTATCGTTTTCAGATAGGTGATCGATCGGTGGCCTACATTACGGATACAACTTTGGAAGCCCTGCCCGTCTATGGCCAGGTCATTCAAGATGTTGATCTGCTCATCCATGAGGCGTTTTATCCGGCAGGGTATGAGGAGATGGCGCAAAGAACTGGCCACGTGACGGTTGCGCAAGCTGCCGAGGTTGCCCGCCAGGTGAGGGCAAAGCGATTGGTCATCGTGCACCTTAATCCGATCGTGGATTGTGATGGTGAAAAAGAACAGGACGAGGTGGCCCGTATCTTCTCAAACACGGTTATTGCCACAGATAACTTGGTTGTAAACATTTGATCTCGGATGGCGATGTTTCTTTCGGAAAGATGCGGCTCGTCTGAGTACCGACGGCAAAGGAGCGATGATCTGTCGCCTCGGCAACCCGGGCAAGATGGCGGCGCAGAACTCAGCTTGTCCGATAATTAGCTCCTCGACGCGCGGATCGCGCGTAAGACGCGGAAACGGCCAGTCCTGCCAGGGAATATAACCAACAAGCGGTACGAGACCGCGAACGCGATAGAGCGCGTACCTGCAGAGGGGCGGGCGCGGAGGATCGTGCCCCTCCCAAACGGCGGTAGTGGAAGATCACGCTCGGCCGTGGCCGGGGCAACCTAGGCTCCGAATTTGGCCAATCGGCCCGCGTGCGCCAGGGCGAGAGGCATCAGGTTGACAGCCTCGAAATGGCCCAGTCCGCCATAGAGGCACGCCCGTTCACTGAATTCTTTTGCCCCGTCCGGTCGACACGTATCGGCAACAAGAAGGGTGGGAACTGGGTGCCAGCTATGGCTTTTGAGCTTGGCAGGCGTGCTATGGTCGCCGGTAACGATCAGGACGTCGGGGCGCAAGGCCTCGACACGCGGCATGACGGCGTCAAACTGTTCGATCATTTTCACCTTGGCATCGAAATCGCCGTCCTCCCCTCGGCTATCTGTGTACTTAAAGTGGACAAAGAAGAAATCGTAGTCCGTCTCCCGCCATGCCTGCTCCAGAGTGGTGATCTCCTCATCGAGGGTTGTGGGTGATCCGAGTAGGTCCATTCCAACCAGGCTGGCTAGGCCCTTATACATCGGATAAACGGCTATGGCGGCAGCTTTCAGGCCATAGGCTTCGGCATAGGTGGGCAAATCAGGCCGTTTGGAGAAGCCACGCATCGTCAGGCCATTGGCTTTTGGCTGATTTGCTAGGATCTTGCGGGCTTCGGTCACAAACTGCTTTGCGATTTCGGCCGTTCTTTTGCTTTCTTCGTCTAGCGGCTTAGGGTCTAGTGGCGGCACGCCGACGACCTGCGGATCGGTGTCGGCCACATTGGCCCCAAGGCCTTCGCCTCGGAAGACCACCACAAAACGGTGTTCTTTCACGGGTTCGACAAAGACTTCGACCCCTGGAATGCGGATGGCCTTCAGCAGGCTAACGACGGCGGCACTTTCCTCGCTTGGGATGCGGCCCGCCCGACGATCGGTGATGCGGCCTTCGGCATCGAGAGTACAGAAATTGCATCGGATGGCCACGTCTTTGGGACCAACGGCGAAACCGATTCCGGTGGCTTCTAGAACACCGCGTCCGATGACATATTTCAGCGGATCGTACCCAAACAGTCCCAGGTGTCCCGGTCCACTTCCCGGTGTGATCCCAGGCTTAATGGGCGTCATAAGTCCGCACACGCCGCGGGAGGCCAGACGGTCGAGATTCGGTGTCTTCGCCGCCTCCAACTCGGTGGGACCTCCCGGCGACAAAGGCAAGCCGCCAAGGCCGTCGGCCACCATCATGATGATTCGCCCACCGCGTTTCTCTTTTAGCTCCGAAACGAGTTGCTGGATATCCATCTTCCCGACTCCTTTTCTCGCGTTGCTCCAAGCCGAACTTGTTTACTGATTCCACAAATCACGAGGAATTGGCCACGCTTCGACGATTCCCAAACCTTTTTACGTAACATCTTCCGATGTGCGCGACAAGAGGCCCGTTCTTTGCGCCTGGCTTAGTGCAAAGGGGTGACCACAGTGCGGGATATGTGCGAAAGAATCACCGATCGCAGCCATGCCTTTTCTTTTTGGCCGATTCGGGAAAGAATAAAAGCCTTTAGCAGTGTCCAGTCTAGGATTGCGACCGGGGCATCACCCCGTATGTCAAATGACTTGGTTATCTTGAGGAGTGTGTCATGCGGCGAGCAAAAATCAGCATTATTGGTGCGGGCAATGTGGGTGCCACGACGGCCCACTGGTGCGCGGCGGCGGAGCTTGGCGATATTGTGTTGCTGGATATTCCCGAAGTCGGAGACATGCCCAAGGGTAAGGCCCTCGATCTTATGCAGGCTGGTCCCATTATGGGTTACGACGCAAAGATCACGGGGACCAGCAATTATTGGGACACGGCCGGCAGCGATGTCGTAGTGATTACGGCCGGTATCCCGCGAAAACCTGGGATGAGCCGGGATGATCTTCTCTCGACGAATGCGAAAATCGTCGGTGCTGTGGCCGAACAAATCAAGAAGACCAGTCCGGATGCCATTGTCATCGTCGTCAGCAATCCGCTGGATGCCATGGTTCAAAGAGTCTGGCAGGTAACGGGGTTTCCTCCGTATCGCGTGATGGGCCAGGCCGGTGTTCTAGACACGGCACGCTTTCGCACCTTTGTGGCCATGGAGCTTGGCGTGAGTGTGGAGGATGTTTCGGCCATGCTCCTGGGTGGCCATGGCGATACGATGGTTCCGCTGGCCAGTTGCAGTGCTGTGAGCGGGATTCCCCTCACCCAACTGCTACCGCCTGATCGCATCGCAGCCATTGTGCAGCGGACCCGGGATGGTGGGGCCGAGATCGTCCAACTCCTTCAGAAGGGAAGTGCCTATTATGCTCCTGCCGCCGCAACGGCCCAAATGGTTGAGGCGATCATCAAGGACAAAAAGCGGCTGCTGCCATGTGCCGCCTACTGTGACCGCGAGTACGGTGTCGGTGGTTACTACATCGGTGTACCAGTCATCCTGGGCAAGGATGGCGTCGAGAAAATCATCGAGTTAGAGCTGACTCCGGAAGAACGAGCGGCTTTTGAGAAGAGCGTTGAGGCGGTCAAGAATCTTGTTCAAACCATGAATAGATTATTGCGATGACAAGGTGCTGGTAAACGTGGGTAAGTTGTGTAAACGGGGACAACGTGGGACCCGATATGCCGCGACCCGCGGTATCTCGCGTTGAAGAATTGGTTGATCAAGTGGGTTTGGTTTTGCGTGGCTGTGTTGTTTACCATGGTCGTTTATGTGCTCTTCAGATCACGATTGACACGAATGGTGAATCGCAGTACAGTTTTTATTCGCACCCCGGTTTGAGGCCACGGGTTACCTTGTGACGGCCTCTCGTTTAACGGGGAGCTTGTGAGGGTGGAGTTGTTCCTGCTGCGGTGGGAACAGTGTTGCCGGAAGTATCAATCGGTCCCCTGACAAGGTGGTTGTGATAATGAGTGAACGTGAGCGCTTTTCTGGTTCGGACTCTGATCAGGCACCAACGATAGCAGGAATAAACAGTGACCGTGTAACAGAAACGCTTCCGTCACATCCACGTGTCTTAGTAGCCCCTCTGCATTATGAGCCGCGCTACAGTTATCCACTGTTGGTTTGGCTCCATGGTGAAGAAAGTGAGGGCGAACGCCAATTGCTGGAAGTGATGCCCCAATTAGACCTCCAATATTACGTTGCAGTCGCACCGCGGGGTGTGGGCTCAAATGAGGATTTCGGTTCCAACTGGCCGCAGACGGAAGAAGGTATCGTTCAGGCGGCCAGTTGTGTGTTCCATGCCATGACATCCGCGGAAAAGCGATTCCGCATTGCGCGGGACAAGGTTTTCATCGCGGGTCACCAATCGGGGGGAACGATGGCCATCCGTTTGGCCTGGCGTTACCCTGATCTTTTTGCCGGGGCAGTTTCATTGTGTGGGCCCATTGCGAGAACACATCGCCCGCTAGCCCAGTTTGCCAAGATCCGTCGTTTGCCGGTCTTGTTGACTATCGGCCGGGATTGTGATTGTTACGGTCCGTGTCAGGCCGCCGAGGACCTCAAGTTCTTGCATGCGGCGGGCATCAATGTGATGCTGCGTCAATACCCGGGCTGCTCGGAGCTTTCCGGCTATATGTTAGCCGACGTCAACCGGTGGATGATGGAAATTGTTGCCGGAACGCAAATCGTCCGCTAATGGGCGAACATTTCGAGAGCGTTTGGTAACTGCTGGTCCAGCTTTTCAATACCGAATCTTTACGCAACTTTTCGCTTTGCTTATTAGCTCGTCATTGCGCGCCTAATGCGTGCGTTACGGAAACTGCCGCTGTCGCCAACCAATACGGCAAACCAACGGTACGATACAGCGGACGCGGGGGATGGCCTACCGCCCAAATGGCGGTCGAGGGCCGCGCTCCGTCGCCGCCGAATGGGTGTCGCAAGTGTGGCGTTGACGTGCGCCGAACCCGTGAATCGGCATTAGGATTGCAGGTTGGGTTGTATGTTCGCATTCCTGTGGCGTCGAAATACTGTCGGGAGGGCTGAAATGAAAAGGCACAGGTTTTTGCTTGTCGTGACGGCTGGCCTGCTTTTTTGCGAAGTGTTTAGCGCAAGCTCAGAGCAATCGTTGCTGGCTCAGTCATCGCTCCCCGTTGTAAGTGGGGATTACCCGAGGGTCTTTTTCTTTCGCCAGAGTGAAGGCTTGGCGCGGCAGGGGCGATTGAGCTTTGATGCCTGGGAGAAGGCTTTTTCACGTCTTATGGGAATAGAAGGAAAGGTGCTCGATGAGGAAGTGCCGGGGACCTCGGCGAACAACATCGAATTTTTTGTCAACTTCAAGCGCCGTTATCCGGACCAATTGGTCTTGTTGCACTTCAATGGTAATGCGCGGGATCCTCGGTTCGAAACGGAGGAATACTTTGCCGGACACTGGATCTATCATGTCGGCTCAAAGATTCTCTCCGACGTGCCGGCGGAAGAAGGTACAACCGAAATCAAAGTAGAGGATCCAAGTTGCTACTTGACTGGGATCGGCCGGTACCGAAACAGCAACGACGATATTGGGCTATGCGAATTGGATGACTCAGGTCGCCCTGACTGGAATCGCAGCGAGCAGGTCCAACTTCTAGCTGTCAATCGGGATAAGGGGACCATTCTTGTGAAACGGGGTTGTTACGGAACCAAGCCGCGGAGCTTTGCGGCCGGGCGTGCCTATGCGGCGGCGCATGCTACCGAAGGTCCGTGGGGACGCAACTCCCACTTACTCTGGTACTACAACTATGCCACGTGCTGTCCCAAGGACAAAAACGGCAGAACCTGTTCAGACATCCTCGTTGCTGAATTGGGACGGCGGTTTGGTCCAGGCGGCGAATTAGCTCTGTTTGACGGGCTCGAGTTCGATGTGCTATTTCATACCACAGGCGCCGGACGCCGTCCGGTCGATTGCAATGCCGATGGCAAAGCCGACGGCGGCGTGATTGAAGGTGTCAATGTGTACGGCATCGGAGTCATTCGCTTCCTCGAAGCTCTACGGGCACGGCTCGGGGAACATAAGCTCATCCTGGCCGATGGCCAACTAGACGCACGCACACAGCGAGGATTTGGCCTTGTCAACGGCATCGAAAGTGAAGGTTTTCCGTGGTTGCGCGACTGGGAAATGAAACAGTGGTCCACGGGGATCAATAGACACAACTTTTGGGCCCAGTTCGGGCGACCTCCGGTGTTTAACTATATCAACCATAAATATGTGCGACCGGGCACGCAGCCGGGCGGCGAGGCCACGCCGGACGTGCCGTTTTCAATACATCGCCTAGTATTTGCGGCTGCCGTCATGACGGACGCGGCCATCTGTTATTCTTTCTCTCCGCCAAAAGATCCATCCTCTGTGATCGGCGTATGGGACGAGTTTTGGGCAGGACAGGAGAGACGTTTGGGCTGGCTTGGTCGGCCCCTGGCACCTACCCAGACGCTGGCAACCCAGGCACCCGACCTTCTTGCTCCTGTGCTGAATCAATTGAAACAAAAGAACGCAAACTTTGGCGTATTGGGGGCCAGAACTCGTTGGGAGGAATCAGGGTTTGTGGTCGAGGCCGATGAGGAGGGAAAGGATGTTGTGTTCGAGATACCTATAACGATTTCGGCCCGCGAGGCCTACATCGAGTGTGTTGCCAGTGCTCAACCCCGCCGAGGCTATCCGGAGAACATGGCGAGGTATGCGACGTGTAGCCTTGTCCCCACGGAAACTCAAGACACGCGCACGTTGGTCGGCTCGGTCGGCGAGCAGGGGACGTGGGTTGGTCGCAAACCGTTTTCTGCTGGCTTTTATTTTCCCGAGCTGAAGCCGGGGAATTACCATCTCCGTTTGCGTGTCGAAGGTGCGGAGCCAGTTCGTGTGGAAAGGCTAGCGCTTTATCCCGCCGCCGATGCCCGCTACCGTGTATTCCAGCACGGCCTGGTGTTGGCCAATCCATCCTTGCATGAGGTTTCCTATGATCTGAGGACTATTGCACCAGGCCGCAAATTTCGGAGAATCAAGGGCAGTCCCGAACAGGACCCTGTGACCAATAACGGCGCAGCCGTGGGTGACATGGTTGTTCTGCCAGCCAGGGATGCTTTGTTCCTCATGGCAGAGTGACCCAGCGAGGCCCACTAGACATATTCACAACGATGGGAGTATGTGACGATGAACGGCTGTTGGTTGGCAAAACGAGGTATTCTTTTTTGTTTAATTTTCCTGGGGCTGGTGACCTCTAGATTTTCTAAGACGCCTATCCTAGGGGCTGAGTCATCACAAAAGCCGAACATCATCCTGTGCATGGCGGACGATCAGGGATGGGGCGACGTAGGTTACAACGGTCATCCTGTATTGAAAACACCAAATCTCGATGAGATGGCAGCGCAGGGTCTCCGGCTCGATTACTTTTATGCGGCCGCACCCGTGTGTTCGCCAACCCGCGGAAGCGTGCTGACCGGGCGGCATCCCAATCGGTATGGTTGCTTTTCATGGGGACACACAATTCGGCCACAAGAGATCACCATCGCCGAAGCCTTAAAACGGGCCGGTTACACCACCGGCCATTTTGGTAAATGGCACGTGGGACCGGTTCGCGCGGATAGTCAACTTTGCCCTGGGGCCTCTGGCTTTGATCGCTGGCTTTCCACGCCCAATTTTTATGACCTTGATCCGCTGATGAGTGATCAGGGCCGGGTGGTGCGAAAACAGGGGGATAGTTCGATCATTGCCGTGGAGGCCGCGATTGAGTTTATCCGGCAAGCGACGAAGGAAGGGCGACCTTTTCTCGCTGTGGTGTGGTTCGGGTCGCCACACAGCCCGCACCGGGCCTTGCCAGAAGATAAGGCCTTGTACAAGGACCAACCGGAACGTCTGCAAGATTTCTACGGGGAAATTACAGCCCTGGACCGTGCCGTGGGTAATTTGCGGAAGTCTCTCCGGGAGTTGGGAATTCACGAGAATACGCTCTTGTGGTACACCAGTGATAACGGCGCGATTGAGGTAGGCTCCACGGGGGGCCTTCGTGGGCGAAAGGGCACGCTTTATGAAGGCGGAATCCGTGTCCCCTGTGTTATCGAATGGCCGGCAAAGATCAAAACCCCGCGACGCAGTGACTTCCCTTGTGGCACGGTGGATATCTATCCCACACTTTTGGACATTGTGGGCATCACAATCGCCAATCAGCCGCCACTCGATGGAATCAGCTTGGTCCCCTTGCTTGAAGGTCGGGAGCCACCCCGACGGGACAAGCCGCTGGGCTTTTGGGTTTTCCCTGTCGGGGGGATTAGCACGCCGAGTGAAAAGATCCTTGCCCAAATGTTGGAGGAGCAAGAGGGAAGGGCTTCGGCATCTCCCCCACCGAAGGATGAGGATAAAATTACCCAACAATATTCAGAGGACCAGCTCCTCGGTCATGCGGCATGGTTGGACTGGCCCTTCAAGCTACACCGGATTGCGGGCAAGGGCGGAGCTGTCAAATGGGAGTTATACAACCTGGCCACGGACGTGACAGAGTCGACAGACCTGGCCTCGCAAGAGCCTGAGCGCGTTCAGACAATGGGGGCCGCGTTGGAGGCATGGCAAAAGTCGGTCCTTCGCAGTTTGAATGGCGAAGACTATCGGTAAACAACAAGGTTTTTAGCAGTGGTGGGAGGCTCCACGCAAAGATGACCCACCATCGATGGGTGTCCCGGAGATACGGATCACACGTGGCGAGGATGGTCGAACCTTGTGACATTGCGGTCGGGCATGACCTGTCCTAAAATTGGGCAGCATCAGTCGAGAAGGCGTTATATCGAGTTGGCGATTGTTCCTCTCAAAGACGGTGATTCATAGTTGAAAGGAAACGAGCCATGTCAGAGCGGGGTGACAGGCGAGATTTTCTCCGGCGCGGTCTTGTCGGTGCGGCGGGTGTGACGGCGTTCGGTCTTGAGGAGAAAATCCTTCTGGCTGCTCTTCAACAAGGGGCCAATCAGCAACCCGCGACTCAAGATGACCGACCAATGCCGTTTGGGCAAATCGGCAATCTTAAGATCAGCCGGATGTTGATCGGTGGAAACCTTATTGGGGGCTGGGCGCACAGCCGTGATCTTCTCTACGTTTCACGGCTCTTCAAAGCCTACAACACCGATGAAAAAGTGTTCGAAACGTTCGCCCTTTGCGAGGCGCATGGGATCAACACTGTTCAGCTCGACCCAAGGTGCATGGATGTCTTCCATCGATATCTCACAGAGCGGGGAGGCAAGATGCAGGCCCTTGTGTGTGTTAATCCGGATGCTGATACGGGTAAGCTTAAGTCCCAAATGGAGTCGCTACTGAGTCAGGGTGCCACGTTCTTTTACACCCACGGTGGCGCCACGGACCAGCAGATGATGAATGGCCGTCTTGACGTAGTGGCTAAAACGGTCGAGGCTATCAAGGAGATGGGGGTACCTGGCGGTGTTGGCAGCCATTCCTTGAGTGTCCCCAAGGCTTGTGAAGAAAATGGTATCGGGGCCGACTTTTACGTTAAGACCTTGCACAGCGACAACTATTGGTCGGCCACACCCGAGGAGCTTCGGGAAGATTTCGGCTGGTTCAAACCCCGGCGTGATGAGCCATTCTCTTTCAACGACAACATGTGGTGCATCGATCCGGAAGAGACGATCGAGTTCATGAAATCGGTTCGTAAGCCGTGGTTTGCCTTCAAGGTGCTGGCTGCCGGAGCGATTCACCCACGGATGGCATTCCCTTATGTCTTACGGAACGGGGCCGATTTCGTGATCGTCGGGATGTTCGATTTTCAAATTGCTGAGGATGTGGCCTTTTTCAAGGACGCCTACTATAAGCTCGGTGAGCGCCGTGAGCGACCCTGGTGTGCTTAAGATTTATCCCACAAGCTCCCCTCGCCCGTTCGGCGGGAGAGGGGCCGGGGGTGAGGGTGGCTCGAATCGCTGCTGGTTTTTTGGATCGACTCCGACGATCGCTTGCCCTCACGCCAACCCTCTCCCGGAGGGAGAGGGGATTTTGGGATAGGCTCTGAATGCTGCAAGTCATGACGACATGACGCGGCCGCGCGGGCCGCCGAATTCCCATTAAGCGCTGCTGCCTTTTTATCGTAGGGTTCTTGTATCCAGGGCCCAGAATTCGTGGGGGTCGTAAGAATGGAACAATCTCGCGACGGCCTCCGCCAGGACAGAGAGGAACTCGCGGCGGAAAACCGACTCCGGCACCTCTGATGTGGGCACGACCGAGTTGGGTGGATAGTTAATATTGCTGAGCGACTTTTCGTAAACCTTTTGGTTCGTGGCGCAATCGTAAACAGCTACCCGAAGTGTGGCTGTTCCTTGGTAAACTGTCTGTCCCTTGTACAGACTGAAATCTTCGATTTCGACCCCAATCACCAGGTCGGCGCCAACGCCTTTCCCCACCTCGGGAAAGGTTTCCCACTCATGCTCGTCGAGCCACTTTTCGACCTTTTGCTGGTCAATCCATTGGGCCTTTCGTACGCGGTTGGTGAGGATCAACTGAATTCTTCGCGCGAGTTCTTTATCGACGTGAGCATCACGGTAGGTGAGCGCGACCACGGGGCGTGCCACAACTGCCACTTTCTTGTCCTTGAAGCCGTCATACTCCGGTTTGACGTCCGAAGCGCCTGTAATCCACATCGCTGTAGCCAGGGCACTGCATCCGACAAGGCCCACACAAGGGAGCACGCATAAACAGAGAGCGAGTAACTTCCGGATAAGAGCAATCATAGCCATTCCTTGCTAACTCTACCTATTCGTCCGTGAATCCCGCTATGGGGTCTTTTAACCCATGGCCGACTGCCGGTCTAGTTGCACCAAAGTCTCACTAACCACTCACATAGCAAACCTATCCACAGGACAACAAAAGCTAAGGTAACGGTGCCTGGCTTTGGGGCCCACCATGCCCATTGCCCGCGATAGGCGGAGATTATCAGCCAGGGTGCCATCACCATGGCCAGCACCGCCAACAACGTTCCCGAAACACTCGAGCTCAACGCTTCCCGGACCTTGCCTCGCGTCCAATAGGCCCAGGCTGTCGTAATACCGCAGGTCGGGCAGCGTTTGCCAAAAACCACCACCATGGTGCACGGCGGTAGCCCCAACTGCTGGTGCGTTCCAAATCCTTCTGCGGCTGGTTGTAACCATCGGGCCACGAACAATAAACCAGCCAATCCAAGGCCTAGCGCCCCGATTTCCAGTCGTTGTGTCCATGGCCAGCGAGCGGTTACCCTTATCTCATCGCCCGGGTAGTGTGGGCTACACATATCACAGGGCTGTGCCGACGAAGTTTGGCGCAAAACCGTACGGAGACGCATTCACTCCGTCCTTCTCGCGGGAGGTAGGATAACGCTTTTCGCGACTTGCGACAAGATCGTTTCTGTGAGGTCAGATTCCCGAAGGGAAAGTCGCCAAATACCAAGCGACTTACCAGTCAGCGGATCAACTTCGACAATCGTCCCGTTCAGCCGAACATCTTCTGTAGCAACCTCAAAAGGTGTCGGTTCAAATGTCCTCGTGGTGTAAAGGACGCGGTCGATCCTTCGCCCAATGATACTTTCGTGGGGGCCTGTCATCCCTACATCGCATTGGAACGCCGTACCACCCGGCAGAATCTGTTCGTCAGCCGTGGGGACATGGGTATGCGTTCCCAGGACGGCCGAGACTCGACCATCCAAGTATCGACCCAAAATCTGCTTATCGCTGGTCGCTTCGGCGTGAAAATCTATCAGGATAACCTTGACAAGGCTCGAAAGCTTATCAAGGACCCGGTCGGCGGCCTGGAGGTAGCAATCGACCGGTCGCATGAAGACGCGACCCAGAAGACTGATGACGGCCACCGGTTCTTGGTTGGCGGCCGTGAGGATCGTGAATTCTCGCCCCGGGGCTTCAGGGGGGTAGTTTGCAGGGCGCACAATCCGTGAATCATTGCGGAGCACGGCCTCCAATTGCCGTCGCGAATAGATATGGTCTCCCATCGTGATACAATTAGCCCCGGCCTCCACGATTTCATAGAAAAGTTCGGGTGTCAGCCCCGATCCCCCAGCCGCGTTTTCCGCGTTGACAACAATAAAATCGAGTCGGCAATGGCGTCTTAGCAAGGGAAGTGCCCGGGTGACGATGCGGCGACCCGGTTTGCCGACAACATCTCCTACCAGCAACAATCGCACGAAGTAGACCTTTCTCTGGCTGCGGGCTACGGGGCGAAAACCCGGCGAACCGCCCCTGTGATGGCCCGTACTCTGTTTCCCCAATAGCTCAGCGAGCGATCTCAGTACAGCGAATCTCGCGGAGGACGGTAACCTTGATTTCTCCAGGATAGGTTAATCGTTCCTCAAAGGCGCGTGCAATATCGCGGCAGATTTTTGCCGCGATTTCGTCCGTCGTCTCGCGAGCATTGACCATAACGCGGAGCTCTCGCCCTGCCTGAATCGCGTAGGCCTGCTCCACACCTGGAAAGCCCAGCGCGATACTTTCGAGTTCCGCCATACGTTTGATGTAGCGCTCCAAAGTCTCGCGGCGAGCTCCGGGGCGTGAGGCACTGCAAGCGTCCGCTGCCGTAACAATGACCGTGTAGGGGTTCTCGATACGCATGTCCTCGTGATGGGCGGCAGCCGCGTGAATCACCTCGGGCGGTTCGCCGTAACGTCGCAAAAGGTCGGCCCCGATCTTCGGATGTCCTCCCTCGGCCTCGTGATCGGCCGCCTTACCGATATCGTGAAGGAGGCCGCATCGCCGGGCCAAGGCACCGTCCAGGCCCATCTCGTCCGCGATCATCCCTGCGAGGAACGCTACCTCCACGGAATGCCGCAACACGTTTTGGCTGTAGCTGGTCCGGAAATGCAGCCTTCCCAAAAGATAAATGAGCCGTTCGTGTAGTCCATGGACATCAACTTCCTGACAGGCGGCCTCTCCTTGTTGTTGGATAAACCGGTCCAATTCCTGCTGCGTTTCGGCAACGATCTCTTCGATTCGCGACGGGTGAATCCGTCCATCGGCAATGAGTTTGTTCAAAGCGATTCGGGCGACTTCTCGACGGACCGTGTCAAAAGCGCTGACAATTACCACCCCTGGTGTATCGTCAATGATGACATCGACCCCGGTGGCCTTTTCGAATGCCCGAATGTTACGGCCTTCGCGTCCGATGATCCGGCCTTTCATTTCATCGTTGGGAATGTCAACGGTGCTGGTGGTTGTCTCCGCTGTGTGGGCGGCAGCATACCGTTGAATGGCGGTAAGCAGGATCTCACGAGCTTTTTGCTGACAAGTTTCCTGGAGCTTCTGTTCGTACTTTAGGACCAGTGCACCGACCTCCTGTTGCAGTTGAGACTCGAGAAGGTCCAACAGCCGTTTGGTGGCCTCTTCCCGCGAGAGTCCGCTGACCTCATGGAGGACTTGCCGCTGGAGGTCCAACAGTTTTTGCAACTCTTCCTTGCGACGATTGACCTCCTCCAATCGCTCCGCCAAGCGACGTTGTGTCGTCTCGACGATTTGCTCCTGGCGTCGCAATTGGCTGGCCTGTTCTTCCAAGGCGTCTTCACGCTTTTCGAGTGCCCGCTCGCGCTGGTGAAGTTCCTCTCGAATCTTCTGAAACTCTCTTTCCCGAGCAGCGCGCTCTTGGAGGTCTTTCTCTCGCAGCTCCAACTGGACTCGCCGTTTCAGATCCTCGGCATCCCGCTCTGCCTGCTCAATAATGCGGCGGGCTTCTGATTCGGCGTCTTTACGCCGCAAGTAGTCTAATAGCCGTATAACCGCGAACGTCAATCCTGCGACTAAGACGCACAGGATTGCCATGAAAAGAATCTGATTTTCTCCAAACACAGTTGCGCCCTCTCATATCTTGCCGGGCGAGGGCACGGATTCCGAAAGGATTGGGAAGAGACGCTCACCGGGGAACGCTCGGCCGGAAGTTGAAAAACCTCATCAGCCATGAGCGTCCTAGCCGCACGCTAGTGGCTAACCCATGTGAGCACAAACCGAGTGAGAAGCCGTCCCCACCGCGGGATGCCAAAGCCAACGGCTTCGCCCCACTGGCGGAAGGATGTGTCGAACCCGTGGCCGAGCATGGTAAGACCTCCGTTCCTTCCGGCCTGACATTTTCCTCAATTGGCCCCAAGAGCCTTCGAAGGAGAGGTACCTCCCCACGTCTCTTCGAGACCAACGGCCAGAAGACCATGCTGCGGTTCCGCGATCGAATGGCACTCGATATCCCGACGAGTGAATATGCATCCCAGAAGTACCAAGCCGGCTCTAGGTGAACCGCTTGGCCACCAGCCCTGGGGATGCGTACCACCCAAAGCAGGGACAAAAAACCGAAGACCAACAAGGCAGCTTCAACCATACACCAGTCTCACGGTGCAACAGACTTTCGCTTGTCGAGAGCGTCGACCAACGAAAGCCTGTCAAGCCATCGCGCTTAACACAAACGGCTTCTTCCTCTGAGTTCCCAAATACCTCGGAATCTCAGGCCTTTACTACCCGTAGTAAAATACATCAAGTCCCTAAATCACGATTCGGCTGGTTCGAGGGGTTGTTATGCCTCGAAACAAGCACGCTTACGATATTATGATATACGCATAATGCCATAGCCGCAACCTGAGATTTCCGACCAACCGTATCTTCATTTTCCGAAACTTCTTTCGATTTGCCAGTTTCCTGTCGTTGTCTGCCAAAAGCAATTTCGTTCTCGTGTCGAAAAACAACATAATTAGCTGTCTTGAAGAGCGATTTCTCGCCTCTTTCCCCCTACATGGGTGGGCGGGGTGCCGGACTCTGGTTGCCGTCTCCGGGGGGCCGGATAGTGTGGCTCTTCTCCATCTGCTCCTGCGGTGCGGCGGACCACGAGAGCAGATTGTCGTCGGCCATGTTAACCACAGATTGCGCGGACACGATTCGGAACTGGATGCCGAATTTGTGGCCGAACTCTGCCACAGATTGGGCGTCAAACTCGTCATGCGAGCTGTGGATCCACCCAGCGGGGGCGGGGATGGCCTTGAAGAGGCGGCACGGCGGCTTCGTTACGGCTGTCTACGGGAATTTGCAGAGCAGGAAGGCACGAGATTTGTTCTCACCGCCCATACCGCCGACGACCAAGCCGAGACGATTCTTTACCGCTTGTTTCGTGGTACAGGGTTGCACGGGTTAAGGGGCATTCCGCGGAGCCGCCCCTTTGGTCCAGCAGCCCTGGTTCGTCCTCTTTTGAACTTTAGGCGACGGGAGCTATTGGACTACCTTCACGAACTAGGAGAGACTTACCGGGAAGATCGAACGAACGACTCGCTCACCTTTGCCCGCAATCGAGTACGCCACTTAGTGATTCCGGCGGCTCTCCAGGTACACCCGGCTGCCATTGATGGGGTCCTAAAACTGGGCGAGGTGGCTCAGGAAACGTGGGGTTTCATCCAACGTCAAGTCGAGTTAGCTATTGACGCGTGTGTTAAATCCAGAGCCAAGAATCTTGTGGTCATCGACCGCGGGAAACTTGCCCGCTTGGACCCCTTCCTCATCCAGGGGCTTTTGGTCGAACTCTGGCGGTCGCAGCAGTGGCCAATGCGGGACCTGAGTCGAAAACACATTTTGGCCATGTGTCGTTTCGTGACATCCTCCCCCTCAAAGCCGGGGAGCGACACCTCCATTCACCTGCCAGGGCATATTGAATGCCGAGTCGATGAAGAGAACGTCATCCTGCGATTGTTGACCTCTCGATGTGATGAGCATCAAGCTTGAACAGCAAGGTGATGGGGCTTCAGTAAAAGACACGCTCGCCCCGGCCCGAGGGCTATAGGGGCAGAGACTTCGTTCGGGTGTGCTCCCTTGTAACTTGCGGAGATCTTTCCGCATCAAAAAACGGTACGGTAAGCTATAAACCTATGTGTTCGAGAAACAGCACAGGGCAAGGGAAAAAAGGCCAAGCCGTGGCACGGCGCCACAGAATTCCGGCTGGCCTCGAGCATTTTCGTAATGGGAAGGTCCGTGTGCCGGAGGCTGGCTGGCGACAAGGCGCGATTATTGGTCAGGGCTTTCGAATTGCCAAGACGCCAACCGAGCATATATGTTCCCGAAGACCGGGACGCCGCTGGAGTGATTTCCCGAACAGATGAATGTGGCCCAAAGGGTTCGCTACAAGGAGTGAAACGAGCTATGCCAATCTACGAATATGAATGTCCAAAATGTCATAATCAGTTCGAATATCTCGTCCGGGGCAATGAGCCGGCGAAATGCCCGAAGTGTGGCTCGACGGAGTTAACCAAGCTCTTAAGTACGCCATCCGTCTCTGTGAAGAGTGCGGAAAGACAGCAGTTGCCACCCTGCGGAACTCCTAATCCCTGTTGTAGCGGCCAGTGTCAGTTTAGCGAGTGATTCTCGCTTCGTGATGTCGCTATTTTACGGGCAACGTCCGCGACAAATGGCGTCTGCGCGAGGCTAATGGCAGCCTTTCACGGGATGAGGAAGACCATCCCGGTCCAGAGGCCAGCTTCGGCCAGCCCTGCCCGGACGCTCAGTGGGAAGGGATCGATAATCCACGGAGCGCAGCTCCCCGGCCTGTAGTAGCCTAGCGGATAGATACACTCATCCGGAGGGTTCAGACCCATCTTGTAGGGCAGGATAGGAATGGTCAGGAAGAAATGTGTGCCCGCCTCGGCATATTGGAGGATGGGCCCCAGGTTATGGCCGTACCGCTCCATGGCCGCGTGTTCGAAATATAGCGGCTTGTGGCAAAGACCGGAGGCCTTCCAAGTAAACACAATGGGTTCCCATTGACGAGGGGTAAATTCTCCCTCTTGCAGCGGGCACTCTGTAGGGAACTTGCCAGGTTTCGCCGAAATATCGTTCGTGATCTCGCTAATTTTTCGCATCCGTCCAAAAGGTGGGCACTCGTCAGGTTTCAGGGGCGGGGTTTGAGCGAGTTGTTCCTCCATCGGTCGGGTGTCTACCGGTGCAGGGGGAATACCTTCTAAGAGTTCTTGCGGAGTTTTCTGGGTCTGCCGGGTTTCAGTTGATTTCGATGCCTCGCCCGGACCCTGTGAAAGGACCTCCGTCGTGACTGGTCCACGCTGCGTTGGCGCCGCTTGAGATATCAAAGGCGGCGGGGTGGGCAATACCTCCAGTGGTTCAGGTCGATTGCCCTGGCTTAGCATCTGCGGTGGCGAAGATGGCGCCAGGTGCTGGGGAAGTGGGGCAGACTTCACCTGCGTCGAGTCCCCAAACGGGTCCTGCATGGGGTCATCGACGGGTGCTGGGTTTGTTTCATCAACAATGGGGGCCTCTAATGCCACTGCAAGACTCTCTGTCTCCGAGTCAGCGGATGTGGAGTTTGTGATCGCCGGTAGTTGGGGTGTTGGTGAAAGCTGCATCACGGGAGAAAGAGGCGTTGTCACGGAGTTGACCGGAGACGGTTGCGGTGGAAGCCACTGTAACCCGTCGGAACTTGCAGTCGATGCCACGGCTTCGTGCGAAGTAAGAACAACTTGCTTAGAAGACGATGGGAAAGTTGCTATGGCTTGTCGTCTTTCTCCGGTTGGCTTCCGTCGGGCTGTCCATTCAGAGGCCCCAATCTCGACCAAGGGGCACAAGCACTGAAAAACGATGATCAAACCAACACACCGAGAAACTACGCGGAAGAAGGGTGACTTCCGCGAAAAGGGGTTTGAATCAGTGTTCCTCGCCGGCGTAATCAACGGTGTAGTTGGGCGCTTCCTGCGTGATCGTGATGTCATGGGGATGACTCTCCCTAACCCCAGCAACCGAGACCTGAATGAACCGGGCTTTTGTGCGAAGCTCCTCGATATTTCGGGCACCGCAATAACCCATCCCTGCTTTCAGGCCACCAACCAACTGATAAACAAACGGTCCAAGGGGACCCCGATAAGGCACCCGGCCTTCGACGCCTTCGGGAACCAATTTCTCTGGCTGGTGGGCATCTCCCTGCCGATATCGTTCGCTTGATCCATGAACCATGGCTCCCAGGGAACCCATTCCCCGATATGCCTTGTACACCCTCCCGCGATATAGGATCCTCTGGCCTGGACTTTCATCGAGCCCTGCCAAGAGCCCTCCGAGCATCACTGCATGCGCCCCGGCGGCAATCGCTTTCGTGATATCCCCTGAATACCGAATTCCTCCGTCAGCGATCACTGGGGTTCCCGTTGCCTTGGCAGCCTCAACAGCCGCCATAATCGCAGTGATTTGAGGGACTCCCACGCCCGTTACCACTCGTGTGGTGCAAATTGATCCAGGACCAATCCCCACCTTGACGGCATCGGCCCCAGCCTCGATCACCGCCCGGGCGCCTTCGTAGGTGGCAACGTTGCCCGCGATTATATCCACGTTATGGCCGCTAAATTGACGCTTGAGCTCACGGACTGTCTCGAGCACGTTGGCCGAATGACCGTGAGCACTATCGACACATAGGACGTCAACTCCCGTCTTAATTAAACTCTCTGCTCGCTGGTAGTCATGGACACCCACGGCCGCCCCCACGCGGAGCCGCCCATATTCATCCTTGCAAGCGTTGGGGAAACGCCGCTGGTTGTCGATGTCCTTGATCGTTATAAGTCCCGTCAGTCTAAAATCTTCGTCAACCAGCAGAAGTTTCTCCACCTTTTTCCCCATTAGGATTTTTTCAGCTTCGCTGAGCGTTATAGTTCCCGTGGCCGTTACAAGGTTCTCCTTCGTCATAACTTCCGAGACCGGCACATTGAGGTTGCCGAGAAACCTGAGGTCTCGGCGGGTGACAATCCCGACAAGCTTCCGGTCGGGAAGCACAATCGGAATACCCGAGACATTGAGTTGGTCCATCAACTCTCGAGCCTCTGCCGCCGAGGCGGTAGGCGGGAGCGTGGCCGGGTTATCAATGATCCCGTTCGCCGTTCGTTTGACCTTCTCCACCTCTGCCGTTTGACGCGCAATTGACATGTTCTTGTGGATGATGCCGATCCCCCCTTCCTGGGCAAGCGCAATCGCCATAGCGCTTTCAGTCACGGTGTCCATGGGCGAGCTCAAGATGGGGATGCGAAGACGGATCCTCGGCGTCAGTTGCGTGCTGACGTCAACTTCTGCCGGAACCACTTCACTGTAGCCAGGGACGAGCAAGACATCGTCAAAAGTGATTGCATGACCGATGATCTTTTCATGGGCAAACATGGGTGGCCTCCATTGACCCGTGCGTGTCGTGTGTGTTTTCTGGGGAATGTTTTAGTATTGAACAAGCAAATCGAGATGACAAGGACGTCGGGGTGAAACAGAGCGTAGGACAGACAACCCGTAGTAGGCAAGCGGCGTGTGAATCTCCACTCCGGCCAATAGGAGAGATGCTGGGAAACACCCTCCGCTGGCGCAAACTACCGTCCGTGGTTTGCTTGGCCCCCGGTGAAGCGGGTCATTGGCAATCGGTGGGGCTATCCTTCATTGGCCTGTATGGCAGGCCAGGTGATACCTTGGGTTTCTGGCAGTAACCCGGGTTGGATCCACTCCTGGGGAAGCTTGTAAACTTCGCGCGGCAATAAACGCCAACGTAGGCCGCCGCTGTATCTGAGCCCTGGGCGAAGACCAAAATCCACCAGCTCCAGTGTCGTGCGCCGCACGAGCTTTCTTGTGTCGTCTGTCTCCTTAGTCGTCTGACATACCACACCGCCGGGCACATCCCCGGACACTAAAGAGAGCGTGACGACCGAGCCGCGCGGAAATGTTTGGACTGTCCGAGTCTGAGCTGCTGAAAGGACCCGTAGTCCGACCCGACAGGGAACATCCAAGATCGTCACCTCCATATGGCTTGATTCGAGGATCCGATTTCCTGCCAACTCGGTGCGAATCGAATCCCGTTGGATTACGTAAGGAGCAACCGTCGGTGAATACGTAATCTTGCTGAGAGTCCGAACGCCTGCGTTGACGGTTTCGACTTCCAAGACTTGGCATGTAATCGATCGACCTTGAACGATCACCTCCGTCGATCCAAGGTCCTTGATTTTTGAATCGGAGGTCAGCAGTTCCCCATGAAAGCCCTGCCGGACAGTCTGAGGCTCTGGCCGAAATCTTTTCCCCGCCACCTCCACAAGCATTTCCACGCGAACGGTGACCCCTGCCGCCGTGATTTCTTGCAGGGTGGCCCTCGTCTCGGTGATACTTACAGACTGGGCGCCGCCCTCAAACGACTCCGTCGTGGCACGCATAATCTTCCAAGCCCCCGGTTCGAAGCGTCCCCAAGGGTGCACCTGGCGGGGAACATCGACAGCCAGCGTAATGCCACTCCATCCAGTGAAAATGCAGACGAGTAATGGGACCAACCAGGGCCACCCGGCCCGCTGTCGATTCCACCGCCCATCGCGTCTACATAAATGAGCGTAATCGGAATTCGATCCACGACCCGCAATAAAAACTTGCTTGGCAACGGGCTGATCAGATGAAAGAGCCATGACGGGAATGTTAGCTTTGTGGCGAGACCTTATTCGATTCACGAGGACGAAGCGACCGTCCTTTCTGGTGAGAAAGACCGATGTGGTATTCCACGACCCGTCCGTGCCAGACCCCCCAAGCCTTTGTCGTTGTTATACCCCCCGAAAAGTGACATTGCAAGCGGCCGGCGGCACGCTTACCAAGAGCCTATCCCACAAGCTCCCCTCGCCCGCTCGGCGGGAGAGGGGTTGGGGGTGAGGGTTGCGCGAATCGAGGTCGGTTTTCTCGATCGACTCCGACAACGGCTTGCCCTCACCCCAACCCTCTCCCAGAGGGAGAGGGGGACTTTTTAGGAAAGACTCTAAGCACCGTGCTGTGGGCCACTTTCACTTGCGTTGCAACCTGATCAGCGAATGCCGGCTTGTTGGGCCGTGGGAAAGGGGTCACCGGCCACCCGTTGCTGAAGCGATCGGTCGGTTTGAGCTGAGGCCGATAGGAGTGTGGCGCACCCGGTAAGACACCCCGTTGCGAGGACTAGCAGAAGAATCGAAGCAACCAGTTGGGGGAAGTGCTTGAACTGCATTGAACATCCCAAAACAATGGCCACGTTTTGCGGGTCTCAGGCGAATACCATAAAAAGCTCTTCTATGAGGTACTCAATCAAAAACAGCGATTACGGCAACAAGGGTTCTCTACCGATCCAATCGCAAACGGAATCAGATTTTTTGGGTTCGGGTTTTGGGGCCAGCCAGCTAAAGAGGCCTTTTTTCTCCGTTTTTTTCTTTGAACCTTCAGGCGGATAGTAACGGGTCGAGGAAGTGGATTGCTGTTTGCCGGGGATGAGAGAGCCAACGGCGCTCGCTACTTTTTTCGCGCCATTTTCGAGGGCTGTAATGGGGTTGGGCAGGTGCGGTAGGTGCAGGGAACTCTTAGATGAGGAACTCTTCGCTTGGGTTTGTGCAAAGGCACGCTGGCACGGATTTGCCAACACCGCCACCAACGCGAGAGACAGCATGAATGTCACCCAATTCACTGGCGAATACCGGTCCATGGCCTAGCCTCCACGTTGACATTGCGTCCTACCGTCGTATCAACGGAACGGATTGTAACAGTTACCAAAAACGCCGTGTGTTTGTCCAGGCCAAGCTGATTGGCCGTGGGCGGTAGAAGGCGGATTTGCCAGGGATTCCGCAGATTAGACGGGAGCAACCAAAATCATTGACCTGCGCCTCTTGACAAGTGATCTTGGCGTGGTAGATTATGGCTTATCTTGTGTTTGGCTAAGCAATATGATACAATACATTGTGGTGAGATTCGCATAATTGCGACACACAAGTAGGATGGGCCATCCCACCCAAAAGCGGAGATCGCTACCCCAAGTGACAACCGATAGTGGGTAACATGGGTCGTTTGGGATGAATGGGTTGAATTGGGGTGACCCGGATAACTGAGGCACGCGGCGATTTTCTAAGTGTTGGACCTTCTTTGAGGTCCAGGTTTGCTGGTTGACGTGGAGGCATTTCTCTTCGGGAAGTGACTCTGGCAATGGAATGTCCGACTAAGGGCTTGTCCCGGCAGTTTGGTGTACATAAGTATATCAACCTCCCTTCGACTTCGTTGGGAGGCTTGGCACGCGAAGCGGAAGGCTTTTTTGAGTAAGGAGACCATCTCATGACAGACGATCCCCGTGAGGTTTCGACGCTTGCTGAAAAAGTAACGGCTCAGGAGCAGAATCGTGCCAAACCTCAGCCCCCCGGGCAGGGCCTGCACATCGCGGCCTATTTTTGTCCAAGCGATGTGGCAAGTCCTTTTGACACTGTGAAATGGGTCAAGCGGACGGCCACGATCAAGAGTGAGGGAGGCGGCGTGTGCTTTGAGCAGCCGGATTGCGAAGTTCCCGAATCGTGGAGCCAACTGGCCACCAATATCGTGGCGAGTAAATATTTCTACGGGGAGATGGGCACCCCACAGAGGGAATCGAGTGTCCGCCAATTGATTCATCGGGTGTGCCGAACAATTGCCGATTGGGGTATTGAAGACGGCTATTTTGCCACCGAAGAGGACGGGGAGCGATTTTATCGAGAGCTGGCTTGGCTCTGTTTACACCAGTACGCGGCCTTTAACTCTCCGGTGTGGTTCAACGTAGGGCTTTATCAGCAATATGGTATCAAGGGAGCTAGTTGCACCTGGCGGTGGGATCCGCAGAAGCAGACGGCCGTTCAGCCGGAGAATCCCTACGAGTACCCTCAAGCGTCCGCGTGCTTTATTCAAAGTGTCCAGGATAACATGGAAGACATCATGGAGCTTGCCCGGAGCGAGGCCATGCTTTTCAAGTTCGGGTCGGGCACGGGGACGGACCTTTCCACATTGCGGTCTTTCCGCGAAAAGCTTTCTGGGGGCGGAAAACCCTCGGGCCCATTGTCTTTCATGAGGGTGTACGATCAGATTGCGGCTGTGGTGAAAAGTGGGGGCAAGACCCGCCGGGCTGCCAAGATGCAATCCTTGAAGGTGACCCATCCTGACATCTTGGAATTCATCGAATGTAAAGCCAAGGAGGAACAAAAGGCCCGAACGTTGATCCAGAATGGCTATTCGCCCGAAGAGGCCTACAGTTCCGTGCTGTTCCAAAACGCTAATCTTTCGGTGCGGGTAACAGACGAATTCATGGAGGCCGTGGAGGCCGACCGAGAGTGGGTCACGCACTGGGTGACAGACCCCACCAAGGAAGGGCCGAAATACCGCGCGAGAGACTTGCTCCGAAAGATCGCCGAATCGGCGTGGATGTGCGGTGATCCGGGCCTGCAGTACGACACCACTATTAACCGTTGGCACACATGCCCCAAATCGGGTCGGATCAACGCGTCAAACCCCTGCTCGGAGTATATGTTCCTCGATGACTCCGCGTGCAACCTCGCAAGTGTTAACCTCATGAAATTCCGGCGGGAGGATGGAACGTTTGACGCGGAGCGATTTATCGCGGCGTGCCGGATTGTCTTTATTGCCCAAGAAATCCTCGTCGATCACGCCAGCTATCCGACACCGAAGATCGCCAAGAATAGCCATCTCTTCCGACCGATTGGGCTTGGTTACACCAACCTGGGCAGCCTGATTATGGCCAGTGGCTTGCCGTACGATTCGGACGCAGCGCGAGGACTGTGTGGGGTGGTGACGGCCCTGCTCCATGGAGCTGCCTGCCGCACAAGTACCGAATTGGCGGCGGCAGTTGGCCCCTTTGCCGAGTTCGAGCTGAACCGCGAGCCGATGCTCCGTGTGATGGAGATGCATTGGGAAAAGGTGGAGCAGCTCGAGCATGCCCCCGAATACCTCAAGAAGGTGGCACGGCAGATTTGGGACGAGGTCCTGACCCAGGGGCGACGCTATGGATTCCGTAATGCCCAAATGACGGTTCTCGCACCCACGGGGACAATCAGTTTCATGATGGACTGCGATACGACAGGGATCGAGCCGGACTTCGCCCTTGTCAAATATAAGCAATTGGCCGGTGGCGGGACCTTGAAGATCGTCAATCGGACGGTCTCCCTGGCTCTACAAACCTTGGGGTATTCTGAGGACCAAATCAACGAGATTGTGCAATACATCGAGAAGCATGACAGCATCGAGGGGGCACCCCATCTCAAACCGGAACACCTGCCGGTGTTCGACTGTGCAACACCGCCGCCGGGTGGGAAGCGCTACATAAGCTGGAAGGCCCACATCCTCATGATGGCGGCAGCACAGCCGTTCATCTCCGGGGCTATTTCGAAGACCGTCAATATGCCGCGGGATGTGACGGTTGACGATATTATGAACGCCTACATGGAGGGGTGGCGTCTCGGCTTGAAGGCCTTGGCTGTGTATCGTGACGGTTCCAAGGAAATCCAGCCATTGGTGTCAAAGGCCAGCCCGAAAAAGTCCTCTGAACCACTCCCGGCTCCACGGCGGGAACGACTCCCCGACACCCGGCGGTCCATCACGCACAAGTTTTCCATCAATGGACACGAGGGTTACATCACGGTGGGGCTTTATCCCGATGGCCGGCCCGGTGAATTGTTCATCACGATGTCGAAAGAAGGCAGCACCATTGGGGGCTTGATGGACTGCTTTGGAACGGCAGTCTCCATGAGTCTTCAGTATGGTGTTCCGCTGGAAGTGTATGTGAACAAATTTTCCTACACCCGATTTGATCCTATGGGATTCACCAAAAATCCCGAGATTCGCACGGCCACAAGTATCGTTGATTACATCTTCCGGTGGCTGGGGATGATGTTCTTGCCCGGCTATCGTGAAAAAGAGCGGAACATGCGCAAGCAATTGGAAAAGGTGGCTCACTCCGAGGTGACCCAGCCGCAGACCGGTAAGCCGCCTGTGTCCGGAACGGAACAGGGCGTGTCGTCTGAGGATGGGAAAGGGGTGCAAGGAAATCCGGCTGCTTCTGATCCTTGGTTAGTTGTGGGAGGTCCGTTGCCTGCCAGCTTGAAAGGGATTGCTCAATCGTTGTCGATCTCCGGGAACGGACAGCATCAAGTGGCGACCGATCAAACCAGAGGAGAGGAGAGCTTGGATATGGCGAGCGAGGTCTTCCCGGTCATTCGTGACGATGGTCCTCCATGTGACGTTTGCGGAGCCATCACCCGGCGCTGCGGCAGTTGCTTTGTTTGCCTCAATTGCGGACGCAGTCTTGGGTGTAGCTGATACGACGGCTTAGGACTGTTCGACATCGCTGGCGACCGACGGCAAGCCCACATTGTGGCGTTTGCCGTCGGTTTTTAATTCCTTCTTTGGCGGTTCTTCAACCAACTCAGAAAAGCCCGGTCACGCGGCCTGTCTTGACATCGACATCAATACGCCGAAACGCCGGATCGGAACCGGTTCCTGGCATGAGCGAGATTTCTCCCGCCATGGGACAGAGGAACTTTGCGCCCCCGTATTGCAGGATGTCACGGATGGGCAGGGTCCACCCCTTAGGAGCGCCTTTCACCGTGGGATCGTGTGTGAGGCTGAGATGGGTTTTCACCATCATTGTCGCGTAATCGTGGTATTTCGGATTGGATTCGAATTCCTTTAGCTTGGCCTCTGCCTCCCGAGAGTACTCCACGCCATCCGCCCCGTAAACCTCCCGGGCAATTCGTTCGATCCGTTCACTGAGTGGTGTATCCATGTTGTAAAGGTAACGAAAATGGACAGGTTCTTCGCAGGCGTCGAGCACGGCGTCGGCCAACTCCAAGGCCCCATCCCCACCGTAACGCCAGTGATTGGAGACCGCGACTCTAGCCCCACTCTGCTCTGCAATACGCTTGAGGAGACGGATCTCCTCTTGGGTGTCGGTGGGAAATACGTTGATGGCGACAACCGGATGGACACCCGATTTCTTGACCGTATTGATATGATGCAAAAGATTGGCGGCCCCGGCCTCCAGCCAGGCGAGGTTTTCCTCAAAATACTCTTTCGGAATGGGACGTCCTGGTAAGCACGGCGGTGCCCCGGCAGCAACACCGTGGTGTTTGAGCCCGCGAATTGTCGTCGTGATCACCGAGACGTTGGGGATCTTCCCTAGATAACGGCATTTCACATTCCAAAACTTCTCAAAGCCGATATCGGCTCCAAATCCGGACTCTGTGATATGATAGTCGGCCAGTTTCAGGCACACTTGGTCGCCAATCACGGAGGATTGGCCAATGGCGATGTTGGCAAAGGGACCGGCATGGACAAAGCAAGGTTGGCCTTCAATGGATTGGATCAGATTGGGATTGATGGCACTTCGTAGCCAGGCGGTCATTGCGCCGGCAACCTCCAAATCTTCGCAAGTGATCGGCCGGTCCTTCTTATCGTAGGCCACAATGATTTGACCAATCCGCTTGCGAAGATCCTCCAAACTTTGGGCTACAGCCAAAATGGCCATCACCTCTGACGAACTGGCGATCTGAAACCGGCTTTGCATCATGTAGCCGTCCATCCGACCGCCAATGCCGATAATGATGTTGCGAAGGGCCTGGGCGCAAAAGTCGATCGTCCACCCCATTTCCACCCGCGTGGGATCGATGTTTAACCGCCTGAGGCCAATCTTGTTGAGGCGTTCGTCATCGTAGTTTCGCTCGTGTTGCAATCGAGCGGTGAGGGCGACCATGGCCAGATTATGAGCATTCATCACGGCATTGATGTCGCCCGTTAGGCCGAGAGAAAACTCCGCAAGAGGTACCACTTGGGATAGTCCGCCCCCGGCAGCCGAGCCTTTGATGTTCATGGTTGGACCGCCCGACGGTTGCCGAATGCACGCTGTCACCCGTCGCTTCCTTTTCCCAATCCCCTGCAGTAACCCGATGGTCGTGGTCGATTTGCCTTCACCCAACGGCGTTGGCGTAATACCTGTGACCTCGATGAACTTGCCGTCCGGGCCATCCTTGAGCCTTTCCATGACCTTCAAATAATCGACCTTGGCGATATAGTGCCCGTACGGCAATAGCTCATCACGTGTTAATCCCAGCTCGTCCGCGAGCTGATAACACGTCTTCATTCGGGACTCCGCTTCCAGGGCAATCTCCCAGTCGGGATGAAGCGTTGGATCCAATGGCATACGATTTCCCACAGCAGCTAAAACGGTAACGATCGGTGTCGACACTTGGCGGACTAATATAACTCGGCAAAGAACAAGTGCACAGACACGCCTGTGGTGTCGCTCATCAAAGTTCTGATTCCGTGGGCGGGGGCAAGATGCGGACTTTGCGCCCTTCCACTTGCACACGACCTTCCGCAATCAAGCGGATGGCTTCTGGGTAGGCCTTGAACTCCTCCGCAGCGACGCGCTTGGCAAGGGTCTCCGGCGTGTCGTCGTCCAGGACCGGCACGGTCCGCTGGAGGATGATTGGACCGTGGTCGTAAAGATTATCTGCAAAGTGCACGGTACATCCGCTGATTTTAGCTCCGTAATCTAACACAGCCTGGTGAACCCTGTATCCGTAAAAGCCCTGCCCGCAGAAGGCGGGAATCAGTGAGGGATGAATATTCACGACCCGATTTTCATACTCATTAGGGATGACAAGCTTCTTTAAAAATCCAGCCATTACGATAAGGTTAGCTCGCGCCTCCTGGCAATGTTTAAAGATGACGGCACTGAACGAGTTGGAATCTCGATATTGGTTCCAATCGACAACGATCGCCGGAATCCCTTCTTCCTCAGCGTATTGTAGCCCTTTCGCCTGAGGATTGCTCGATATGACCAGGACAATCGAAACGGGCAATTCGCCTGACTTCACCTTTTCAATCAGGTTCTTAAGTGTTGTTCCGCCTCCGGAAATAAGGACCGCAATCCGAAAAGGGTGGCCCTTTGTCACCGACGACTCATTTGGCATCGCACATCTCCTATCTCGTCAACTCGCACCAGCGTTATTAGCAAGGATTTGTAATTCACTCTAATGACCGCGTCAACGTCTGACAATGCTCCTTCAGAACTGCCTCCGTGCGGTTAACCTCGCCTTCCGAAGACGCTCGCACAACCAAAATGAAACGGCGCATGTGGTTAAGATACTGCCCGAGGGACCGATAAGCCCACACCACAATGGAAAGTTGGGCGTCATGCCGTAGGTAGGCCTTATGATGGAAGACCGCGAGATGGCGTGGCTGTAAGGTGAGCGCCCATCTTGAGATGGTGGTGTTTTCTAATCGGACGTGCGTTTTCCACCCGCTAGGAGGGGCAGGCCTAGTGTCTGCCCGATCCAATGGAAGACCACCGATTGTCGTGGCCGCACTTCGCATGAGTGGAAGTCAAATCACGACCGGCTTCGCTCCCGCTGCTCCTGTGGACACTCAGAACGGTCTGGATATACTAATGTCGGGTTGACGGGAAGGCCTTGGCTTATCGTCTGATGCCGAGCCGAGCGGAGGAAAAACGATGCGACGTTTCTCACTTTTGGCCATGGTCATTCTGGGCTTTGCCATTAGCTGCCTATGTGCTGAAGAGCCGTCACATTCAACATCTTTCCGAATCGCCACGTTTCGCTGCGATGTGACACCGCCGCCCGATGGACACCCCTTAATCTGGCTGGTCCCCGTCAAAGAGGTGGAGACTCCCCTTGAAGCGAGAGGTGTTGTCTTGGATGACGGTCAAAGGCGATATGTCGTATGCGCTATGGACTGGTGTGGCGTATGCAATTCAACTTACGAAATGTTTCGCAGTGCCCTTGCAGAAGGGGCGGGCACAAGTCCCGATGACGTCGCGCTACAAACAGTCCACCAACACACGGCACCTTACACAGACGCTGGTGCGCAGCCATTTTTGGATGAGGTTAAATCCGGTATTCGTTATGTTGACATGGATTTTCTGGGGATTGTGGCGACCCGGCTAAAGGAATCTGTGAAAGAGTCGCTGAACCATTTCCAGGTCGTGACTCAGGTAGGATTCAGTGCTTCACAGGTGGATCGCGTGGCCTCGAATCGGCGGGCTTGGACACCCGATGGCCGCCTGGTGACGCGGTATAGCTCATGTAAAGACCCCAAAATCCGCGATCTACCCGAAGGGCTTATTGATCCGCTTTTAAGAACCGTGACCTTTGCCAACGCTGACGGGCCGATTGTCCGGCTTCATTACTACGCCACACATCCCCAGAGTTTTTACGGAGATCCGCGGGCTAGTAGTGATGTTCCGGGTTTTGCGCGGGCCCGCCTCGAAAAGGAGGAGGGGGTGTTTCAGATTTATTTCACCGGCTGCGCTGGGAATGTCACGATGGGGAAGTACAATGATGGCAGTCGTGAAGCCCGCGATCAATTAACAGAGCGGTTATACCAAGCGATGGTGCAGGCCGCGCGAACCACAAAGTACCAACCCTTGCGGTCCATCGGCTGGCAAAGTGTACCGTTTCGCTTTGTGACTCGGTCCGATCCAGGATATCGGGAAGAAGACCTGCGTAGCCGGTTGGCGAACCCAAGTGTCGATCCTGTGCAACGAGTTCGTGCCGCGTGTGGGCTTTCATTCTTTCAAAGGGCGGCAAAGTCGTTATCCCTACAAGCCCTTTACTTGAATGATGCCGTGATTGTCCATCTGCCGGGCGAGTGCTTTGTGGAGTACCAGTTATATGCGCAGTCCTTGCGCCCAGATGCATTTGTGGCCGTGGCCGCGTATGGTGATCTGGGGCCGGGTTACATCTGTATTGCCAAGGCCTTTGAGGAGGGCGGCTACGAACCGACGGCTACCTACTTGGCTCCGGAGAATGAAAACATCTTGAAAGAAACGATTGCCACGTTGCTCAAAGTGCAGCCGACAAAACCATAATCAACTCGCATGGGGGTACATCGTCAACGGTTCGTTGAGAGGAGAACAAACTATGAAACACGTATGGTTTGTTTTGGCACTTTTGGTTTGTCTTCCTGTGTCCGCCCAGGATTTCGAGGTCGGGATCGGAAGGGTCAACATCACACCCGATAAGCCGATCCGATTGTCGGGGTACGCAGCGCGGAATAAACCTTCCGTGGGTGTTTTGCAGGAGATTTGGGCAAAGACGCTGGCTATTCGGGACAAGGAGGGACATCGAATTATTATTATCACGACGGATCTTATCGGATTTGACCACGACTTCTCGCAGAGTTTGTTTGATGAGGCCAAGAAGCGATTTGGTCTCAACCGGGAGGAAATTCTTTTGACGTGCTCCCACACCCATAGTGGTCCAGTGGTCGGCGACAATTTACGGACAATGTACAAGCTCACCGAGGAAGAGGCAGCGACCATTGATGAGTATGCCAAACAATTGCACGAAAAGTTGCTGACGGCAATCGACCAGGCGCTTCAAGACATGCAACCCGCCGTGTTGAGGGTGGGTCATGGCCAGGCCGGTTTCGCCATTAACCGACGAGAGTTGCGAGGAGATAACGTGGTCCTGGGGGTGAACCCCACAGGCCCGATGGATCACGATGTTCCGGTGTTGACCGTTAGTACGCCGAACGGGAAGCTGCGGGCAATCCTTTTTGGCTATGCATGCCATAACACGACCATTGGTGGGACCACGGGTGAGGATTTCTACAAGATTCACGGGGATTATGCGGGCGTTGCCCAGGCCGAGTTGGAGCAAGCCCTGCCGGGTGTGACGGCCATGTTTACGATCCTTTGCGGCGCTGATCAGAACCCAAATCCGCGAGGTGCCGTTGATTATGTTGTCCAACATGGCAAGTCATTGGCCGCGGCCGTGCAACAGGTCATTCAAGGGCCCATGGAAGAGGTAAAAGGCCCGATCCGCGCAGCCGTCGCAGAAGCCGAGCTTGAGTTTGCTCCTCACACACGCGAAATGTTCCAGGAAGAATTGGAAAAGGCTTTAGCTGCAAAGGACATCTACC